>Ga0307515_10000373_pt1 | contig 109808 bp, 108 predicted proteins | sample 17_EM_MG_FD_194513 | JGI IMG/M metagenome (GOLD analysis project Ga0307515, IMG submission 194513) | Populus trichocarpa ectomycorrhiza microbial communities from riparian zone in the Pacific Northwest, United States - 17_EM | ecosystem: Host-associated > Plants > Roots > Unclassified...
ACGCAAAAACACAAAACAGACATGGAAAAATACTGATTCCAAAATTATCAATATTTTAATCTGCAAAACATGCAAAAAGTGATTATTGGATGTTGAAAATGCGATTTTGATAACATACTATTATTATTAAGCTAAAAACAAGAGCATTATATGAATCTACAGATGGACCCGCTGGACAACCTGCTGACAACCCGCCCAATTCGGACGCGTTGTGAGATGTCCATCGAACGGTACCCGAATTGACGGTTCGGGTGTAGTGACGACCCAGACCGCCAATTTGGGAACGGGTCGGTTCCGACCCGTACTCGGACCCGAAGCGCCATTGCTGAACCGTCGCTAACACTATCAGCAAGTGTTTCACCATTGAGCTAGTCTCATATTCTAATGGATGGCGAATAAATTGATGACAAACCATACATCTGATCCCTGGGCTGCTGGTCTCATCGATTCCACAGTGCAAATGAAATTGCAGTGAAGATGCATGTCTAGAATCATTCCAACCAATATGATGTTTCGAGCATACATTCATTCAAGCCCACCAAGCGTCAAAGATGATTCGTAAAGTCAGGTCACTCAAATCAAGAATAAAGACACATCCATTTTTGGACGAGATCATAACTTCTAGCATTGAGGTATTTAAAGATTTTGAATCTAACATAGCAGTAGGAACAAGAAAGCTTGGTAATCTGACTCGAGCAACTGCCGAAAAACACTTCATAGTAAAGCAGAATGCGGGTTCTTAAATATTGACTCTTGTGCTACCATTAAAACAATCATATCTGTAAGACATTGCATGCATGTTTGTAAAATTGTATGCAAGGTCATATGGAAAAGACTGATCAGGTAAAACTCTATGTGGGATCAGTGCAATGCACTTCATTGCGGTGTAGCTCACTAAGCCTCCACAAAACATGTTGACGCTCTGTGGGCGCTCAATTGTAAGAGGCAGACACGATATCGTCACAAGTATTTTTGCCAACAATCGCTGCCGATAGATTGATTGTTGGTTAGCTGTGTTCCACTGCCCTTAGATTATCCAAGATGAATTATCAAAATTCGTTGACCCACCATTGACGCTCAGTTTAAGACATATTTGCGATGTGGCCACAAGTATTTTTCCCTGGACAGGCGGCCTGTAGTTGAATTATGGAACAATGTGTTTGCACAGCCCGGTGGTTTTCGAAGGTGCAAGGCCTAAATTTGTTGATTCTCCGTTAACGCTCATTTTCAGGGCATAGTTACGATGTCATCGATAGCATTTTTGCCAACAAATGCTACCGATAGCTCAATCATGGATTCATGTCATCGCAAAGCCCCTTGATTATGCAAGATGCATGGCCTATATTTGTTGAGGCTCCATTGACACTCATATTTAGGACATAGCAGCCATGTTGTCACAACCATTTTTGGCTAGAAAAGTGGCTGATAGTGCCATGATGGGTTAATGTCACTGCACAGCCATTGGATTTACCGAGATGCAGGGCCAAAAGTGGTTGACGCTCCATTGATGCTCAATTTTGGGACATAGTAGTAATGTTGCTGCAACCATCTTTGCCTAGAATGGCAGCCCATAGTTCGATTAAGAGTTAATGTCACAGCACGGCCCTTTGGATTGTCCAAGATTAATGGCCCAAAATCATCGAAGCTCCGTTGACGCTCATTTTTAAGATGGGGCAATGAGCATCTCCTTCGCCTTTTTTGCTATATCGCCAACCAATGAATAAAGAATTTGACAATGCAGCATTTTGATTGCCGAGTGTGTAAAACTAAACATCATTCACGCTCGGTTGACACTCCCATCGATCACATTGAAACAGCCTTTGTACACTCCCTAATTGAATGCAACGAATCATATACTCATTATTAACATCCGACATTGTGTTTCTGAGTATCATCATTTGTATCCTACCTGTCAATTTCTGATCAACGACTATCTACATTATCTTAGAGAGCATTGATGTGGCCCAATCGCATTCCTGCGCTTTCAGCCAGTATTAAACGGCATATAGATCATTTCAATCGTTTTTGGAAAACTTAGCGCGACCTCCTGACCAATTCTCATCCAGCTCTGTCTCCTCGATTTCCATGACGTACCATAAGCAAATTCAACCATCTCAACTGTGGCCACCTGGTCTGAGTGGAGAGTTATGCTGTTGGAAGCATGGATGAATGCATCATAACGGTCGTCATGCAGACAGATTCGTCTGTGGCACGGACCACTCCTCCTATGACTCATATGATCTCGCTCATTCAAATTTTGTTTCTATATTCTGTCAGTAATTTAGCTGTTGCTTTGTCACTTCACAGTGACCTGCAAACAGAAATCGAACGTTTTGACTAACTTACAGTCTGATTTAGATTGTAGAACATTCGGATGGTGCGTTTGACCATTGCACATGCACAGATGAATTGTCATGTCTCACAATTTGGTCGCTGAAATCAAGTACAAGCTGAAACTTAGCAAAATTGGTACACATATTTCCTTTCCCCGAGATATGACGCCAAGAATACCAATTTGCATCTCCATTCGTCCACAGACTCCGCAGCCATCACCATGTCTTCATCCACATCTGATTTCTATATGGTGTTTAGCTGGGGTGGCCATATGCAGGGGTACAAGCTTAGGGGTCCAACAGGCTTAGCATTCAGATAGAGTGATGGATCGGGCTTCGCGGCTTGCGCTTAACCGGACATACTCATCTTCGACTGCGGCTTCCCAGAATCTAGCCTAACATGACTACCTCATGGTGGAGAAGTCCCTTGCTGCATTCCTGATATTCCGGGGACAATGTGAAGACACACCATAAGCTCTCCAATTGTTATTGGTGCGGGTGCTGTTGCATTATCATCCGTTTGCGCTTGAACGACTGCCGGAACTCGCAATGCAGATGCGCCGAGCTTCTCATTACTTTCAAAAAAGTGATCGGCTGCGTCCTCCCATCCTGGTGGTGTCGATTCATCAACCTTCATCCGCTTCTGACGAAACCTCTCCATGTGCTGCTGCACCATGTTGGTGATTGTGCCCATCACCCAGCCGGGTTCATCATCTTCACTCAGCTGGCTCAGCTCTGTCTCTTCATCATTTTCATCCTCCACATCCTCCTCAGCTTCAGAACTTGAAAGATCACTCAGACTGTTTCCGATAGCAACCATCATCTCCTGAAAAGTATTTTCCGGCTCTCTGTTTGTCAATCCTGTGTTTTCAGCTTTCCTCGTTTCTTCCTGCACTTGCGGGACCCCTGCCTCTGCGTCTTCAACTCGCTTTCTTGCCCCAGCGGTCTCTCTCTCACCATAATGCTCGATGCATATGTATTTGTCTTCTTGGCTGAAGATGTGCATTTCTCATTGTTTCTCGGCTGCAAGCTTGTTTTTGGATCACAAGCTGCGCAATGCCCCAAGGGTTCGGACTCTCTCTGCGTACAAGCTTCTCTTGCCTTCATTCGCTTGATGACATTGTTGGGTGGACTACTTTGTTGATTTGCCATATTTGCCCTCTGGAAGTAGCGAAAAGTTCATTTTCAGAGCGCTGACCATTGTAGTTTGCGTTGACTTTGTTGTTGGGCGAGATATTCGATGTGGCAAGATATGAACAGTATGGAGGCAAGCTGCGTCTTTTATGTCAAGGTTAGTAGGTTTATTCAGCTTGAACAAAGCAAAAACTTGCTTTTGACTTTCAATAAAATGGGAATAGTTAGGCTAACTGTTCAACATGACTTCATTGCTAGTGTCAGTTTCATGTAATATCCCGGGGATTCTTTGAGACACACATCAGCAGACGTCCATTCCCTCGTACAATGTCCTATTGATATCTGACAATCATGCGATTATGGCTGTCGTACACCTCAAATAATCCTTGTTAACACACACAGAGCAGCGGACCTAACTATTGCACATCGCCGTTCGGTGGGAAACCCCTGCAACTTGCAGCCATACACGACAGGATTCATCTTTAGTATATGGAACATCTTGGCTGCTACTTATCCAATTCTCAAATGAAGCTAACTATATAGTTCTCAGGCCATCCCACTTCTTTTCGGTATCATCTTCCTCTCCAATTACACACCAGCAAATCATGGACACACAACCACCCCAGCCAGGAGAGAGAAGATCGAAATCGAGCCGATTGGCAGGCACTAGATCAGATACATCACTCATTGGCACAGAGCAAGAACGCAGACACCAGTTAGTCCACCGCGACGCTGCTGATGCAGCCACCAGGAATATAATCCTGGATGCACATTTCACAATCGTCAGTAGAACTGGAACGAGCAAGAATACAAAGCAGCATGCAGTTGGAGATACGTATATGCATAGCATGGTAAATGGACATCGATTATACGTACAATGGACAGAGGGTGTAAGTAGAGAGCTACGCGACCAATATATCACTGGCTGTAACGGGAAACTTCCATACTCCACGAAGGCAATTGTCCGCAAAGGCTGCGAAATTGAACATCATGATGTTGTCAGCTCTGGGATTTTCGCAGATGAGTTTCCTGATAAGCATCCCCGTGGGTGGACGAAACAGCCTTGAATCGCCTTAGAGGAGTGTACAGAAGTGTACATGGTTGAGGTAATCGCCAAATCTCATCGTTATCTGCAGCAACTAATTTCTTGTAGGTTTTCAACATGTCTGCTACTATGGCAAGGCAAGGAGGTCGGGTACAGCTGGAACAGTCCGACATGCGCCTGGCCTTGATTATGGCCAAAAAGACCAATGGCGGGTTTTCATGCGCCTCAAGAGATGAGACACGATTCCTGATCAAGACACCTGGTGCCGAGGTCCGAGACAAGACGAAGTGGGGTGTTGAGTTTCCAGGGCAAAATCAGTTAAATGTTGCGATAGAAAGACACACGGCTGTGCTTCATCGAAACCACATGGCCGGATGCCTTCCTTGGCAAAATGCCACTGCAAAGACTCCGGAGACACGATGGTGACACATATGATCAGGTACACCTCTACCCGACCAACGCAGACAGCTGGCTCCAGAGCGACCGCCACCTAGTGTTCGCAACGGGTCCAAACTCCCGGTTTAGTTCCGGGCCCTGTTCAAACCCGGAACCGGACCGTTACAATGGGTTTTGCCACACGAAAATCTGGACCATTGTGATTGGGCCGGTTGTACCACCAAAAACCCGGCATTCCAACCTCACAACTTTCGCTTGGATAAAGTATCTGAGTTCTGATCGTATCATGACATGATCAGTACCTAGATTGTGTATCATTAGCTACTGATTCACCTCCCAGATTCAGAATTGCGATGCGACCAATATTCGTTGTGTGACTATCGAAATCCCGCTAATTTCGCATCCAATTTGGCGTTATTTCACAGCAACTCAACAAGTATTGGTCGCATCGCAATTCTGAATGCGGGAGGTAAAAGAGCTGTTAAAACTGCACAATCTACCTACTGATCATGTCGTGATTCAATCAGGACCCTAAAACATAATTGGAGCCAAAGACCTGCGAAAATTGTAGAAACCGTAATATGGAACCGTGTGCCGGTTCCAACCCAGCCAAAACACGTGGGTTTATGTCCTGTCCGGGTAACAACCCCGCCAAGACAAAGCAGGTCGCGTTTTTGGCCGGGTCCGGAAACGGACTGAACCGAACCGTTTGCCAAAATCTGGACTGCAGGTGGGATACCCGGACCCGTTGCTAACACTACCGCCACCTCTGCCTGAAACTCAACCCGCCGTAACTGCTAACAATTCCAGAGATCAACATTCCCAAATCGTCAATTTGCCAGTCGGATATGCGCATTCACATACATCTTTTCCCTGTGCTGAATTCTTTACTCTTGATGAATCTGCCCAGGATAGCCAGCACAATACAGATTTTGATCCAGATATGCTCACTGATGAAGGAACATCCACTGGTTAGTACACTATCAGCTGTGTGGTAATGCAGCAGGAATTCATTTTGAAGACCAGAGCAGCCTAATGAGCGAACCTGCAAGTGATGATGAGCTTTGATCAAAAGGCATGGGATTTTGGAGATTATTATCATATATTGATATGTATCATTAAAGAACAATGTAGTGATCAAGAAGAAAGTAAATGAAAATGCTAGAAAGGCTGCCAAATCAATGTGAATGATGGACTACACCAAATGAAATGATTCCATAATGTGGATACGCCTGTGGCAAAATGAGCCTCAACGGAGCATCAACAATTTCATGTTATGAATTTCTGTTAATTAAAAATTGATTTGGTCGTGGTTATACATCATTGAAGTATTGGCCACCTTGATTGGGAATAATCATAGCGACACACTCCCTACCTCATGTTGAAAATGAGCATCTATTGAGCGTCAACGGGTATTGGTCATGCATCCTGGGTAATCACACCGCCGATGAGTTGCAGGCAGTGATAATGCACACTTAGCCCGCCTTTATAGGCGAAACAGATTTCGATACCCTCCCTACTCCATCTTCAAAATGAGCGTCAACAGAGTGTCAACAATTGTTTGTCGTGTATCTTGGGTACTAGGGGGTGCAACAGGTTGCAAACAGTCATAAACGAATTATTGGCTGCCTTTATAGGCAAAAGAGAAAGAGAAATGCTACATGTGACATCTCTTAAATGAGCATCAAAGGAGCGTCAACAATTGTTGGTTGTGTATCTTGGGTAATATGGGCTGCTACAGGTTGCAAACAGTCATAACCAAATTATTTGCTGCCTTTATAGGTAAATAACAAAGAGAAATGCTCCCTGCCCTAGCTTGAAGATGAGCGTCAATGGAGCATCAACGATTGTTGGTTGTGTATGTTGGGTAATATGGGGTGCGACATGTTGCAAACAGTTATTAATGAAATATTGGGTGCTTTTATAGGCAAAAGAGAAAGAGAATTGCTCCCGGCCCCATCTTGAATATGTGCGTCAACTGAGTGTCAACGATTGATGACCTTCCATCATGGTTAATCACACCGCGATGTGGCCGTTATGGTCAATATACATCATTTTGACTTCTTTTGTCCGCTAAAAGGCTCAAGAATACTTAGTGGTAGCTCTATAAATGCAATAAGTTGTTAATGTCCCAGAGGATCTGGCGGGAATATTCTGTACATATCTGCCTATCAAGGCTGCCATCTTCTTGTGTATTGATGCTTGTGACCAAGCGCCACTCATATTACCAAAGATGCAAGACCAATAATTGTTGACCCTATGTTGACGCTCATTTTCAAGATGGGGTAGGGAGTGTTTCGCTTTCTCTTTTTACTTTAAAGGCGGCCCATACCCTGTTTATGACAGTGTGTTACCTGTCGCCCCCCATATTACCCAAGATACACAACCAACAAACGTTGACGCCCCGTTGAAGGTTGTTTTGAGGATGTGGTTGGGCGCCTGTGTCTGATCATTCTGATCACCATGGCTGCCAATACATCGAAAACAAACTGTGATGTACCACTGTCGATATTCTACGATTATTGGTAGCATATCTGAATGCGACCATATATGTGAAACCCGAAATGCAGAACCGGAGTTTGGAACGGACAGGTCTAGCCAAATCCGGCGAAACCCACTGCTTGACGGGTTTAAGTCCGGCTTTGGCCTGCCAAGAGTCAGCGGGTCGGATTGTTAGACGGGTCTTCAACTGAGCCGACCCGTTTTTGTGGTCCAAACCCAGACCGCTGGCAGGTTAACCGGACCCGTTGCTCACACTACCTCTATTGAGGTAAACCTACTCATAGTCTCTCAGTCGAATAAACATACATGCAAGAAGTACAATGCATATACCTCTGCAACACTCAATTCTAAAGCAAGCCACATAATAATCTCACATACATTGTTCCTCACAAAATTCTTGATCTACATTCAACAGGACTACTTCTAGATGTATCTTACATATATGCTACTATCTTGAAGAATTGCACATAATTTGTTTCGCCAGCCCAGAGGGTAAGTTTTGAAAATATCCTATTGATGTGTCTAGTTCTGTAGGTGCACTTGAACCATTATTTGCGACAATTATTACTTCAGATACCATCTTTGATTTAGAATGTATATTCTATTCTTCTTCACTATGTGCAATTTCAATCTTTACTTCAATATTGACTCTTTCTTCAAAATGGAATCTACAGCCAGGCTGGTGAGAAACCTCTACTCTCAGCAGTATGTAGATGTGTAACTTGAGTGAGCATTAGTAGCAAAGAAGATTCTGAATATTCAAGGTCTCTCACAGATTTGTCTTCTAACTCTTGTCTAAGTTCAATTTGTTGGATTTACAATATGAATTTGACTTTATTCAGTAGAATTGAAAGTGATGAGAAATACCCCAATCTGCCAATTGATGGAGACTGCAGTTCAGTATCAGAGTGCCCATCTTGTTTTCTTACCTTGATTACAACATGTGGAAAACCTACAACAGGTCATTCTTCAGATCCAAATGAATCATGGTTTGATGTTATTAACATGAAGAGTACCACCTGTGCAGATGTGGAGCCCTATCAATGCTATCATAAAATGTGATTCTCATTAAGAAAAACACAGAAACCAACTCGTATTATGATGCCTGCGTCACTTGAATGCTAAGTATCTACCTTCAACTGCTCCCCAGTAACTAAAGTTGCATTACTAAACAAGGTGCTGTAACTGCCAATGACGAATAAATGGCAGAATATTCCAGTGTAATAGCAAGGTGGAGAACGTGATATCTCAACAGTCCAAATGTCAACTTTCATATTATACAATAACTTATAAAGGCAGTGATGTTTACAAATACTCCGTGGTGAAGGTTATCCAATTAAATCTTCTGCAATGTCAATGAAGCTTTCATACCAAGAATTCATACTCAGAAATTTTCAATTCCATTGACATGTATTGCTGTTGGTATATTCTGTATTAATCTAACAGTAGGTGGTGTGGCATTTGAACGAGATCTACTAATACCGACAGATGTCAGTTTTGCATTTGGTGTAATTGCTTCTATATCAGATTTCCAATAATGTCTATACCCCAGGTAATGTATAGTTTCAGCTGAAGATAGGTACAATTCAACAATCATTAGCAGATAGCGCTCATCTTGATGTACCTGGTGTATGTCCGCCGGATTTTCGATGAATGGCAGACATTGGAATCATGGTTACGGAATCCTTCCATAGCGAGGCCTATTTCTCGATGGTTGTTTAAAATAACAATATCAGCTATACATAACTGGAAATATTTCATTTAATTTACTCTTAATTTTTCATTGCTGTTGATTGCTTGGTGTGCCACTGCTAGACTTCTCTACATGATCAATGAATCTCTGCTCCGACTTGCGAACTGGCTGACACAGCAATATATAGTACTCTGCCTGAATATACCTCCAAAACAATGATTACTGTTATATTCTTCCTTGATTCATATTAAGGTAATTTTAGTTTCTAATAGGTAATATGTTATTATATTCGAAGCCACTACTCTGATTAACAACCTATGGGTGGCCACAGTATTTCCCTCCATTTCAGTACTTTATAACTGGAATAAGTTCACATTAGCCACTGTTGATACTCTTCAGCTTCTATAGACTCTTTTCCTCAACCTACAGTCTGTCTTCAACGATTTCTGCACTACTGTGTTCCACCCAGCCCTGCCATCCGTTGCTCCTATATATTTTATTTCCACTCAAACACAATTCTGTTTGGCAGATAGTGTCAAACTCAATCAATGTTGTTTAGATATTGCAAATTGAGCAATATGACGTTGATACTTCACTTTGTTTCTACATACATTCCAATCATTTCCATATACAAGGTGTACCTCCCAATATTGCAATCAGTGAATGAAATATATATTCAAAAATTTGTGCGTCTTGTGGATGTGAGTGATGTAGTGGATACGAATGATGTCATATTTGATTCATATGATGTAATCACTAAGTAGGGATATTTTATCAGTATACTTAAAGTTTATTGTTAAATCAAATCTTCTTTATCTTAGGCATATTGAGATAACAATGCAAACAACCATAGATTATTGAAAAACATATTTAATACAATTGTAAGATGTAGATATTAATGATAAACAATAAACTTAATAGATTATATTTCCTGTGGAGGGTAATTTGTTGCTTCTGTACATCTAGACAATCTCAAATTTTCAATCTAGTTCTCCATGTGCAATTACAAAATGATGTATAATACTATCCAAATGTGTTTATGATTGTTAAATTTGGTGAGAGATAATTTCAGCTCTTCCCAAAATTTTCTCCAATACTTCAATATACTGTCACAACTTACCCCCATCACTATCATACTATTCCTGTTCAAGATATCAGTAATTAAATTGACTTCAATATTTACTGCAAGACATATCTCAGATCTTCTTAACACGAAAATTGGAACACTTTTGACTCACACTTTACTATTTCTCATGTACGCTGAAAGTCCCTCTGTGACTCAATTACATGTTACTGATATCTGTAAGTTTACTTAATCATCACCATTAAGTTCATGCTATAATTGCCTCCAAATGTATCTGCATGCTGTTTCAATCATAGCCTGTCAATTTATCTCTACGTTCACTCAATTCCCACGTCCAAATTCAAGTCAGCACTCTCTGTATCTGCGCCATCAAACTCTCTTAATTTCTATCTCCAAGGGTAGCTTTAAGTTTAATTTATTAAGGTTTACAGTACCTCTCCCAGTTCTACCCAATACTACATTTAAGTTTAGATAATTATAGTCTCCACATGCATTACCAAGTATTCTCAATTACTTTCTCCAACTGCATTACTGGCCTCACCAGAGAATGACCCCAAACTTTCTTTTATTTCAACTTTCTGTATAGCTTAACATCAACTTAATCATGGTGTACAGCCATACTGTCAGTATTGCCTGACTATGGGCTGTAGCCTGATGTGTTTGCATATTCAAAAATCACTAGACATTATAATTGATTATGTAACATATTATAATATAGCAGATTTTATTGTAATTGTAAAATATCAATATTTAAATAAAACTAATATAAAAGAAGAAACATTTTTGCACCTCTACAAACCACCACCAGGAGAATACAGAACAAAGCTTAGAATACTTGAGAGACAAGCACAGAGGTCTTAGCTGCTCTGACATTTAGCTATACTATAAGATGAATATCTTATCATCTTGAATTTACCACCCTAGCTGTAAGAGATTTCAGGTCAATTCAAGTATGATACAATATCTGAGATCACTGCTCTAAGCTATACAGGGCCCAGGGTATGCCAGCAAGTGATGAGTAGAAGATATGATTTGAATATAGCATGTCGACCTTTTAATATTGTGCAGATCCAGTCTTCTGGCAATCTGTTCCATAGCAGACTACACACCTACAATTTATTAGCAATAGTTAGTTATCCTGCAAGTTGCTGTAGTACTGATGATTGCTAGATTGGTAACCTATTGTAGAAATGGTGTCCAATATTAAGTTTTTCGTTTCAAGGTACTATTGTAGAAGTATCTACTGTAGAAAGTATCTCTCTATCTGACATGATCAAGTGTTTAATTACTTATCTTTTGTTTCAGTATTGCATAACAGGACAGAATAGAAGCATATTAGGCTTGAACTTTATCGCATATAAATGGGGACAATATTATACTAATATCAGTCGGTTTGAATCCAATTGAATATGAAGTTTGCTGAATTCCTCATTGAAGGTAGTTATATAGCCTCTGGAGGAAATGGAAAGTAGTTACCACTCATTTATGGAGTTCAGCACAGTATGTGCAAGTGAACAATGTTCTTGTTGAAGTACCCATTGCAAGAAGATTATACAGTCTAAACAACATGGATGATTATGATCATATATATGGCATCCGGAGTATGCATGTATGCATGCATCCAAACTCAGCCGTCATCACCATGTGAATTTGGAATAACAATCATTATCATAAAATCATGATCGCAATCATCTCAATGGAAGCCCATATGGCATACATGAAGGAGGTGGTCACATATACAATACTCCCTGTGCTTGCTATTTTTGCAGATGTCAGAATACACAAAACAAACAACTTATTAGTTCCATATTGGCCTCCTTAAATTGCTTGGTGCTAAGTAAATCCAAAAACTTTACTACTGTATTACTAGAATGGCCATCAATATAAACAAAGAAATCTGTATTCCAACCAGATTAAAGAAAACAACATTACTCCAAACCTCTTAGTATGATGAATGCATTGCTCTTGTGCACGGGATATACTGATCTCTGTGAAGTGCTTTCATGAGTGCATCTGCCACCATGCCATCCCTGTGGTAACAGAAATAGTTGAAACTTCAGCCATGATTAAGCAATAGATGTTAATTATAGTCAAAATCAATGAGATAAGTGTCCGCGTTGATGATTTTTCAAATGCTCAGAGTGAGAGCTCTCTGATCATTGCAGATGTTTGGTTTCAGTGATTAGACTTGGCCGTACATGTCTTGCAGGAATTAATTTGACCATTTCATTTCTCTTGATACCTCCAAACAGGTGATTAAATTGGCCTTGAAAGTTGACATAACCATAAGTCATCATTTCTGAAACCACCTCAACAAAACTACATTGTTGGCAATTAATACATTGGCTCCCTGAGGTTTGTGGCCTGTGTTAACAATTGCCCCACTGGATCACAAGTATGCTGTAATACTTCAGCCAATGCCACTGCCCATGCCAATGCCATCAACAGTTGCATGTAGTTGAATATTGGCAGCAGGTTCAAGGTACTGAAGACTTATCAGAGCAGTGAGAATGTGAATGTGAAATGGCCACAAGTTGTAACTGGAAAGATCTGTGACAGTATATGAAATATCTTACCATGTTCTAAGTGCTGCAGATAGTAGGAATTCTATAACTGCACGATATGCTGTGATATCTTGCAATTTGGTCTCACTCTGATCCAGCACTGAGTTTCGTATAATGTTGCGATTCATGGAGATCCTGGCTGCTTGAGGATCCTCCCAACTACATTGACTGCCAATTGGGGAGATCATTGGTTTCTGATGAAGTCCAATTCCAGCAGCAATACAGCGCATTGGTTGATGAAGGAAATGGTGTTCTAGGCCGAGGTTTGCCATTTTCTATAATGCTGAGAGTTATGGTTTCACATCAATAGTGGTATTGGTAGAAGTCTCTGTATGTGACCTGTACACATTGTCAATATACAAATGTATTACAATACCATCGCTGTGGAGATATAGGCTGGGATCAGCTGCAGATTCTGTTCACCAAAGTGAGAACAGAAATGTGTTGATATTCTCTGGCCATGGTTGTGAACTTGTTTAAAACTGTCCAGAGCTTTCCTGAGTCTGACAAACTCTTCGGTTCATCAGGAGCTGCTTGGCATTGTTCAGGTAGAGTCAAATAGATATCATCATTATTAAATTCATGGTTTTGGAATGGTTTCACTATATCCAACAGGTTCATATTCCACTCAGTGCTCCCTTTCAGAGTCATCAGATACCAAATTGTAGTTTACTTCCCAACAGAGTCATTAGTTTCTCCAGTCTCTGTCTGCTAGTATCACATTTTTACTAGCTGTGCATTGTACTGTCCAGAACCATCAGGGTTGTATTAGACCTGATAAACCCATTTAAAGCCAATCAGTTCAATGTGCAATTGTTGTGTTCCACTGAAGTTGACAGAGGCAAATGTGCTGTTGCGAACAATCGACATTGTTACTGTATCCATGGTCCGTTCCCAGTGATCATGTTGAAGGCTGTCTATAGATTGCACACAGGTGAAGCAATCTCCAGTGGCTTCAGATGCTAGTAATGCTTCTTGGGACACTGTTCTTTGTCTTCTTGTAACACCACATGTTATCAGCAGGGCTGAAGGTGCTGGTGGTAACTAACTTCAATCCTTGTTTATTGCAGCCAAGCACCGGGTGATCTTATCCTCTGAATGAAAGTGCCGGCTATGGGTAATGATTGCAAAATCAGCTGCTAAATTCTGGGCAGTCTGATTTTCTCAGAGCAGGTACTGGTAGTGGGTAATGTTTTATGCATCTACTGCCATATGCGGGGCAGTCTGATGCACCTGGTCTAGGCCCCAATGGTGGGTGATACTTGCTGGGTGCTAGATAGGAGCTTTATTCATATAAGATGCGAATGTGATATGTATTTGCTGAAGATGACTATCTTATCGTCAGGGAGGCTATTTCACAGTATCTATTTCATTCACATAGTCCACAACTTCTGGTCTTCTAAAAATGACAATCTCATTGCGTCCATAATGACACAATTTTTGTACATTTCTTTCTGTATCTGAGAGATATTCTAATTAGGCATTTACACTCTGCAGGTCAAGATCCTGAATTCTTCGCAATTACATAGAGTTCAATATAATCTTAGCAATGATTCGAAAGTCCAGGTTCGGTTTGGTTCCTGATTGGGACCAAACCCGGACTGTTGCAATGAGTTTTACCACACCAGAAACTCGGACCACTGCATGTTGGCCGGTTTCCAGGCAAAAACCCACTCCCCCAATGTCAACATTCTTTGCACCAATTAAGTATCTGAGTTCTCATTGTATCGGGACATAATCTATGCATGAATTAAGCAGCGGAATGCCCTCTTTCAGCTCCGGTTCACCGATTTGCAATCAGGTCAATACTCTTTGAGTTACTACGGAAAACCAGTCATTTTGGCGGGATTTTCAGCTTCATTTCAAAGGGACTCTACGAATATTGATCCAATCGCAAATCGGGGAACGGGAGATGAAGGAGGGCATAAAACTGCATATTTCCTGTATAGATTATGTTGCGATACAGTGTGAACTCAAATACCTAATTGTAGTGAAAGTCGAAGGAACCACACAATGGAAACCCGGTCCGGTTCATACCCAGCCTAGACACCTGGTTTTCAGTCTAGTCTGCAGCGCTGATTACCAGGTTCGGTTCCTTAGTGGGTCTTAACCTGGACAGGGGTCTCAGGTTCATTTCCAACCCAGACAGCTACCGGGTAACTCGGAACCCTTGCTAACAGTAGCTGAGTCGGTTTGTGAAATCTAAACAACACTAAGGATGGCAACTTATACAGTATCTGATAGCCATTATAGCCACATGTTTTTAGGACTTCAGTCTGTATTCTTTCATTCAGAGAGACTATGGTAATATGAGCTTGACTCCAAAACCAAATGGAATCGTGAGAGTTGATTATTATTAATTGAGCAATATCTTCAATTTCACAGATTGTTCGTTTAGCAATACCAGTTATAAGGTGTGTCTCTGGAGGGTATTGCTCATATGTATTAACATGGGCTGCAACAACAAATTGACAGATCTTCATCAGCAAAAAGCGAAATTGGTGGCCAAGAATGGAGCCGACACACCGATGCTTCTCCACATTCTGCCCAAATCATCTGAGCAACTTTTCTGCAATCTTCTACCATGTTTCGAAGCATTCAATGATGTGATCATGTCTTCTCAACATTTCAACAACTTGTTCAGTCATTTAAGCAAATTTACTGCACTGGTTTCATTCAGGTTGGTTGTCTAGATTTTAATAGTTGTGACAGTGTTTCAAACTGTACCATTGAGTTGGAGAATATTATTAACTATTTAATCTCTTGAGCCATCAATTATACACAAGCTTGCACAACTCCCATAACAAAAATTAAGACACCCAGAGTAAATACTAATCAGATTTCGATATATTGCTGATACGATTACTTCAAGCATTGAAACCACAAATCTACTTGGAAAACTGATTCAAAACATTATGGTCAATTCTGTTACTCAAGTACCACCACATGCTATCTAGCTGGGGCGTCAGCAGAACGAGGTGTACAGCCCCTTGCTTTGCTCTTGTAAGAACAATAAAAGTGGTTCCGACAACCAAAAGAGGCTTACAATGTGAGTGTCCATCCGGCAAGCAATCAATCGGATGTTGATCTCTCTTCTCGGCATTTACCATACCAGCAGTCTGATGTGTCACCGCTATTCCAAACGTCTGAACCGAGGCAAGATGGCCTGTAACACTCAATTCAGCATCCATGAGAACCAAAAGACACTTCAGCCACACAGGAATTTGTCTAGCAGTTGACCTAAACTGGCTATCCAGACTTGTCCCCATTGAGAGAAGCACTGTATCATTCCTTGGTGGCATATGCGTTCTCCAGCTTGTTGACCCAGTGCAACAAACCATATGAACTGCCTGCTCATCGCATTGAAAAAACGTCACCGGAATCACCCCTGGGTTGTACTGACTGTGTTTTGCATCATTGAGAGCACTAAAATATTGAGTATGATCGACATAGTCTGTGAAGTCGGCATATCTCTCGAAACACCAACCAATGTGATTCTATAGCTCCCTTGTTGGCATTGCACATGACTAGGCCTAGTCATCAAGGGTCTTGATTTCTGGTCACAGGATTTTCTTCATTCGCTTGAGAGGAGCGTCGGTTCCACGTATTTCATCATCGCGACATTCTCTTCCAGCAGTTGCATTCACCACTCCACACGGAAACACCTCCATTTGGTCATTCGTTCGCTAAAACAGGATGGTGGCCTCAGGACTAGTGTTAGCAACAGTTCCGTACCATGACTTTCGTTCCAGGTCCCGGTCCAAACAGACCCGTTGCCAAAATGATGGTCTGGGTTGTCAATGAACCCGATCCGGCAACTCCGGTACGGTTCGATGGTAAACTTCCAACCTGTCTGAATTGGGCGGATTATCAGAGGGTCGCCCAGCAGGTCCATCCATAGATTCATATAAGGCACTCGTTTCTGGAGTTTGTTAATCGTATCTTATCAAAATTGCGTTTTCAACAACAAATAATATGTTTTTGCATGCTTTACAGCGTGCACTATCGATTAATTTGGAATCGGTGTTTGACCTTTGACATATTGTATTTTTGCCTATCACAGCGGTCAATAGTTCCGTTATGAACGCAACAATCCGTGCGATACCTTGATTTCCAAATATACAACAACTAAAACTGTTGACACTTGGTTGACGCTCATTTCCAGAATGAGGCAGGGAGCATGTCGCTGTTGCTTTGGCCAGTAAAGGCTGCCAATATCTGATAGATGAATCTCCGCAACCAATCGGAACATGAATTACCCAAGATGTGAGGTTAAAAATTGTTGACGCTCCGTTGACGCTCATTCTCAGGATGCGGCAGGGAGCATGTTTGTGTAGGTTTTCCCACTAAATACTGCCATTATCTGATAAATGGGTCTCTACAACCAAGCAGAACATCAACTACCCAAGATGCGAAGCTACAAATCATTGAAGCTCCATTGACGCTCATTCTCAGGATGTGGCAGGGAGCATGTCACTGTAGTTTTTGCCAGTAAAGGTTGCCAATATCTGATGAATCGATATCTGGAACCTATCGGAACATAAACTACCCAGGATGCGAAGCTAAAGATCATTGATGCTCTGTTGACGCGCATTCTCCGGATGCGGCAGGGAGCCTGTCGCTGTAGTTTTTCCCACTAAAGGCTGCCATTATCTGACAAATGGATCTCTCCAACCAATCGTAACATAAATTACCCAAGATGCAAAGCTAAAAATCGTTGACCCTCTGTTGACACTCATTTTCAGGATGCGGCAGGGAGCATGTCGCTATAGGTTTCCCCAGTAAAGGCTGCCAATATCTGCTAAATGGATGTCTGCAACCAATCGGAACATGAATTATCTAAGATGCGAAACAAACAATCATTGACGCTCTGTCGACGCTCACTCTTACAATGCGGCGGTGACCGTGTGGCTGGATCTTTGCCCATAAATGCTGCCAATATATCAGTTGGGCATTACAGCGACCATATCACTGTTTAATTACGGTACTTGCAAAACCACAAATTGTTGACACTCCGTTGATGCTCAGTTTGATGTATTATCCATTTATTATCTGCTGCCAACGATAATAGTTTTCATCATGATTTGAAATTATTGGTAGTTTTTCTGACATATTGAAACTTGGCCCTGTGGCAAAGCCGAGCGCAGTACTATTCTTGCACTGTTCGCTCTCACACAACTAAAATTTATGTATCTTGCCAAAATCTTCATTGCACCTGCTATGCATCTGTGTATCAACCGATATTGACAAGCTACTGCTTACCCTTCACCCAGAATATATCACTGACTATAACTCTCGGTCAAGATACCTGACGAAGCCGGTGAAATATTTATGCATGCTGTGCTACATAATCTTCACTCCCTTATTCCTTGTCGTTTGGACAGAATTGACTGTCTTCAACATCGTTTCAGCCTGGCTCTTTGAGTTCTGTGTAGGCCAAATCAATCCGGCAACATTTGGCGCGGTGCTCACATTCTGCTGCTCTGGGCAATCCGAATTCTAGATGCTATTGTCGTGCTCCATATCAGATTCAATGTCCGCCGTGCAATCATCTTAGCTGTTATATGGATCATCTCAGTCCTCATCCCAGTTAAGCCAACCTTCAGCGTCCGAAAAGCTTTCAGGTGCGCTATCCTAGTCACTTTCAACAGGATGACAGTTGATTATTCGGATTTGGCGGACATTTAATATTTGAGTTTGTCCTCCAGGGAGCTCCTTAGCAGACAATGGTGCTGGCAAGAGAGATCTTTCTGGAAATGTAAATGCAGCCGCACCACCATGTCAAACGAGTGACCAGGATGATCTGAAAATCTCTTCCATGTCTGCAATTTTTCCCACTGCTGTCATCGGCTTGTTTTGATTGTTAGATTCCTTCTGGGTACCATGTACGTTTTGGCTGCACTGCCACATCGCCAAATAGTCGTGAACCGTGCCCATTGTGTGCATTTTCCTTTCCTTCGCCTCTTTCGTCATTTCTGAGTCATTTCTGTGTTCATTGTATCCAATTCTGGGTCAGTGCCAGCCAAGATATCATCATTGGCCCGAGCAAACTGCGTTACAACGACTTTTTCGAGAAGACTCTCGCGTGTGGTTTTTGACTGCCTCCAGCCGATAACATCTCAGCCTAGGGAAAAACTGGCCTCCACTCGAACTGCATGTGGTATGATAGAGCAAATGCCGCGCGCCACATGAGAGAGATTGCCGTACACGAGTGTGTTTGCTCCCGTTGACGCCACCAGTCAGTTATATCCAGTAACCAAAATGTACTGCTAATCTCCATTGGGTCGGAGTGGTAATCAATGAGATTTGGATCAATTTGCCCCCAGTTCTTTGGTGCTTCAGGCTGCGAAATCAAATGGAGCCTGGCAGCAGTCATTAGGAGTGCTGCGCAATTGCTGGGTCCAGGTGTCGTCTCAGCCACATTGTCAAGCATTAAGTATTCTTCATCATCGCTGGACAAATCATAGTGATGAAAGGTTGATTGATGGGATCCTCAACCCGGTCCAGAGGGGATAGGATTGCTGCTCGGTAAGCTTTTGTGTTTATTTACCTGCCAACGTCTATCCTTGGCACTGTATTCATTCTCCACATACTGCCGAAAGGCCTCGCGGTATTGGGTAGTATAGGATGTCTCACCCTCAGGATTAATATCCATTCCCTTGTCCCGCTTTCTAAACGATCGCAACTTCCGGAAAGGATCGATAATATGTGCAGAAATGCGAAGCATACTCATCATTGGGTTCACTTCAGAGTAATCTTTGGACAGCTACTGTCAAGCTACATTCACGGCGAAGAACAAGTCTTCCTTCCCATGAGTCCTTTTCTTGTCCAACGCTTGCATAACACCATCCATGTGATTTAATATGTCATTTTTCACTGTGATGACGTGATGCAATGTGACTGTATGCCTCTTCGACATTCACAGGGTCCATTATCGGAATGGCCTCAACACTAGTGTTAGCAATGTGCCCGGGTAACCTGCCAGCAGTCCAGGATTGGACCAGAAAAATGGTTCTGTCCGTTACCAGACCTGTCCAGACAACTGAACCACTCTGTATTGGCGTGGTTGTTACTGGGACCGGATTTAAATCCGCTGTTTTTTGGCCGGGTTTATAATGCAACAGTGCCTCATTTTCCCAAACTCAGAGCTTTGGCTGCAGTTAAGCATTTGAGTTGTGATCGTATCACAATACCATATATACGTAAATGATGCAGTTTTGGATGCCCTTCCCCCTCCCATTGTCCAATGTGCGATTGGATCACTATTCATTGAGTTGCTGTGAAATAACGCGCAGAACTGGGCAATTTTCGAAATGACCCAACAAACAATGATTGTATCGCAAATTGGAGAATAGGAGATGGAAGAGCATCGAAAACTGCATCATTTATGTATATATCATATTGTGGTACGAACACAACACAAATACTTAATTGGAGCCCAAGCTCTGAGGTGGTGAAAATGTGCAAGCAGCCAAGAAACGGCGTATTCGGTTTGGTTTGGTTCCTTGATGGGGTAAAATCCGTTGCACCAGTTCCAGTTCGGTTCCAACCCGGACCCGGAATCAAAACACCAATCTGGAAGTGTTGCCAATACGTCTCAACACTTCCATGACCTACTTCACAATCGTCCATTCATCTTGTGTTATGAAAAGTGGCCGGTGATCACAATAGTTTGGATGTTAAACCCACACATGTGGGGATGGCTGTAATCGGGAGGCGTGCTCGAGCAACACCTGTGCAGAGTCTCAACGTGTGTTAACATCCATAATCGGAAGTACCTCGATGCTGATTCTGGCTCTTGACAGTCAATGGACTCGCTTCGACGACCAGGTGTTAGCATAATCATTTCAGAAAGCATTCTCTGCTACATGAAGGTCAGTTTCGGCACTTTCAAAATATTGTGAAATACTTACTTTCTCAATTATCTTTGCTAAACCAGGTTTCATGGCTGACACCTTACTGATTCTAGCGTTGCCCTCTTTTCGAAGCCTTTGACTCTTGCCTATGTCTATGCTTTCATTCTCTCCAAATTGCTGATTGTGCTCATGGGCTTCCAAAGATTTCGTGTGGCATTGTACACCGAGACCGCTCATGAATGCACTGAAAGCCAGGTGTATGACGTGCGCCATGCATGGTATGTGGTTCCTCAATGCAGGCCTCACGATTCCGGAGGCCTCAAGTGTTGATTGCAGCTCGCGTGTCATCGAGTGATTTGAGGAGGCATTATCAGGCGCAATTCGAAGCAAACAGCCGTGGGTAAGCTCGAATCAACCACGCACGTCGTTCAAATGAGCGGCTAGCCATGCTCCAGTATGTCAGCTCTTGACCTATCATCTTGTATCAGCTTTGAAAATGGGAAAAGAACAGGTGATCAACCTCATCGTAAGCGAGTTGAACTTCACACAATGCCCAATTTCGATCCATATGGTAAGCAATGACGGGCGTTGTGGCTAGTTAGTTTGTCGATGTCCATCCATCGATAGCTCAACTGACTTTACTTTGTGACGGCAATTGCTACATAATTGCCTCCACGGTCAGTGCACGTTCCCTCCAGCCAATGTTGGTGAGGGTCCCGGCGGATGGCAGCACTAAGTCATCGTGTAATGCCTTATATGACCGGCGTTGCTCTAGATTAGATTCAGTGTTCCTTGGAATATGAGCCGAAATAAATCGTAATATGAGGTAGCAATTCAGTGTGTCTTGGTGAACTTCAGATGTTACAAAGTTCTTAGCTGCCAGTTCGGAACATTTTGTATGTCATTTTGGTCAATATGCATCAACCTGCATGTCAAATCTCATCTTCCTCTGCAAACTTACAATTGTGATTCCTCGACTTCCTTGCCATTTCAGGGTAGCCGAAGCTGTTTCATCGACCGTTGAACTAGTTAATTCAGTAACCTCTGACTGTGTTAATTCAATTAACTTTGCGATGTGAGCTTTTGCCAGCAAGTGTTTCCCCATTGAGCTAGTCCCATGTTCTGATGGATGGTGAAGAACTTCATGACAAACAATACACATGATGCCAGGGCTGCCGGTCTTCTCAATTCTGCAGTGTAAACATAATCGCCATGAAGGCACATATCCAGAATTATCCAAAGCAATAGGCCGCTTCGAGACTACATTCATTGAAGCCCACTAAGCATCGAAGTTGATTTGTAATGTGAGGTTGCTCAAATCACGAATAAAGACAGGTTCATTTTTGGAAGTGATCATGACCTCAAGCAATGAGGTATTCAAAGATTTTGAATCCGACATGGCGGTAGGAATTATCAAGCTGGGTAATCTGACTCGACAGACTGCCGGAAGTAACAATACAGCAAAGCAGACTGTGGGTTCTTTAATATTGACGCTACTGCTGCAAGTGAAAAAACCAGATCTGTAAGACATTGCATGCATATTTGGGAAGTGGTTTACAAGGTCAGATTGCAATGACTGACCACATAAAACTCAATTAAGGAACATCTCAATGCAGTTCATTGCTGTGTAGCATTCTGAGCCTCCACAAACACTGTAGATGCTCTGTGGGTGCCCAATTGTAGGAGGCTGATGCGATATCGTCACTAGCATTTTTGCCACTCAAGGCTGCTGATGAGTTTATAGTGGGTTATCTGCGTTCCATTGTCATTAGATTACCCAAGATGCAAAATCAAACATCATTGATGCTCCTTTGACACGGTGTTGACACTCACATCCAGACTTGGTAATAATCTTGTTTTAAGCATTTTTGCCTGGGAAGGCGGCCAATACGTCAATTATGTATCAATGTTTTCGCATAGCCCCTTCTTTTTCCAAGATGCAAGGCGTAAAATCATTGACTCTCCGTTGACACTCATTGTTAGGGCAGAGTGATGATGTCGTTGAAAGCATCTTTGCATAGAAAGGCAGCAGATAGTTCAATTATGGCTTAATGTTGCCGCACAGACCTTGCATTTTCCAAGATGCAAGGCCATAAGTCGTTGACACTCCATTGACGCTCATTTTCAGGACATAGTAGCGATGTTGTCACAACCATTTTGCCTAGAAAGGCGGCCGATAGTTGGACTATGGCTTAATGTCGCCGCTCAGCACCTGCATTTTCCATGATGCAAGGCCAAAAGTCGTTGACGCTCTGGTGACGCTGATTTTTAGGACATAGTAGTGACGTTGTCGCAACCATTTTTGACTTGAAAGGCAGGCTATAGTTCGATTATAAGTCAATGTTGCAGCAAAACCCTCTGGATTTTCCATGATGCAATGCCAAAAATGGTTGACGCTCCATTGAAGCTCACCTTTGAGCTCACCTCAGAGACATACTAACAGTCATTGGGTGCTCAACAATTGTACATGAAATCCATACAGTCTTTTGTGGCAGCCAGTAATCCGTTTCTATGGATTAACATTTGAATCCTATATCTTCCGGACATCTCAGTTTCTGAGCCACCACTATACACGTTATTTGCATTATGAATGACGTAGGTCCATCATGTTTCAGCACTTTCGGCCGGCACTTCACCGCATAAAAGTCCATCCAATAACTTTTGATATTTATAGCAGGACATCCTCACCATTCCTTATTCGGCTCATTCTCCTCGATTTCCATGACATGCCATAAGGAATTTCCAATTTCTTGACCATGTGCAGGAGGTCTGAGCGAAGAGTTATGTAGTTGGCTGCATGGATCAATGCAGCCTGACGGCTGTCATTCATCCTAGTTTGGGATGTGCTTTGACCGCTCCTTCTATGAGTGGTATGATACCACTGACTCAAACTTTGTTTGTAAATATCGTCCCAAATTTAGGTTTTGCTTAATCATTTAGCTGTAACAGGCAACACCATATGCAGTTCATTGTTCATCAATCAACTTGATTTGGAGTCTAGAACATTCGCATGGCCCATACAACCCTTGCACTAACTCCAACAAATAATCCTGTCTGAGAATTTGTTCACTGGAATCCGGAAACAGCTGACATCTAATGAAGTAGGTAAACATTGCTTTTACTAGAGATAGGTCGTCAAAAAAATGTATTGGGCTATCTAGTACTCCGGTTACGCTGGAACCGTCACCATGCCTTCGTCTGCATCCGATTTCAAGAGGTTAATTTTCTCCGGAGGCTATATGCAGGAGTAACAGTGTCTGGGTTGAACTGGCCTCACAATCTCCATCTGTGAGGAATTGCGTCAGCGACAATCCTAGTCCCCGACAGGAACACCCGGGTGTTGCTGCCAGCCCTGGCGGCTCAGATGGAACCTCTTACCCTCTAACAAAGAATCAGACGCGACCCGTCACCCTCACGACAGGTTGTATTGCATACCTCCCCAGCTGTCGCTATTATACCATGTCTCTAGTTCTTGCGACGCGTCACGTTGTATATTACCCCGTGGACTCTCACACAGAGTACAGGAATCGCCGCCCTGGCATCGTGATTTCGTTTCATTCCGCCTGCAATGTGGTGACGTATACGCACCGTCAGAACGACACAAGTGTTAAACTCTGTGCAAGGGCTCCGCGTACCCTGTAGCCGTTTATGAGTTTCTCCAGCGGAGTGCCACATTTTACCTCTCCGCTATTGCTATTTATCAGATGCCGCACTCCCCCATATATGTGTATCTTTGACATCTTGTCAGTTATTACAATACAGACTTTGTTTCGGATACATTGTTTGCCTCTGCATTCACTTCGCCATCATCGGATTTTACAGGTCTGAAATTTAATTTCCAATTTACACACTTTCTAGTACTATGCCCTCAGTCCTCCAAATTCTGCGTTGATCTTTCATTGGCTCGCAATACTGGTTCCTCCTCATCTGCATCTGCATCATCGCCAGCTTCACCCTTATACCAGTCGACATCACTAGTTCCCAGGTCAAACCTCTCAAGTTCAGCTGCGGCCCATCGTCACCGGCTGGCAGTGGGAATGGTATCACTCTCATCAATTTCGTCAGCTACATCAATAGCAATCGTCGCTGCCCCCTGGCATCCCGAAATACAGTTCATCATCTGTACAATTGTTGTCTGTCGGGATATTTGGGTCAGTGCTTCCGATCTCACGCTCCTCAAGTGCCACCTCGGAGGTAAAATAGTCAACAAGTATAGCATTGACAACATGCACTGCTTCCGTGCTGATGACCTCGGCAGGTGTTGGGTTCTCCGCCTGTTGGATCCGTCGCTTGACTGTAGCAAGAGTGTTTTCATACACACTCTGTTGGTAGCTCTCCTGTAGTGTGTTCAAGGTATTCATCAAGAATGTATAGGTGTCTGCAACGCCAGGCGAGGAAAACATCTTGCGACCAGTTGCAGCACAGCAGGATGCATTCTTACCACTGTCGTTCTTGAAGTTGAACTAGTTTGAGCGATAAGATCTGGCTACTTCCAGCTTCTTCTTGGAAGCTTTCGGAGAAACATCATTGTTCTTTTGCTACTCCAGGAGAGCCTGGCGCAAGGCGGTGCAGGTAAACATTATCAGTCGCGAGGGTATATGACCATCTATGTTGTCAATCAGGGAATTATAAAATCCATCAGCATACTTACCCCGGATAATTGCTCGATGATACAATTTGATGTCGATGAACCCCGGGATTGCTTCTGGCAGGAAGTACAGTGAACGCTGGCCATTTGTTTGCAGCTTTTAACACTCTCTGAGTTAGATTTGGAGCGCGTACACCACCTTCCACACGCTCTGCCGCAGGAAAAAGATACTCATTGTCTGCCAGAAGGGAATCAATGATTTCCAAACGCTCTGCATCGGATTCAAAGTGGTGGAGACCATAAAGCTCTGCTATATTGTCCCTTGATGATTGAATAAAATTGGAGTTAACTATGTCGACTTGTGCTCGAACCAGGTACCGGTTTGAGCGTGTTATATCCAACCAGGGCCATTGCTTCAGCATACCTCTTGCAAGATCTCCTTTGTACGTGCCTCAAGTGCTATGAACCAAATGTTGTTTTGCTGAATAGCGGTGTTCCAGTACTTCTCTATCATCTTCCAGTGTGGAGCTTCAGTGAATGCTTTCTCAACGCGTCGCATTGCATAACTTACGGTCTCCAAGTCGCTTGGGCTTATACATGGCCGTCTGTTCCACATATAGACCTCCAGGAGTCTGCCAGTGGCAAATACAAGACGCGTCGTGTCTGAGTGACCAAATCGATGGATGCTGCGGGTACCTAAGACCAATGGTCGAGGTGTAGACACTGCCTGCGGTTGCAATTGCCACTTCCTCTGTCTCTGATTCCTTTCTGTACCTAGCGTTGATAGCGGATTATGAATGATCGCGCGGGCTACTGGATTTGGGATGCGGGTAGGCAGGTTTTCAAGACCGCTGAGAGGAGTGGTAGTGCTAGCAATGCTGGATGTGGGGCTGGATAGAACGCCAAGCGTTGAGTCTGCATGTGTGGTTCCTCCGGGTGCAGCTGCAGTACGACTGCTGGTACCTGGCGTAGCAGTTGGAATAGTCATTGACTGTCGCTGTGTAGCGGACTGGGTGGAAGTCACGTATAGAGTGATATCTGCCACGCCTGAATTGTACATCCAAGATGAGGGGGTGGAGTTCTGACCATGGATTTTAGAGGCTACAGAACTTCCTCCATGGGAGGCATCCCTCTCGCCAGCCGGTGCGGAAACGTGTCTCTTAGCAGAGGGAAGCTGAGAATACCCCAATGGCATACTCTTGTGTTGGTTCTGAACAATTCGTACGACCGGAGTCAGATTTGGGTGAGAGCTTTGGGAAGGCACAGTCCGACATAGAAGTTCGACGTTGATCATGTAGGAATGATACCCTTCAAATGCATATGCAACGGCTGTTGAGGGAGACTCCTATTTGAGCGACTACGGAGGGATTCAAGAATACAGGGAGGCGCGGTGTATCCCGCAGGGACTCCGAATCACTATCGCCTGTGACAATACTCGGGGTCGAGATCCGTTCAAAAGCATTCAATCATTGTGTTAACTGCCATCAGATTACACACAGATTAAATTCAGCATTGATATTCACTGTTACATCAACGTCTGAAGGTCTATTTGCACCGCTTGAAGGGTGTTTATGCCTTCTTGGCGGGATTCTCATAGTATTGCATTCTTTTCTGGCACAATACTTCGAACCATCGATTGTGTAAATCTTCAGCCTCCCTGTAGAAATCCCCCTTTGGCAGCCCTCAAAGCATTGCAAAGCCAACAATGACATATTCTCTATCCTATGACATCAGTTGCGTGAACTTTTTTCACCGCTAGGTGTGTTAGTAGCCGTGTTGGATGGTTGCACAGTTCGGACAACCTGAGAACTACTCTATTTGCTTTGAGATGCACGAGGTCTGAGTGGTAAAAGTGGTATGTGATCCAGTAGCAACACCCGTGGTTGTAAACTGTCCACACTGCGGGTAATAAGTCTCGTCTTGAGGCTTGTCATTGATGAGGTGCCTGGTGGTTGTGCAAGAAGAAGGCAGGGCTGTTTTGTGTTTGTTAACCAACACAACACAGGATATGAATCAAAAGTATTATATCTCACATGTTGAACCAAGAAATCGCCGGAACTGGAGTATACACATCCCTTCTTCGCGCGTACACCTCCTTGCTCATTTCCTCCTGTGTTATACACACCGCCAGCATCGTGAACTATCTTGACATCATGTGACTTGCACAAAACAACGCTTCTCTTTCCAAAACACACCCGATAACCTACATAACTTTGTACTTCCCCTGTGGGCTTCCTTCCGCTACATGACCCTCCATCATAATGCTAACGCTTCGGATGTAGATTGATTTTTAACTCACAGTGATGGCACCTATGGCCAGCCGCAAAGGAAAAGGGAAGCCCAGGGCAATGATGCCAACATCAGTGATAAATCGACGGCTGTTGTTCGATTGGGACCGTTTGAACATATTCATCTCGGAACACATCCGTGGACTCATACATATCTACAATTGTTGCGGCGTCAAGGATGAGAGGGCATGGGACGTCTTTTGTGATATAATCTTTCTTGATCCGGTCACGACTCGCCACTTTTCACAATTCCAGCTGATGGGGCCGCGCTGCTGGAGCGGGAGTTCGCCTTTTCGGGAGTGGTGGGCCGGCTTCCGGTGATATATGGGGCAAACGTTTGACAAAACCTGCGACCAAATGAACAATGGGAGGTGGCACAACCCCAGTGCCTTTGGGGATCAAGTCGATCACTGCAATCCGCAGATGACCAGCTCGTGGAAGGATAAACCCACGGGCGAGCATTGCTCCTGGTACAGTAGCGATGATCCCACCGCAAAGATTGAGCCGCCAAGCTGCCGGCAGTACACCCCAGACAACTTCCTGGCCGTTAGACCACTGTATTGTGATGAGATATTCAACGAGGATGATGGTGATGAGAACTGCACGGTTCTTGGAGCACCGAGCGGTGGAAGATGCCGTACTGACGATCGCAATGACAATGATGCGGACCAGGGTGAGGGGCACACGCAGGGCGGTGAGAAAGGAATGGGCAACAGGAAGGGAGCGCGGAATGGGAAGCGGAAATGGAAGGCGACTGAGGACGGGAAGGGGAAGCGGAAGCCAAGAGAGGAATGGAAGGGGAACGGGAACAGGAACAGGAACGGAAATGGGAACCGAAACAGGAATGGGAACAGGAATGGGAACGGGAAATGTATTGTTGAACAAACCCTAAGGGGAGAAACATGGCAGAGAGGTGGAAATGCTACAGGGTGCAAGGGGAATGGGACGCGGACGGCCAACTGCAGCTGGTATTTTTAAAGCCGAAAGCATCGGCTGCTGTGTCAATTTCCTCAGATGATGATACCGACTCTACCGAGGAGTCAGATTGCGAACATGACTCATAACATGATCGTGGTGTGGATATGCACACGGAGGATGGTGTGAACGCACTGGACCGCATTGATTCAGACAGCAATGTGGATATGGAAAGGGATGGCGACGACAAAAAGGAGGAAGATGAAGTGGACAAGGATGAGGAGGTAGAGGAGGAAGAGGATGAGGATAAGGATGAGGATGAGGATGATGGCAAACAACCTCACACGATTGGCCAGGGAGAGATGGTAAATACATCAGCTGGCAATGTACATACCATGGTAGACGATCTGCCAACTGTGCTACATGAGCAAGGCCAGGAAATGCGCGAGCATTCCCCACAGCCACAACATTCTGCACCTGCCTCACAGCCACAAATCCCGGATCCTCACCCCCGACCAGTAACTCCGGTGACATATCCCCACTGTGGGCCGGAATTTTTGGGGCTTGTGACGCCACTAGAACCTCGCCCAGCGTCACTAACTCTGCGAGAAGCTGACGCAGCTGGAAACACATCGGATGCCAATGTGGATCAGCTGATACTCGGCCAGTTGGCAGGTGGCGACAGCCTCACCAATGTCCCTCTCCCCGATGTCCCCCTCCCCAATATCCCTCACCCCGTTGGCCCTCTCCCTGAGGTGCGCCCGGTTGTCTCGGTAGGTGAGGAGTAAACCAGTCCTCGGGTTGCAGAGGAGGTGTGCGTTCGGGTTAGGGTCAGGTTCTTGTCTTCTGAGTGTTCTTTGCTGTAATCTATTCATCTCAGGCACTGATTAAGGCACGGGTGGAGGTGTTTTGTTAGCTGAGGGTTACTTGTATTCCTGCTCATGTGGGTAAGGGGTTGTGGGCTTCTTTCTTTCCTTTGTTCTGATCTATTTTTCTCAGGCATTGGTTATTACATCAGCAAAATGTAAATTGGTCCGGAAGCAACACGCAATCCTCCCAGACACTCTGGGCGATCTCACCAGTCCTTCTCAGTACTTCTGGAAACTCCTAGACCCCCCTGGAGCTAAGCAAAGTGCTCTCAGACTCTGCAAGAGCATTCTCAGGTGCTCCTGAAAGCACCTGCAGTTATGGAGCTGGATTTAAGATGCTACAGGATTTGACTTATAGAATAGTCAAAGTTTGGAGCTCCTGAGACCACTGTGCAGATCCGCGTGAGACTTCGAGAGAAGCTGAGACTGCTGCGCTGCTCTGCGGGATACTTTGAGAGCAGTCGAGACCGCTACACAACTTCTGTGGAAGACTTGGTGCCGTATTCTCACAGCACTGGTTCTTACATAACCACAAGGCATTTCATCTTATCATATTTGTCTTTGTTACATCATAATATGGCATGCATTATTTAAAACTCTATATATATACATGCGGTCAATCTGGCCACAGATGGTACTCGAGCATAATCGGAGGAGCACCTGGACACGCCCATTGAGCATTGAAACCAAATTCATGAGAAAGAGCGGTTCAGGTTCAAGGAGCGTAGGAATCAGGTGAGTAGAAATGATATTACCCGGCATTGAGGATCCACGCAATTACCTGCATCCACGCAACCTCGGACAGAGCGAGTGAGACTCAAAGTTGGGAAAGATCGAGTGTGTATTTTCATTGTATGATAAGATGAGTTGGAAATGAGATGATGTCTATGTACTCCGCGGTCTGCCGATTATATACTCCCCGTCACTCTGTCTACCTCTGTTACCCCTGTGTCTCCGTACACTCGCTGTCGCTCCTTTATGATGCGCCAGGTTGCCGAGAGATCGAGTGAACACAGAGATGCACATGGAGGCCAGGATTGAGCGAGTTTGGAGATGCACTTGGAGGCCGAGATTGAGAGAACTCAGAGAGGCACTTGGAAGCCGTGGGTGAGCGTGTTGAGAGATACACTTGGAGGCCATGATTGAACAAGATTGGTGGAGTACTTGGAGGCAGTTGATGTGGAAGCGAGTGATCTGAGGGCGGTCAATCGGGAGGCAATGCATCTGGAGGCGGTAAGATCGGGCGCCTGTGCGATGGAAGCTGAGACTCTATTCATTCGTTGACTCGTGAGTGTGGGAATGTAGATAATTGAGTAAAACATGGTCCGCTGGGAACTGAGAGACTGGCTGGGAGCGGGAGACAGTCGATCTTTGGATGATGCAGTACGCGGTGTACACAGTACTCAGTGTATGCTGTACTCAGTGTATACTGTACTCGGTGTATGCTGGAGTTGGTGTATGCTGTACTCGGTGTTAACTGTTCATCATGGCATGGAGAGATAGTGAGGGATGACTTTACTTCGTGTTCTTAGGTGATGGTAGAGTTGTGGACGAGGAGGAGAGAGATGAGAAGAGATGGCGCAAATCATCATGAGAAACTGGGACTTAGAGAATTTTGTGTGCAAGTCAATTTACCATTCCCGATATGGCAGGTATGGGTCCAGATCCGGCATGTAATTACACCGATACGAGGTTTTCCCAACCCAATCAGGCAAGTTGTACCCCTGATTTCTCATATCCGCTCAGAACCTCCACATAGTTCTCACCTTCATACCCCATCCCTCTCTTTCTCATCCATAACTCTACCATCATCGCAGAACACAAAGTCATGTCATCCCTCTCTATCTCTCCATGTCATGATATTGAGTTGACACCGAGTACAGCATACACCGAATACAGCATCTATCCAAGATAGTTTGTCTTCCATTCATTCTCACGATTACAAGTTGACCCCTGAATGTGTCTTCAGCTTCCAGCATGCCTCCCTACACGATAGACCGCCATCAAACCAGCTCTCAATCTGAGCTCACAGGTAAAGTCACTGTCTCATGTTCGCAAGTTAACTAACTGTTGAATTGAGTCTTGGCACCCAGTGTGCCCATCCATCGACTGCCTCCAAGTACTCGTCCAGACTCGCTCAATTACGGCCTTCAAGTTTGCACGATCATGGCCTCCATGTGCATCTCCAAACTCGCTCAATTACGGCTTTCAAACTGCTTAATCGCGGCCTCCAAGTGCATCGCCCAACTCGCTCGATTGTGGTCTCCAAACTGCTAGTTTGCAGGCCTCCAAGTTCACATGATCATGGCCTCCAGGTGAATCTCCAAACTTGCTCGATTATGGCCTCCAAACGGCTTGATCGCGGCCTCCAATTGCATCAACAAACTCGCTCGAGCACAATCTCGGAGTGCATCACTAAGTTCACTTGATCATGGCCTCCAAATATATCATCAAATACGCTGGATTACCGTCTCGAAGTGCGTCTCCAAACTGGCTCAATCATCGCCTTGGAGTGTATCTCTGGGTTCACCCGATCGTCGTTTTCGGATGCACGTGGAATTCCCCTCAAGCACCGCCTGTAGCCAGTCCAGATATACTTGTGTGTAGATGCGTAGCTATATAGATACATAGATATATAGATGCAAATACAAACTGAATACATGAGTTTTAAACATCATTGAACGATTGGCAGCAGCTATGATTTCCTGGCGCACCAGCAGTGTTCCCAAAGAAAATGTCGTTGTTCCCAGACTACTCTACAGTGATTCGAGGCGCTCCCAAACTTGTCGCCGGAGCTCCCATGTGCTCCCAGGATTGTCCACTGCGCTCCCTGGCTTGTTGCCGGGACTCCCAGGTGCACCGAAACATCTCTCTGGCGCTCCGACATGTTCCCACACCTATTGCAGTCACTCCCATGGTACTCCTGTACCAGTCCTCAGAGATCCCAGGTACTCTGAAGGCCGGCAGGAATGCCCTGCTAGGGTCTGATACTCTCCTGAAATTGACGCATCTAAGTTTACACTCCACATCCTCTCAGACACTCCTGGAGTCTTCCAGAGACTGGAATACATTGTGCTGATGTACACGCATTGCGAGGTTGTTGGATCGCTCAGGGTCAATTCTTTATCTCATTCATTGTATTATGGGACATCGCACATGCAGTGTCTTTGCATCTTCCGGTGTGTAAGGAATCTTCTTGTGATGGTGTTGAGGCTTAATGAATCTCTCAAGTTAGCTGAGCTTATACCCACATGAGACTGCTCAGGCCCAGCACCAACATTTGTCCCTGTGTACAGTGAATACTCCACTCCTCGGGTGTCATCGACAATGCCAGTGAAGACCACGTTCCATTACCCTGAATTTCCATGCGGAAAGAAGTTGACCTCTGACAGCTGGCAACTTGAATTTATCAAATTATACCATCCTGAACACGTTCAAGTTGAACGCCAGAAGAATCTGACTATTTGCAGCGCGCCCCGACGCATTCCACCCGCTCAGCATTGTGAATTGAATGCTAACAAAGCTTCACTCGATCACTAGGACCCGTTTCCCTACCTCGAACACCTTGACAACATCGCAGACTGGGAGTCCCAACCACCAACACCTCATCCGGCGCGGACCGAAACATTCCCCGGTGCCGGTGCTCGGCTCAGCGATTACATTGCTGAGCCATGGAAACGCGACACTGAGGGTTGCCTTCAAATGAACCTTCAAAACAATCCCTACCACCTGTTTGTGACGCGTGAGGAGTACAAATCTATCCAGTGTGGAAACAAGAAGAAGGGCATGAAGACGTACTATGACTACGTGCTGAGGGAAAAAAACACCGTCTTGCGTTTCCCAAGCTTCAAACATGGGGATGGCGTCCAGGCACTCATGGCTAGCATGCCAGATGATCAGGATCTCAGGGAGTGGGAACTGCACACTCTCGAGGATATGAGATGGCATGTCAATCACCAAAGCCCAATGAAATACTGGAGTTGAGATATCATCAAAAGCATGAGATGTTTGATGCAGCAGCCAGCCTATGCTGAGCATCTTATTTACACCCCTCAGTGTTGCTATAACAGCGATACCCCACCGGAACACCTCTGTACCGAAATGCATACTGCGGGCTGGTGGTGGAGAGACAGGTAAGGAGAGATATCCGAGGGGGATGACGTCGTAACCGACGTTCAGTCAAAGATCAGAGTGGGGGATATACTGGTTCCCTTGATCCTCATATCTGACGGAACACATCTCTCACAGTGTGCTAGCAACAAGAAACAGTGGCCGGTATATATGACGATTTGCAATCTATCTTTGATCATCCACCACATGGCCTCAACACACTGCGTCATAATGGTTGCTCTCCTGCCGATTCAGATCAAGAACCGAGATATTCCTCAGAAGCAGCTGGATGAGCAACTCCAAAGAAACCAAGAGGGGCTGAACGAGGTACTACAGCAGGTACTCCAGCCTCTCACCTTTTGACAAAATCCCAGCGCCGAGAGCAGGTATTACATCGTTCCCTGTGCAGATGGCAACTTCAGGCATTGCATACCAGTTGTAGCAGCATGGCTTGCAGATTGCCCTGAGTATTGCGACCTACATCATCTCGAGCGGCATGTCTGGTCTTGGTGCGAGGGTTCAAAGAATGAACTTGGAGATAATGTGCCTCCTGACGAGCGACACCCCCAGCAGGATCACAAACTACATCGGATGCTCCGCAACGCCAACACCAAGCCGGCCGAAACCAAACTCTCATCGCGCCATGTTCACCGAGGATTCCACGTGTTTCGACATATTCCCTGTATCGTGAGAGACCTCCCAAAGCCCGACCTCCCCCATACAATGCAGATCCCCATACAATGCAGATCTGTATGCTTGATCAGCTCCAGAAGTGGATTTTTCACTTCATGAAGACGCATGAATGGCTCGACAAGTACAATGCAATATGGTTATCCGTGCCTGCTTACCACGACCTCACCCCAAAAACTAAGTTATTTGAGAAAGTTTCTCAATGGAATGGGAAGGAGATGAAGGAAAGGAGCCCGTACCTGCTTGGATTTGCAACCCAGACTCTATGAGGATGAAGCCCCGCTCAGCGTCCCATATTCAATGGCGCTATTGAGTTCACATGGGAATTGTTAGAATTCAATATGTATGCTCCATATAAATCTCACAATGATGCAACGTTGAGCTACATGGAAGGCGCCCTGCATTGTTTTCACACCTTCAAAGATGTTTTCTGACTTGGGCGAGCCGGCAAAAAACAAAGGCCAAAGCCAATGCCCTGAGAACGGGACTCATGAGGAAGCGAAACGTATGCAAGAAAACAAATGTTGAAACATGAATGCCGTCCATGAGCAGGCATGAAATAAAAGCCTTGCGAGATTATATCAGCCACGAGATAGATGTTTCCGTGGAATTTCATGCCAACTTCAACTTTCAGAAGATCCACTTATTGTCTCACTGGGTCGAACAGATTTGTTGATGCAGAGCCTTGCAACAGTATTCTGCCGAGAGACATGAACAAGCACATAAAACGAACCTCAAGGACAGTTGGAACGCCTCAAATCACAATCTCAGCAACCTTCTGCAAGGAATCACCATTCAGTGTCGCATTCTCTGCTTCCGGATCAGAGAACTTAAACTACAAGCCCTCGCACAGCGTCGAGATAACAGCACTGCCTCCTGCAAAGTGCTCCCTTGCTGTGCTGATCTGGCTGCCCCCCTGAGCTCCCAGTCATATTGGAAGCACAAATTCATGGGACCCCAAAACCGCCATGATGGAAAGCATCCTGACGCAATGATCAAAGACATCAGAGCATTGCTTGACAATACGCAAGATGCAACGCACCGCGTGACAATATACAACGGCACATGGAAGTTTAACAAGCATCAGAGTCATAACAAGACAAATATGTCGGAAGAACAACTGCACCCAATGGAGTTCTGTATTTACCATGGCATTATGGTTCCGGTTTAGGGATTAGAAGGTGAACACATATCTCAGATATGTCGATGCACAGGAAGTCAGAGCTGGCGCGGAGGGGACCAACGGTACAACTAGGTGTGGGTAAAGCATTACCCTGGCAGGTGATATGGTGCACTGAATGGTCGTCTCCCATGGCAACTGCAATGACTATTCAAAACCAAGCTCCTGAATGAGGATGGAGCTATCATTGAGTACTGGTTAGCCCTGGCGCTCATCACAATACCTAAAAACTCGGGTAACTTGGAACCCATCTCGAAACTTGTACAAGTGAGACAAGCACCAGTAGCCATTGCTTTGCAAGATTTTCGCGTCGATAACATCGTCGGCCGCGTGCACATAATTCCAGAGATAGGTAATTGTAGTAAGACACGCGACGGACGGAACCAGGGATGGATTGTCAATAGCCACATACATCTAGCGACTTGGAATGAAGTGTATAATTAGTGATGAGAGAATCGCATTTTGCGTGCTGGTAGAAGAAATGCGAGGCTAGGTGTTCACAGCGTCACACATCACATTGCAATCCCGATGCAAGCGTGTACCCAAGGAACCCATTCCAACGTATGTTAACAGTTGGCCATAACACCACAGTGTTCATTTGAAATGAGAGACTGACACACCGAGACGGAGGGGTGAAACCGCAATGGGAGGGCAATATGCAACGTGACGCATAGAATTTGCGCCCGGCGCAGAGAAAGCCGCCACCGCGATGTCTCTGATGGCTCTGATGGACCACAACCTCTCTGACGGAGCCATCCCGCCTGGACCGGAATTCTTTTGCTGACGCTGGCACAGCATTGGGCATCAGAGATATTATGGGATTATCTGCCTGAGGTGTCTCCGAACCCTGCCTCATTTGACTACTTCTCTGTCGAGACATCACTTTTGGCATTTGTGATTGTCTAGGACGATATCAAGAACCTGCATATGCTCTCCAAATGTTGTCAGTGATGGTGTGGCCGCTGTCGTGTCTGTTTGAGGCTTCACAACTGCCGGAACGTTCAATTCATTCGTACCATACTTCATAACTCTCTCGCAGAGGTCGTTGGCCACGTCACTCCATCCTGGTGGTGTCAGTTCGTCAAGCCTTATCTGCTTCTGTCGAAAGCTCTCTATGCGCTGCTGTACCATGTTGGAGATTGTGTCCATCACCCAGCCAGCTTCGTCATCTTCGCTCAGCTTGTCAACCTCTGTATCTTCCTCATCATCATCGCCGTTATCCCCTTCCTCCTCATCCTCGGAAGTTTCAAGATCCCTCAGACAGTCTCCGATAGCGTTCATCATCTCCTCAAATGTTGTTTCAGGCTTTGTGGTTGTTGATCGTGCCTTTTTCACCATTTCTCATATGTTCCTACTCTTGCATAATCGCTGTCTCTGCATTTTGAACTGGCTTTCTTACCACTGTGGTCTTTCTATCCGCATAATCCTCGATCCATTTCTCTTTGTCTTCACTGCGTAAAAAGTGCGTTTCCCATCTTTTCTCTGCCAAACTCTTGTCGTCAGATGGTAAGCAGCGCAACGCTCCCACTGCTCGGACCCTTTCTGCCTCCAAGCCACTCATGCCTCGATTTGCTTGATGACCTCATGGTGTGGATTTCTTCCTCGATATTCCGTATTTGCCTGCCGGAAGTGGCGAAAGGTTCTTTTTCGGAGCATTGACATTTGTATCTTGTGTTGAACTTGTCATTGGGTGAGATGTTGGATGTTGCAACACATGGACCACACGAAGGCAAGCTGCGTCTTTTATGTCAACGTTGGTATGTTTCATCAATTTGAACAATGCAAAATCCGCGTTTTGACCATCACTTCATTGGCAATAGTCATGTGAACCATGCATTTTGACTTGATGGTTAGCGTCTGATTTATGTAAGATCCCAGCGATGTTTTGAGACAAACATCAGCAGACGTTCTTTCCATCGAAGAATGTCGTTGGTGTATCTATCAAGCGTGAGATATCAGCTGTCGTTCATCACGATTTGTCCGTATGACCATACAAACAACCTCGGACCGACCTACAGCAAATAGCCGAACCATTGCAATTCCCTACAGCTATACGCAGTGCAGCTTTACTCAACCAGATTCAGCTTGAATTGAAGGTGCAAGTTGGCTGTCGCTCATCCCATTTTGACTTGAAGCTAACTATAGAATCTTGAGGACTTCCCACTTCTTTTCGTGATCATCTATCCCACCATTCCACAACAGCTAGTCATGGCTCCAGAAACAATTCAACCAGGTGCGATTGGAGCCGAATCAAGCCAAACAACAGGCGCTTCAACCAACGCGCCACCCAGTGAGACACAGCAGTAACGCAGACACCAGTTAGTCCACCCCAATGCTGCAATTGTAGCCACCCAAAATATGACCCAGCACGCACATTTGAAAATAGTACGTAAAACCGGAAGCAGCCAGAATACATCACAGCATGCGATCGGATGTTAGTCAATCCATATCGATGTACACAATGGTCAACTACCAATGTAATACATAGCTGGGTTACGTAGAGAGCTACATGACGAATTAATCGCTGCCCGTAACGGGAAACCTCCATGGTCGACCAAGGCATTTGTCCACTCGGTCCGCGAAATTGAACATCACGATGTTGTCAGTTCTGGGATGTTCGCAGACAAATTTGGTGATAAACGTCCTCGGGAATGGACGCAATAGGTTTCAACGACCTTAGAGGAGGCTACAGAGTCGTATATGTTTAAGGTAATAGCCGAATCTCACTCTAGAAGCAGCAACTGGTTTCTTGTAGGTTTTCAACATGTCAGCCACTATGGCAAGACAAAGAGGTTGGGTACAACTTGAACAGTCCGATATGCGTCTTGCCTTGAATATGGCCAAAATGGCTCAAGAAGTGTTTTCGCAGACCGCAATGGAGGAAACACAACAACTAATCAAGAAACCTCGCGCCGAAGTCCGAAAAGAGAAGAAGCTGGTTGTTGTGATTCCCTGGCATAGCAAAGTGAAGGCTGCGATAGAAAGACACCCGGCAATGGTTCGTGAAAATCAATCGGACGGCTATCTTCCTTGCCTAAATGTCACAGCAAAGAATCCACAGACTTGCTGGAGGCGCAAAGGCACGGGTGCACCTCCAGAGCGACCGGCGCCACCGAGGCCCAGAACGCCAACTGTGCTACCTGATGACAGTGAGAGAACTCAAATCTCCGAAACAGAAGGGGTGCCGCCCAGATATTTCTATATATAAAATCCGCTTCCCAGCACTCGATTTTTCAATCTTGATCCATATGCCAAGGATCGCATGTGCGATACAGATTGTAATCCAGATTTGCTGACTGATGACGGTCCATCCAGAGGTTAGTACACTATCAGCTGCGCGGTAATACAGCTGACACCAATTTTGTAGAGGACACCAGCCATTTGAGTGAACCTGACAGCGAAGACAAGAGTTGACTGACGGGAATGGGATTTTTGAGTATTATCATTATCAACAATTAGCGGACACTTCAAAGTCTATTTTACACGGTATATTTATATGCATCATCAATAAACAATGTAGTACTAAAGGAGAACGTACATGAACAGCACAGAATGGCTGCCACAAGACCATTATTGATATACTATGCCAAAGCGAATGGTTCCATATTGCGGATTGGCCTGTGGCAAAATGAGCGTCAACCGAGAGTTAACGATTATGATTCCTGTAAGTCGAGTAATAAAAATGCTATTTGGTAGTTAATACACATAATGGAAGTGTTGCCACTCTTTATAAGCAAAAGAGAAAGCAACAGGCTCCCTGACCCATCTTGAAAATGAGCGTGAACAGAGCGTCAACGATTGTTGGTCTTGTTAGTCTGGTAATGAAGAAATAATTTTGTAGTGGTTGTACATAATGACATGATTGACAACCTTTATTCACAAAAATGAAACCAAGACGCTTCCTGCCCCATCTTGAAAATCTGCGGCAACATGACGTCAACAATTTTTGGTCTTGTATGTCAGGTAATTACAACACAATTTGGTAGGGAATACACATAATGGAAGTGTTCCCCTCCATTATAGACGAAAAAGGAAGCGACACACTCCCTGCCCCATCGTGGAAATGTGAGTCGACAATCTTCGGCCTTCGATCATGGTTTATCGAAGCACGCTGTGGCAGTTACGGTTCATATACTCAGTTTTGCCCGGTTTGGTAGTCTAAAACGCTCGTGAACACTTGGTTGCACCTTTGTAAAGGAAATAATTTTCTACTATCCGGGAGGCAATCGCACAAATATCGCTTGCTTATCTGCTCATAAAGGCTGCCAATCACCTGTTTATAGATACATGCGATTAAGTGCCACTTGGATTACCCAAGATGCAAGACCATTAATTGTTGACGCTTCATTGACGCTCATTGTCAGGATGGGGTAGGGAGCGTCTCTCCACTTATTTGCCATATAAAGGCAGTCAATACATCAGAAAATGACAATGCAGTACCATAGTCAATATTTTGCAATAAACAGTAAGATATCTGAATGCGACCATGAATAGAAAAGCCCTAGATGCAGCACCGGAGATTGGAACCTACAGGTCTAGCCAAACCTGGCAAATCCCGCGGGTTGACGGGTACAGGTCCGCATTTGGCCCGCCTACAGGAAGCGGGTCGGGTCTTTGGACTGGTCCAGAACTGGACCAACGCTTTTGTACGGTCCGAACCCGGACTGCAGGCGGATTACCCGGACGCGTTGCTAATACTACTCAGGACTATTCAATTGTCAGTATACTTGTTTAACATCCATCAATGCACTTTCTGTGAGTTCAGAGCTTGCTTTCAAGAGGTTGCCAAGCTAGCGGATATGGTCTGAGAAGTTGTTCAGGAGATGCATTTTCACAAAGTTGAAATTGGATATGTCAACAAGATGTTATACAATTTGGACAAGATCTGTGTTTTGTCTTCATCAATGCGACGACGATTTGCCTCCACAGAAAGATTGTTCCAAGTGACGTCACTCTTCCATTCTTCCTGTTTGCGCAAAGTAACGTGCACTTTCAACGCTTCTGTTACCTGCTTTGTAGATTTACTGACCCGGAATTGAGTAAACACATCCTGGTGACAATCAAACACCTCCAGATAATTCTCCATGGACTACATCGTGGCTTCAGTTTGGTACCAGTACCATCCCATACAGTCAAAATACACCAAGTTCTTGATGCACAACAAGGCTTGTGTGAAGGAAAGCCTTTGCCTCACAGAAGGGTTTGAATGAGTCACGGCGAAAACTGGAACACGTACATGCTCAAGTGCTTTCACCTCTTTACCACTCCATTGTGTCACCTGGCAATCTGGCTTGTTTAATCGAGCAAAGCCAGGATGTGGAGGGATCGTCGCCCATAGCTGGTGGAATTTATCAATCCTGGAATGTTGTTCTAGGACAGACATAACCCATGCCACCTAATGCTTAAGCATACCGAGATAGACGGTATGACAAATATTGAGTAGAATAATTTGTGGTCTGTGTAATGCATTTCACATTCCCGAAGACGCCTTCTGAGGTTCCATCCGCTCAATCTTCCAGATATTGTCTTGCTTCCCGTCTCTCCATCTCATCTCCCTGAGTCGCACGTAGTATCTTGTTGAGGTATAGCCAATGACATCTGGATTGTGGTGATGATGAATTCCATTCACGAAATCACTATTTCGGTACATCCCAAACAGGCTAATCAGGCTGCTGGATCCCATGCAACTGAATGTTTTCGAAGTAGTCAGCTCTCCATGCACATGTGACAGGATGACATTGCCGCATCTGGCCATCCGCACAAATTGTAGGTTTTCCGGTGTTGAAAAGCGCACCAACCGGATGAACAATAAGCTGAAAACCCTCTCATCCAACCTCTCGATTATTGATTTGTTGTTCGTTCACAGTAGTTGTTTTTCCATATCCTTGAAAGTAATATTCCCAAGGAACAGAAAGAACGGCACCAAGGGTACTTGCAAGATTTGAAGGCGTTCTTTTAATCGTCGAGATGATATTTCCGAGACTCATATGTACTGGCCATTCCTTCTATTTGCCCGAATAGTTCATAAGATGTGTCTGCTCTGAACTGCCAAATGAAGAGACAATTGTAGCTCCAAGCAGCCCCCGCAGTGCTTGATACAGTCAAAATCATAGTACCTATGACGAAATTCAACTAATGTAGCTGGTCATTCCACCAGTGGTCGCTTGTTTCCATCTCTGAGTAGATATGTTTCTAAGCATCATTGATTTCCTTGGCTGGAGCATATGACATATGTTCCCTTAATGCACACTGTTGCATGACAAACACAATGCATCCCACAGAATTGCAGTGGATGAAACCTGTGTAACCATCGTTGCGAAGGTTTTTCGGATCGGCCAAACGATTGTAACACACTTTTGCCCATTTCCACGTGTCGATGCCCATTACGTAGGACATCTCATTGAACCTTTTGAATAAAGTGTAGGACGAAGTGAAGTTACTGACAGTTGCCATCTTTGTGTTCCTAAACAGCTCGTTGATAGCAGCTCAGCTCAAGTTGTGCTTGACGCACCAGGGCGCTGAGCGATACTCTTCCGCACAAGATAATCGTACCCAGTGATTCATTTCATCATCTAGGATATTGAAATACTTGTGACTAATAAGCTCGCTGGCTGGACTGGTATCCAAAAATGGAGTACCAAAAATACAGGTCTGAATCGGACCATACTCTGGATCGATAGAGAGATTGTTTCTGTTGTTTTCAGGATCATCGGAATCATCGTAGGTAGGGTGAACAAATTGTACACGATAGGGTTCATGAATGTATGGAAGTAGAATCATTTCGTGCTCAATCGCAAAGCCATCATCTGGCAGATGTTTGGTTCATACGGATACCATCCTTGCTGTGTGGTTGCGATGGAGGTGAGACATGTTAGTGCCGATGTAGGAGTATGTCTTCAAGCAGTGAAGACACTCTTGGAGAATGTCCATGTTGCATTTCCAAAACTAAATCGCGCAACAATGTTAAGAAGCGTCTCTCTGGTTTTTCACGTACTCATATCATTACATGCTGGCTTTTCCTTAGAAAATTCCGCACCTCAATTTACTGAGTCCAAAAAGGGGTCCTATCACTCTTGTAGGATTTCTCTCATCCTCCTTCACACGTTTGCAAAGTGTTTAATCACTCTCTCATTTTCAACATCCCCTGGATCGCAAAGAGCATACTGCATCAGAATTCAGCTCATCACAGTGATTGTTTTGCAACCTCCCAAGACCTGCATCTGCCCATTGCCTGATATATAGATGTCACTTTTTGTTAAGTTTGTACCATATAGAAACTGGGCATTATCCTTAGATACCGACCCAGTGACATCATCACGGGGTACAAGGACTAGACCAAGGACAAATGAGTGAGATATGACTCCACAGCATGCATCAAGATATCTTTGTGATGAATTTAAGCATTGAGTCAACAAATGAGGGGTCTTGGATGATGCTAAGCAAATTGTTTCTTAGATGAAGAGTGGCCAAGATGATGTCGCCGGATCCAGATGACCCCTCCACGCCCACATATATATTTGCTTCGAGTGCCCACCTCTCTTACAAACTCCAGAACATTCAACACACCTTTCTCACCTCTGCTACCACACCCAGTCATGCTTGACAATATATTCAACACTACTGATGCTTGTTTAGAGTAACGAGCATTTGATATCCACCACTCAATCAATGACCACTGTTGGGAACTTAAAATGTAATGTGATGCCTTCTGGTTGCCGAATTCAGTCATCACATATGCTAATGGAATCCAGATGCTGACTCTACCAGTCAATGTCTGGGCCGGGAACGTCGGTGTTGGAGTCAGCCAATGGGCAGCAGAATCCATACAGATATGGCGGCGGAGATGGGTGGCTTGACATCGCAACACTAAGATAATGAACTGAGGGTGGTTGGCTGGGACATAGCCCAGTCGATGAGCATCAGCAACGAGCAATGCGCAGGCCCTGAGGAATGGGATATCCTAATCGATCATTGCGTTGCTCAAATCAGCGATCTGGCGTTCAACTGGCCGCTTTGGAAATGGTACATGGCAGAAAAGACTATCCTCAATGGCAACAAGCCCAACCCAGCATAGGACGAGTTCGTGGAGATTGGCGTTCACGAAAGGAAGTATGGGATCCACTAAACCCCGGCTAAGAAGACAAAATTCATCCATGTTGGAATGTATTTCATAGCCCTGATACTCCTTGTGATTTTTCTAATGATGTGTAGACGGAGATGAAGGAGAGGAATAATTCTTGGGTTAGAGGCCTTCTGCCATACACGTGCATTACGACACCTCGACCAATTCCTTTGTCCAGCCATTTACCTTTACCATCGCCTAGGTGGATCCTGACATCCCTGGGAAGAGGGTGGGTGCAAACAATACTCAGCTATTCTCATGGCACTGGCCTGGGAATGATGAATGGATAGTTCTGATAGTTACATCAATCATTGAAATGACCATTTTTTCAATCCTGGATGTTGCAATCACCAGTCTGTCAGACCCCAGCCTACAAATCCTAAAGCTTTGGGGCAGCCAGGAGGATCCTAATGAAGATATTGGTCCACACACCCGTAATGTTACCCTAATCTTCGATGACAATACTGCTGCTGGATGGGTACTGTCAGCGGTGAAATTGAACAACCCAATGCTTTTTGCGTCGTGTATCGTGGGGAACAAGCCGACGGCACATCTGATGCCCAGACCACTATGTATGTTGGCTGCAGCTACCATTCTGTGGTAGATATCCTCCCACCTCCAGCCGAGGATATGATTGACAATATGAGGCAGGAATCGAATGATGATGGCGGGATGCGGCACCCGGATCCAAGAAGCTTCCAGATGATGAAAACAGGCTTCCACAAGTTCGAAAGAAAACGTCAAAGGAGGATTATCAGGCAGCAGCGATAGCTTGAATGGATCCGAAACTGTGCTCTTGGTCACTTTACCGATTATGAGCAATGTGTTGTTGCTGATGAATCTGTAGTTTGGCTAGGTGAGCACTATCACATTGTGAATCATCCCGCTGCAGGCTCTTTGGCCAATAGGACACATACAAGGAGCAGTCCAGCTGCAAATTAGTCGTTGTGAGGATGCAATGCACAGGCTGCACAGTTGTTCAAGGATGTGTCAAGGGGGTGGGAATGTATCTGGCACTTTGGAGGGTGGACGGATGGGTGATAATTTGGAGTGTTTGGGAGACATTTCAGGTCTCATTTTGGCGTTTGTTTATCGTATTATTACATGGGTCAGATTCATGAGTGCAGGGCCGTGTTGAGAGTTCACAACGTTAGGATTAATTGTTGAGATGTTTGTTTTTGGGAACAGCATAGTGGCAGTGATAGGACTCTATGTATGGCTATCCTGTAATTGGTAGTTAGGTATCTTGGGCCAGCAGAAGTTAGCCAGAATGATTAGTAAAATTCGAACGCTTTTCAGCTCATTGTGATAATGATTATCATCGAAGGATGCCAATCAACATCCCAGTGGCATGCTTGTCACCTGCCATTCTTTGTTCCGAGTTCCTGTTCATCTAAGGCGTTCGAAGCGCGAAAGGCCGGACAATCCAAGATCTTAGCGTCATCGACAGAATAATGAGATGCAGCACAACAATGCTGTTAATCAAATGAATGCTTTCTTTCCTTTACAGGGCGCTTTAATTCATTTACAATGCAGTCATTCAGATTTTCCTCTCTCAGTCCATCAATTTGTTTGAACTCGTCTCTCCCCGCCTTTTTAAATCATGACACAAATGTGCTGCTCTTCTCCTCCTCCTGCTCTTCCTCCCAGCACCAGGAGAAGCAGATAATCTATCAATGATAAGGATCTCAATGATAATCAGAGCACAGCACCTGACAACAACATTGATTCAAAATATGACAATTTGGAGTCCGATGACAAGCCTCTTCGGCAATTATCCACAAATGCTATGGGCAAGGGGCCACCAGAAGAGTCATTCACGTGAACACTGGGAAAACGAGTCGTGGCGGCTCAATTCACTCCTCCATCAGAAAAACCACTACATCCTGATGGTCGGGTGGTCTGTATTGTCTCTAAGGAGGAGGATGATCACAAGCTTGCGCCTCTGGCATCCAAGACGACTTTCAATCAACCATTTTAATGATTGAATTTGCCTGCTGTTGTCTATATTTACTAGAGGAAGGATCCAAACAACGCCGGTGTGCAATCCGTTGCATGTAGTGTAAGCAACGGTTCCAAATACGCAGATTGGTTCCAGGTCCGGGTTGGAACCAAGCTGGAACTGTTGCAATGGGTTTTATCCCTTCAACGAACCGAACCGCATGGAACCAGCGGTTTTTTGGCCAGTTCCACAATTTCGCCAACCCACAACTTTGGCTCCAATCAAGCATTTGCATTCTGATCATATCACAATATGACATATATGGAAAGATGCACTTATGCATCATCTTTCACCTCCTGTTGTTCAATTTGCGATCTAACCAATATTTGTTGAGTCACTGCCAAAAATGCCCAATTTTTGGCATTACTTCGTGGCAACTCAAAGACTATTGATTGCATCACACATTGGAGAGTAGGCGGTGAAAGAGCATGCAAAACTGCATCTTTTACGTATATATCATATTGTGATATGATCAGAACTCATATGCTCAATTGGAGGCAAATTTCTGGGTTTGCAGAAATGAGGCTCTGCTGTATGTACAATCGGGCCAAAAATTGTGGGTTTAGGTGCGGTTCGGGTTTGGAACTGCTGGTCATTGGGCGATTCGGTTCCTTGGTGGTGCCAGAATCGAACCGCAGTCACCATTCTGGTTCCAACCCTGACCGCGGCCAGGTAACCCGGAACTGTTGCTAACACTGGTTGCAAGGAAAGGTGAAAATCTAGCGTGATATGAACCTTTTGTTGACAACGTGGCAGGACTCATCACCGGCGTAGAATACAACCCCTAGACAACTCTTCCAGGCCTTCTGGTGATGGTCATGGCTCACGTGAATCCTACAGCTATGAATTATGGGATGTTCATGAATCCCTTTGCCACAAATGTGGTGAAGACCACCCAGATTCATAGTTGGTAGGATGGGGAAATTACCAGGATTCATCCAGCCCAGAAAAACTCAGACCCTCAACGTGCCTACATTTCAGTGGTAAATAAATCATCTTAACGATTGTTTTCATCTCTGACATTGTGCATCAGCCTTTTGGAAAGATTTCTTGCCCCTGTGCAGCAAAGGCATACCGCTGCAAGAACTTAATCAACTCCATTTATGGATTTCGAACACAGTCACCTACAGAGATCCAGAAAATGGTAGCCTAGCTATTTGTCAAGGAATGGTTTACATGCCACATAAACATTTGTGACGTAAGTTCAAAGATCTTTCCTCGTTTAATCGTTGTCTTGGTAATCAATTTTGGAATGCAAGTTTCGATTGCAGCAACTGAAATTGTGGATTTTATCCACCAGACAAATGTCCATGGCATACAACAAATGGCAATGAAAACTAGATCATTGATTGGTAATATGAACATAACATTTATTTCCCTCACCGCGATGGCCATCCGCCGTTGTCTGTCGGCCTGGAAAACAGGAGACTGCAGGGGCCCGCCAGAGTTCGGTCCAGTAGGTGGAGCACAATGTAAGTGCAATACAACAAACATTAATCACGCGGTTAATATTGCATACACAGATGTATTTTGTTCTCTCGACACAGATCTTTGTTCTGCATCACCAGAGGTTCAAGCCAAACTGATAGACCATATCCACCGCATGATTCACCAATGGATCCACTCGGCTGATACAGACCCAGCGATGGCACAACCTCCCAACGATGTGTTTAACTTTGATGAAAACTTCCTGCATTACATCACTGAGGAGCCAATAGAGCAGCTCAACAATTCATTTAATTGTTAGACCGAGTCTTTGTAGAGTACATTATCACGTGGCTTTGGGTTAGGGCTGGCAGCTACTATATAGGCTACGTGTGATCTTAGACTTGGACTCAATCAATCAATCGTCACAACAGGTGATGAGCCAAGGCGCGACCACGTACCGGACACTATTTTCGACAACTATCAAGCGGAGATAACAGTCAAATCGCAAACCATCATACGAGCGAGGCCGCATGCTCCCGGATGGGTTGCGAACACATCCGGGATCAGGACACCCTACTGACCCAGGATACCGATTCAACGATGCAAAGGACTCAGATGCCTCCTCTTGACAAAATCTCATACTCAACCGCTAAGAGGCCAGCGATGGCTGCGATGGCCGCGATGGCTGCGATGGCCATGATGGCTCTGATGGCTTCGATGGCTGCGATGGCTGCAGTGATGAGTTCGACGGGTATACGATTATCATAACCAAACGATACGTCGACAGGCCACGTTCGGGACGAGTACAGAGAGGAGTTTGGCAGGAGTTCGGGTCAATATCGGCATCATCAGGATGAGTTCGGGTGAACATCGGCATCTTCGGGATGTGTTCGAAGTGATTTCGTAACTGGTCACCCGGTGGCCAGCCAAGCCGATCAACATACAGTATGGTATTGGGATAGTCTATAAGAAGTGGGCGGGTAATGGACCGCGGATACTTGGGAGATATCGGCAGACACACACGAAACCCCCAGGGAGCGCTACGGTTGGTCTGCCGGAGGAATGAGCTGGGTATGTGATTTGCGACAACAGAGTCAAGAGATCGGTTGTGGCAATTGTGGCCATGAATCCGCGAAGTCTGTGGACTCTACTGTGAGGACGAGGAAGCTTTGTTAGCTGTACAGTGTGTACCTTCACCCTAAACCTGCAATGACGACAACCCCATTCCTCCACCCGGGAGGCTGCCTACGGAGATCCACAATCTACAGAAATGAGTTTCCTAGGGCAAGCTGAGACGGAAGAGCGACCTCCAGAGAAGCGTCTCCAATTTCGAGTTGCAGTCATGGAGAAGCGTCTCCAATTCCGACACCAACACCAACACCAACACCAACACCAACACATACTCGACTCAACGAGCATCCGCCACTGAACAACCGGCTCTAAGCCCTTGTGTTTGAAAGGGAAAGGACAATCAACACTTCCACTTCGTTTGTCGAGCGGCAGTCATCATTGCCATGGAGAAGCGTCTCCAATTTCGATACCGACACCGACACTGACACCGACACATACTCGACTGCTCGAGCATCCGCCACCATACAACAGCTTATGAGCACTTGCGTTTAAAGAGAAATGACAATTAACACTTCCACTTCGTTGGTCAAGTGGAAGTTAACATCGCCACGGAGACGCGTCTCCAATTTTGACGAGCCACTGTACAACCGGCTATGAGCCCTTCCGTTTAGAACGGAAACGACGATCTTCCACTTCGTTTGTCGAACGGAAGTCAACATCGCCATGGAGAAGAGTCTCCATTTTCGACACCGAGAGCACAACCCATGATTGGGACCAAGAGGCTGCGAACGGGAATCAACCTCACTCCAGCTGGTTGGAGCAGTACCTTCGATACAGTACACGGCAAGTACTGTAGGTTTATATATATTTTCCAACACGATACCAATAACGAAACAACAGGACTGTGTGTCATCTTCGGTGGAGCAGTTGACTGGAAGTCAAGACAGTTGAAGCTGACAGCACAATCGACTACTGAGCATAGGAATAGGCATATGATTGATGCCTCCAATGGCATGAGCGGGGGAATGGTCGTTTGGGATGAGCTCAGAGCATGGCATGGTTTGGCTTCTGTCTTTGGCTTATGTCTTCTGTTTGTTATCTGTCTGTTTTTTATTTCTATGGCTTAGTGTTTGACGGACGTGATAACCGCGTGGGGAAGTGTTAGACCGAGTCTTTGTAGAGTACGTTATCACGTGGCTTTGGGTTAGGGCTGGCAGCTACTATATAGGCTATGTGTCATGTTAGACTTAGACTCAATCAATTGTCTTAGCAGCTTTGTTGCTGCTACTGAAGCTAGCATGCAATTCTCTGCTGTTCTGCCGATGTGCAGGTCAGCCATCGCCAGCAGCAGCCAGCCTGTTCCCTGTAGCAACAGCAACAGCTACAGCAACAACATCACCAACATCACCATCATCACCAGTATTGAGAATATGGGATTAGTTTATGGAAGTATGATTGTAGAGGGTGTGATGTTGCTTGGAGGTCAGGAATGGTGTCAGTGATCAGATTTAGGATTTACTTTGTGTGCTGTTTTATTCTACGTTGTGTCGATATATCATATTAGTAGTAGATGAAATTGAATTCATGCCTTACCGATGTCTGATCTCAAACAAGAGAAATCGTAATCATGATAATGCATAACCCTCTCGTGATGGTTGAACAACTGCAAGGTACCGAACGATCATGTATCAACAAATTGAATATTGTGAACCACCTCTGCATGGTAACTATCATTGGTCAAATTATGCCATGAGGGTCTGTAAAAACAAGATGTATATGCATCATTAAATGTACAGAGCAAGTGCTATCATCATCGCAAAGACGAATCAAATTGGGCTACATAGGAGTATACTGAGAGATGATCTGTGATATTTCCAAAGGAAGTGCAAATTGTTCATCAAGTGCTGGTTATCACATTCTGAAAAGTGGGTATGGTGGTTGTGACTCTTGAAAACAGCATGGCTGCAACTCAAAGCACACTCTGCAATATTATGGCAATGCCATATTTCAGGGAAACCTTGATTTCATTTTTTTTGAGTTTCTGGGTTCAATAAACTAAATAAATTTAATGAAGAAAATTTAGTTTTTGCTGAGCTTAGTGTCATATGTGTAACAGGCGGGGTCAGACGTAGATCATATTGGTAACAACAATGTGATAGCGTAATCAGGGCAAGATGCTTCGAAGTTCGTATTGAAGAGGTCAGGACATGACAAGAGTCCGAGCTGGTTCAAAGTCATGCTTGCTTTGCTATACAAGAGAACGAGTAAAGAGGGAAGAAAAGGAAATCCTCCAACACGAAACAACATCTCTCTATATACACTTCGTCTGCCACCCTCGAATCATTCCTCATGCTCCAATGTACCATGTGAATATCCAATCATGATCTTACACACCACCAACCATAACTCTTATCAGTACAATCACGCCACATCATCCGATGTCACAACACCTCAGACCACTTCCTTACCGGAGCAAAGTATACCGCCACCATCCTACCATATTCCCCCACGGTCCCTGCATCTATCCACATCTCCGCCTTTCCGTAACACTAACTCATTCCATTGCTCTGATACTACTCCTAAGTACCCTCCAACGCATCACTCGCAACTCAAACCGTAACAATATGTTTGTTGTCTATTATTACAGCAGAATTGCTTAATCTCATTTCTCATTACATCTAGCTGGACATGACTTGACAGGTGGATAGAAATGCAACTTTTGGGTTACTTAATGGAGAGAGTTGCCATATGGAAGTGTGCGATGTGGAGTTATTGATAATCAGTACATTGCATCCATTAGCTCCGCACTCTGGTATATGCAAGAAACCATATACATCTGAATGTATAAGTTAAAACTTCTTTATAATGGAGATTACTGTCAGTCTAACAAACCTTTACTTCTGCTTGCCCTGAATTCAAATTGTGCACAGAGAATCAAGTTGCATATATTTCATTATTAGTGACTTTGTGACAGTTGGATTCATATAAGTCAGTTGTTGGTACCATAGTATTGCCATCTGAGATTGGGAGGAACTTGTAAGTGGATGATAGATAGTCTGTTTGAATGCAACAATTATGTGAGCAGAGTATCAGTCAGTATATATATTAAACAGCCCATAGATCATCATCATCGATAGAAAGAACATAGTCTGTGGATATTCGATCTGAATATAATGGAAGCTAGTATATACTCATTCTTCCAGTATATATTCGAAAAGGGCAGACATGTTCCATTCTAGTTGTGTGCTGAAGATATTGTACAGCTATTTTCAGTCCAATCACTTGCATCATATATGCCACTGTATAGTTATCACTTATTATGGTTTGCAAGATAGTTATCGATGTAAATAGTTCACGATTAAATATACGAACATGATTACGGAGGCAAACATATTAAGTATACCTTGCTCAGTATGAATATAGAACTTAAATAGCACAACCAATGTGGAGAGATTTTGAGTACCAGAATAGATGTTGAATTCTAAGTGGGAGATATGAAATAGGGTAGAAATAGGGTAGAAATATAACATTCAAGGAGAGTAAGAATATTTATTATATAGTGAGCTGTATTGATATAATATAATAGAATTCATGTTTTGTCATATATTTCCAGTATATTACATATAGATTATTACCCTGAATCCTATGCCTAGTTTCAAGTACAAGAATCATTTCCAACTGTAGTATATATATTATTTTCTGATCTAAGTTTGGATTAGGGCTAGATAATATTTTACAAAGAATAAAATCAAATTTCACTTATAGTAATATTGTATATCAATTCTCATAGTTTATGGTTGATTGTCTGGTAATTAATACTAAGTAGCTATTATCAGAATGTTCATTACTATTTACCAAGAAAATTCTAACATCATTACTCATTTACAAATTTAATTTCAATCACTTTATAATATTGTTATCTTGTATTGCATATTAGTTAACTTTCAGTGTTCAATTTTTCATTTGAGAGGATGTTAGGTGTTTCTAATTGATCATTCAAAAAAAAAATTATTAAGACCTCTGTGAGATAGTGAAAAATAACTTAGACAACTTATTGTTAAATAGCCAAGATCATGACTGCTAAGATGAGTTTTACTTATATTTCAACCTAAAACCAAATATGGAATAAATTAATACTGATTTATTAGTTACTTATAATGTCCTATTAGTTAAGTCTTTAAGAATTAGTTGCTGTGATAAATCTATTATCTATATTGAAAATTTAACAATTTGGAATACTTTCTTCTTTATTAAGTGAATTACTCTTGTTTTGATTTCAATCTGTATTTTTTTTCGTACCAAATCTAGTATTATCTATGTATAGATATTATTTCCATTATTGCAAAAAGTCTATTACTTTATAATTTTCCAAAATATCTTACTAGAATTCTTGAAATCATTCAGGGTTTGATAATCCAATTAATAATAGCTAAGTTATTGATGAAGTATTACTATAGAGTAGTACAGCTACTTTATTATCATACATATGCAACTTTGTTATTTATTCGACAAATACTTTTAAATTGTTATTTAGTAGCTATATACATTGTTGTTTCTATATTATAATATATTTATTTATTTTTATTTGTAGTAATTATACTTATATATGTACATATACTATAGTAGAATATTTATCAAACTTTAGTTGAAAATTGTATATTGTAGTTCTGGTTTCAAGTGGTTAGAAATAGTAGATAATGCTGACAAAGCATCGGTACTTTCAGCTATAGAATTTAAATATTACTGTACTTGTAGTAATAAGAGAGATTGAGTAGTAAGATATTGTACAATCAGTAAAAGAGTTTGAAAGTTGGAACTGCAGTAAGGAGTTTACAAAGATCAAGTACTGAAAGATATCATAAGTATGTATTTAAGCTCAATGTATTTTCATTTTTTCGATTCGCACTCTCTGATTGGCTAGTCTGTTTGGTTAAGCGCTTGGCATTCATTAGTGTCAGTCTAAATAGATTGGAAATACTTCATATCATTATATCAAACCCTAACTTTGCGCTAGCCAACCTTACCCCTGAAATGCTGTAAGAAAAATTAGAGGTTTTTTAAGACGGTTATACGTACATTATTTTGCGGAAACCATTTTGGAACTGTCTTTGGACCGTTCAAAAAATTCGGGAACGGTAACCGAACTGTCGTAAGATCGTTACCCCCTTATATAGTAGTGATTTTTCAGCCCAGCTGGTTAGCGCTAGTGACTAGCTCAATTAAAATGATTCTGTACCAATTAATTCCATATAAAATAATAGTTAGTCCGCCTTTGTTAGGCTCGCGCATTTACCTAGATATCTATTGTTCAATATTCTGGCAACTTCTCGACCCTCACGCAGCCGAAGGCTGAGTAGCGGCTATCGCAGGACTAAGTTTAGAACTACCTAGAACTTTATGCTTAACTCTTAACCCTCTTCTGCGAATTAAGTGTCTACAGTACTCATTAGGACTGCTAGTTTGTGGCTTAATCAAGCTTCAGAGTGTGCTCATTAGTGAGCGATGCGAACGAAGTCTCTTTCACACAGAATCCGAATACCCCTTCCTCAACAGTCATAGCAACCGACAACCCTACAGTTTCGATTACCCTACGCATTCTCTATCCATTCACTTGTTTCAATCTAGTTTTTGCTCAAGGTCTGGTGAGGATACTTATAGATATGTCCTTTCGGTATGGATATAAGATGGCGTCTCCTATAGCTGTGGTTGTTGGATACCCAATTCAAACTCTATTTTGAACGATAGAATAGTCATTGTTGCCCAACTCGTTGTGAGCGAAGCTCACGATTTCCAGCCGCACGACTATCAGCTTCCCCACTATCTCACCTCCGCGACACCAGAACCTACCTCACTGTCATCGTTGGCCTGCTCTAGAATCACGCATTCAAACAACCAGTAGCGCAATTGGACATATCAATTTACTAGTTGTAGTCGATCCCGGAGTGGTGTGGGGGCCTGCAGCTGCTCAGATTCCACCTTACATACCCGCCCACACATCCTCCGTGCTTTGCGACGACCCTGAGGTAATGTCCGAACTTACAACGAGCTTCGGTCGCGTTAGCAGCAACAATGTTGGGCCACCGGTTTCTGCATTCGTGCGGGTTTCGGGCCCGCCCAACAGTAACTTCCTCGTGGGATATCCGGGCATTTCAGCGACGTTGGTAATGGCACTTTTGGCTCAACTCTGAATTATAGACCTGTACACTAACTGCTGTGTGCGCATCAGCCACGGATAGAGGGCAAGGTTGAGATCCGGCCATCGGGAGGGGTTAGCGCTCCAGTCGGTATCTCCTACGTCTGTATCGGTCTCTATAGGAGGGAGTCAATACACCCCCATGCCGACAAGGTCATCAGCAATCACTTAGCAGCTCCTCGAAAAGATACACGGGATCTAGTCGGTAAAGAAATGCGTCTATTTCAATGCCCACCTGGAAAACCGTACGATAGTGTCCTAGCCATGGACCTTCCGTTCGTCCTTTTCATACCGTTCACTAGAGCTGGTGATGACATCGTTAAAGTTCCACCTGCAAGCCTACAATTGCCATCACGAGTTGCGGAAACATACTACGAACTGGTTGTTTCGGTACAGGAAGGTCACCGTGACCTCAAGAAGCATGCGTTTCCTGTACCATTAAGTCGATACGACACACTATCAACCTTCGGAATGTACAATAGACCGGAATCCCAGGAGCGCGTATCAGATCACGTAGTCACGCTGGGTACCAGTTTATCCCGATGGTCATTTGGACCTAATGATCCCGTCGAGATATTTGTTCGACTGACACCCAATCCGGACTGGATGTCCAAAGCACGAAAGGTGTCGATTTCGAGAATTGTGGTAACCATAGAAGAGCAAATAACCTATAACCATGAGGGAGACGAGCCAACAACGAAGATAAATAAACTAATCTCAAAAAAGGAGGTGATATCGCAGAAGCTCCCCGAGAAGGGATATATGACGACCATCAACCTCATGTTTCCTGCAAAGGAACTGCGAGATGGCGACGGGTTCTTGTCTCGAGGCAAGCCAGCATTTCCGTTACACGCAGTAGCCGGCTTCACAACGACGGCGAGTTTGTACAAAATAGAATATTTCGTTTCCGTCAAAGTGTGTCCACAAAACTTCTCGGGCCACTGTTCATATTCGCTAATCCATGTCAAGGCTCATATGTCCAGTTGCAAGGATATTCAGGTCCGGCAGAGGATAATAGTCTCGCCGTTCGACCACCAAACCTGTATGGATGAAATGGATGCAATAGAATTGGCTGCCAGAGATGCATATCACATTAACATCGAAAATCCTATGCTGCCTGCGGCCACGATAATACGACCCCATGACCCCTGCGCATTGCATTGTTTAGGCATGACAATGGTTGGCAATAAACGGAAGCTATTGATTGAATAACCTCGCGCGTCTTGGAAAGATTTCGGCATGTACTTGCTAGTGAGATAATTACTGCCATCGTACTCCTTCCAAGATCAATATTATTTGCAAGGCTCAGGCGGGTTGGTCGATAATATGGTGTTGGTTTGGATGATCGATGACAATTTAGGTTACTACCATGTCTGATGACGGGCGACAACTAAGCGTTTCGCCAGATTTCTCGCATATTATTTCCCGCATGTAGGGTGAAGAAGCTTTGATTCCCTTGATTACCCTCATTGTGTGGTTAACGCTACGGTTGCTTATTCGCACGTTCTCTCGTATTGCGTCTGCGTTCGTTGCACGTTTTAGTGGCGAATGGTACTTGTTGCTTCGTGGAGTTTGGGACCGGCTATTTCATTTTATTTTTGGGTATCTGTACGAGATGTGTACTCAGTACGAGGGTCTGGTAATACCCGCACCTTTAAATAGTGCAACTGAAAACTCAACGGTAGTGTGGATATTGGCATGAAATGTAAAGGAGTCCTCATTGCTCTCGATGCCAGTTCTCTGGTAACATTTTGAATGCACGTTGGATTACCCCGCCAGAGGTGAATTTTTTTTTTAATGCAGTGTATAATACATGCAAGTCATTCAGAAGTATGAATACTCTGGATCTAAAACGGAAACTTTATCTACTGCGCTTGGTCTCTGCTTTCCCTTTCTAGAATAATATCCTCTAACAGCGTATACATCATCCCCATCACCTCCATCCAAAACCACCTCAATATTCTAATAACTTCTAGCAACCGCCGAATCAAAGTCCACCACTGTACCTCCGCGACCATCAATAACAATGTTTCTCAGTCAATGATCTCCATGCAGCACCTCTGCCTCGTGTATCTCTTGGAGCACTTGCAAAGCGCAGAATGCAATTTGCGGGGTCAGACAACTGGGATCTTCGACAATCGATACCGCGCCGGGAATGTACTCTAGTACTAGGGCGCACAATGGATGGTTTGTGCAGATGCGGAGGTTCTCAAAGAGCTCATACTCCCCACAACTGCTGCGACATCGAAAGAGCTGATCTAGGGCAGGCATCTTGAGGGCGTCGTAGCAGTAGGGTACACACTGTCGTGATGGCACTGAGAAAGGCGGTAGGAACATTTGATGATGGATCAGGGCGGCGTAAGCACGGTAGTCGTGGGTGAATGTGTCGCAGTTTCCGAAGGTAGTAAGCGCATACTAGAGGAGTTAGCAACGCGACGACAGAGTCGGAGGCGAGGCAGCGGAAACATTTAAAAACACGCTGATCTCTAGTAACAGAAGCTAGCATGACTAGACTCAAGGGGCCCTCATGAAGCACTCGTAGAAAGTAAACGTGTCAAGACTGGTAATTACGGCGGAGGGGTAGGTTGTTTGAGAACGGTTCTGGGAGGTATGTACGGCGGTGGAGGGTATAGGGTTTTATGAGTAGGTGGTGAACAGGAATGAGCGCGCATAGTGAATCGGGTTGGTCAGTCGGCGCAGGGATGGCAAGTGGTGGACAATGCTAGCTTCCGACGGAGAGGTATCGCACCGGGGGAAGTGAGGTCTGCCAGTTGGGCGCACCCATGGTGACGGTGACGGAACAAAGTGGTTGATGCTGTTGGTGGTGAGTGAAGTCAACTGCGGTTAACAAACTGGGTGGCTCAGCTTCTCAGATCTATATTTGGATGGCATGCACTAAGATGAAAGTGAAAGCGATAAAAAAGGAATAGTGTGGCACGGGTAAGGAAGGTGTGAGAGAGTTTGGAGACTTTACTCCACACAAATATTCATGGGTCAACCAGGTCAGCCTGGTGAAAATCTCAACACCATGGGTTTGTACTGGACTTGGACAGAAAGAAGAGTTTAGAGTGGGGGAACAAGAGTTTGTATGGGGTTCTTGGCAAGCTTGACAAAACTCAATATATAAAAGTTGACAAGAGTAACTGGGCTGAAGTAACTATAATCTGGATGTAAGTGGCTACAGTCCAATCAAGCCATTAATTAGCATCAGGTTAGGGCTGCAGTGAATGCAAATATGGTGAGTGTTTTATAAAAAAAACACTGCGCATTTACTCAGGAATATATTAACTAATACCCTCTGAACGCATAGCGCTCTGTAGCTAATGGGAACATTTCGTAGAGTGATGTCTACAGCCTCTTACACCATACCATTTATCATGATATCAATTTAAACCAGAACTCATGATTTCAGTGAGTGTGAAATAAAATGAAATTAACCACTAGGGTATAAGACAACATGCAGTTATTATTCAATTACACCTGAATACCATTATTTACCCTTCCTCTGTCTCGATGGTATTGCTTGTCATTTGGAGATTGGGAAACACTTCTGAGCAACCATATTCACAATTTAATATTCCTGTTACCACTGTATTATAATTGCTTTCTGCAGATTGTAAATGCCTACCAGGCATTGTGGCCATTATGGGAGTATAATAGAAATGGTATGGGAGGGTTACCATATGTAATATTGATTTATGAAATGAAGCAAATTTTTCATACTGGATGCATTCTATCAACCCCCTTTTTTCAATTATCATCTTCACCACCATCACTATTACCACCTATATTACCATCATCACCAACATTACCATCATCACCACTACCACCATTTCGCTTGATTACTTTCAGCCAACATCACTTTAGCAATAGCCACCAGCGTCGGGAAAACCTTCATTGCAACTGTAACCGACATATATTATCTCTGTTACCACAGTGTCACGGTTGCGTCCTATAGATTATGACTGCCTACCCTGTACTTTGGCCACTAGAGAGGAGTTATGAGAATGTTATGTGGGTGTTACCATATGTAATATTGAATTACAGAACAAAGCAAATTTCTCATGCTGCATGCATTCCATCAACCCCTTTTTTTCAATCGTCATCTCCACCACCACCATCACCATCACCACCATCACCATCACCATCACCACCATCACCATCACCACTATCACCTTCACCACGATCACAATCACCAGCATCGGGTATTTCACTCTTCCAGTATTCTTCCATGCACTTCATGTAACAACCCCCTACCAGCGAAGCCTGATCCACTGCTACCAGCTTGCTCCCAGCGAAGCCACTTTCACCACTACCAGCAAAGCCCGACCTACCGCACATCAGCAAAACATCAGAAAAATGTAATTTGGTCCGGAAGCCATACGCACACCTCCCAGACACTCCCGTAGCCCTCACCAGTGCTTCAAAGTACTTCTAGATGCTCCCAGCCCCCCCTGGATCTTTGCAAAATGCGCTCAGGCTTTGCAAGAGCATTCACAAGTACTCCTGAAAGCACCTGCAGTGACGAAGATGCATTCGGGATGCTACGAAATTTGACTATTGAGATACTCAAATTTTGGAGCTGCTGCGACCTCTGCGCAGGTCTGCAGGAGACTTCATGAGCAGCTAAGACCTCTGTACACACTCTGCGGTAGACTTGGTGCCGTATGCTCACACCAGTGGTTCTTACAGTTACATAACCACAAGGCATTTCATCGATCATATTGGTCTTTACAGTCACAAGATTCGCTACATCATAATATGGCATGTATTATCAAAGTCTCTCTATATATATACATACGGAGATACAGGAAAAATGGAGATGGACTCAGCGACAGGCAGTATATATTTGGAATACCCCGGGGTAGATAGACTTCATCTCATTATACCAAATACACATTCTATCTTTCCCAGCAAGAGGTCTCATGCACTCTTGCCGAGCTTTCGTAGATCCACGCGACATGTGTGGTTCATCATGGCCGGGTATCCCTTCATATCTTCTCATCCTCTTTCTATGGTGCTTGAACTGGATCCGCTCTCTCTCAGGAAGTCTCTTCGCAAACCATGCGAGGTGCGGTGGAGCGTTGATAATGGGCTGTCAGCCTTCTAGCTCCACCGATTCACCACACTGTGATCTAGTGAACTTGGAGATGCACTCCGAGGCCATAATCGAGTGAGTTTGGAGATACACTTGGAGGCCGTGATCAAACGACATTGGAGACCGGAATCAAGCGAGTGTGGAGATGCACTTGGAGGCCGTGAGGGTGCAAACTTGGAGGCCGTAATCAAGCGAGTTTGGAGATGCCCTCCAGGCCTAAATCGAGCGAGTTTGGAGATAAACTTGGAGGCACTGATTGAGAGAGTGTGGAGACCATGACCAAGTGAGATTGGAGATGCACTCCGAGGCCGTAATCGAGCAAGTTTGGAGATGCACTTGGAGGCTGTGATGGTGCGAACTTGGAGGCCGTAATTGTGCCAGGTTAGAGATACACATGGAGGCTGTGATCGAGTGAGTTTGGAGATGCACCTGCAGGCAATGATCGAGCGACATTGGAGGAGTACTAGGGCGCGGTCACTGTGGAGGTGGAAGTTCGGGAGGGAGGCGCGACAGGGGCTGAGGCTCTATTCATTGGTTGACCCGTAGTTGTGCGAATGTAGAGAATTGAGTACAACATGGTCTGCCGACAGATGAGAGACTGGCTGAGAGCAGGAGACAGTCGATCTTGGGATGATGCAGTACGCGGTGTATGCAGTAATCATGGTATGCTGTACTCAGTGTATGCTGTACACAGTACATGCTGTACGCGGTGGTAACTCTGGATCATGGGATGGAGAGATAGAGAGCAATGACTTAACTTCATGTTCTTAGGTGATGGTAGAATTGAGGACGAGAAAGAGAGAGATGAGAGGAGATGGGGGAAATCATCATTAGAAACTGGGACTCAAGAGAATTTTGTGTGGGAGTTAATTTACCATGCCCGATACAGCAGGTTCAAGTCCCAATCCGGCATGTAATTACACCGATATGAGGTCTTCTGAACCCAATCAGGCAACTGGTCCCCATGATTTCTCATATCCGCTCGTAATCCTCCGCATCGTTCCCATCTTCAACACCTTTGTCTCTCTTTGTAGTCCACAACTCTACCATCATCGCAGAACACAAAGTTAAGTCACTACTTTATCTCTCTCCATGTCATGATCATGAGTTGACACCAAGTAAAGCATACACCGAGTACAGCATACACCGAGTACTGCATACAGCCAAGATTGTTTGTCTTCCCCTCATTCCCATGATTACGAGTTGACCCCTGGATGTAGCTTCAGCTTCAAGCCTGCCTCCCTACACTATCGACTGCAGTCAGCCAGCGCACGATGCGAGCTCAAAGGTGATGTCGCCTTGTCACATTCCCACGGTTGCGAGTTAACTAACTGATGAAAAGAGTCTCAGCACCCGGCGCGCCCTCCATCGACTGCGTCTCACTCCTCACGAAAACTCCCTCGATTAGAGCCTCCAAGTTTGCATGATCATGGCCTCCAAGTGCATCGACACACTGGCTCGATCACAATCTCGTTGTGCATCTCTAAGTTCACTCGATCACGGCCTCCAAGTGTATCTCCAAATACGCTCGATTACGGCGTCAAAGTGCATCTCCAAACTCGCTCGATTACAGTCTCCATGTGTATCTCTAAACTCGCTCGAGTTGGGTCTCCAAGGGCATGTCCAAACTCGCTCGGTTACGGTGTCCAACCTCGCTTCATCACGGCCTCCAAGTCCGCACACTCATTGCCACCAGGTGCATCTATTCACACGCTCAATCTCGATTTTCCGAGTACATCTCTAAGTTCACTTGATCACGGCCTCCAAGTGTATCTGCAAATACGCTCGATTACTGCCTCCCTGTGCATCTCCAAACTCGCACGATTACGGTCTCCAAGTGTATTTCCAAACTCGCACGATTATGGCCTCCAAGTGCATCTCCAAACTCGCTCGGTTACGGTGTCCAAACTCTCCCTATCACGGCCTCGAAGTGTATCTTCAAACGCGCTCGATTCAGGCTTTCAAGTATGGCTACACACTGGCCCGATCACGATCTCGGAGTGCATCTGTAAGTTCACTCGGTCACGTCTTCCAACTGTATCTCCAAATACACACGATTACAGCCTCCAAGTGCATCTCCAAACTCACTTGATCATGGCCTCGGAGTGTATCTCTCAGTTCAGTTGATCCTCATTTTCAGGCGCACCTCGAATTGCTCTCAAGCACCGCCTGCAGACAGTCCAGATATACCGTGTGTAGATTGGTAGCTATATAGATACATAGATACATAGATGAGAATACAAACTGAATACATGAGTTTTCAAAATCGTTGAATGATAAGTAGTGGCTATGATTTCCAGGCGCACCAGCGGCATTGCCAAACATGACGTTGTTTTTCCCAGACTGCACTAGTGTGATTCGAGGTGCTCCCAGACTTATCACTGGCGCCCCCAGGTTTGTCACCGGCGCTCGCGGGTGCTCCCAGGCTTGTCGTCAGCGCTTCCAGATACTCTGAAGGCCGGCAGGAATGCTCTCCAAGCGTCTCATACTCTCCTGCAATTGATGCATCTAAGTTTACACTCCACATCCTCTCAGACACTCCTGGAGGCTTCCAGTGACTAAGATACATTTTGCTGATGCAACTCTAGTTTCCGTCAGAAACACCCGGGTGTTCCAAACGGTTCTGACAACTCTGACGGAACATCATACCCTCTGACGGAGAATTTCATGCTTCCCGTCGCCCAGGCGACAGGTCGCATTGCATTGTCTCAGCAAGATGAATTTTAGTCACTGGAAGCCTCCAGGAGTGTCTGAGAGGATGTGGAGTGTATACTTAGATGTGTCAATTTCAGGGGAGTATCAGACCCTAGGAGGGCACGGCTGCCCGCCTTCAGAGTAACTGGGAGCGCCAAGGACAAGCATGGGAGTACCAGGGAGCGCCGGCAACATGTCTGGGAGCACCTGGAATCACAGTAGAGCAGTTTGGGAAAAACAACATCTTCTTTGGGAACGCTGCTGGTGGGTCTGGAAATCATAGCTACTACCAATTGTTCAATGATTTTTAAAACTCATGTATTCAGTTTGTATTCTCATCTAAGTATCTATGTATCTATATAGCTACCCATCTACACACGGTTAATCTGGACTGGCTGCAGGCGGTGCTTGAGGGCAATTTCAGGTGCGCCTGAAAATGTCGATCGAGTGACCTCATAGATATACTCCAAAGCCGTGATCGAGCGAGTGTAGAGATGCATTTTGAGATCGGGATTGAGCGAACTCAGAGATGCACCGGGAGGCCGTGATCGAGCGAGTTTGGAGCTGCACTTGGAAGCCGTGGGTGAGTGAACTCAGAGATGCACATTGAGGCCGTGATCGAGTGAGTATGATATACTTGGATGCCATGATCGAGCTTATTTGGAGATGCACTTGGGGGAGGAGATCGAGTGAACTGAGAGATGCACTTGGAGGCCGTGATCGATCGAGTTTGGAGATGCACTTGGAAGCCGAGGTCGATTGAACTCAGTGATGGTCTTTGGGGCCGTGATCGAGCGAGTTTGGACACGCAATGGGAGACTGGGATTGAGTGAACTCAGAGATACACTCTGAGGCCATGATCGAGTGAGTTTGGAGATGCATTTGTAGCGGGCTATGATCGAGTGAGATTGGAGGTGTATTTGGAGGTGGTCAATCTGGAGGCGGTCGATGGGAGGCACGCCAGGTGCTCAGACTCTATTCATCGGTTAGTTAACTCGAAACCGTGGGCATGTGATGAGGTGACTTTACCATTAAAGCTCTTATGGAGAATTGGCTGGTGGCGGTCGATCGGTGGGGAGGTACACTGGAAGCTGAAGCTACATCCAGGGGTCAACTCGAAATCGTGAGAATGAAGGGACAACAGACAATCTCAGGTGTATGCTGTACTTGGTGTGTGCTGTACTCAGTGTATGCTGTACTTGGTGTATGCTGTACTTGGTGTATGCTGTACTCGGTGTAGGCTGTACTCGGTGTATGCTGTACTCTGTGTATGCTGCACTCAGTGTTAACCCATGATGATGGCATGGTGAGATAGAGAGTGATGACTTAACTATGTGTTCTTGCGATGATGGTAGAGTTGTGGACGAGAATGGGAGAGATGCGGGATGAAGCTGAGAACGATATGGAGGAGATGAGCGGCTATGAGAAATCAGGAGAATGACTTGCGGGATTGAGGTTAGAAGACCTTGTATCAGTGTGATTACCCGGAGGATCGCTACTCGAACCAGCTGTATTGGGGATGGTCGATTGACCAGCACACGAAATTCTCCATGTCCCAGTTACTCATGATGATTTCCGCCATCTCCTCTGATCTCTCTCTTTCTTGTGCTCAACTCTACCAGCACCTAAGAACACGAAGTTATGTCATCCCTCTCTATCTCTTCGTGCCATAATCATGAGTTAACACCGAGTATAGTATACACCAAGTCCAGCATCATCCCAAGATCGACAGGCTTCCGCTCCCAGCCAGATTCTCATCTCTCGGCGCATGTTGTACTCAACTCTCTACATTTCCACATTGACATGTTATCCAATGAATAGAGTCTCAGCTGCTGTTGCGCCTCCCTCCACATTGACCGCCTCCAACTACTGCTCCAATCACGCTCCATCATAGCCTGCAACAGCATCTCCAAACTCACTCGGTCACAGCCTCAGAGTGCATCTCTGAGTTCACTCCCTCTCGGCTTCCCAGTGCATGTCCTGCCTCGATCGAGCACGGCCTCCCAGTGCCGCTTCACACTCGATCGATCTCGGCCTCCAAGTGCAACTCTCAGTTTACAACATCTCAGCCTCCAAGTGCATCTCCATACTAGCTCAATCACGGCCTCCAAGTATATTGTTAAGGAGCGACAGTGGGTGTACGGAGATACAGGGGAAATGGAGGTGAAATGTGCGAGGCGGAATATATATTTGGGAGACCCCGGGCTAGATTGATAGCATCTCATTTTCATCTCATCTTGTCATACAATGAAAATACACATTCTATCTTGCCCAACCTTTGGTCTCACTCGCTCTTTCCGAGATTTCATCGATCCACGTAATTGGGTGGATCTTCACGGCCGGGTTGTATCATATCTTCTCACCTTCTTCCTACGCCCCTCGAGCTTATTGCATTGCAATCCCGATGCAAGCGTGTACCCAATGAATCCATCCCGACGTATGGTCACAGTTAGCTACAATGCCAAAATGTTTGTTTAAAATTGGAGACTGACAGAGCTAGAATAAACGGCAAAACGGCGATCATAGGGCAATATGCAACGCGACATGTCTTATTGACACCAGGTGCAGTGCAATCCGCCACCGAGGTGACTCTGACGGATCTGATAGAGCGCGTCCACTCTGAAAGAGCCATTCCGCCCGGACGGAAATATTTCTTGCTGATGCTACCAGCTTGCACCCTGTGAAGCCAGTTTTACCCCTACTAGCGAAGCTAGTTTCGCTCCTACCAGCCAAGCCTGATCCACCGCTACCAGCTTGCTCCCAGCGAAGCCACTTTCACCCCTACCAGCAAAGCCCAATCAACCGCTACCAGCTTGCTCCCAGCAAACCCAGTTTCACCCCTACCAGCGACGCTAGATCCACCACTACCAGCGAAGCCAGTTTTACCCCTACCAGTGAAGCCTGATCCACTGCTACCAGCTTGCTCCCAGCGAAGCCAGATTGTCAGAGAGGAGAGTGTGAGAATTCCACCGCTACCAGGTTGCTCCCAGATTGTCAGAGAGGTGAGAGTGAGCATTCCGCCGCCACCAGCGAAGCCAGATCCACCGCTCGCAGCGAAGCCAGATCCACCACTCAAAGCCTCCTCCCTGCGAAGCCAGATTGTCAGAGAGGTGAGAGTGAGAATTCCACCACTACCAGCTTGCTCCCAGCAAAGCCAGATTGTCAGAGAGGTGAGAGTGAGCATTCCACCACCACCAGCTTGCTCCCAGCAAAGCCAGATTGTCCGAGAGGATAGAGTGAGAATTCCACTGCTACCAGCCTGCCACTCCCAGTGAAGCCAGATTGTCAGAGAGGTGAGACTGATCATTCCACTGCTACCAGCTTCCTCCCAGCGAAGCCAGATTCACTGCGACCAGCGACTCTAGTTTCACCCCTATCAGCGAAGCCACATCCAATGCTACCAGCGAAGCTAGTTTCACCCCTACCTGCACAGCCGGATCTACTGCTACCATCTTGCTCCCAGTGAAGCCAGATTGTCAGAGAGGTGATAGTGAGCATGTCAGAGCAGTGAGGCAAGGCATATCAGATGTTGGAAAGTGAATATGTCAGAGTTGTGTGAGCGAGCAGATCAATGGTGAAAGTGAACATGTCCGAGTCGGAGTGGGAGCGAGTATGTCAGAGTTGTTAGAGTGAGCATGCCAGAGTGGTAAATAAATAAGTAACTCTTGAATATATAGTATAATCCATAGATTGCAGTATATAATACATGTGCTACAGTTGCATTACAGTAACAATTCAGTTATGCTATCAGTAAATTACAGGTGTACTATTGTGGGTTACCGAAAACAGCTCTGGGGTGTTTTGAATTATTTGGTGGTATTGGTGTTACGGGAGGTAACGGTATACCACATAGCCCGCGGTAGATCACACGTATAAGAATATGTTTTTTCTGACGAGCTGCAGCGAAGTATTTTTCAATGACTATTTGCCTACTTTACTTAATCCGTGCTGAGTAGCTTCACTCCATTACAATTTGCCAGCTGCTAACTTGTTTCCCTTACAGACCTCCAATCAGATTCAGTGAATCATCAGCCACCAGCTGCTACCCAGTCTCAATTACACTATACAAGCCCACCCCACTCTGTTAACACCAACTCCTAGCTTCGATCAATCAACAGCTATCTGCTCCAACCCAGCCTTGCTGAATTACCAGTCACGCTCGTTAATCCATTGACAGCTGTGAGCTCCTATCTAGCTTCACTTCATCATCAGCACTCAGTTTTACTCATTCACCTGCACTCTGCTCCTAGGTGGCCTCCCGAAATGCCCACCAGCCGTCTTCGTTCAATCATTGCTGCCAGCTCCTACACATCTTTACTCCGTTACCACCATTCCACATTACTCAATCAGCAGCTGCCAGGTTGATCAGCACAATGCAATTATGTCACGGGGAGCCTCTGGGAGTGTCTGAGAGTCGGCGGACTAGAATCCCAGAATGTTCAAATCCTAGAGTTGACTGGACCAATGCAGTGGCCTTCGGGTGTACCTGGGAGCACCTATGATCACCGATAAGAAGCCTGGAAGCACCGGTGACTAGCCTGGGAGCACCTCCAATCATCATAGAGCAGTCTCGGAGAAAAAAAATCTTCTTTGGCAACACTGCCGGTGCGCCTGGAAATCATAGCTACTATTTATCGTTTAACGATTTTCAAAACTCAGGTATTCAGTTTGTATTCTCATCTATGTATCTAAGTATCTATATAGCTACCCATCTACAGATGGTATATCTGGACTAGCTGTAGCTGGTGCTTGAGAGTAATGCCCGGTGCACATGAAGATGACTGTCGAGTGAACTTCGAGATACACTTGGAGGCCGTGATCAAGTGAGTTTAGAGACGCAGTGGGACGGCGTAATTGAGCGAACTCAGTGATGCACTTGGAGGCTGTAAACGAGCAAGGTTGGCGATGCACTTGGAGGCCGTGATCAAGCGAGTATGGAGATGCACATGGAGGCTGTAATCGAGCCAGTTTGGAGATGCATTTGTACGCCAAGATCAGGTGACTCAGGGATGCACTCGGAGGCTGTGATAGAGTGAGTTTGGAGATTCACTTGGAGGATGAGATCAAGATGAACTCAGATATGCACGTGGAGGCCGTGATCGAGCGAGTTTGTAGATGCATTTGGAGGCTGGGAACGTGTGACTCAGAGATACACTTGGACGCCATGATCGGGGGAGTTTGGAGATGCATTTGGAGGCCTCAATCGTGTGACTCAGAGATGCACTTAAATGCCCTGATCGAGCGAGTTTGCAGATCCACTTGGGGGCCATGATCGAGCAAGATTGGAGATGTACTTGGAGGCGGTCGATACGAGGAGCGCCGGCTGCTGAGGCTCTATCCATCTGTGTGTTAACTCGCATCCGTGGGAATGTGATGAAGTGACTTTACCTTTGAGCTCTCATGGAGAGCTGGCTGGTGGCAGGTGGTCTTGTAGGGAGGCACGCCGGGAGCTGAAGCTACATTCAGGGGTCAACTTGTACTCATGAGAATGAAGGGAAGACAGACAATCTTGGGTGGATGCTGTACTCGGTGTATGCTGTACTCGGTGAATGCTGTACTCAGTGTTTACTCATAATCATGGCATGGAGAGATAGAGAGAGATGACTGAACTTTGTGTTCTGCGATGATGGTAGAGACAGAGAGATGAGGGATGAAGATGGGAACAATATGGAGGATATGAGCGAATATGAGCAGTCAGGGTACGTCCTGCCTCATCGTGTTTAGACGAGCTTATATTAGTGTTTTCACCCGTCCGATCCGGAGTGGTACTTGCCGTATCAGCAATCGTAACTTGACTCGCATATGAAACTCCCTTAAGTACAGTTCCTCATGATGATTTCCGCCATCTCCTCTCATCTCTCTCTTTCTCTACCATCACCTACCAACACGAAGTTAAGTAATCCATATCTATCTCTCCATGCAATGATCATGAGTTAATGCCGAGTACAGCATACACCAAGTACTGAATACACCGAGTACAGCATCATCCCAAGATCGACTATCTCCCGCTCCCAGTCAGTCTCTCGCCTCTCAGCGGACCTTATTGTACTCAACTCTCTACAGTCCCAAGATTACGCATTGCCCAATGAATTGAGTCTCAGCTGCCGTCACACCTCCCTACCGATCTACCGTCTCCAGATAGACCACCTCCAACTAATCCTCCAATCACGATGAATCCTGGCCTCCAAGTGGATCTCCAAAGTCGCTCGATCATGGTCTCCAAGTGCATCTGTGAGTCCCACGATCTTGGCCTCCAAGTGCATCACCAAACTTGCTCGATCACAGCCTCCAAATGCATCTCTGAGTTTAACTTGATCTCGGCCTCCAAGTACATCTCCGAGGTACTCGATGTCGGCCTCCAAATACATCTCGAGACTCGCTCAATTTCGGCCTCCAGGTGCATCTCTGAGTTACACGATCTCGGCCTCCAAGTGCATCTCCAAACTCGCTCAATCATGGTCTCTAAGTGCATATCTTAGTTACTCGATCTCGGCCTACAAATGCATCTCCAAACTCAGTCAATCACGGCCTCCAGATGCATCTCTGAGTTACACGATCTCGGCTTCCTAATGCATATCCAAACTCGCCCAATCACGGCCTCTAAGTGCATCTCTGAGTTCAACTTGATCTCGGCCTCAAAGTGGATCATTAAGTTGCTCGATCTCGGCCTTCAACTGCATCTCCAAACTTGATCGATCACGGTCTCCTGGTGCATGTCTGAGTCACATGATCGCGGCCTCCCAGTGCATCTCGAAACTCGCTCGATCACAGCCTCCAAATACGTCTCTGAGGTACTCGATCACAGCCTCCAAATTCATTTCCAAACTCCCTCGATCATGTCCTCCCAGCGGATCTCTGAGTCACATGATCCCAGCCTCCAGGTGCATCTCCAAACTCGTCCTATCACGGCCTCCAAGTGCATCTCTGAGTTCAACTTGATCTCGGCCTCCAAGTGCATCTCCAAACTGTCACTATCACGGCCTCCAATTGCATCTCGGAGTTACACGATCTCGGCCTCCAAATGCATCTTCAAACTCGCTCCATGAAGGCCCCCAAGTGAATCTCTGAGTTCAACTTGATCTCGGCCTCCAAGTGCATCTCTGCATTACACGATCTCGGCCTCCTTATCCATCTCTGAGTTACTCGATCTCGACCTCCAAATGCATTATCCGCAAAAATCATTTCCGTCCGGGCGGAATGGCTCCGGCAGAGTGTACGCGCTCCGTCAGAGCCGTCAGAGACACCACGGTGGCGGATTACTCCTCACCCGGCATCAAGACCACGTGTCGCGTCATGTATCGCCCTTTGATCGCTGTTTCACCGTTTCTTCTCGCTCTGTCGGTCTCCTATTTTAAACAAACACTCTGGCGTTGTGGCCAACTGTGACCATACGTCGGAATAGGTTCATTGGGTACACGCTTGCATTGGGATTGCAATGCAATGGGTGACGTGGCAAAAATCTCTCTTCACGTTCCTTCTACATTTAGCTCGAGGAGCGTAGGAAGGTGAACAGAAATGATACTACCCGGCCATGAGGATCCATGCAATTTCGTGGATCTCGGACAGAGCGAGTGAGACGAAAAGTTGGGAAAGATAGAGTGTGAATTTTCATTGTATGATAAGAGGAGATGGAAATGAGATGATGTCTATCTACTCCGGAGTCTGCCGAATATATACTCCCCGTCACTCTGTCAACCTCCGTTACCCCTGAATCTCCGTACAACCGCCGTCGCTCCTTGAAGATGTACTTGATAGAGCGGGTCTCAGATGCACTTGGAGACCGAGATCGAATGGACTCAGAGATGCACATGGAGGCCGAGATCGAGTGAACTCAGAAGATGCACTTGGAGGCCGTGAACGATCGAGTTGGGAGATGCACTCTGAGGCTGTGACCGAGCGAGTTTGGAGATGCACTTGCAGGCTATGATCAAGCGAGATTGGAGGAGTACTTGGAGGCAGTCGATTTGGAGGGAGGCGCGACGGCAGCTGTGACTCTATTCATTGGTTAACTTGTAATTGGATGAGAAACTGGCTGGGAGCGGGAGACTGTCGATCTTGGGATGATGCTGTACTTGGTGTATGCTGTACTCTGTGTTAACTCATGATTATGGCATGGAGAGATAGAGAGGGATGACTTAAATTCGTGTTCTTAGGTGATGGTAGAGTGGAGCACAAGAAAGTGAGAGATCGGGAGAAATCATCATGAGAAACTGGGACTTAAAGAATTTCCTGTGCGACTCAATTGACCATCCCCGATACGGCAGGTACAAGTCCCGATCAGGCGCGAACTAACACCAATACGAGGTCTTCCCAACCCAATCAGGAAAGTCGTACCCCTGATTTCTCATCTCTGCTCGTAACCTCCACATCAGTCTCATCTTCATCCCCCATCTCTCCCTTTCTGGTCCACAACTCAACCATCATCGCAGAACACAAAGTTAAGTCATCCCTCTCTATCTCTCCATGACATGATCATGAGTTGACACCAAGTACAGCATACACCGAGTACAGCATCCACCCGAGATTGTTTGTCTTCCCTGCATTCTCATGATTACGAGTTGACCTCTGAATGTAGCTTCCGCTTCCGGTGTACCTCCCTACACGATCGACCGACATCAGCCAGCTCTCCATGAAAGCTCAAAGGTAAAGTCACATTGTCACATTCCCACGGTTGCGAGTTAACTAACTGTTCAATAGAGTCTCAGCACCGGGTGCGCCGTCCATCGACTGCGTCCAAGTCCTCGTCCAATCTCACTTGATCACGGCCTCCAAGTGCATCTCAAAACTCGCTCGATCACAGCCTCCAAGTGTATCTCCAAACTCGCTCGATTACGGCCTCCAAGTGCATCGCCAAAGTGGCTCAATCAGAGCCACCAAGTGTATCTCCAAACTCACTCGATTACGGCCTCCAAGTTCGCACGATCACTGCCTCCAAGTGCATCTCTGAGTTCACTCGATCCTGGCCTCCAAGTGCATCTCTGAGTTCATTCAATCTCGGCCTCCAAGTGCATATCTCAACTCGCTCGATCACAGCCTCCAAGTACATCGTTGATGAGCAACGGCGGGTGTACGGAGATTCAGGGGTAACGGAGGTGTAGATAGGTAGCTATATAGATACATAGATACATAGATGAGAATACAAACTGAAGGCATAAGTTTTGAAAATCGTTGAACGATAAGTTGTAGCTATGATTTCCAGGTGCACCAGCAGCATTCCCAGAGAAGCGGCAGCCGGAGAAAGATATAAACATCGCCAGGCTTTGTGTAAACGGCTTCAGCATAACTGCAGCCACTGCGTAGAGTGTAACACACGTGTCGTTCTGATGGTGCGTTTACGTCACCATACAGTAAAGGAGGTATGTGTGCAACGGGTAGTGTGTAATTCTCTGTCAGAGGGTACGATGTTCCGGCAGAGTCGTCAGAGCCGTCCAGAACACCTGGGTGTTTCTGACGCCAACTAGGGTTGTTGCTGATGATCATCAAACCCGCTCCATCACGGTCTTCAAGTGCATCTCTTTGTTCCACTCGACCCGGGCCTCCAAGTGCATCTCCAAACTCACTCGCTTGCGGCCTCCAAGTACATCTCCCTGTTCACATGAACACGGCTTCCAAGTGCATCTCTGAGATCCCTCCGTTAGCGTCTCCAGGCGCTCCTGTGATTACACTCCAGTACCGTCTGCAGCCAGATTGGCTGTATGTATATCTATATAGAGAGACTAAGATAGATATTACATGCCATATTATGCTGTAGCAAATCTTGTGACTCTAACAAAGGCGAATCTGATACACGAAATGGCTTGTGGTAATGGAACCCTAACAACCACTGCTGTGAGGATATGGGACTAAGTCTCCTGCAGAGCTGTGCAGGGGTCTCAAGCTCCTCTCGAAGTCTCAGCTGCTGCGAAATCAGACTATCCTATAAGTCAAATCTTGTAGCATCTTGATCGCCCCTCCATAACTGTAGGTGCTTTCAGGAGCACCTGAGTATGCTCTTGCAGAGTCTGAGAGTACTTTGCTCAGGTCCAGGGGGGCCTGGGAGCATCTGGAATTACTTGGGAGCACAGGCGAGGTCTACCGGAGTGTATGGGAGCTTTCCGTGTGGCTTCCAGACTGATTTACATTTTGCTGATGTTCTACCCAGCTTTGCTCAATCACCACCTGCCAGCTTTACTCAATCAACAGCTATCGGCATCTACTCTGCTTCGCCCTATCCCCACCATTCCACTTGGCCCCACCAGTAGCTGTCAGCTCCTATCTAGCTTCACTGTGTCATTACTACTCAGTTTTACTCAATCATTAGCCACCAGCTCCTATCCAGCTTCGCTCCATCACCACCTGGCCAGATTCCTGCATCAACACCAACTTCATCAGCAAAAAAACTTTCAGTTCGGACGGAATGGCTCCACCAGAGCCTTTAGAGACACTGCAGTGGCGGATTTCTCCGCGCACGGTGTCAATACAATTGGTCGCGTTGCATATTGCCCTACAATTGCTGTTTCGCTTTTTCTTCTCGTTCTGTCGGTCTTCTATTGTAAATGATAACCCTGGCGTTGTGGCCAACTGAGACCATACCTCGGAATGAGTTCCTTGCGTAAGCGCTTGCATCGGGATTTGGAATGTGATGGGTGACGCAGCAGAAAGCTCTCCTCACGTACCGTCTACCTGCGTGCACAATACAATCCGCTCTTTGCTAATTGTACACATTATTCGAAGTCGCCAGATCTATGTGGCTGTTGACAATCCATCACTCCCTCCGTCCATGTCCTGTCTTATAACTGGTAACGATCCCTGCAATTACGTGCCTGCAGCCAACAATGTTTCCCACGCTGATATCTCGCAAAGCAACGACTGCCTGTGCCTTCTCATTTGTAAAAATTTCGAGCCGGGATCCAATTTACCTGAGTTTTCAGGTATTATGGTGAGTGCTAGGGCTAACCAGTACTCAACGAAAGCTCCATCCTCGTTTAAGAGTTTGATTTCGAATAGTTATTGCAGTTAACCCGGGAGACACCCATTGAGCGCACTATAACACCTCCCCTGGCGTCACTTTACCCACACCTAGTCGCTCCGTCGATCCCCTCCGTGCCAGCTCAGGCTTCCTGTGCATCGACACATCTGAGATCCAATCGCACCTGGGTGAAGTGTTTCTGGAGCCATGACTTGCTGTTGTGGAATAGTGAGGAAGATGATCACGAAAAGAAGTGGGAAGTCCTGAAGATTATATAGTTAGCTACAAGTCAAAATGGAACGAGTGACAGCCAATGTGCACCTTCAATTCAAGCTGAATCCAGCTGGGTATAGCGGCATTGTGTATAGCTCCAGGGGATTGCAACGGTCCCGCGATTTGCAGTAAGTCTATCCAATGTTGTTTCTTTGTTTACTGGGATACATTGTGATGAACAACAGCTGATGTCTCATTTTTGATAGATATAAAAAGGACATTCTTCGACCCAAAGGAGGTCTGGTGATGATTGCGTCACGACATAACCGGGATCTTCCGTTAATCACACGCTAACAATCAAGTCTTAATGTACGGTTAGCATGACTATTCCCAATGGAGTGATGGTCAAAACACTGATTTTGCTTTGTTCAGATTGATCAAACCTACCAACCGTGACATAAAAGACACAGCTTGCCTCCATGTGGTCCATATCTTTCAACATCCAACATTTCGCCCAAACACAGGGTAAACACAACATACAATGGTCAATACTCAGAAAAAGAACCTTTCGCCATTTCCGGCGGGCAAATATGGCAAATTGACAAACTAATCCACACAATGACGTCATCACGCGAATGAAGGCAAGAGTGGCTTGGGGAAAAAGTCGGTTTGAGTGTTGGGAGCGTTGCGCAGCTTACAATCTAAAAAGTAGCTTTCGGCTGAGAAACAATGCGAAACGCACTGTTTAAGCAACAAAGAGACAGAGCAATGGATCGAGGATTATGTGGATAGAGAGACCGCAGTGGCTAGAAAGTGAGTTCCAGACGCAGATACAGAGATTACGCAAGAGCAGCAACACATGAGGGATGTTGAAAAGGCACGATCGACTATCACTAAGCCTGAAACAACATTTGAGGAGATGTTGAATGCTATTGGAGACAGTCTGAGCGATCTTGGAAATTCCGAAGTTGAGGAGAATGGGGAAGATGAGGATGATGATGAAGAGGACCCAGAGCTTGGCAAGCTGAGCAAAGATGACGAACCTGGCTGGGTGATGGGCACAATCTCCGAAACGGTACAGCACCGCATGGAGAGCTTTCGGAAGAAGCAGATCTGGCTTCACAAACGGACTCAACCAGGATGGAGGGACCTGGCCGATGACTTCCGAGACAGACATCTGAAGTATGGGACGACTGAATTGGAGGTCCCGGCAGTTATGAAGCCTGAAACCGACACGACAGCAGCCACACCATCACCAACACCATTTGGAGAGCTTATGGTGGTTCTTGATATCGTCCCCGGACAATCACAAATGCTGCAAGTGACGTCTCGCCAGGGAAATAGTCACATGATGTTGGGTTCAGAAAACCCTCAGGCAGACATTCACATTGAATCTCTCATGCCCGACGCAGTGCCTGATTTGTCACAGCTGGAGATTGCGACGCCAGTTCAACCTGTGAGCTTTTACCCCAGCATATAGCGTCCCAAGCTAATTACCATATAGAAATCGGATTCAGACCAAGTCATGGTGACAGCACCTGCGTCACGGGGGGAGTGGATAGCTAAATAGGTATTCATGAGGACGTATCTCGAGTCAAAGCAAATTGTTCCTACTTCGTTACGGTTCAGCTTTTTCTGGATTTTAGTGACCAAATTGTGAGAAAGGATTGTTGGTCAATGTGTGTGCAAGGGTCGTACGGGCCATGCAAATGTTCTACACTCCAAATCAAGCAAATTGACAGACATTAAACTGAATATGGTGTTGCCTGTTACGGTCAAATGATAAAAGAAAACCTACATTTGAGATGAAATTTTGTAACAAAGTTTAAGTCAGTGATGTCATATGACACATAGAAGGAGCGGTCGAAGCACATCCGAAACCCGGACGAACGACAGCTGTAAGTCTGCATGAATCCACGCAGCGAACTACATAACACTCCACTCAGACCTCCGGCACATGATCGAAAAATCGATAATTGGTTATAGTAAGGCATGGAAATCGAGGACAATGAGCTGGATAAGGAATAATGAGGTCGTCAGTCTATAAATATTTAAAACTAGCGCTCGGATGTTCATGCAGTAAATTGCCGGCCCAAAGCTCTGAAACGCGATGCACCTACGTCATTCATCATGCACATGACGTGTATAGTGGTGGCTCAGAAACTGAGATGTCTCGATGATGTTGGATTCAAATGATAATACATAGAAACGGTATACTGGTTGCCAAAAAGACTGTATGGATTTTTTGTATAATTGTTGAGCATCCAATGACTGTTAGTATGTCTCTAAGGTGAGCTCAAAGGTGAGCATGAACAGAGCATCAACGATTTTTGGCATTGCATCATGTAAAATCCAGATGGTTTTGCTGCAACATTCACTCATAATCGAACTATAGCCCGCCATACTAGTCAAAACTGGTTGCGACATCATCGCTACTATGTCCTAAAAATGAGCATCAACGGAGCATCAATGACTTGTGGCCTTGCATCGTGGAAAATCCAAGTGATGTGCGGCGACATTAAGCCATAGTCTCACTATCGGCCGCCTTTCTAGGCGACAATTGTTGCGACAACATCACCACTATGTCTTGAAAAGAAGCGTCAACGGAGCGTCAACAACTTTTTGCATTGCATAGTGGGAAATGCAAGTGCTGTGCGGCAACTTCAAGCCTTGGTCGAAATATCGGCCCCCTTTCTAGGCGGAAATAGTTGCGACAACATCACTACTATGGCTTAAAAATGAGCGTCAACATAGCGTCGACGACTTCTGGCCTTGCATCTTGGACAATCCGAGGGCTGTAGGGCGACATCATGCCATAATTGAACTATCGGCCGCCATTCTAGGCAAAAATCATTGCGACAACTTCGTTACTATGCTCCAAAAATGAGCGTGTGCGGAGCGTCAACGATTTTAGGCCTTGCATCCTGGATTATCCAGGGGCAATGAGACTACTTTAATCCATATTTGAACAATTGGCCGCATTTCTAGGCAAAAATGCTCACGACGAAACCAGTACCAGGTCCCAAAATGAACATTCACGGAGCATCATCAATTTTTGATCTTGCATGTTGGATAATCTAACGGCAATGGTATGCAGATAACCCAGAATGAACCCATCGGCAGCCTTTATTGGCAACAATGATAGTGATGATATCGCGTCCACCTCCTACAATTGAGCGCCCGCACAGCATCAACAGTTTTTGTGGAGGCTCAGAACTCTACACAGCAATGAACTGCATTGTGCTGTTCCTAAGTCGAGTTTTACGTGGTCAGTCTTTAAAATCTGACCTTGTATACAACTTCACAAATATGCATGCAATGTCTTACAGATCTGATTTGTTTACTTGTAGCAGTTGAGTCAATATTTAGGAACCCGCAGTCTGCTTTGCTGTATCGTTACTTTTGGCAGTCTTTCAAGTTGGATTACCCAGATTTCCAATTCCTACTGCCATGTCGGATATAGAATGTTTGAACACCTCATTGCTCGAGGTTATGATCTCTTCCAAAAATGGAGGAGTCTTCATTCGTGACTTCAGCGACCTTACTTTACGAATCATCTTCTATGCTTGGTGGGTTTCAATGAATGTATACTCGGAGTGGCCTATTGCTTGGAAGAATTCTAGACATGTGCATTCATGGCGATTGGATTTACACTGCGGAATTGAGGAGACAGGCAGCCCTGCTATCATATGTATCATTTGTTGTTATGTTCTTCGCCATCCATCAGAACATGGGACTAGATCAGAAGAGAAACACTTGCTGGCAAAAGCTCACATCCCAAAGTTACACGAGTAAACAGAGGCAGAGGTTACCGAATTGACTAGTTCGATGGTCGATGAACCAACTTTGGCGATTCTGCCGAGGCAAGGAGGTTGAGGAATCACAATAGTAGGTTCACAGAGAAAGATCAGATTTGACATCCAGGTTGATCCAAAGTGACCGAAATGACAGACAAAGCGTTCTAAACTGGCAGCTAAGGACTTTGAGATTTCCGACTTTCACCACGACACATGGAATCGCTACCTCATATTCAGATTTGGTTCAGCTCATATTGCATGGAACGGTCTATCAATACTAGTGCTACGATGGTCATATAAGGTGTTACACAGTAAGCTAGTGCTGCCATCAGCTGGGAAACTCAGTGACCTTTGCCGGAGGCAATCCGCACTGACCGTGGATGCAATTAAGAAGCAATTGCCATCACGAAATAAAGTTAATTCAGCTTGGGACAGAGGGACATCAAAGATCAAACTAGCCTCAACATTGGCCATCGCTTACTATATGGAACGAAATTGGGCATTATGTGCAGTTCTACTCGCTTTCGATGAGGTTGATCGCCTGGTCTATTCACGTTTCGAAAGCTAATTAAGGATGATAGATCAACGGCCAACATACTGGCGCAAGGCTAGCCATTGATTTGGAGGACGTGCTTGATCATTTTGAGCTTACCGACAGCCATTTGCTTGGAATTACGACTAATAATGCCTCCTCAAATTACTCGATGACATGGGAGCAGGAATCAACATTTGAGGCCTCTCGAATCGAGTGGCCTGCATTGAGGAACCACATACAACGCGTGGCTCACATCATACAGCTGGCTCTGGGTGCATTCGTGAGCAGTCTCGGTTTAAAAGGCCGCACCAAGTCTTGCATAGCCCATCAGTGCGATCAGTAATTTGGAGAGAATGAAAGCATGGACATTGGGAAGAGTCAAAGACTTCGAAAAGAGGGCAACACTAGAATCAATAAGGTGTTGGCCATGAAACCAGGTTTAGTAAAGATAATTGAGACAGTACGTATTTCAAGATATTTTGAAAGTGCTGAAACTGACCTCCATATAGCAGAGAATGCTTGCTGTGTTGATTACGCTGACACCTGGTCGTTGAAACCAGTTCATTGACTGTCAAAAAGCCATCGTTGGCATAGCAGTACTTGCGGGTATGGATATAAAGAGATGTTGGAACTCGAAACTGGAGTCGCTGGAGGATGCCTACCGATTACGTGAATTCACATGCGAGTGACTTAAATACCCAAAATACAGCGATTACCGGCCACTCTTGACAACACAAGATGACTGGACCATTTTGAAGTATGTCATGGAAGTGTTGAGGCCATTCCGATATTGGACCCTGTGGATGTCGAAGAGGCATACAGTTACATTGCATCACTTTGTCACAGTGTACTATGACATGTTTGATCACATGGATGGGGTGATGCCAGCTTTGGCCTGGAGAAAGACTCAATGGAAGGAAGACATGTTCTTTACTGTGAAGTTAGCTCGACAGAAGCTGTCCAAATATTACGCTGATGTGAATCCATCGATGGGCATGCTTCTTATTTCTGAACTTCTTATTGATCCTTTCCGGAAGTTGCAAATGTTCAGAACGTGTGAGAAGGGAATCGATATTGATCCTGAGGACGAGACATCCTATACTACCAAACACCAAGAGGCCGTTGTGAAGTACGTGGAGAATGAATAGTGTGCCAAACATCGATCTGTGCCGGTCAATAAACACGAAAGCTTACTGAGGCGCAATCTCATCCCCTCTGCAACGGTTTTAGGATCCTGTCAATCATCCTTCGATCCATATGATTTGTTCAGCGATGATGAAGAATACATAACGCCTGACAATGTGTCTGAGACGACACCCGGACGAAGCGATCACGCAGTACGCTTCATGACCGCTGCAAGGCTCTATTTGAATTCGCTGCCTGAAGCACCAAAGAACTTGGGGCAAATTAATCCAAATCTCAATAATTACCACTCCGACCCAATGGAGATTAGCAATACATTTTGGATACTGGACATAACCGACTGGTGGTGTCAACACGAGGAAACGCACTCAATGTATGCCGATAACTCTATTATGGCGTGGGACATAGTCTCTCTCATACCACATGGTGTCGGATAGGATGCCAGTTTGTCCCTCGGTTGAGATGTCATCGGCTGGAGGCAGTCAAAAACCAACTGCGAGACTCTTCTTGACAAAGTCATCATAAGGCAGTTTGCTCGAGCCAATGACTGGATTTTAGCCTTCGCTGATCCAGAATTGGATACAATGAATCCCGAAAACGACTCGGAAATAAAGAACATGACAGAGGAAAGGACATTGCAAAGAATGGCCAAGGTTCACGACTTGTTGGAGATGTGGCAGGGCAGCCAATACCTACAAGCTACCCAGAAGGAATCTTGCGCTCATAAGAAGCAGATGACCGCTGGGGGATAATTTTTGGACACAGAAGATATCATCAACTCATCCTTGTCACTCTTCCACCATGATGCTGCGGCTGCATTTGAACTGACAGAGTGATCGCCATTGCCACCACCGATGTCTGCAAAGGACCTCCTTGGAGCACGACTTAAAATATTGAATGTCCACTGAATCAGAAGAATCAACCGTCATCCAGTCGAAAATGATGAGGATTGCGCACCTGAAGGCATTTCGGACACTGAAGATTGGCTCATCTGGAATGGGGACTTAGATAATCCAAATGACAGGGAAGAGGATTGCGCAGCGGACGGTGAATCTGATGGAGACCAAGACAATCGCATTAAGGATCTGGAATGCCCAGAGGCGTGGGATGTTAGCACCGTGCCAAATGTTCCCGGATTGAATCCGCCTAGACGGAAGTCACAGAGACCGGCATGAAAGATGTTCATCATGGTCAATGCCATCGAAACGCGGAGGAAGGATGTAGTGAAGAAAAAGTAGGACAGAATGGGTGTTTTTTTCACTGGCTTCTGTATGTATCTTGACTGAGAGTTTTAGTTAGAGATATATTATGGGCGAATGGTGAGTAGTAGCTTGTAAATATCGGTTGATACACAGATGTATAGCAGGCACACTGAAGCTTTTGGCAAGATACAAAAATTTTAGTCATGTGAGAGCGAACAGTGCAAGAATGTTACTGCGCTCGGCTTCACCACACGGCCAAGTCTCAATCTCGCAGGACGATGACGATTAAGTTCAAATCACGATGAAAACTATTATCGATGGCAGCAGATGTTGAATGGACAATACATTAAAATGATTGTCAATGGAGCGTCAATGATTTGTGGTTTTGTAAGTACAGTAATTAAACAGTAATTTAGTCGTTGTAATGCTTAACAAATATATTGGCAGCCTTTATAGGCAAAAGAGACAGCGACATGCTCGCTGCCACATCCTGAGAATGAGCGTCAATGGACCGTCAACAATCTTGAGCTTCGCATCTTCGGTAATTTATGTTCCGATTTGTTGTAGATATCCATGTGTCAGATATTGCCAGCCTTTACTGGGAAAAACTACAGTGACATGCTCCCTGCCACTTCCTGAGAATGAGCGTCACAGGAGCGTCTACTCTGTTTAGCTTCGCATCTTGGGTAATTCATGTTCCGATTGGTTGTAGACATCCATTTGTCAGATATTGACAGCCTTTACTGGGAAAAACTACAGCATCATGCTCCCTGCCGCATCCTGAGAATGAGAGTCAACGGAATGTCAACAATACTTAGCTTCCTATCTTGGGTAATTTATGTTCTGATTGGTTTCAGAGATCCATATATCAGATAATGGCAGCCTTTACTGGGAAAAACAACTGCAACATGCTCCCTGCAGCATCCTGAGAATGAGTGTCAACAGAGCGTGAACAATTGTTCGCTTCGCATCAAGGGTAATTTATGTTCTGATTGGTTGCAGAGATCCATTTATCAGATAATGGCAGCCTTTGCTGGGAAATAGTCCAGCGACATGCTCCCTGCCACATCCTGAGAATGAGCGTCAATAGAGCGTCAACAATATTGAGCTTTGCATCGTGCGCAACTTATGTTTCGATAGGTTGCAGAGATCCATTTATCAGATAATCGCAGCCTTTACTGGGAAAAACTACAGCAACATCCTCCCTGCCACATCCTGGGAATGAGCGTCAACGGAGTGTCAATGATTTTCAGCTTTGCATCTTGGGTAATCTATGTTCTGATTGGTTGGAGACATCCATTCATGATATATTGGAAGCCTTTACTGCCAAAAAGCACAGCAACATGCTCCCTGCCTCATCCTGAGAATGAGTGTCAACGGAGCGTCAACAGTTGTAGTTGTTGCATATTTGGTAATCAAGGCATTGCACAGATCTTCGCGTTCATAACGGAATTATTGACCGCCCTGATAGGCAAAGATACAATACCTCGAAGGTAAAACACCGATTCCAAATTAATCGATATTGCAAGCTGCAATGCATGCCAAAACCTATCATTGGTTGTTGAAAACACGATTTTGATATGATACTGTCAACAAACTTCAGAAACAAAAGCCTTATTTGAATCTATGGATGGACCCACTGCGAAACCTGCTGACAACACGCCCAATTCAGATGGGTTGAGAGTTTACCATCGAACCGTACCAGAGTTGACAGTTTGGGTTCATTGATAACCCAGACTGCCAATTTGGCAACGGTTGAGTTTGGACCCCAACCAAGACCCAATGTGACTGTCCTGAACTGTTGCCAGCCCTGAGACCACCACAGTCAACACGAACAAGTGACTCCAAATCCAAGAACCAACCCAGAACGCAAAACAGCACACACTCTAAAGTGGAAAGTATAGGAAGATCCCAAAGTATCTAAGGTCTATAATTACATAGTTATATTGACCAATCACAGCAGACCAGCGTGGCTGGGGGGAAATCCTTCCAATGAATGAAGTATATACTTCATTAGCATCGAGACCAATATCCTCACTAACAGTGTTCTGGAGAACCCCCGGCAAAAATTGTGATGGTGATTGGTTCCTCCACTGGCTGTATGTGATTAACCGATCAATTGTGAGAATGTTCCACAATTCAGTTGTACGTGTTGTTCGCTATTGACCAATCCGTCCGACATCCAATCATGCTTGATATTCCAATGAGTATTCACACCCTGTTCCACCATGATGGAATTTCGGCAATTACAATGTAGGTTCAAGCACTCATTGCTTGTCAGATAGATCAAGACTACAACCCTCACCTGCCTATGGTTGATGAATGAATTCTTTATGGAGCCACACGCATCGGAACTCATCGAGCTCTAGACAGCAAAGCTAGTGTAACCCAAGAGGCAGCAGTACTGCACACAGTTCGTAGTGTTTTTATCTGAAGAGTCAATGTCAGAGTTCAATGTCAGAGTCGATGTGTGTCAGAGTGAAATGTCAGAGTGAAATATCATGGTATATATGAGTGCCAGACATTGTTATTTTGAAGGAGTGCTAACCTGTTCGATGTGCCACTGGGTAAGTGGCCAACATACCCACAGAATTACCTTCTCTGCATTGTTGTTTGCTGTCAATGGGTTCAGCAGTTATTTTTTCAGCCAAGACAACTTTGGAGCCCTGAACAGCATTGCAGCCTCAATCGGATTATACGTCAAACAGTTGACCTTCCTGGGTGGAGGAATTTGGTCTCCCTTCCCTGCAAAAGCCTTTGCAAATTTTGAAATAACCGTCCTCAGCATGCTCCAGTTCAATCTGCCTGTGTTAGCAACCCCAGATGGCCATGTTCATAATTGACGCAGTAAAGATGATTCCAGATCCATTGAGGCCGAGCAAAGAATTCATGCTCCATAGATAATACAGACAAACTGCCAATGGGAGCCAAAGGACTTCATCTTTCCCATCATTGTAGCCTGTGTGGAGGCAACCTGGGTGATTCTCTCTCTGAGCTCATTATAGCTATGCTTTACCAGATTACTGCGCAACTGTTCAGCTCCAGAGGACATTTTGAATGCACCAAGTTCGGTGGTTACATGCATAGGCGAGATGTTGAAGTTGGGCTTTGGATTCATTAATGGAATATTGCTCACCATTGTTCACCGTAGCATTAGTGTGCTTATAACTACAACAGCTTGCTTCCCAATAGTTTCCATCTAGCGGTGCTATTTGGTTACTATTTCTTATATTGGTGTGGCCATTCTTAGTTTCTCCACTCTACTGATTAGGGGCGACATAAAAGGATTCAAAGGAGTTGTTGTGCAGTGAACAAGTCATCCAGACCTAGGGTGTTGCTTGTATGGATCTATAACTGGTGTGAACCATGCACCACATTCAGTACCTGACACAGTACTTCCATATGCGATACAATAATCATCAATATTGAGAGTATAGTTGAATGTATCTGGCGGCACCTGTAGGGTTTTACAGGATGAACTCTCCAGAAAATGCAGGGTCCAATGAAAGTCTTCAATCCCATTTGCCAATGGGGTTGCCATTAACATCCGTTTGTATTGTTGGTCCAGACAGAGTACACACAACACCATGTATATATTGTAATTGTGGGAGTCCATTTTAACCAACATGCCTCTAGCCTTCCTAAACTTGCAAATTGGGGTCCAGCTCATTCTCAACCTCTGGTCCAGATCCAAGGTAACCCAATGAAAGAAGCCAGGGCCCCAAAATTTCAAACCATTGGCTTCATCTTGGTTGAACCACTGGAAGAAAGTCTGAATATCAAAGCCCACAACAATTCTCCATGGTTAACCATGAAGAGCGGCTTGATGGGATGCCCTCTACCAGAAAGAAGTGCTCTAATGGAGATGTGGAGTTAACTCCATGAACTTAGTAACTGCAGCTTTCCATTCTGCCACGATCGGTTGAGGACTATATTAACGTTATCTTGAAGTCACTATAGTGGTATGTATTCTGGTCATTCCTTGTATTCGATTTGGGAAGGTGGACATTCCACGGTGGCCTTTATGGCTCCCTTCGGACCTTCTGGCTCCTCTGAACCGTCTGTTCGCAGTCTTACATGTCGATCACCCATTTGTCAAAACCAGGCGATTGCTTCCTGATTTTCTGTTGATAGACATCAACCTGGTGACAGTGTAAACCTAGTGCTATTTGAGTACGATGATTGTTAGTGTGGCAAACAGTATATTTGAAGGTCACAGCAGGGTCTAACCTTGCTAGTACTGCAGTTGTCAGCCACTGAACCACCCATTGCAAAGCTATTCTCCTTCTATGCCTTCCAATTCACTGCAACAGTCCAGTTTGGTTGTAACAGCATGGGTTTGTGGAGCAGCTTGGATGTTCTGATCTCCATGGTGATCCCTAATGCTGCAATTGACTCCTCCAAGATTTCTCTCTGAAATTACTGGTTATCCATCAGCTCTGCTAACTTGCAAGTGAAAATTAGCTTCCTTGTAACATTCTGACACCTGCTCTGGCAGCGGACTGAGCTCTGACAATAGCTCTGACAGTGAGTCTAACAGCAGCTCTGACAGTGGCTGAGCTCTGACTACAGCTCTGACAGGAACTCTGATAGCAGCTCTGACAGCGGCTGAGCTCTGACAGCAGCTTTGACAGCAGTTTTGACAGTGGCTCTGACAGCAGTTCTGACAGCAGCTGACCTCTGACAGTAGCTCTACAGCTCTGATAGTGACTACTCTGATAAGGACAGTGACTCACCAGTCCACATTGACATTATCCATCTAGTCCTCCTTGTGTGCTTGCATATTGTTGTGATGAACCTGTCGAGATGATTGATTGATGAAGTCTAAGTCCAAGATGACACGTAGCCTGTATAGTAGCTGCCAGCCCTAACCCGCAGCTACCTGATGACGTACTCTGCAAAGACTCAGTCTAACACATATTGGAGTCATCGGCTCCCGGTAGAACCGTAATGGCAATGTTGATGACGTGAGCATCTACCTGATCAACTTCTTTCGTGTTTTAATTATCTATATCTTGGTTTTCCTGTTGGGCCGACAGACCGGCAGAATTCCTCAGTGGTACCTTTTCAGTAATTGGCATGATCTCCTGTTTGGAATCATCCTGGTCCTCCATCATCCCTGGTTGTTCCTCCTTCCCTTGCCCTTCCTCCCCCTCCTACATATCTTCAAATTCATGGGCACTGATTTTGTCTATGGAACTGTCAAGTTAGTTAATAACTAAGAGCTTGCATTCTTCAACCTCTTGTTTCACCCACATGGATAATGTTCATTGCAGGTTGAGGGGTTGGGGTCTTAATAAATTCAAATTCATCATCGGTGTCAACCACCATGACCATCTAGCTAATCGTAGTAAATGTCACCTGCAAACAGCCTCCATTTACAGCCAAGGTCAGACAGTCATTCCCTGCATGATGTATCCAATGGACTGTCAATCAGTGTAAATCTGGACATTGAACTTTCACCCTGGGTGGACGTTGTGCTCACCAAACAGCAGTCAACAGCCCACAAATATGGTGTTGGATCATATTGCCGAGCAATTCAGGCAACATGTTGGTTATAACCTTGCTGCATGCTAGGATTCAGTGTGAAGTCTTCAAGACCTTGAAGCCTTCTCAACTCTTCCGCAATATCTGCCAGGTGATCAATTTCCAACCACATGATACAAAGTTCAACACCATCTTCTCTGGGTTTTTGGTATTGATTTCCAGGTGAGGGTTCTCCTACAACAGAGTGAGCTCGTGAACTGGATGCATGGTGTCTAGGCCTCCTGCGGGTAGGATCAAGAAGTGACATTGGCGAGGGATCGTGTACATCATTCTGTCTGAAATAGCTTTCCTGGAGGGCACTGCCAGAGCTGTTGATCTGAAATGGATCCAACCAGGTGACTGAGTATCCCCCAAAACCAACAAAACCAACAAAACCAACAAAACCACCAAAACTGCTGAGACTGTAGGAGACTGTATCACAGAGAATACCATCTCTCTTGTACTGCCTCGAGAAGTGGTGCTCCTACCCCACACTACCGTATCTTTCCTTGGGCTCAGTCAGGTTGAACTTCAAATGGCGGCGGTAGTAGACCCAGCACATACACATAAACTGCATTTATTGATTGGTTTAGTAGGAGGGACCAGGATATGGCCTAATGAAGGAGCTGATGTGATCTTTGGCATGGGGTGTGATGCAGTTTTTGGCTTTGCAGCAGGGCTTATTACAGTTATTGACTTTCTGGCTGGGCTTGGTGGGGATTTCTTGGGTGTGATGGTGGCCATTTGGGTGACTCTTCTTTGTCAGCATGAGATGAGTCTTTGCATTGTACAGATATCATTCTCATTTATCTTCGCATCTGATGTACATTCCAGGAGATTTCCAATGGTATCCGCTTGTGTCTTGCCCATATCGGTAGACTCCATTTTGTCAGGTTGATGTCAGTTGATGTCAGTGACTCAATGTCAGAGACTAAATATCAGAGTTGGGTTTACTACCCATGTCAAGTGGCTTCTCTACAGCTTATACCTCAGTATTCAATTGATATTGGGGTACTAATGGATAGTGGATTTGTCACGCGTAGTTTTCAATCCCTGGACAGCGGCAAGGTTTTCACTGAATGCAGGCCAGCTACTTGTGGCATCTATGTCCTGTATCATCTGCTTCATTACAGAGGCACAGATTGTTTATGTCCAGTTTGAAACACTGGTAGGCCATGTGCGTAAGACTCATGGTAGTACTAGAATGATGGCTGTTCGGCAGATATAAGGGTTGCTGAGTTGATTTGGGAGATGCTGTGTGGATATTTAGTGTTGTCAAGTTAATGTCGATTAATATGAGTGAATAGGTGAGGAGTGTATGTGTTAGATACCAACTAGTACTAGATGTGCCCTGACTGATGCTTGACAGGGTGATCACTCCAACCCACAGTATTACTTAGATGGGAATATGCCAGTCGATCTGGTCGAAAATGCGTGGCAGATTCAAAGCAGAAGAGTCTGAATGACCAAAATGCTGGATAGTTAGAACAGGTCCATTTGGTAGATGCGAAAAGTCGTTGGTTTTTTGAAAGGCCGAGCACCACACAGTTCGGGAGGAAGTGAGTGGTCGTGAGGTGTAGCATTGATGATCAGTGTACAGCTGAACCATCAACTCACACTGTTCCATCTAGGGAAGACATAAATGGTGCTTAGAAGCGGAACTTGCCAGCAGTCCACACAAGGAAACAAAGGAGGCCAAAAGATACTGTACTCAAAGTCTAAAGATACAGCATGATACAACAATATTACAAGGCTAGACTAGCACCTAAGTCTATTTAGGGCAGACTGAATACACTGCATAGGGACACATAATAGGAGCCTCACTACAATTAATTTCCAGCTGGCACTCAATTGCAAACTTTTCACCTTCAACATGGCAGTTTTTTATTTGCACTTCATGTGGCAGGGTCTTTTCCCAACAATGTGGTCTCACTTGTCACCACTGTTTAGCTCATGCACATCTTCACCCAAATTGTAGCAATCTTTCCACGTCAGTTGAACTAGACTACCAACAAGCAGACAACATTCCCAATTTGACCATGATGATACACGATGCCAGCCACCTGAGCCAGAGAAATTACCAAACGCAGGACCCCCAATCCTCGACACAGTACTTGTTCACTCTTTCAAGGATCATGACTGGCACCCCCTTGTTTCGTTTGCTACACCCCACCAATGGCATCATTGTCATTCTATTGTGAATACGAACCTTGATAGAAAGAAACTCAACAACATTCTCAAAACAAGACTAATTACATCTGACACCAATGCCAAAAACCTGGACAAACTCTATCAACTCATTGTGACCATGGAAGAAATGGATGCACTTGTATGCAGATGGGAGGAGAGTTCTGATTGTAATAAATACAAAGCTACTCCATCCGGCGATTGGAACACTATTGCAATGGTACACTCTATCGTAGAACATGCCCCATCTGAGGACTGTTTCTTGTACGCACCACTCAAATTAATACATTCCAGTGGCGAACATATATATGCAGAGATGTTGGCCACAGATTGGTCGTGGAAAACCTATGGAAGTTTCCTTGTACTGTCAGAGAGTTTGTTTCTTATCAGATTTTCATTGTGTATGGGTGAGTTACAGTGTCAGAGAGAGCATGTCAGAGAGATCATGGGAGAGTGATCATGTAAGAGAGATTATGTCAGAGAGAGCATATCAGAGAGTGCGTATCAGAGAGATTTTATCAGAGAGTACGTATCAAAGAGATTGTGTCAGAGAGATTACATCAGAGAGATTGTGTCTGAGACATTGTATCAGAGACATTTTGTCTGAGAGAACATGTCAGAGAGCCTGTCGGAGAGCCTGTTAGAGTGCTTGTCAGAGACTGTCAGTGGCGTATTGTCAGAGAGAAAGTGTCAGGGAGCATGTCAGAGATAGGGTGTTAGAGTTTCACCGTGTCAGAGCACGTAGCATGTCCATAGAGTCAGCTTTAGTGTGATCAGATTACTCTGGATATTGGAACCTCAGTACTCATTACGAGCACATCCTAGGAATTTTTGCCAGATGGACCAACAGTTGTCGCTGTTATACTTGGCAGTGACAAAAGTATACTCACCACCCTAAGCAGCAACAAAATAGCTTGACCGGCTGATCACAGTATCAGCAACCTCACTCAGGTGAGGTGACAATGGGTTAAGACAAACGGATTAATACTAATTAGTCTCCTACTGAAGTGTCCTAACAGACCAAAAACCCACACCAATAGGTTTCCCTATCATAAATCTGTTGCAACAATATTGCGCTCTCTAGAGGTGCCAGCAAAGAGTAGAATAGTGGTTCTGGGACCAGATGGTTGCACTGGTCATACATTTCCCCGAATTGCGTCATTCCTTGCAGACTATCCAGTGCAGTACACAGTAACTATGGTGGAAAATAGTTGGTGCCCTCAATATGACATATGCCCAGATGACAGGCCTGGCTGTGCCCGCAGGTCCATGTGCTGCCTTCTCCAACAATCCATTCATTTGTCAACGATAGGTACTGAGGATGTGGGGCTGTGAAAGTGTGCCAACCATTCAAATTTTGCCAATGCCCATGCAGGGTATATTATAAATAGCAGCTGGAATGTTTACTGGTTGCACCACCGATTGAAGGGCCTATTTATTGATCCCACCTTGGAATAGATCCTTGGTTTTCTGAATGATATTTATAGTCAGGAAAATGGTTTGGACCTGATAGATGAACAATTTTCCATAATTCCTCGTTTCTCAGACATATGCCTGTTTCGAGACAAACTTACCCTTTTGAAACAATGGATTAGTGCCAAGTAAAAGGACATGGTAACGGTCTGGCTTACAGCACCTGCCCCTCTTCATAAAGGGCATCCTGACCACTTCAAGTTTATCAACTCTATCACTGACTTCATATTGATTACCAGCTACTACTCCCACTGTAAAACCACACTCAGATACCTACAGCTTACGCTTAGTGACATTTGCAGCAACATCCACCTCTTCCTACAATATCGCAAGAGCTACAGTATGAGCAAGTAACTCAAAATTTGTTCCCTTCTCCACTATATCAAATATATTAGGGAACTGAGCTCTGCTGATAACAGTTACACCAACCTATCGGAAACCACTCACTGAAACCGCTTCAACAATGGCTGCCATTATTCCAACTTGTGCTATACTCCGCAGATGCTATGATGGGAACCACATCTATGTCATATCATGTAGCAGGGTAGTATTGTACTGGATATCATTACATCAGATCCCCTCTTGCCGAAGGCAGATCCATGCAGAAAGGTTCTTGTTGAGGATTCTCTGGCATCAGCCAAATTATCACTGATTTTAATACCTCACATCAATAGAGGGATGAGTAAATACAACATGATTGCAACTGACATTTCCAGAGGGTATCAACCTATAAGAGTTTATTAATGCTTTGACATCCTAATTGTCAACATTCAATGTGGATGTGAGTGCGATTCCAGACCTATGAACCTCAGCATCCCGTGTGTTGCAGATTCTCGAACAAACGATATACCCAGCAAATGGAGTCACTGTCTCTATACAGCAGCACAATAATCCAGATGCATTTGTAGCTCAAAAGGCAAGGTTTGTGGAGAAGTGGAGCGGACAAGGCAATTAATTAAACAATATTTTGATTTAGGGAGATTGAGCACTATGAAATAATAGTTGGATAAATCAACAACGATGTTGCACTGCCAAAGTATTATACACTTTTCGTTTTAGTGATACAATCAATACAGGGGAAGCCAGTACTGATTGTACTGTATTATGGTGGATCGTACATTACAACCTATTATTCATAGAGCATTTGGAGTATCTATCATCTGCGACACTGAACTGAAACCATCCAATCATACTGTGTCATGATGCACCACAAAGATTACAATGCATTGTAGATATTTCTTCGGTTCTTATACTCATGGAACTGGTTCCAAGCAGAGAAGACACTCAATACATATTCAACAACTTGGCATCGTTGGAATCATATCACATAATATACTAGATCGATCAGCTATGTTGATCTCAACAGGGATGCCAGGTATCCAGTTCCACATTTGTCACCATGTCATAGCAAATCACAGCCAGTGTCCATGTCAGAGTCATGCTTGTGAGTCACATATATCAAAGCTGGGATTGTCAGATTATATCAGAGCGCATTTGTCAAAGCCATATTTATCAAAGCCAGCATTGTCAGAGACTCTGTCAGAGCTGTACTTGTCAGAGCCACACCTGTCAGAGCCACACTTGTCAGAGCCACATTAATCAGACCACAATTGTCAGAGACCACATCAGAGCTACACTTGTTACAGTAGAGCAGTAATGGATACTAGATAGTTGTTGCAGTACCAATCTCATGAGAACGATAATGATCATGTCAGGAGGGTCATATACTGCTGATGCACAAGGTTACCCGAGTTATCTTCAGTATGTGCACATTGCCAATAGTTGCTGAACATGAATTGAGTGTCCGCTGCTCTCAAGCTGAACAGCATCAGCAAAAAACATTTCTGTCAAGGCGGAATGGCTCCATCAGAGTGGTCGCGGTCTGTCAGAGCGGTCAGAGACATCCACCTGGTGGCGTACTCCACGCCTGGCTCTGATACAATGCATTGCGTTGCATATCGCCCTCCCATCGAAGTTTCACCGTTTCTCCTAGCTCTGTTGGTCTCCTATTTCAAACGAACACTCAGGCTTTGTGGCCAATTATGACCATACATCGGAAAAAGTTAATTGGGTACGCGCATGCATCGGGATTGCAATGTGATGGGTGATGCTGTGAAACCCTCGCCTTGCGGTCTTTCTACCAGCAACCACAATGCAAATCCCTCTTTCCTGATTATATACATCATTCCGAGTCGCCAGATCTATGTGGCTATTCACAATCCATCAGTTGTTCCGTCTGTCTCCTGTCTTACTACTAGTAGCTCTCTGTGACATCACTTGTGCGCAGCAGACGATGTTACCCACGCTGAAAACTTGCAAAGCAACGGCTACCTGAGCTTTTCTCACTGGTACAAGTTTCGCGACGGGATCCAAGTTACCTGAGTTTTCAGGTATTGTGGTGAGCGCCAGGGATAACCGGTACTCAATGAGAGCTGCATCCACGTTCAGGAGATTGATTTTGAATAGTCGTTGCAGTTGCCACGGGAGACTACCATCCAGCGCACCATAACAAATCCCTGGGCGGTGCTTTACCCAGTCCCAGTCATTCCGTCACTCCCCTCTGCGCCAGCTCTGGCTTCCTGTGCATCGACAAATCTGAGATATGTGGTCACCTTCTAAACCCTCAACTTGGACCTTGATACCAAGGTAAATACAGAGCTCCATTGCGTGCAGTTGTTCATCCGATATATACATCTCATTATAACTCGTATGCTTGATAAACTCCCATGTGGCTCTGTATATTGTCACGCAGTGCGTTGTGTCTTGTGTATTGTCGAGTAATGCTCTGATGTGTTTGATCAAAGCGTCAGGATGATTTTTATCACGGCGGTTGTGGGGTCCCATGGATTCAGGCTTCGCATATGACTGGGAGCTCAGGGGGGCAGCCAGATCAGCACCGGAAGGGAGGACCTTGCAGCTGGCAGCGCTGTTCTCCCTACGCTGAGCGAGGGCTTGAAGATTGAGCTCTCTGATCCCGAAGAAGTGAAGGCTATGCTCAATGGTGAGTTTCTGGGGGAGGTAGTTGGGATTGTGATTGGAGGCGTTCCAACCGTCCTTAAGGTTCGTATCATGTGGCTGTTCTTTCCTCCCGGCAGAATACTGTTGCAAAGCTCCATATCGACGAATCTGTTTCACCCAGGGAGACATCAAGTAGATCTCCTGAAATGTTGAAGTCGGCATCTGACTCCTTGGAAACATCTATCTTGTGGCTGATATGATCCCGGCAGGCATTTATTTCACACCGCTTCTTGGACGGCAGCCATGTGTCAGCATTTGTTTCCTTGTCTACCATTCGCTTCTTCACGAGGTTCGTTCTCAGGGCATTGGCTTTGGCCTTCACCTTTTTGCCGGCTCGACAGAGTAAGGAATCATCTTTGAAGGTGTGAAAACGATGCCGGGCATCTTCCATGTAGCTCAATGTTGCATCATCGTGAGATTAATATCGAGCATATATATTGAATTCTAACAATGACGGTGTGCACTCAATTGAGCGATTGAATATGGGACGCTGAGTGGGGCTTCTGCCTCGTAGAGACTGGGTTACAACTCCAAGCAGGTAACAGCTCATTTTTTTCATCTCCTTCCCATTCCATTGAAAAACTTCCTCATAGGACTTCGTTTTTGGTGTGAGGTCATGGTAAGCAGGAACAAATAACCATTTTGCATTGTACTTGTTGAGCCATCCATTCGTCTTCATCCAGTGAAAAATCCACTTCTGGAGGTTATCAAGCATGCTGATCTGCATTGTATGGAGGAGGTTTGGCTTCGGGAGGTCGCTCACGATACAAGCATTATGTCGGAACACGTTGAATACTCAGTAAACATGGAGCAACGAGAGTTTGGCATCCGCTGCCTTGGTGTTGGCATCGCTAAGCGTTCGATTTTGGTTGTGATCCCGCCGGGGGTGTTGCTTGTCAGGAGGGACATAATCTCCAAGTTCATTCTTTGGACACTCCCACCTGAAAACAGACATGCTGCTTGAGATGATGTAGGTCGCTATACTCAGGGCAATCTGCAAGCCATGCTGCTAAAACCAGTGTGCAATGCTGGAAGTTGCCATCTGCACAGAGAATGTTGTAATACCCGCTCTTGGCGCTGAGATTGTGTTTAACGATGAGAGAATGGAGTAACCGCCAGAGTACGTCGCTCAGCACCTCACTGTTAGTTTGCCGGTCCTCATCCAGCCGCTTCTGAGGAATATTGCGGTTCTTAATTAGAATTGGAAGGTGAGCGACCAATACGACACTATGCATTGAGGGTACCCGGCGGATTTTCGAAGATTGTTTGCCAATTGCCATATATACAGGCCACTCTTTCTTGTTGCAAGCAAAATTCAAGAGATGTGTTCCGTCGGACATGAAGATCAAGCGAACAAGGGTATCCCTCACTCTGAGCATTGACTCAACCTCGATTAGCACGTCATCACCCTCGGATGTCTCTCCTTACCTGTGTCTCCCACCACCAGTCCGCAGTATGCATTTCAGTATAGAGGCATTTTGGTGGCGTATCTCTGTTGAAGCAACACTGAGGGGCATAAAAACGATGCTAGGCGTGGGTTGGCTGCCGCATCAAGCATCTTATTCTTTTGATGATGTCTCGACTTCAGTATTTGATAGGGTGTTGGCGATTGTCATGCCATCTCATATCCTGGAGAGAGTGCAGTTCCCACTCCCTGAGAGCCTGATCATCTGGCATGCTAGCCACGAGCTTCTGGACGCCATCCCAGTTTTGAAACTTGGGAAACATAGAGTGGTGTTTGCTTCCTTCAGCACGTTGTCATTGTACGTCTTCATGCTCTTCTTCTTGATTGCACAATGGGTATATTTGTACTCTTCACGCGTGGCTAATGGGTACTAGGGATAGTTGTGTAAGTTAGTCTGAAGGCAACCCTGAGCGTTGCGTTCCCATGGCTCAGCAATGTAATCCCGCAGCGGGACACCGGCGCTGGGGTATGTTTCTGTCTGCGGTGGAGAAGGTGGTGGTGGTTGAGACTCTGAGTCTGCGACGTTTTCAAGGTGTTCGAGGTAAGCAACCGCGTCCAAGTCTTCGACTAAATCCTTGTTAGCGTTGAATTCACCATGCTGAACGGGTTCAACACTTTGGGGCGTGCTGCAAATAGTCACATTCTTCTGGCGTGCAACTTGGAGCTGTTCAGAATGGTGTAATTTGATATGTTGAAGTCGCCAGCTGTCTAAGGTGTACTTCTTTCGGCATGAAAAATTAGGACGACGGAAAGGGGTGTTCACTGGCATTGTTGACGACACGCAAGGATTGGAGGATTTACGGTAGAAAGGGACTCATGTTGGTGCTGGGCCTGAGCAGTCTGGTTTGGGTATATGTTCAGCTAACCTCAGAGATTTATTGAGCCTCAACACCATCACAAGGAGGTTCCTTACACGGCAGGAGTTGCAAAAACACTGCATGGGTGATATCCCACAATACCATGAATAAATTGTAAAATAACCCCTGAGTGATCCAACAACCTTGCGATGTGTGTAATAATCAATGCCTGAGATAAATAAATTAGAACAAAGGAAACAAACAAGCCCACAACCCCTATGCCAGACGAGCCGGAATGCAAAGAACCCTAAGCTAACAAAACACCTCCACACGGGCCTCAATCAGTGCCTGAGATGAACAGATTACAGCCACGGAAACTCACAAGACAAGAACCTGTCCCCAACCCAACCGCGTGCCTCTGCTGCAATGCGAGGACTGGGTTCCTCCTCGCATACCGAGATATCTGGGTGCGCCTCAGAGAGACGGACATTGGGGAGAGGGACATCCGGGAGTGGGACATTGGGGAGACTGTCGCCACCTGCCGATTCGCTGAGTAGCTGCTGATCCACATTGACATCCAAGGTGTTTCCGGCTCCCTCAGCTTCTCACAGAGTTGGGGCCGCTGGGCAAAGTTTCTGCGCAGTCACAAGCCCCACAAACTCCAGCCCACTGAGGGTATGAGTCACCAGATTTCATGGTCGCTGGCAAGGCTCCGGGGTGTGTGGCCATGGGGCAGGTGCCGGAGGATGTGGCCGTGGGCTGTGCTCGCGCATCTCCTGCTCTTCTTCAGGTAGCACAGTTGGCTGATCCTCTACCGTGGTATCTATATCATCAGCCAATTTATATACCATCTCTCCCTAGCCAATCATCTGAGGTTCTTTGCCATCATCCTCATCCTCATCCTTATTCTCAACCTCTTCCTCCTCTTCCTCCTCATCTTCCTCCTCTTCATCTTCCTCCTCTTCATCCTCACTGTCCCATTCCATATCCACATCGCCATCTAAATCAATGCCGCACGGTGTGTCCACATCATCCTCCATGTGCATATCCACATCAGAATCATGTTCTGAATCATATTCGCCGTTTGACTCCTCGGTAGAGTCGGTATCATCATCTGAGGAAATTCATACGGCGGCCGAATCTTCCGGCTTCAAATATACCCGCTCTAGGTAGCCCTCCGTGTCTCATTCCCATTGCTCCTTGTAGCCTTTCCACCACTCGGCGAACATTTTCCCCCCTGGGCATGTGTATCAATACCTATCCCTGTCCCGTTCCCATTCCTGTTCCCATTCCCGTCCCCATTCCCATTCCCGTTCCCAATCCCGTTCCCATTCCTGTTCCTGTTCCTGTTCCTGTTCCCGTTCCCGCTTCCATTCCCGTTCCCATTTCTGTTCCGGTTCCTGTTCCCATTCCTGTTCCCGTTCCCATTCCCGTTGCCATTCCTGTTCCCGTTCTCATTCCCGTTCCCGTTCCCATTCCCATTCCCGTTCCCATTCCCATTCCCGTTCCCGTTCCTGTTCCTATTAACATTCCCGTTGCTGTTCCCTTTCCCGTTCCCATTCTTGTACCCATTCCCCTTCCCCTTCCCTTCATCTGTTGCCTTCCCCTTCCCCTTCCCGTGCTCAGCCACCTTCCATTTCCCCTTCCCATCTATCGCTGCCTTCCTTTTCTCGGTTCCTTCCTCACTGGCGTGTGTGTCCTCCGTACCCTTGCCATCATCATTGTCATTGCCATCGCCTGGACCGCACGTTCCACCATTCAGCGCTCCAAGATCCGCCCAGTTCTCATCATCATCATCCTACTCGATAATCTCTTCCCAAATCAGAGGTCTAACGGCCAGGATGTTGCGTGGCATGTATTCCAGGCAACTTCGAAGCTCAATCTTTGCCTGGAGAACATCGCTACCGTACCAAGAGAAATGCTCGCTGGTGCGTTTAACCTTCCCCAAGCTGGTTGCCTGGGGATTGGAGCGATCTAGTTGATCCCCGAAGGCATGGGGGTTGTCTCACCTCCAATTATTCATTTGGTTGCGGGTTTCGTCCAACATTTGCCACATATATGAGCAGGAGGCAGCCCACCACTTCCGAAATGGGAAACTCCTGCTCCTGCGATGCGGCCACATCAGCTGGAATTGTGAAAAGTGGTGAGTTGTGACTGGATCAAGAAAGATTATATCATAAAAGATGTCCCATGCCCTGGCATCCTCGATGCCGCAAGCAGTGTATATCTGTTTGAGTCCACAGATGTGTTCCGAGATCAATACCATTGTATGGTCCCGAACCAATGAGAGGCGTCAATTGATAACCGACGTCGTCATCTTTGCCCTAGCCTTCCCGTTGCCTTTGTGGCTGCCCTTTGGTGCCATCGCTGTGAGTTGAAAATGAATCTAAATCCGAAGTGTTCACATTATGATACAGTTGTATGTAGCGAAAGGAAGCCCAGAGGCAAACTACAAAATTGTGAATGTTATCGGGTGTGTTTTGGAAGGAGAGGGATTGTTGTATGCAAGTCATGTGATGTCAAGATAGTTCAGGATGGTGGCGGTGTGTACACCACAGGAGGAAAAGAGACAGGAGGTGTACCCAGGAAGAAGGGATATCTATACTTGAGTTCCGACAATTTCTTGGTGTAACTGTCAGATATGATACTTTTAAATCATATCCTGCCTATTGTTGGTTAACAAACACATAATGGAGCAGCCTTCATTGTGCACATCCACCATCCGCCTCATGAACAACAAGTGTCATGACGAGCTTTGGTGCTTGCGGTGAGGACAGTTTGCAATGTGAGCCATAGCTTTGACATCACATACCACTGTTACCGCCAAGACCTTGTGCATCTAAGAGCAGACAGAGTAGTTCTCAGGTTTTACCAATTGGGCAACCATCCAACACAGCTACGAACACGCCTAGCAGTGGAAAAAGCACATGCAACTGATGTCCTAGGATAGAGAATACATCATAGTTTGCTTTGCAATGCTGTTCGCTCTGCCAAAGGGGGATTTCCACCGGGAAGCTGATGAGATAAACAATTGATAGTTCGAAGTATTTTGCAAAAAACGAGGGCAATACTATGATAATCACCGCAAGAAGGCTTGAACACCCTTCAGGAGGTTCAAATAGACCTCCAGACGTTGCTGTAACAGTGAATATGAATGCTGAGTTCAATCTGACTTCAATCTGATGGCAGTTGACCCCATAATCGAATTCATTTAAAGGGGTTTCGTCACCAGGTATCGTCACTGGTGATAGTGATGTAGAGTCTAGCGCAGGGAGCCCTGCGCCTCACTTTGTTGTCGAATCCCTCCCTGGTCGCTCGAATAGGAGTCTACCTCTCCTGCCATTGCATGTGCCTGCAGAGTTAATTACTCGTACATTTTTAACATCGAACTTCTATATCGCACAATACTTTCCGAAAGCCCTCACCCTGACATGACTCTAGTAGTAGGAAGTGTTCAGAAAATCCACAAGCGTAGGCCTTGGGGGAATTCTCATCTTCCCCCTGCTAAGAGACGCAGTTTGTTCCGGCTGGCAAGCGTGATACCTCTCAACGAGGGAGTTCGGGAACCTCTAAAATCCATCGACAGAACTCCACCCCCTCACCTTAGCTGAACAATTGTGGCGTTGCAGATATCACTCAACAAGTGACTTCCACCCCGTCCGTTACACAGCGAGGGTCAATTAATACCATCACAGCTACGCTGGGTACACATAGTCGTAGTACACCAGCACCCAGAGGAACCTCACAGGCAGACAAAACACGTCGCGTTGTATCCAGCGTCGCATCCGGTATTGCGTCCACTCCCACTCCTTTCAGCGGTCTGGGAAACCTGCCTACCCCCATCCCTAATCCAGAAGCCCGCGCGATCAGTTCAAATCCACTGCGAATGTGAGCTCCAGACAAGAATAAGAGACAGAGACAGTGGCAATTGCAACTGCAGGCAGTGTCTACACCTCGCTTAATGGTCTCCGGCAGTTGCAGCATCCATCGATTTGGTCACTCAGACATGATGCGTCTTGTATTGCCCACAGGCAAACTCATGGATCTCGATATGTGGGACAGATGGCTGTTTATGTGCGGAATCGACTTGGAGAAGGTATGTTATGCAATGCGACGCGTTGCCAAAGCATTTGCCAAAGCCCCACACTGGCTAATAATAGAGAAGTACTGGAACACTGCTATGCAGCTAAACAACATCTGGTCCATAGCATTTGAGGCACACACAAAGGAGATATTGAAAGAGGTATACTGAAGCAACGGCTCATGTTGGATGTTACATGCTCAAACTGGTACCAGGTTCGACCACAAGTCGACAAAGTTGGATCCCATTTAATTCACTGAGCAAGGGAAATTATAGCAGAGCTTTATTGTCTCCACTGCTTTGAATCCAACACAGAGCGTTTGGAATCCATTGATTCCCTTCTGGCAGACCATAAGTATCTTTTTCCTGTGGCAGAGCATGTGGAAGGTGGTGTACACAGCCCAAATCCAATTAATAGTGTGTCAAAAGCTCCTAACGAATGGCCAGGGTCCACTTCACTTCCTGGCTGAAGCCATCCCGGGGTTATGTACATCAAATTTCATCAGTGGGCGGATGACCGCAGTAAGTATGCTGATGGATTGTATAATTCCATCATTGACAACGAGGACTGCTGGAGACCCTCGCGACTGATCATGGATATCTGCACCGCATTGCGCCATGCTCTCCGGGAGTGGCAAAACAACGAAGGTGTTCCTCCGAAAGCTTCCATGTCAAAGGTGGAAGCGGACGGACCTCATCGCTCGAACTCTTTCAACTACAAGAACGACGGTGGTAAGAATCCATCGTGCTGCACTGCAATGGGTCGCAAGTTATTATCCACGCCTGGCGTTGCTGACAAGTATACATTGTTGATGAATTCATGGAACACACTACCGGAGAGTTACCAACAGAGGGTGTATAACAACACTCTTGCTACAGTCAAGCGTCAGATCCAACAGCCGGATAACACACAGCCTGCCAAAGTCATCAGCACAGAAGTAGCGCGTGTTGACAATGCTATTCTTTCTGAATATTTGACTTCTGGGGTGGCGCTTGAGGAGCCTGTGCTTGGATGCACTGACCCAAATATCCCGATCGATAACAATTGTGTGGATGACAAACTCCATTTCGTCATGAGAGGGGGCAGCGATGGTAATCACAATGAAGGTGATGACATTGACGAGAGCGATGCCATCCCCACCACCAGCCGGTGACGACTGGCCGCAACTGAACTTGAGACCTTTGACCTTGGAGACAGTGATGTCGATGGGTATGAGGGCGATGATGGGGACGATGCGGATGAGGATGGGGAAGAACAACCATCAGAAGCCGATGATGTCAACACAGAATTTGGAGGACTGAGCGCATACTACTAGAGAGTTTGAAGATTGGACAGTATATTTCAGACCTGTAAAATACGATAATGGCGAATCAAATGCAACGGCAAGCAATGTATCCGAAGCGGAGACAGTATTGTACTCAGTGACAAGATCTCAAAGTTGAACATATATGGGAGAGTGCAGCTTCCAATGAATAGCAATAGCAGAGAGGTAAAATGTGGCACTCGACCGGAGAAAGGCATAATCAGCGCTAGGTGTTGGGTTAACCTGTACAGCGTGAATGGAGCCCTTGCAAAGAGTGTAACACATGTGTCATTCTGACAGAGGGTATACGTCACTACATTCCGGATGCAAAGGACAGGATCCATGAAGCCAGGGCGGCCATTCCTTGACTGTGCGTTAGCGTCCACAGGGTAACTTACAACACGACCCATCCCATGAATACGAGATGTGGTATAATTGCCGCCGCAGGGTAGGTATGCAAAGTGACCTATCGCTTGGGTGACGGGTCATGTTTGATTCCCTCTCAGGGGACGAGGTTCCGTCAGAGCCATCAGGGCCGGCAGGAACACCGGGGTGTTATTCACGGAAACTTGGTTCGTTGCTGATGAGGTTTTCCCGATTTAAACAGTGATCTTCAACCATATCATACAGTGTTGGGGTTTGACATCACTTTACTGTGATGGCGAGAGCTATTGCGGCAGTGGTAGAAGTGTTGAAATTTGTGTATATTTGGCAAAACAAATTCTATACCAAACAAGTTGCATATATCTTGATTAGTGAAATAATTGCTCTGGTATCACACATGACTATAACTGATCATCATTGTATGTGAACACCAACATGTCAGTATCTGAATTGGTATTAAAAATCATGTGCATTCATCGAAGTAATCCCATATGAGATGCCATAATATCTACCCATCAGTAAAATTATAAGCGAATATACTTTCCAACCCAGTAACTTATGTTATTATACCCATAATGTGCGATGGCATGGCAGCAACATCAACAAAAAAATATTCTGTCCGAGCGGAATGGCTCTGTCGGAGTGGACGTGCTCTGTCAGAGCCATGAGAGACAAACCTGGTGGCGGATTACTCCGCGCCCGGCATCAGAACCCCGCTTCGAGTCACATATCGCCCTCTGAACGCAGCTTCCCTGTGAATTCTTGCTGTGTCCGTCTCCCATTTTAAATGAACACTCTGGCGTTGTGGCCAACTGTGACTATATATCAGAATGGGTTGATTCGTTACGCGCTTGCATCGAGATTGCAATGCGATGGGTAACACTGCGAAAATCTGACCTCTCGTACCTTCTACCTGCACGCAAAATGCAATTCTCTCTTTACCATGTATGCACATCATTCCAACTCACCAGTTGTATGTGGCTATTGACAATCCATCGGTCGTTCCGTCTCTCTCATGTCTTACAACTAGTAGCTATCTCTGGAATTACGTGCGAGCGGCAGATGATGTTTCCCATGCAGACAACTTGCAAAGCAAGTGCTGCTGGTGCTTTTCTCAGCTGACAAAATTGCGAAACAGGATCCAAGGAACCCGAGTTTTAGGCTATTGTGGTTAGCACCCGGGTCAACCAGTACGCAATGAAAGCTCCATCTTTCTTTTGGAGCTTGATTGGGAATCATTGTTGCAGTTGCCACGGGAGACGCCCATTTAGCACGCCATATAACCTCCCTGGGTGTGGCATTACCCACACCCTGTTGTTCCGTCGATTCCTACCGCACCAGCTCTGGCTTCCTGTGCATCGACACATCTAGGATATGCGTTCACCTTCTAATCACTCAACTTGAAGCTTAATTCGATGGTAAATACAAAGCTCCATTGCGGGCTGTTGTTCATCCAATATATACGTCCTGTGACGACTTGTATGCTTGAAATACTCATCCGTGCCATTGTATATTGCCACGCGGTGCATTGCGTCTAGCGTATTGTTGAGTAATGCTCTGAATTCCTAGATCAGAGGGTCAGGATGCTCTCCATTACAGCGGTTTTGGGCTCCTATGAATTTGGGCTGCACATATGAAGAGGAGCTAAGGCAGGCAGCCAGATCAGCACCAGCAGGGAGGACTTTACAGGCGGTAGCACTGTTCTCCCAATGCTGAGTGGGGGCTTGCAGATTGAGCTCTCTGATCTCGAGGCAGAGATTGCGATGCTGCAATGTAATTACTTGTGGCAGGAGTTCGAGATTGTGATACAAGGTGTTCCAACCGTCCTTGTGGTCTGTTTTATGTGCTTATTCATGACTCTCAGCAGAATACTGTTGCATGGCTCTGTACTGACGAATGTGTTCGACCCAATGAGACATCGAGGGGATCCTCAGAAAGTTCAAGTTGGCATCCGACACCTTAGAAACGTCTATCTCGCGGCAGATATTATCCCACCAGGCATCCATTTCGTGCTGCTACTTGGACTGCGTCCGCGTTTCGGCATTTGTTTCCTCGTGTACCTTCCGGTTCTTCATGAGTTCCATTGGCAGGATATTGGCTTTGGCCATCGCCTCATTGCCGGCTCGCCTGGATAAGAACACATCATTGAAGGTGTGAAAATGACGCAACGGGTCCTCCATGTAGCTCAATGTTGCATCATCATGGGATATATACTGAGCATACATAGAGAATTCTAACAATGCCCGGGTACACTCATTTGCATCATTGAATATGGGACTCGGAGCGGGGCTTCTGCCTTGTAGAGACTGGGTTACAACCCCAAGCAGGTACCGGCTCATTTCTTATATCTCCTTCCCATTCCATTGAGAAACATCCTCATATGACTCATTTTTTGGTGTGAGTAGATGATAAGCAGGAATGCATAACCAGATTGCATTGTACTTGTCAAGCTGTTCATTTGTCCTCATGAAGGGGAAAATCGATTGCTGGAGGTGGTCAAGCATGCCAATCTGAATCGTATGGAGGAGGTCGGGCTTCGGGAGATCGCTCCTGACACAGGGATTATATAGAGATACGTTGAATCCTCACTGAACATAGCGCAACAAGAGTTCGGGATTGGTTGCCTTGGTATTGGCATCGCTGAGCGTTCAGTACAGGTTGTGATCCCGCCGGGGGTGTTGCTTGTCAGGAGGGACATAATCTCCCAGTTCATTCTTTGGACACTTGCATCTAAAACAGACATGCCGCAAGAGATGACGTAGGTCGCTATCCTCAGGGCATTCTGCAAACCATGCTGCTGAAACCAGTTTGCAATGCCTGAAGTTTCCATCTGCACAGAGAACATTATAATACCTGCTCTTGGCGCTGGGAGTTTGTTTACAGGTGAGAGGTTGGAGTTCCCACTGGAGTACTGCATTCAGCACCTCACGGCTCGATTGCCGCTGCTCATCCAGCAGATTCTGAGGAATATTGCGGTTGTTGATTGGAATCGGCAGGAGAGCGACCATTACGACGCTGTGCGTTGAGGGCATTTGGCAGATCTTCGAAGATAGATTGCCAAATGTCATAATTACTGATCACTCGTTCTCGTCGCCAGCAACATTCGAGAGGTGTGTTCTGTCCGACAGGAAGATCATGGGAACCAGAGTATCCCCCACTCTCAGCGTTGACTTAACGTTGATTAGCATATTGTTATCCTTGAGTATCTCTCCTTACCTGTGTCTTCCACCACCAGTCGGCAGTGTGCATGGCGCTATGGAGGAGTTTCTGTGGTGTATCACTATTGAAGCAACCCAGAGGGGTGTGAATGAGATGCTCGGCATGGGCTGTCTGCCGCATCGAACATTGCATGCTTCTGATGATGTCTCGACTCCAGCATTTGATAGAGCGTTGGTGATTATCATTCCATCTCATATCCTCCAGAGTGTATAGTTTCCACTCCCCGACAGCTTAAGCATCTGGCATGCTTGCCACAAGCGTCTCGATGCTATCCCCATTTTCGAAGCTTGGGAAACGCAGAGTAATGTTTTCTTCATTTAGCATGGTGTCATAGTATGTCTTCATACCTTTCCTCTTGATCCCACACTGGATATATTTGTAATCTTTACAGGTCGCAAATGGGTAGTATGAATTATTTTGTAGATTCGTTTGAAGGCAACCCTGAGCATAGCGTTCTCATGCCGTCGGGAAAACCTTCGGTGCAACAGTACCCAAGATATACTATCCCTGCTACCACTGTGTTACAGTTGCTTCCTATAGATTTTGACTGCCTACCGTGTACTGTGGCCACTAGAGAGGAGTCATGTGAATGTTATGCGGGTGTTACCATATGTAATATCAAATTACAGAAAAAAACAAATTTCTCACACTGCATGCATTCCATCAGCCCCCTTTTATCAATCATCATCTCTACCACCATCACCATCACTGCCATCACCATCACCACAATCACCATCACCATCACCATCACCACCTTCACCACCATCACCATCACCATCATCACCATCACCACCATCGCAATCACCAACATCGGGTATTACACTCTTCGATTATTCTTTGATGAACCTGGTGTAACACCCCCCTACCAGCGAGGCCCGATCCTCCGCAACCAGCTTGCTCCCAGCGAAGCCACTATCACCCGTACCAGCGATGCCCGATCTACCGCTACCAGCTTACTCCCAGCGAAGCCAGTTCCACCCCTACCAGCGAAGCCTGATCCACCGCTACCAGCTTGCTCCCAGCGAAGCCACGTTCAACCCTACCAGCGAAGCCCAATCTACTGCTACCGGCTTGCTCCCAGCGGAGCCAGTTTCACCCCTACCGGCGAAGCCTGATCCACCGCTAACAGCTCCCTCCCAGCGAAGCCAGTTTGTCAGAGAGGGGTGTGTGAGAATTCCACTGCTACCAGCTTGCTCCCAGATTGTCAGAGAGGTGAGAGTGAGCATTCCACAGCTAGCGGCTTGCTCCCAGCGAAGCCAGATCCACTGCTACCAGCGAAGCCAGATCCACCGCTAACAGCTTTCTCCCAGCGAAGACAGAGTGTCAGAGAGCTAAGAGTGAGCATTCCACCACTACCAGCTTGCTCCTGGCGAAGCCAGATCCACTGCTACAAACGAAGCTAGTTTCACCCCAACCAGCGAAGCCAGATCCACCACTACCGGCGAAGCCAGATCCACCGCTACCAGCTTGCTCCCTGCGAAGCCAGATTGTCAGAGAGGTGAGAGTGAGAATTCCACCGCTACCAGCTTGCTCCTGGCCAAGCCAGATTGTCAGAGGTGAGAGTGAGCATTCCACCACTACCAGCTTCCTCCTAGCGAAGCCAGATTGTCAGAGAGGTGACAGTGAGAATTCCACTGCTAGTAGCCTGCCACTCCCAGCGAAGCCAGATTGTCAGAGAGGTGAGAGTGATCATTCCACCGCTACCAGCTTCGTCCCAGCAGAGCCAGATCCGTTGCTACCAGCGAAGCTTGTTTCACCCCTACCAGTGATGCCAGATCCACTGCTACCAGCACAGCTAGTTTCACCCCTACCTGCAATGCTGGATTTACTGCTACAAGCTTGCTCCCAGCGAAGTCAGATTGTCAGCAAGGTGAGAGTGAGCATGTCACATCAGCAAAATGTAAAATGGTTCGGAAGTCATAACTCAACGACTCAGCTATTCTGATCAGCCACACTTATGCTTCCAGAAGCTCCCAGAAGCACCCGAACAGGCTGAATGCGAAACGATGTTCTTCTCATGTGCTCTGAGACATACTTTCAGGTGCTCCTGAACGCTCCTGAAGTTGTGGAACAGAATATAAGAATATTCTACAGAGTATGATGTCATCTTCAGAATGCTATAAAATTATCCCTTTAAGTTGGTAAAATTTCGGAGCTGCTGGGACTACGACACTCGTCGCCAAGACCGTTCCGGTGCACCTGGAGCTAGACTCTCTGGGAGTGATACTATATAATGTCCTATATCAAATAGTACAATTCGATGAACTCTCTCACAGCTACACACCTGAATCAGGCATTCTAATCTAATTAATATACAGTCCAGTACGTATCTAAATCAACATGATAATTTACAAGCCATACGCTATTGATGCCACTCTATGCAGCATTCTTCCGCACTAAATGTGCCAGTCCGACTATTGCTCCAACGGGTTCAATATGCATCTTATTCATCTGTCAGACCACCCGGATGAACCTGTCAACACAATCAGCCCAACCATCAAGATCTTGGAACTTTGTTGAAATCACCACCACATATTCTTGAGCTTGAGGACATAATACCCATTGTTGGGTCTGTTTCCACCTCTTAGAAATCGTCGATATTGCTTGGCCGGCTGGCAGACACTCCTCAAATTGGAGGATCTGATTCAGTGGAGTCCAGCTGAAGTAGAATACAGGAAAAGAAGAGAATTCGTCCTCGGAAGGTGTTATCGAGGTCATTCTCTTCACTTTGCGTATACTGGACCCTGATGTTATGAACTTCCGGCATGACCCCTTGGTTGGAATTGGTATATTCTATCTTGCGATTAAGTCCAAGACGCTCAACAGAAGTAGGGTTGTGAAATGGTTGACGGTAGTACAACAGCCCATTCTGGAGTTTAATAAATATACTGTCACAAAGTACATTCTGATCATATCTGAGCACGAGTCCACAAACTTCGGGTCCCCAGTCCTCTTCAATTTCAGTGCAGAGTAGCTTTCCAAAGTTGGGAATTCCGTAATCTTCTGATGAATCTCTGAGTGAAGTTAATTTGATACTTCTGCACACTCCGTGGACATGCGTTTCTCTCAAATGATATACCTGCTGTGATTCAGGGCGGGTAAAGGGCTCGTCCTGGATTGTTTGGAGACGAAACAGATGGGCTCTGCATGTACTTCGCCGTTTATCGGTAGCGGATAGTAGGTTGAAAACCTTTGCAGAGTCAACATCGTACCAGCCTTCGAGTGCAAGATATGACAGTGTCTCCTCCATCTGGCAAAGACCGGTACACGGGTCATTGTGCTTCAGCATCTGTCGAATGTAATTGACTTTGTTGCTAGATCGATATGCCTCTTTCACCTTGGCGATATGTAGCCGTTCAGAATTATCAGTAGTGAAATTGTTACTGGAACCCATTCTGCGATTTGACTCTGATATATGGCTAACAAGATGCATCTTGGGATACCCAAAACTGATTACGCGCCGTTCAATGGTTTTCCGGAGCTGCTGAATGCCGAGTGTCTCCCACCAAGCTTCAAACTCGATCATGCGGACGGAGAATTCATTCTTGAAACGCTTCTGTTCATTCGAGGTGATGCCATAAATCTGTCTCTCCAGCTGGATAGTGACGTGCTCCATATCTGCCAAGTTCCAGGTCGTGGCTTCTGCCTCAGCATCGGATAGGCGGATCTGAAATTGCAGTCACTTGTCAGCTGTCATGTTTGCCACCCTGTAAGCCTCCTCTTTGGCGGCAGTGTTCATTGTGGCTAGTTCTTTGGCGAATTTGCTTCTGGGACCGGTTGCCTTGATTCCGACTTCCTGCAATAGTTGTCACCCATGACGTTGGAATAATTTATCAAAAAGCCTGCATTCAGCAGGTGTCACTTGATGGATTGCGCGCTCCAATTGCTGGATTGCCTTCCGACCATCAGCATCCGACCAAATGGTCGCTGCTTGCCGCGCTTTATTCAGGCACACCTGACATTGCCTGCATTAAGTTGAGGAAACCTTTTGAGCCCCATACACCAGGGCTTCCATTGCAGCACGAATCTTATGAATTTTTTGTTCGCGTAACTGATAGGATTCCGTTGCGACCAGGTACTCTACTTTGGCCTTCGCAGACTTCGACAGTTTCTGTTCTCGAAAGATTCATTTATTCTGGTCAAATTGGGTGAGTGTATCGTCTAGTGCTTTGAGGGATAGATCAGAGTGATTTTGTTGGCTAACAAGTAGAGAGAATTCACATATTGCCCACACGGCTCCCATTACCATTTCTTCGGAGGCTGTTTCCGCTGCAGTTTTCCATCATCCTTGGCGCAGTCAAGAATTGGAGCGCAATTCACAGCCTGTGTTCTGATCAATCCACGGATCTCTTTACCTTGCCAGGTGCCGCTTTTCAAAGAATCGAATAGTTTAGAGAAGTGCTAGAGGCCGGGATATCGTGGCTCCGATGTGAATCGATTATCATAATTGATCGTTGACCTGTCTCGCTTTCACATATTTCAGCAGCCAGTGCAATAAATCTCTAACTAAACCCAGGAGCAGCTGATGCAATTCATCAGGCTGCCAAAGCCGATAGACATTGCAGGGAGGGAATTGCCAAAACTGGTTGCGGATTGGATGGACACCGACAGCGTGCAGAGCATCACTATTGTGGTCCTGCAGCAGCTCCGAGTAAATATGCTGGTCTCTTGAGTTATCGAGTGGTGGCAAGGTGGAACGCCCCATCTGCGCACCTTTAGGAATTTAGCACATCGGGCATAGGCCATCTGAGACTTGAGCAATCATGATTTGTTCAGGATTGTCTCCGACCCAGGCAGCCAACAGCGGGTAACATTGTCGCTGGAATCCATCAGCACAATCCCATTTCAAGCCAGGGCCAGCGATGTCAAGATGCCGATGTTGAGACAGCACAGTTCCAACTGCGGAATGTCATGCTTCGTCTATGATTTTGGCACCTTTCGGGGGACATGGGATCAGGCCTACAGGAATCCAGGCGCGTTGTTTAGATGTACGGCCGATATCTCTTCGACTATTACCTATCGTGAGATAGAGCGGCCTGGTTTGCTGATTGCCCGAAAAATTTGTCCAGTGAGTCCTGTCGGATGCACAAATGACTGACACAATCGACGCTCCGGCAGGAAGTTGATCTTCTGTATCCCACCACCAATCGCCCGTGTGCATCTCACAATATAGTCGACCTCCCTGTGAGTCAGCAAGGCGCACCGTGTCGAAATCAAGGTGTGCTTCAAATGGAAGATGTGCTAGTAGGAACTGGATACATTTCAAAATATCCCTGTAGTATAATGTTCCAAAGATATGTGAGTCATCTTCATTCCAACTATCATCGCCAAGCCCAAAATTGAGTTCAGAGAGTAGTTTTTCGCATGGCATCTGCAGATTGGAAGGATTCGATTTTGAAGTTGTCCAGTCCACGGCTGAGAGGTTGATCTATCCAGGTTTACATTTGCTGGCTAAACGATTGAGCCTGCTGAAAGTCGTGTGCGGACCGAAATCGATGCCATGGATTCCATTGTTCTGAGTTCTTGCAATGCTTGTTGTACAATCCAGTTGCTTTGCCATACGCTTTCCTCCCCGCATTTTCCACACCAACTACCTGCCTATGAGCCTTTGTCTTTGTTGGATCAGAGGTACAGGTGAGATCAGGCTGTAGAGGGTCCATTGGTTCATCGTTGGGAGTATCTTCAGGTGGTGGTGGTGCACCTGGTACGTTGTGTTTGAGTAGATCATTAATTGACAGCTTGTCGATGGCCATTCAGGTGCACCTACTGTAGTCAAACCATGATGGCTCAGGGTGAGGGAAGCCTGCAGGTGGTAAAATCCCGTTGGGTAGTACCCCTTCATTCATCGATAATGGGTGATATTGTTGATAGTGAACTTCGAGTCGGTTCCCTATGCATAATTTTTTTTTGCACAGGAAGCATTCAACATGTTTCCGGCGAGTGTTGACCATATTTGAGAAATTCTCAGTGTTCTGACGAATCTCGATGATGCTTTAGGGGGTATGGTTAGTTGCTGGATTTGAGCCTCAAAGATATTTGTTTGAAAGCAAGCTAACTCTAACTCAGGTTAGCATATCACTTTCAAAGCAGCATCACACCCCACCAAATGTAGTGGAGGGGTAAAACAAAGTCACTTTACGATCGGTTTTCTTCACAAACTAGGATAATATCTATCAAATCCCGCACAATAATGCTGCACATTATCTACTGAAAATAGTTAGCAATGAAAGCTTCTTATGTCATCACTGCGATCAACTTTTAATACTGTTTATCAAGTGCTGCTATCATCGGCCATCTCGTATACTTCATCATTGCGGCATTGTGCAGGTTATGTCTACGCTCGAGCCTCAAACAGCAGATAACACATCAGCAACAACTCCAGTTTCCGTCTGAAACACCCGGGTATTCCGGACGGCTCTGACGGCTCTGACGGAACCTCGAACCCTCTGACAGAGAATCAGACGCCACCCGTCGCCCAAGCGACGGGTCGCATTGCATACCTCCCTTGCGGCGGCTATTAGACCATGCCTGCTACTCTTGCGACGCGTCGCGTTGTATATTACTCTCGCCGCTCCGGCGTCAGGCTTCCTTTACTTTGCGTCCGGAATGTGGTGACGTATACGCACCATCAGAACGACACGTATGTTACACTCTTCGCAGG
>Ga0307515_10000374_pt1 | contig 109304 bp, 95 predicted proteins | sample 17_EM_MG_FD_194513 | JGI IMG/M metagenome (GOLD analysis project Ga0307515, IMG submission 194513) | Populus trichocarpa ectomycorrhiza microbial communities from riparian zone in the Pacific Northwest, United States - 17_EM | ecosystem: Host-associated > Plants > Roots > Unclassified | place...
AGCACGCGCTGCGGCTCGAACAGAGCACCAACACGCTGGCCGCGCACATCGGCGAACTGGAAGACCGCGTCGAGCGCGGCGACCTGCCGCCGCCCGAGCTGACGACGCGCGGCGACCACCCGCCGCCGCTGCGCCGCTGAACCTACTTCGCCTCGCCGGTGGCCACGTCGCCGGGTTTCGGTGACGTGGCCGGCGCGTGGTGATGCCCGCGTTTGAGCTTGCGCGAGACCCACTGCTCGGTATCGTCGACGAAGGTGAACACCACCGGAATCACCAGCAGGCTCAGGAAGGTCGAGGTGATCAGCCCGCCGATCACGACAATGGCCATCGGGGCGCGGAAGCTCGGGTCCACGCCCAGGCCGAGCGCGATCGGCATCATGCCGGCACCCATCGCGATGGTGGTCATCACGATCGGCCGCGCGCGCTTGTGGCAGGCATCGAGGATGGCGTCCCAACGGTTCAGCCCATGCTCTCGCCGCGCCAGGATCACGTAGTCGATCAGCAGGATCGAGTTCTTGGTCGCGATGCCCATCAGCATGATCAGGCCGATCATCGATGGCATCGACAACGCGGTGTGCGTGAGGAAGAGCGCGAGGAACGCGCCCGGGATCGACAGCACCAGCGCCACCAGAATGGTCGCCGGCTGCACGAAGTCCTTGAACAGCAGCACCAGCACGATGTAGATGCACAGCACGCCGGTCAGCATCGCGATGCCGAAGCTCGCGAACAGGTCGGCCATGGCTTCGGCGTCGCCCACCGAGGTCTGGATCACGCCGACCGGCAGGTTCTTCAGGCTGGGCAGAGCCTCGGCCGCGGCCTGCACTTCGCCGAGTGGCTGCTGGTTGAGCTCGATCTCGAAGTTGATGTTGCGCAGCCGGTCGTAGCGCGCGATCTCGGCCGGGCCGCTGGCGATCTCGAGCGTGGCCACGTTCGACAAGGCCACCGGCCCGCGTGCGCCGGGCACCGGCAGGCGCGACAGCAGGTCGATGTCTTGCCGGCCGTTGTCGGACAGTTTCACCACCACCGGCACCTGGCGCTGGCTGAGGTTGAGCTTGGCCAGGCCCTGGTCGTAATCGCCGGAGGTGGCGATGCGCAGCGTGTCGGCGATGGCCGCCGAGGTCACGCCCAGGTCGGCCGCTCGGGCAAAGTCGGGCCGCACGATCAACTCGGGCCGCACCAGGCTCGCCGTTGACGTGACGGCGCCGATGCCGGGGATGGTGCGCAACTCGCGCTCCACCACCGCGGCGTGCTCGGCCAGCGCATGGCCGTCTTCTCCGGCCAGCACCAGCACGTACTTCTCGTTCGAGGCACCCAGGCCGACCTTCACGCGCGCACCGGGCACGGCTTCCATGCCGGCGCGAAGCTGCGCCTCGATGTCTTGCTTGCTGACGCCTCGGCGGTCGTTGCGGTGCGTCATGTTGATCGTCAGCACCGCCGTGCGCACGTTGGTGGCACCGCCGCCGGCGAAGGGGTCGGAGCCCGCGCTGCCGCCACCGATGGCGGTGTAGATCATCTTGACGTAGGAGTTCTTCTGAACGATCTGCCGCGCCTGTTCGGCGGCGGCATAGGTTTCCTTGAAGGTGCTGCCGGGTGGCAGCGTCAGGGTCACCTGTGTTTGCGATAGGTCGTCGGGCGGAATGAAACCGGTGGCCAGCAGCGGCACCAGCGCGAACGAGCCGAAGAAGAACACCGTCGCGCCGACCAGGGTCCAGAAGCGGTGCTTCAGGCACCAGCGTGCCCAGCCCATGTAGATGGCGAGCCAGCGTGGCTCCTTGTCTTCATGCTTGGGCGCCTTCAGGATGTAGGCGGCCATCATGGGTGTGAGCATGCGCGCGACCACCAGCGAGAAGAACACGGCGATGGCCGCCGTCCAGCCGAACTGCACGAAGAACTTGCCCGGCACGCCGCCCATGAAAGCCGTCGGCAGGAACACCGCAATCAGCGTGAAGGTGGTGGCGATCACCGCCAGGCCGATCTCGTCGGCAGCTTCCATCGCGGCCTGGAACGGCGTCTTGCCCATGCGCAGGTGCCGCATGATGTTTTCGATCTCGACGATGGCGTCGTCGACCAGAATGCCGACCACCAGCGACAGGCTGAGCAGCGTCACCACGTTGACGGTGAAGCCGAACAAGTGCATCACCGCGAAGGTCGGGATGGCCGACAGCGGCAGCGCCACCGCCGACACGAAGGTGGCGCGCCAATCGCGCAGGAAGAGGAAGACCACCAGCACCGCGAGCGCCGCGCCTTCGTACAGCAGCTTCATTGAGCCGTCGTAGTTCTCGACCACCGGGTCGACGAAATTGAAGGCCTCGGTGACCTCAATGTCGGGGTGGGCTGTCTTCAGCTTCTCGAGCGTGGCGCGCACGCCGGTCGTCACGTCGATCTCACCGGCGCCGCGCGAGCGCACGATCTCGAAGCCGACCACCGGCTTGCCGTTGAGCAACGCCGCTGAGCGCTGCTCGGCCACGGTGTCGCTCACCTTGGCCACCTGGTCGAGGCGCAGGTGGCGGCCGTCGCTCAGCGTGATGTCCATCGCGGCCAGCTCTTCGGCCGACTGCACGTTCGCGAGCGTGCGCACCGACTGTTCGGCGCCGCCGAGATCGGCGCGGCCACCCGAGGCCTCTTGCTGGATCTGGCGCAGCTGGCGCGAGATGTCGGCCGCCGTGGCGTTGAGCGCCAGCAGGCGGGCCGGGTCGAGTTCGACGCGTACTTCGCGCGAGACACCGCCCACGCGCGTGACGGCACCGACGCCCGGCACCGCCAGCATGCTCTTGGTGACCTGGTTGTCGACGAACCACGACAGCGCCTCGTCGTCCATGCGGGCCGATGACACGGTGTAGGTGAGGATGGGCGTGCCGGCCAGGTTGACCTTCTGGATCACCGGGTCGCGCAGGTCGGCCGGCAGGTCGGAGCGCACACGCGAGACCGCGTCGCGCACGTCGTCGACCGCCTCTTGCGTGGGCTTCTCGAGGCGGAACTCGACCGTGATGGTGGCCGTGCCGTCCTGCAGGCTGGTGTAGACGTGCTTGACGCCTTGCACCGTGGCGATGGAGTTCTCGATCTTGCGGGCGACCTCGGTCTCGAGCTGCGCCGGCGACGCGCCGGGCAGCGACGCGGTCACCGTGATCATCGGCAGGTCGATGTCGGGGAAGTTCTGGATCTTCATCGCCTTGAAGCCGAGCAGGCCCGCCAGCGTGAGCATGATGAAGAGCAGGATCGATGGCGTCGGGTTGCGGATCGACCAGGATGAAACGTTGAACATGGCGCCGTCTCTCTTTACTGGGGGGCTTACTTGGTTGCGACGGGCTTGGCGGCAGCGGCGTCGACCACCTTCACCGTGTCGCCGTCGCTCAGGAACCCGCCGCCTGCGGCCACGACCTTGGCCGCGGCGTCCAGCCCGCTGGTGATCTCGATGCGCTCACCCACGCGCCGGCCGACGCCCACCTTGGCTTGCGAGACTTTCGAATCCGGCCCCACCTTCAGCACATAGTTGAAGCCGTCGCGCAGCACCACCGCGCTTTGCGGCAGCGTGAGCGCATCGCTGCTGCCCACGTCGAACTCGCCACGCGCGAACATGCCGGCTTTCACCTCGGTGGAAGCCCCCAGGTCCACATAGACGATGCCGTTGCGTGTTTGCGCGTCGACCGTCGGCGCGACCATGCGCACCTTGCCGGTGACCGGCGCGCCGCCGCTGGTGGCCGCCACCGTGGCCGGCAGGCCGACCTTCACACGCACCAGGTCGCTCGACGGCACCTCGGCACGCCATTCCAGGCGGCCCTGGCGGATCAGGCGAAACAGCTCCTGCCCGGCCGGCAGCACGGCACCCACCGTCGCGCTGCGCGACGAGATCACGCCGGCATCGGGCGCAACCACCTGCGTTTGCGCCAGCCGCAGCTGCGCCACCTGGGCGGCGGCACGCTGCGCCTGCAGCCGGGCCTGCGCGGTGCGCTCGGCCGTGAGGTACTGGGTGATCTGCTGCGCGCTGAGTGCACCGCTGGGCTGCAGCTCGCGGGCACGCTGTGCGTTGGCGGCCGCTTCGGCCAGCGCGGCCTCGGCTTCGGCGACGCTCGCATTGACCTGCGCGGCATCGGCCTTCACGGTGTCGGAGGCGAACACTGCCAACACTTGGCCGCGCTTGACCACGTCACCCACGTTGGCGCGCACCTCGGCCAGGCGCAGGCCGTTGGCTTCGGTGCCCACACTGGCCTCCTGCCAGGCGGCGATGCTGCCGTTGGCGGTGATCTTGAGCGGCAGCTTGGCCGTGAGCGGCTGCGTCACCGTGACGGTGAGCGCGGCCTTGGGGGCCGCGGCGGCTTTCTTGTCGTCGGCCGCGCGCACGCTGAAGGCGATGAACGTGCTGCCGATCAGGGCGGCACCGAGGCAGGGCAGCAGAAGGGGCTTGAGGCGGTAGGTCATGGCGTTGTGCGGGGTCGGGTGAATCGGGTCAGTTCTTGGCTTGCACGGCGGTGGGTTCGGCCGGCGTCCAGCCGCCACCGAGTGCGCGGTAGAGCAGGATCCAGGCGGCCACGCGTTCGCGTTGCAGGTCGATCAGCGCGCTCTGTGCCTGCACGGCGCTGCGGCGCGCGTCTTCGAGTTCGAACAGGCTGGCGGCGCCGCTCTTGTAGCGCGACTCGGTGGCGCGGAACGAGGTCTCGAAGCCTTCGGCCGCGATGCGTGCGTCGTCGCCGCGGCCGGCAGTGCTTTGCAGCTGCACCAGCGCTTCTTCCACCTCGCGCACTGCGCCGCGCAGCTGGCTGCGGTAGGTGATTGCCGCCGCGTCGTAGCGGGCGCGCGCGGCGTCCACGTTGGCGCGGCGCGTGCCGCCGTCGAAGAGCGGCAGCGTGACGGCGAGCGGGCCCACCGACCAGGTGCTGCCGTCGACATGGCCGCCGCTGAAGTCGAGCCGCGTGGCGCCGATGGAGCCAGCCAGCGTGATGCGCGGCAGGCGCGCGGCGCGGCTTTGCGACAGGTCGGCGCTGGCGGCCACCAGGTCGCGGCCGGAGGCATACAGATCGGGCCGCTGGTTCAGCACCTCGCCTGGCACCGCCTGGATGGCGATCTGTGCGGGTTCGGGCAGGTGCGCATTGCCGGCCGCGAGCTGGCTGCGCAGGCCGGGTTCGTCGAGCCCGGTGAGGGCGACCAGCGCCTTCACCGCCATGTCGCACTGCGCTTTCTGCGCGGTGAGCAGAGCATTGCTCTGTGCCGCGCTGGCGCGGGTGAGGGCGGCGTTGGCGGGCGACTGGAAGCCGGCCTTGGCGCTGAGGTCGGTCAAGCGGGCGGACTCGGCGCGCGAGGTGGCGTCGGCCTGCGTTTGCACGACTTGAGCTTCGCAGGCGCGCAAGGCGAGGTAGTCGCTCGCGACCTCGGCGGCCACGGCCACGCGAGCCACGTGCCACGAGGCTTGCGCGCCTTCGAGGCGGGCCTGCGCGGCGTCACGTGCAGCGCGGCCACCGCCGAAGAGGTCGAGTTCCCAGCCTGCCTGCAGGCCCACCGAGCTGCTGGTGCCTACCGGCAACGACAAGTCGGTGCGGCCGCGAACGGCGTTGGCCGTCGCATCCAGCGTCGGCAGCAACGCCCCGCCGGCGGCAACACGCGTGGCGCGCGATTGTTCGAGGCGTGATGCGGCCGAGGCGAGCGTGGGGCTCTCTTTCTGCGCGGCATCGATCAGCTGCGTGAGCAGCGGGTCGTTGAACTGCTGCCACCAACGGGTGAGGTCGGTGAGCTGGCCGTTGTGAGGCAGCGGGGCCTGCCATTGCGCCGGCGCGGTGGCCTGTGGAGATGGCGGTGGCGCGGTGTTGGCACAGGCGCTGAGCAAGGCGATCAGAGTCAGCGGGGCCAGTCGGTAGAGCGGTTGTCGCATGGTTGTTCTTGGCAAAAGCGGAACCGGGGGGTGTCGGGCAGCGGGGTGATGCTGCTCGACGGCTACTGACAACGGCATGTCAGTAGGGTCTTGGTCAAACAGTGTTTCAGCGCACTCCCAGCATCTGGGCAGGCAGCTGATCGGCATCGGTGAGTGTCTTCAGGAAGGCAACGATGTCGCGGATGTCGCGTTCATCGAGGCGCGGTGTGTCACCCGGCCGGCTGCCGAAGGGTGGCTCCGCGTTGACATTGGCATGGTACGCGGCGGGCAGGTCGTTGTACTTCATTCCCCTGTCGTTTTGTCTCGTTTTGTACCAACGCTCGGGGTGGGTATCGCGCTCCACGTAGAAGCGCACCGCAGCGTCGAGCGTGCGCGCGGAGCCGTTGTGAAAGAAGCGGTCGCGCAAGGCCGCGTTGCGCAGGCTGGGCGCGCGAAAACGGCCGCAGTACTCGGGGTGCTCGGCCATGTCGGTGCGTTGCGGGCCGCACACGCCGAGGTCGAAGAAGCGTGGGTCGGCGTTGGCCGTGATGGCGTGGTTGCGCGGCATGCCGAGGGCGATGTGGCCGAAGTCGGTGAACAGCGGAAAAGCCCCATCGGGCGTGGGCTCGCTGCGGTGGCACGAGGCGCAATTGCCCTTGTCGGCATCGTTGAAGAGGGACAGGCCGCGTGCCTCCTGCGGGCTCAGCGTGGCCTGGCCGCGCAGCACGGCGTCGTAGCGGCTGCTGTAGGGGAAGAAGTCGGCCGGCGACTGTTGGAAGACCTCGAGCGCCAGCAGGGCACCATCGAACGCGCGTGCCGTGTCGTCAAACACATCGGCACCGAAGACGCGGCGGAACTGCGCCGCATAGCCGGTGCGCGCCAGCTTGCGCACCACCTGCGCGGGGTCGGCATTGCCCATCTCGTGGCGCGACAGCATCGGCAGGCGGGCCTGGTCGTGGACCGAGTCGGCGCGGCCATCCCAGGTGTGGCCGCCGGTGGGGCCGGCGTCGATGCTGTCGTCGCCATCGCTGTCGAAGAAGTGCTCGGTGAACGGCGGTACGGTCTGCAGGTAGCGCAGCGACGGCACGGCGCGCAGCGTGCCCCGCGGCATGGCCTTACCGGGCGGCGGGCCGTAGGCATGGCGTGGGTCGTGGCAGGTGGCACACGAGACCTTGCCGCTGGCCGACAGCGAGTGGTCGAAGAACATGGCCCGGCCCAGCGCCGTGAGCTGCGCGACGTCGGGCTGCTGCGCATAGGGTGCCGGCGTCTCGCCGCCTGCCCGAAGGGCGAGGCAACACAGCAAGGCCGTGGCGATGTAGCGAGGCAGACGCATGAGGCGGAAGAGAGGGGAGATTCCTGGATGCAGGGATTTAGTCTACGGTCCGCTGTCTTACTGAATACTTCCGTTCTTGCCGACTTTCCGGAAACCCAGATGAAACTCAAACCAGCTGCTTGTCTGCTCCCCGTGCTTCTGGCGGCCTGTGCCACGCCTCCAACCGAAACTCCCAGCGTGATCGACGCGACGCACGGCGTGGCTGCGGGCTTTGCGGCCTTGAAGGTTTGCCGCGACGTGAACGCGAATGCGCGCTGCGATGTCAGCGAGCCCGGCACGGTGGCCGATGCCAAGGGCGCGTTCGAACTGGCCGGCACGGAGCCGCTGGTGGGCGAGGCCGACCAGATCGTGCTGCGTGCGCCGGCCGGCATCAGCGTGCTCAGCCCCGTCACCACCGAACTGAGCGCCCTGGTGGACGCCAACGGCGGCTCGCTGCCGGCCGCCCGCGCGCTGCTCGCCAAGCGGCTGGGCGTGGCTGAAGACAAGCTGCTCGATGCGAGAGACGCCGCAGTGGCCGCCGAGCAGGCGCAGCTGCTGCCGCGCATCGGCGCCGCGGTGGCCGAGGCCGGCACATCGGGCGACCGCGTGAAGGCGCTGCGCAACCACCTGGCGCTCGACGGCATCGACACCGTGGTGGTGATCTTCGCGGAGAACCGCGGGTTCGACACGCTCTATGGCCTGTTCCCCGGCGCCAATGGCATCCCGGGCAAGAACCCGAGCGCCAAGGGCATCGCCGCGCCGCAGAAGGACTTCGACGGCCGTGTGCTGCCGGTGCTGCCGCCGGCCTGGGGCGGGCTCACCGCCGGTGGCCAGCCGGTGACGCTGACGCAGGCGCAGTCGACCGGCCTGCCGAACGCGATGTTCCAGATCGACGACCCGAAGGGCGTGGGCAGCAGCGGGGTGGTGGTGCCGCAGACCATCATCACGCGCGACCTGGTGCACCGCTACTACAACAACATGATGCAGATCAACGGCGGCTCGAACGACCGCTTCGCCGCGTATTCCGACGCCGGCGGCCTGAGCATGGGCTACTACGACGGCAGCCAGATGGCGCTGTGGAAGGTGGCGCAGCGTTACGCGCTGGCCGACAACTTCTTCATGGGCGCGTTCGGCGGCTCCTACCTGAACCACCAGTACCTCATTTGCGCCTGCGCGCCGCAGTATCCCAACGCCGACACCTCGCCGGCCAAGGGGCTGATCAGCGCCATCGACGTCGACGACCAGGGCCGCTTCGTGCGCCTCTCACCGGCGGCCAACATGCCCGCCACCGTGCTCGCCGGTGCGCCTCGCTACCTGCGCGACGGCGCTCTCACGCCCAAGGACGCGAGCGGCATGTACTACACGGTGAATACCATGCAGCCGGCCTACCAGCCCAGTGGCGCGGCGCCAGTCGCGGGCGGCGATGGCCGCCTGGCCGACCTGACTCGGCCGAGCACCTTGCCACCGCTGACACAGGCCACCATCGGCGACACGCTCGACGCCAAGGGCGTGCCCTGGGCCTGGTACGCGGGCGGCTGGAATGCGGTGAGCGCCGGCACGCCGGAGGCACGCAACCAGATCTACCGCGGCAAGATCAATTTCCAGACGCACCACCAGCCCTTCAACTACTACACGGCGTTCGACCCGTTGACGAAGGCCGAGGCGCGCCAGCAGCACCTGCGCGATTTCGACAGCCAGTTCCTCGCCGATGCGGCGGCTGGCCAGTTGCCCGCGGTGAGCTTCTACAAGCCGCAAGGCAACCTCAACCAACACGCCGGCTACGCCAACCTGGTCGATGGCGACGCGCACATCGCCGACGTGATCGCCAAGCTGGAGCAGAGCCCGCAGTGGAAGCGCATGCTGATCGTCGTCACCTACGACGAGAACGGCGGCTTCTACGACCACGCGCCGGTGCCGCGCGGCGACCGCTGGGGCCCGGGCACGCGCATCCCGGCGATCATCGTGTCGCCGCATGTGAAGAAGGGCTTCGTCGACAGCACGCAGTACGACACTGGCTCGATCCTGCGGTTTATCACCCACCGCTGGTCGCTGGCGCCGCTGCCAGGCATCGTCGAACGCGATAGAGGGCTGGCCGCCAACGGCAGCGCGCCGATGGGTGACCTCACCGGCGCGCTCGATTTCACGCAGTAGCCCACGTCACTCCCGCTTTCGCGGGAATGACCGTGCTCAGTGCAGCAGTGACATCTGCTGCGCGGCCTGCCGCGGCGGTGCCGGCAGGCGCTTGCGCAGCACGGCGTGCGGCACATAACCGCGCGTCTCCAGGTTCCAGCCGTCTACCGCCTGTTCGTCGCTGAGCTGCTGCACGAGTTGCGCACCGAGCTTGCGCGCACCAGCGCGGGCGACGATGTTTTCGCATTGCACGGCCGTGAGCTGGCTGGCGAATGCCGTCCAGCGCTGTAGCGCAAGCGGGTTGCGCCACGCGTCTTCGATGGCCCAGCGCAGGGCTTGTGCATCGGTGGTCTTGCCCACTTCGAGCACACGCGGCAACAACGCATGGAAGAAGATCTGAAAGGCGCGCTTCACGGCCTTGCCGGGCAGCAGGTCTTCGAGGCGCGCGATGCGGTGGCTCCAGCCGGGCACCATCAGCTGCTGGCTGATGAAGGCCTGCAGCGCCTGCGCCGGGTTGAACAGGCGCAGCCGGTTGGGCGGCAACACCAGCATCGGCAGCGTGCAGGCTTCTTCGTGCGGCAGCGGCTCGACGAAGCTGCACAGCACCGCCACGCGGGCCCATTGCGCGGCGCTTAGGCCGTCAATGCCACCCAAGGCGCCGTCTTCGATCTGCTTCACGAACTGCAGCGCGTCACGGAAACCATACGCAGCCTTGGCGTGGTTGGCCTTGGTGCTCATCACCACCAGGTTGCCGGCGGCGTAGCTCGCATCGCTGCGCACGCGGTCGATCGACGCGTCACTGCCTTCCATCGTCGCGCTGCTGAGCGACATGCGCGTGATGGGGCAGTGGCTCGCATCGATCTGCTGCAGGTAGTTGGGCGTCACCTGCACCAGCTCGACCCCGCGGCCGCGCAGCCAGGCGTGCAGGCGCAGCTGCAACCACTTGCGGACGTGGCGCGTGGGCTCCAGCGTGCGCAGGCCGAAGCTGGCCTGGCCGGCGAGCCAGCCGTTGCGCAGCGGGGAGGGCTCCTGCGCGTAAGGCGCGGGCGGCGTGACGCTGTGGTGCGCATAGTCCCAGCCCAGCTCGAAGCCGATGTGCTCGTGCGTGGTGAGGGTGGTGGCGGCGTTGATCGTTTGCAGTTCGGTGGTCATGGTGTGGCTCCGGTTCGGAATTCACTGCAACCCTTGCAGCGATGGAGCCAGTGTTGCGGCTGGATGGCTCAAGAAGTGAGCCACTGGATCGCGCGTTGATCGTGTGGCGAATCCGCATCTTGCGATATGCTTCCGATGGTGGCTCATCTGGTGAGCCAGCACAGCCCTAAGAACAACAGCTTTCATCTGAAATAGAACCCATGGACCGGACCGAACGCTTCTACAAGATCGAACTGCTGCTGCGCAGTCGCGGCTGCGTGAGCTTCGAGGCGCTGCGCGACGAGCTCGACGTGTCGCCCGCCACGCTGAAGCGCGACCTGCAGTACCTGCGCGACCGGCTCAGCGCGCCGATCGTCTACGACCGTTTCGACAACGGCTACCGCTTCGAGGCAGAAACCAGCACGTCCCAGCAGCGTCACGAGCTGCCAGGTCTGTGGTTCAGCGAAAAGGAGATCACCGCGCTGCTCACCATGCACCAGCTGATGGCCGGGCTCGACGACGACGGCGTGCTCTCACGCCACCTGCAGCCGATGATGGACAAGCTGCAAGGCATGCTCGGCGCCGACGAGAGCGAGGCGCGCGAGCTGATGCGACGCGTGAAGGTCATCTCCACCGCGCGGCGGCGTGCTCCCAGCCGCTACTTCGAGATGCTGGGCAGCGCGCTGGTGCAACGCAAGCGGGTGTGGCTGCGCTACTTCAAGCGCAGCGATCGCAGCACCAGCGAGCGCGAGGTGTCACCGCAGCGCCTGGTGAACTACCGCAACACCTGGTACCTCGACGCGTGGTGCCATGCCAGCGAGGGCCTGCGGCGCTTTGCGCTCGACGCGGTGCAAGAGGCCCAGCCGCTGGAGACCAGGGCCCGCAACGTGGCCGTCAAAGACCTGGAGACTGAGCTCGATGCCGGCTACGGCATCTACAGTGGTACCGGTGCGAAGGTGAAGTGGGCCACGCTCGTGTTCCAGGCCGATGCCGCACAGTGGGTGGCGGTGGAAGAGTGGCATGCGCAGCAGAAGGGCCGCTGGTTGAGCGACGGCCGCTACGAACTGCAGGTGCCCTATGCCGACCCGACCGAACTGGCGATGGACATCCTGCGCCACGGTGAAAGCGTCGAAGTGCGCGGCGACAAGAGTCTGGTGTCTCTGATCGCGAAGAAGTTGAAGAACGCCGCCGCGCTGTACGCTTGAGCATCCAGTCAAAGGAGCCCCGCATGAAAGCCACCTGGAACGGCATCACCATCGCCGAGAGCGACGACACCGTGATCGTCGAAGGCAACCACTACTTCCCCGAGAGCAGCCTGAAGCGCGAGTACGTGAGCTTCAGCAACCACCGCACCAGCTGCCCGTGGAAGGGACAGGCCTACTACTACAGCCTGTTCGTCAATGGCGAGATGAACAACAACGCTGTCTGGTACTACCCCGAGCCCAGCGAAGCCGCCGCGGAGATCAAGGGGCGGGTGGCGTTCTGGAAGGGTGTGAAGGTGGAATGAGCCCCCCAGGCGCTACGCCGCCCGGCAATCGCCGGGTCAGTTGCTGCGCCGCTTGTGCTGGCCGAAGAAGCGCAGCATCTCGTGCGTGGCATCCGGCCCCTGCGGGTCGGTGTAGCTGCCCTCGGCGCTGCCGCCCGACCAAGCGTGGCCGCTGCCATGCACCAGCCAGTGTTCGGCGATGAGCCGGTTGGAGGCGTCGCGGTAGGTGGTGCGCACGTAGCTGCGGCCGGCTTCGGCCGAGCCGGGCGAGGCTTCCGATGCGGTGTGCCCTGCGACCAGGTGCTCACCGTTGCGCGGGTGCACGGTGCCGTCCTGATCGCCGTGGAACACGATCATCGGCACCGGTGAGGCCGACGGCGTGGCCGGCAGGTCGCGCGGGCCGTTCTTCATCACGTTGAAGGCCGAGGCCACATCGCTCGCTGCTCCCTGGGCCACGCCGGAATGCACGCCGGCTGCGGCGAACAGATCGGGGTATTCGCGCGCCAGGATGGCCGACATCGCCCCACCTGCCGACAAGCCGGCAACGTAGATGCGGTCGGCGTCGACCGCATGCGTCTGCATCACCTGGCGGGTGATGGCAGCGAGCAGGGCGGGCTCGCCGGCATCGCGGCGTTGGTCGCCGGGGCGGAACCAGTTCCAGCACTTGTAGGCGTTGGAGCGTTGTGCCTGGGCCGGGTAGAGCACGCGAAAGCCGCGCGCCTGCGCGAACTCGTTCATGCGCGTGCCGGCGGCGAAGTCGTCGGGGTCTTGCGAGCAGCCGTGCAGCATCACCACCAGCGGCGCGCGCCGATTGCCCAGGCCGGCCGGGATGAAGAGCTTGTAGTGACGCAGGCCCAGCGACGTGGAAAAGGGCAGCTCGTCGAAGCTCGCTGGTTGCGGCGGTGCGGTGGGGGGTGCCTCGACTTCTCTCACCAGACCGTCGAGCACGACCACGTCGCCTGCGGGCTCTGCCGGGGTGGGGCTGGCCGTGCGCGCCAGGTGGAGGGCGCGCTGGATGGCGTGGGTGGCCTCGGCGAGGCTGCCACGGCGGGTGAGTGCGGTGGCTTGAGCCATCAGCTTGGCAAACGGGTTGTCGGGATTCATAGGGACATAGGGATCTGATTTGCTGCAGCGCAGCATTTGTCATCAGGTTAGCCCTTTTGCGGCACGCGGCGCTGCGGCAAACCCTTATGCCGAAAGCGGAATCACAGCTGGGCAGCCAGCCGGGTGCCCTGGTCGATGGCGCGCTTGGCGTCGAGTTCGCCGGCCTCGTCGGCACCGCCGATCAAGTGTGTGCTGACACCAGCCGCGCGCAACGGCTCGAGCAACTCGCGCAGTGGCTCCTGGCCGGTGCAGAGCACGACGGTGTCGCACTCGATGAGCTGGCCGTCGCTGCGTTTCTCGCCGTAGGTGATGAACAGCCCCTGCGGCGTGATGCGTTCGTAGTTCACGCCGCCGATCATCTCGACCTGCTTCATCTGCAGCGCGGCGCGGTGGATCCAGCCGGTGGTCTTGCCCAAGCCCTTGCCGAGCTTGCCGGCCTTGCGCTGCAGCAGCGTCACCTGGCGCGCAGGCGCCGCGGGTTGGGCTCGCACCACGCCGCCGCGCACGGTCTCGGGGTCGACCACGCCCCATTCCGTGAGCCATTCCTTGAGGTTCATCGTCGGCGAATGGCCGGGTGCGGTGACGAGGTACTCGGCCACATCGAAGCCGATGCCGCCGGCACCGACGATGGCCGCGCGCGGGCCGACCGGCTTCTGGTGCAGCAGCACGTCGACATAGCTCAGCACGTTGGGCCCGTCGCTGCCGGGAATCTTGGGGTCGCGCGGGAGCACGCCGGTGGCGATCACCACCTCGTCGAAGTCGCGCAGGTCAGAGGCAGCGACGCGCGTGTCGAGCGAGAGCTTCACGCCGGTGTCGGCGATGCGCTGGCGAAAATAGCGAAGCGCTTCGACGAACTCTTCCTTGCCCGGCACGCGCTTGGCCATGTTGAACTGACCGCCGATCATCGAGGCGGCCTCGAACAGATGCACCTCATGGCCGCGCTCGGCGAGCGTGGTGGCCGCCGCGAGCCCGGCCGGCCCGGCACCGACCACGGCGACGCGCTTCTTCTTCGGCGCCACGCGAATGATGAGCTCCGTCTCGTGCCCGGCGCGCGGGTTGACCAGGCAGCTCGCGAGCTGCGACTTGAAGGTGTGGTCCAGGCAGGCCTGGTTGCAGGCGATGCAGGTGTTGATCTCCAGGCTCTTGTTGCGCGCCGCCTTGTTGACGAACTCCGGGTCGGCCAGCAGCGGGCGGGCCAGGCTCACCATGTCGGCGCAGCCATCGGCCAGCAGCTGCTCGGCCACCTCGGGCATATTGATGCGGTTGCTGGTGATCAGCGGAATGTTCAAGCCGGCAGCGTGCAGTTCGCGCCGCATCTTCTGCGTGACCCAGCCGAAGGCGCCGCGCGGCACGCTGGTGGCGATGGTCGGCACCCGCGCTTCGTGCCAGCCGATGCCGGTGTTGATGATGGTCGCACCGGCCGCAGCGATGGCCTTGGCCAAGGTCACCACCTCGGGCCACGAGCTGCCATCGGGGATCAGGTCGAGCATCGACAGGCGGTAGATGATGATGAAGTCGGGCCCCAGCGCCTCGCGCGTGCGCTGCACGATCTCGACCGGCAGGCGCATGCGGTTCTCGTAAGCGCCGCCCCACTCGTCGTCACGCTTGTTGGTGTGGGTGACGAGGAACTGGTTGATGAAGTAGCCCTCGCTGCCCATCACCTCGACGCCGTCGTAGCCCGCCTCGCGTGCGAGCTTGGCGCAGCGCACGAAGGCACGGATCTGCCGCTCGATGCCGCGCGCCCCCAACTCGCGCGGCGTGAAGGGCGAGATCGGCGACTGGATGCGCGACGGTGCCACGCAGAATGGCTGGTAGCCGTAGCGCCCGGTGTGCAGGATCTGCAGCGCGATCTTGCCGCCTTCGGCATGCACCGCGTCGGTCACGAGCTGGTGCCGCTTGGCTGCGCCGCTGGTGGTCAGCATGCCGGCAAAGGGCTTGGCCCAGCCCTCGATGTTCGGCGCGAAGCCGCCGGTCACCATCAGCCCCACGCCACCGCGTGCGCGCTCGGCGAAGAAGGCCGCCATCGCCGGGAAGTGCTTGCGCCCGTCTTCCAGGCCGGTGTGCATGCTGCCCATCAGCACGCGGTTCTTCAGCGTGGTGAAGCCGAGGTCGAGCGGCGCGAGGAGATGGGGATAGGGCTGCATCGGGACAGGCTCGTGGCGTTGAGTCAACGCCCGATGGTAGGGCGGCACCTGGTCGCAAACCACGGTGCCGACCCTTGCCGGCCCTCACCGGCATATGGCCCGAAGCTTCAGAGGGGCGTGATCATGAACAGCTTTTGCGTGCCGCTCGCGAGGTCGATGCCCAGCGTGTAGACGTAAGGCCCGTAGCCGTTGGTGCCGTCGGAGCAGAAGACGCCGCCTGCGACGGCCGACTTCATCTCGCCCAGTTTCATCAGGTCGCCGGACGCCACGTTGTCGGACGACTGCAGGTACGAGCGGCTGCTGATCGAGGTTGGGCTGTCGACGTTCAGGTACGACTGGCCGTCGCTCGCGTACAGCGTGGTGCCGCCGATGCAGAACCGGGGTGTGATGGACGTCGGCGTGAAGGTGTTCGCCAGTGTCGTGAAACCTTTCACCGTGTCGACGTCGAGGTACATCACGCGGTCGGCATACCCGACCCACAGCCGGTTGTGCCGGTAGACCAGGGTGTGCACGTTGCCGAAGCCCAACGTCGAGAAGTCCCAGGTGCTGACCGATCCGGTCGCGGTGATGCGGTACAGCGTGGAGCCGCTGGCAGCGTAGAGCTTGCCGGTGCCGTCGGCCACCGCAGCCACGTCGCCGAGGTTGCTGTCGGTCACGGTCGCGACGAGCGTGTAGCGGTCCTTCGAGTCGGTGGAGACGCTGCCGCTGTTGGACTTGAGGTAGACCGACTTGCCCGCCACCGCCCACTCTTGCCCGGTGGTGCTGCCGGTGCCGGCGGCCACGATCACATTGATGGCGAGGTTGTCCTTGTAGTTGGTCGAGGTGCCGCCGTTGTTCATGTTCGACATGCCGTAGCGACGGTCGGTGCCGGTGGTTGGCGCGGCCACGCCCCAGAAGATGCTGAACTCGTTGGCACTTTCGGTGGCGGTGTCGAGCGGCACATAGGTCGATACGCCGCCCGGCAGCGTGGATTGCAGCCAGCCGCTGGGCGCCGAAGGCCCGTGGCCGATGTTGTACTTGGCAATGACGTCAGGCACGCCGCTGCCGGTCAGCTTCAGGTACACCCCGTCATTGGTGGCACGCAGGCTGTTGCCCACCGGCGTGCGGCCGCCGGTGGTGGGCGTGTCGATCTTGCTCAGGCCGGCGGTCGTGGCCGTGCTGCTCGAGCCGCCGCCACTGCTGCTGTCTCCCGAGTCGGAACCTGCTCCACCGCATGCGGCGAGCAAGAGGACCAGCGAGAGGGCCAGCAAGCCGCCGAGTGCGTGCGACAGGGAGCGATGGCGAGAGAGCATGGGGTGCCGTTCGAGTTGTTCGTGGAACTCGATGATTGCGAGTGCCGCCGCCGACTGCCATGGGCCGAATGGCCGATGAGCCCCGTCACCGGCGTGAAAAACGGCACAGGCTCAGGCTTGTTGCAGCGCGGCGATCAAGCGGTCGACATCGGCTTCGCTGTGCGCGGCCGACAGCGAGATGCGCAAACGTGCCGTGCCTTCGGGCACGGTGGGCGGGCGGATGGCCGGCACCCACAGGCCTTGCGCATCGAGCGCCTTCATGAGCGCCAGCGCCGGCTCATTGCCACCGATCATCAAAGGCTGGATGGCGGTGGGCGAGGCAGCGAGCTGCCAGCGCAAGCCCTGCGTGCCAGCGCGCAGGCGCGTGATCAGCCGCGTGAGCTGCTCGCGTCGCCAGCCTTCGGTCGCGATCACCTTCAGGCTTTCGCGCACCGCCTGCACCACCATCGCCGGCGTGGCGGTGGCGAAGATATAGGTGCGAGCGCGCTGCATGATCCATTCGATGGTGTTCTCTTCGCCAGCGACGAAGGCGCCCGAGCAGCCTGCTGCCTTGCCGAGCGTGGCCATGTAGACCAGACGCGGCGACTGCAGCCCGAGGTGCGCGGCGGTGCCGCGCCCTTGCGGGCCGAGCACACCGAAGCCATGCGCATCGTCGATGAACAGCAAGGCGTCGTGCTGTTCGCACAGGTTGAGCATGGCCTGCAGCGGGGCGATGTCGCCATCCATGCTGAACACTGCATCGGTGACGACCAGCTTGCGCGGCGCGCTGGATGCCGCCAATTGCCGCGCTAGCGTGTCGAGATCGTTGTGTGGGTAGATGTGCGATTCGGCGCGCGACAGACGCGCACCGTCGATCAGGCAGGCGTGGTTCAGCGCATCGGAGAACACCGCATCGCCGCGGCCGACGAGTGCGGGCACGATGCCCATGTTGGCCATGTAGCCCGAACCGAAGTACAGCGCGCGCGGCCGCTGCACGAAGGCAGCGAGCTCGCGCTCCAGCGCATCGTGGGGTGCTTCGTGGCCGCTGATGAGCGCCGAGCTGGAGGCGCCGACGCCGTATTGGGCGGCCGCCTCCTGCGCGGCGCGGATCAGCGCCGGGTGCTGGGCCAGGCCAAGGTAGTCGTTGCTGGCGAACGAGAGCATCGCCCGGCCGTCGACGCGCAGGTGCGGGCCGTCTTTCGCTTCGACGACGCGGCGCTTGCGGCGCAGGTGTTGGGCATCGAGCGCAGCGAGTTGGGAGGAGAAATCGGCAGGATTCACCAGATGGCGCTCAGAGAGTGGTGTTCAGAAAAAGTCGCGCGGGTCAAACGGATCGTTGTGGCGCTCGATGCGATAGGACTTGAGTCTGGCTTTGAGGCGCTTGATGTCGAGCAGCGCCGTCAGGTCATGCGTCACTTCGGCCGTTGCGGCTTTCAGCTCGGCAATGTCTCGGTCCAGCCATTGAAGCACCAGCGCTGGGTGCATGCGGCGGGAGAAGGGCTCACCGTCGTCGAACGAGGCTTCGATGAAGTCAATCTCGTCGCCAAGCTCCTGAGCTTGCTCGGTGAGCACCTTGTTGTAGTGCTTCAGACGCGATTCGGAGAGCGCGGCGATATCGGCGTGGTCGATTTGTTCGACCTCCAGCTGAAGCTGCAGCAAGCCCAGCAGGTCGTTCTTTTCGTAGGCAGCGTTGACGCGCTGCATCAAGGCCGTTTTGCGGGCCCGCTCATCGGGGTCGGTTTCGCGGTCGGGGTGCAGGCCGCTGGCGAGCTTGCGAAACACCTCGCGAATGGACTGGCTGGCGTGTTGCGCCTCTTCTTGCGCTTTGGCCTCGCGGGCGAGGGCCTTGGCCGAGGGCTTGCGTGGGAGGGTGGGGGCGACGGGTTCGGCTTGCTGCTGCTCCAGCAGCTTCTTGTGCAGCAGCGCGGCCACGTCTTCGGGAGAATTGAGTTCGGCACCGTCTTCCAGCTCGATGCCGAACATGCTTTGCACCATGGCCTTGGTCGATTCGGCCGCCATCTGCTCTTCTTCGGCGAAAGCGACCGCGTTGTGCTTGTCATAGAGCGCGATGAGCTCGGGCGTTTCGTCGCTGGCCAGCAGCTCGCTGACGATCGAGGCAATGATGTCGCTCAGCTTGGCGCGTTCGGTCTTGGTGAGGCCGGTGGCGCCATGCGCCTTGTCCAGCATGTGCACGAACTCCTCACGGCGCACGTTGTAAGCGCACAGCGCGGGGACGTACTCCGCGGCCTGCTTGGCCCGAAAACGCGGCAAGGTGTCTTGCCACGCCTGCAGCAGCTTGCGCTGTTCTTCGATCTTCTTGATCAGGCGGTTGAAGGTCTTCTGGCCCTTGGACAGTGTGGCCGCGCCTTGTGTGCTGGCGATGCGGACGGCGTGTTGGCTCATGGTGCCGGGGTTCCGGTTAAAGCGATTACCTGTTTGCCCAGGGCGGTTAGGCGGTGGCGTTGCAGGCGGTTGGTGGATTGATGGGGAGCTTGTCCATCGTACTGGGTGGCTGTCGGCGTGGGATTGTCACGGTACGGATTCCGGGCATGACTCGCGCAGGTGTTGCGGATCCGGCTCGGTGAGCTGGTGGGCATGTTCATCTGTTGATTGAGAGAGGAGGGTCATGGCGAGGTTTTGTAGACAAAAGGCCACAAAGCAAAACGCCGGCACGAAGCCGGCGTCTCAAAGGCTGAAGCTGACTCAGAAGGCGTAGCGCAAGCCGACAGAGACCAATCTCGCGTCTGTCTTCTCTCCCCGATATTCACTGCTGGAGAGATCGACGTCACCCGTGATCGTGAGGGCCGAGGTGACGCCAACGCCGATGCCCAGGCCGTAGTAGGGACGGGTGTTCGTCTCCGAATCGGAGAAGCTGCTCGACCCAAGCGAAGCCGCCGGCTTGGACTTGACGGATGCAACGCCCAGACGCCCTGTGAATGTCACCAGGGGGGCCAACGGAAGAAGCACGGCGACGCCTGCTGAGAACGAAGTGGCTCCATAGTCGAAGTTGATGCTGCCCGCATGACCCTTGACCTTGCCGAAATCGGTGTAGGTCAGCTCGCCCGCGAGCATGGGGATGAACTTGAAGCCGAGGTAGGCCTTGAATCCGATGTCGCTGGTGTCGCAGTCCGTTGTACCGGAGCAGTTGAAATCGTGTTTGGATGGGCCACCGGCCATGCCGACGTAAGTCTGGGCCGAGGCTGCGCCTGAGATCAGCAATGCGGCCAATAGGAAGAGCGCTTTTTTCATGTTCCCTCTCTCGCTTGATGTTTTGTGAAGTGCCGCGAATGCGGCCAGTGATTCTAGAAGTGCGGCTGGGCTGCTCCGTCCAGCGCACGGCACTCCGATTGCGGGCAGCCGGCATGAATGCTCAGAACCAGGTACCTTGTTAGCCGAGGGTATGGTCAGGTCGCAGGGTCCAAGAAGCCGTCCCGGCTGGCGCCTCGAAGTCGATCGAGGGATCCTGGATGGTCGTCACGGTGTGGCTCGTCCGGGCGGCGCGGATTTTTTCACTCGCCCGTCGGCACGCCGCCCTTTGGGTTGACCACGGGTGACCGCGCTGCTGAAGGCCGCGGTGCGAACGCGGCCTCGCAGTCGCTCAGAACTCGTAGCTGAGACCGACCGACAGCAAGGAGGCGTTTGCCTTTTCCGAACCATATTCGGTCTTGGTGAGATCGAAGGCGCCGTTGATCGACAGGCCGCGCGCCGCTTCCACGGCGAGCCCCAGCCCGAAGTACGGGTGAGTGTGGGTTTCGGAGCTGAAGAACTGAAAACCGAAGGATGACGTGCTCCTTTCCCCCCTGTTGGACGCCACCCCCAAGCGGACCAGGCCTGTCATCCGAGGTGCCAGCGGGATGAAAGCGGTTGCGCCGAGAGCGACGGAGGTGTCTTGTAGGTGCGCGAGACGAAGTCGGGAACGTAAATGACCTTGACCTTGCCGAAATCGGTGTAGCTGAGCTCGCCAGCAATGAAGGGGGCGAACTTGTAGCCCGCGTAGATCTTGAAGCCGGTGTCGCTGTGGTCGCAGCTCCAGGTCGCGTCGCAGCTCGTGTCTTGCTTGGTCGCGCCGCCTGCAATGCCGACATAGGCTTGTGCAAATGCAGCGCTGCTGACAAACGAAGCCGCCAGCGTGAAGATCACTTTTCTCATCTCCCTCGCCCTCTTTTCGATCAGTTCGAAACTAGTGAGCGATGCGCCATGACACAGCCGCTGGATCCGGGTGCGCCATGCGCGGAATGTCGGCCCACAGCGGGGCCTGCAGGCGGTCGCGCAATGTGTCGATGTTGTCATCTTGTGCCGTCATCTGCGGGTCGATGCGATTGGCGACCCAGCCGGCCAGCGCGAGGCCGCGCGACAGGATGGCTTCCTGCGTCAACAGCGCATGGTTGAGGCAGCCCAGGCGCAGGCCGATGACCAGCACCACCGGCAGGCCCAACGCCTGAGCCAGGTCGGCGCCGGTTTCGACGTCGTTCAACGGCACGTGAAATCCGCCAGCGCCTTCGACCACCACCGCGTCGGCTTGCGCTGCGAGCTGCCGGTAGCGATCGACGAGAACGTTCACCTCGATGCGTTGGCCGGCTGCGCGCGCGGCGAGGTGCGGTGACATCGGCAGGGGCAGGCAATACGGGTTGTCGAGTTCGCGCGCCACACGGATCGAGCCGGCGGCGCGCAGTGCTTGCGCGTCTTCGTTATCACCCTCCGGCGTGGTGCCGGCGGCGACCGGTTTCATACCGACGACGCGCGCATGCTGCTTGCGCAAATGCAGCAACAGCGCGCAGCTCACCAGCGTCTTGCCGACCTCGGTGTCGGTACCGGTGACGAAGTAGCCAACTGTCATGGCAAGGTCTCGTTCAACGCGGCGAGTGCACCTTCGGCCAGCCATTGGCTTTCAGCCTCGTCGATCACATAGGGCGGCATGAAGTACAGCGCGTTGCCGATGGGCCGCAGCAGCAGGCCGTGTTTCAACGCGGCTGCGTGGTAGCGGCTTGCGAACTTCGCGTCATCGGTTGCGACATCGAACGCCCACAGCATGCCGAGCTGGCGCGAGCGCAGCACCCGTTCATGCGTTGCGAGCGGCTCGCACAGCGCGCTCAGGCGCGCAGCCGTCGCGCGGTTGCGTGCCATCCAGTCTTCTTGCTCGAAGATCTCCAGCGTCGCCAGTGCCGCTCGGCAGGCCAGCGGGTTGCCGGTGTACGAGTGCGAATGCAGGAAGCCGCGCGCGGTGCGGTCGTCGTAGAAGGCATCGAACACGGCGTCGGTGCAGAGCACGGTCGACAGCGCCATGGTGCCGCCGGTGAGGCCCTTGGACAGGCAGATGAAGTCCGGCACGATGCCGGCCTGCTGGTGCGCGAACAGGCTGCCGGTGCGGCCGAAGCCGACTGCAATTTCGTCGGCGACCAGGTGCACCTCGTAGCGGTCGCACAGCGCACGTGCGAGGCGCAGGTACTCGGGGTCGTGCACCGCGATGCCGGCGGCGCATTGCACCAGCGGCTCGACGATCAAGGCCGCCGTTTCGGCGTGGTGGGCTTCGAGGTGGGCCTGCAACGCTTGCGCGCAATGGCGCGCATGGTCGATGGCCGACACGCCTTCGGCCGCGGCGCGCGCATCGGGGCTGGGCACGGTGGCGCTCACGCGCACCAGCGGGCCGTAGGCTTCGCGGAACAGCGGGATATCGGTGACCGAGAGCGCGCCGGCCGTCTCGCCGTGATAACCGTTCTGCAACCCGATGAAGCGCGACTTCTCCGGCCGCCCATGGTTGCGCCAGTAGTGCGCGCTCATCTTCAGCGCGATCTCGGTGGCCGAGGCGCCATCGCTCGCGTAGAACGCGTGGCCGAGGCCGGTGAGCGCGCTCAGGCGCTCAGAGAGTTCGACCACTGGCGCATGCGTGCAGCCGGCCAGCATCACGTGCGACAGCGTGTCGAGCTGGTCGACCAGCGCTTTCTTGATGTGCGGGTGCCCGTGGCCGAACAGGTTGACCCACCACGAGCTGATGCCGTCGAGGTAGCGCTTGCCGTCGGTGTCGTAGAGCCACACACCTTCGGCCCGCGCGACCGGCAGCAGCGGCTGCGTCTCGTGGTGCTTCATCTGGCTGCAGGGGTGCCAGACCGCGCGCCGGCTGCGTTCGATCAATGACTGGCTCATGGGATGAGACTGTGCCGCTCTAAACTCATTGTTCTCTTTTGTTTGCATGGCTTTCCGATGGCCGGAATCGTAACCGTCACCCACAGCCGCCGGCTGCGCGAGATCTGGCGCTCGGCGGGCTGGCCCTGCCAGGACCTGGTGGAAGTGGAGCTGCTCGCCGCCGGCCTGCTGGAGCGCGTGCGCCAGACCTCGGGCCACGAGACGCTGCGCGTGACGGATGCCGGCGTGGCCCTGCTGGCCGAGACGCTGCAGCGCAACCGCGCGCGGCGCGATGCGCACGAAGCGCTGGTCGAGCGCGTGGCGCTGGAGATGACCCGCGCCGGGCGCATCGCCTGGCGCGGCTTGAGCCTGCGCGCCAAGGTGGATGATCAGTGGGCGATGGCCATGCCCGATGTGTTCTCGATCCGGCACACCACGGTCGAGGCTTACCTCGAGCCCATCGTGCACGAGGTCAAGGTGCATCGCAGTGACCTGCTGTCGGACTTGCGGCGCGAGGCCAAGCGGGCCGCCTACCTGCAGCTCAGTAGCGAGTGCTGGTATGTGATCGCGCATGGCATTGCGCAGCCCGACGAGATTCCGCCCGAGTTCGGCGTGATGAGCGTCCCACGGGAGGGGCAGGGCACGCAGCTCGACGTGTTGCGGCCGGCGCCCAAGCGGCCGATGAAGATGTCGCTGCCCTTGTGGATGGCGCTGGCGCGCGCCACGCCGGTCGAGGGCTGGCGCAGCGACGAAGCCCAGGGTTGGTTGGGCGACGAGATGCACGCTCCGTGATATCTTGACCTCAGGAGTGCTCGGGAGCGTATCGGCTCCAGGGTGTTGGAGGGTGCATGGCTCGTTCCGTGATCGCGAAGACGGTCTGTGTGGGTGCGTCGCTGCTGCCCCTGTGCGTGCTGTCGGCCCAGAAACCGGCTGAGCCGTCGTGGACCTACCGCGTGGCCAAGGGCGACACCCTCTACAGCGTCGCGCGCACCTACCTCGCGCCGGGTGTGAGCTGGCAGCGCTTGCAGCGCCTCAACCGCATCACCAACCCCAAGCGGCTGCCGCCGGGGCGCGAGCTGAGCATGCCGATCGCCTGGCTGCGTGCGCAGGCGGCCGTGGCCACCGTGGCCTTCATCACCGGTCGCGCGCAGCGCGATACCGGCCAGGCTGAACCCGTTGCCCTCGCCGTCGGCGACACCCTGCAACCCGGCGATCTGCTGGTCACCGATGCCGACGCCAGCGTCACGCTGCGCCTAGCCGATGCGAGCCGCGTGCTGGTGTCGGGCGGCTCGCGCGTGCGCATGGAATCGCTGCTGAGTTTTGGCCGCAGTGGCGTCATCAGCTCGCGTCTCGGGGTGGAAAAGGGCGAGGCCGATTCGCGCATCAACCCCGACCACGCGGCCGGCACGCGCTATGACGTGCGCACCCCGGCGCTCACGCTCGGGGTGCGCGGCACCGAATTCCGCGTGCGTGTGGACGACGCTGCGACCACCACCACGACCGAGGTGACGCAGGGCCGTGTGGCGGCTGTGTCGCCGAAGCTGCGCAGCGAGCGCGCCGTCGATGCCGGTTTCGGCATGGTGGCGCAGGCCGCCGGTGGCCTGGCCGGCGTGCAGCCGCTGCCCGCGGCGCCTGGGTTGAGCACGCTGCCCGTCTTGTACGAGCGCGTGCCGCTCGGCTTCTCCTGGCCACCGCTGCCGGGCGCCGTGGCCTACCGCGCGCAGGTGTTCTCCGACGACAGCCTCAACCAGCGCCTGCTCGACGGCGTGTTCGAGCGCCCCGCGGCGCAGTGGGCCGACCTGCCGGACGGCCGCTACCTGCTGCAGGTGCGCGCACGCAACGCGCAGGGCCTGGAAGGGCGCGATGGCCATTTGGCCTTCACACTGAAGGCGCGCCCCGAACCGCCCTTCACCGGCGAGCCGCGCGACGAAGGCCACGCCTATGGCGAACGCGTCGAATTCAGCTGGACGACGGCGGCTGCTGCGTTGCGCTACCGCCTTCAGGTGGCGAGCGACGCCCGTTTCGAGACCCTGCTGCTCGATCGTGCCGATGTGACCGCCAGCCACTTCACCCATCCGTTGCCGCCGGGCCGCTATCACTGGCGCCTGGCCAGCATTGCCAAAGGCGATGACCAAGGCCCGTTCAGCGATGCAGCGAGCTTCGAGCTGCGCGAAACGCCGCCGCCGCCACCGGTGGAGGCGCCCAAGGCCGAGGGCAAGAAGCTCGTCTTCCGCTGGCGCGCCCGCTCGGGTGACGATGCCTACGACGTGCAGGTGGCGAGCGACCCGGCCTTCAAGCAGCTGGTGGTGGAGCGGCGCGAGAACCTGCCCGAGCTGGTGCTCGACAAGCCGCCGCTCGGCACCTATTACCTGCGTGTGCGCACCATCGATGCCGATGGCTTCGTCGGCCCCTATGGGTCGGCGCAGCAGTTCAAGGTGTCGCTCAGCCCCTGGTGGTGGCTGGTGCCGGGTGCTCTGGTGATCCTGCTGTTGTGATGAGCTGGGCCGCCACCTGGTGGGTGCAACCCGGCCGCCGCAGTGCGGCCACGGCCTGGGTTCTGGCTGTGGGTCTCGCGGCATTGGTGTTCCTGGCCGGTGGGCTCGACAAGCCTCAGACGGCGCTGCACGACCTGCAAGCCCGCGCGTTCGCACCGCAGGCTGCGGCAAGCGGGGTGCTGCTGGTCGACATCGACGAGCCTTCGGTGCAGGCGCTGCGGCCGCAGTTCGGCGGCTGGCCGCCGAGCCGCGATCTGCTGGCCAAGGTGACGCAGCACCTGCTCGACGCGGGCGCGCGTGCCGTCGTCATCGACCTCGTGCTGGCCGATCCGCGGGATGGCGATGCCGCCCTGGCCAGCGTCATCGCAGCGCACCCGGGGCGCGTGGTGCTGGCCGCGAGCGTGCTGCCGGCGCAGTCCGTTGCGGGCGATGCGGTGGCGAAGCCGGGGCCGGCCGCTTGCCCCGCGCAGGCTTGGTCCGGGCTGCTGTTGCCGGCGCCTTCGCTGCTGGCGGCGCGCCCTTGGCTGGGCATGGTGTCCACACCCACCGATGCCGACGGTCAGCTGCGTGCCTGGCCGCTGTGGCACGCCGATGCCGAGCGCGTGATTCCTTCGTTGCCACTGGCCGCGCTGCTGGCCACGCGCGGTGGCGAGGAGGCGAGTGTGAGCTGCGCCGGTGGCGTTGCACAGGTGGGCACGCTGAGCCTGCCGATCGATGCATCGGCTCGCGTGCGGCTGGCGTTTCATCGGCGCGCCGATGCGTTGCCGCTGCGTTCGTATGAGTCGGTGGCACGCGCCGCGTTGGCGGGCACCGACGAAGGCGGCGAGGTCCGAGGCCGGGTGGTGGTCATCGGCGCGAGTGCAGTGCTGGGGGATCGGGCGCAGACCGTGCTCGGCCCGCGTTGGGGGCCCGGGGCTGTGGCCGAGACGCTGGCGGCGATGGAAAGCGGCGAGCTGATCACGCCGCCGCGCGTGGGGCTCGATGTGGTGTGGCTGCTGCTCGCTTGCGTGCCTTCGCTGGTGGCCCTGCGGCGCGGCGTGCTGAAACCCGGGGCCGATCTGGCGTGGGTACTCGGCAGCCTGCTCGTGCTGTTGATGCTGGACGGCACGGCGTACGCCATGGCGGGCCAGCAATCGCACATGATGTGGCCGGCGCTGGCCTTGCTGCTCTTCGCCTTGCTTTCATTGCTGCAATGGCGCCGCGCCATGCTGGCATCGCAGTTGCGACTCGAGCGCGAGCGCGCTGCGGCCGACGCAGCCAGCCGCGTGAAGAGCGAATTCCTCGCGCACATGAGCCACGAGATCCGCACGCCGATGAACGCCCTGCTCGGCTCGGCCGAATTGCTGGCACAAACCAAACTTGACGAACGCCAGGGCCGGCACGTGGCGCTGTTCCAGTCGGCCGGCGCGAGCCTGGTGGAGATCCTCAACGACCTGCTCGACCTCTCCAAGATCGAGGCCGGCCTGCTGGAGCTGCATCGCCAGCCCTTCTCGCTGGTCGACCTGGCCGCCAAGCAGACTGTGCTGTTCGAGGCGCGTGCCTCGCAGAAAGGCCTGCGCCTGCGCACCGAGTTCGATGCCGACCTGCCGCCGGTGGTGGTGGGCGACGGGCCGCGCCTGGTGCAGGTGCTCCGCAACCTGCTGGGCAATGCCATCAAGTTCACCCACCACGGCAGCGTGACGCTGGCGGTGCGGCGCGTGGCGGGCGCGCCCGACCGGCTGCGCTTCGAGGTGCGCGACACCGGCATCGGCATTGCGGCCGCCAAGCAGAAAGAGATCTTCCAGGCCTTCACCCAGGCCGACAGCGGCGTGGAGCGTGCTTACGGCGGCACCGGTTTGGGCCTCACCATCTCGCACCGGCTGGTGGCCTTGATGGGTGGCACGATCGGTGTCGACAGCCGCGAAGGCGAGGGCTCGGTGTTTCACCTCGAGGTCGAGCTGCCTGCCAGCGAGCAAATGCCGGTGGCGCTGTGGGCGCCCAGCTCTCCCGAGGCCCCGTCCGACCTGATGCCCGGCCTGCGCCTGCTGCTGGCCGACGACAACCCTCAGAACGTGCAGTTGGTGCAGGCCTACCTCGAAGGCGACGGGCACCACATCGACGTGGTGCACGACGGCGCGGCGGCGGTCCAGCGCTTTCGTGACCACCGCTACGACGTGGTGCTGATGGACGTGCAAATGCCCGGCATGGACGGCTACCGCGCTACCGCCGCGCTGCGAGCCGTCGAGCGCGAACGGGGCGACGCGCCGGTGCCGGTGATCGCGTTGACGGCCAATGCCATGCCCGATGACGAGCGGCGCAGCCTGCAGGCCGGCTGCACGGCGCACTTGTCCAAGCCCTTCTCGCGCTCGCAGTTGCGCCGTGCGCTGGCGCGCCAGCAGCCAGGCGATGAGCGGGGCGACGCCATCGCGGTGAGGCCCGAGATCGCTGCCTTTGCCAACGCGCCCTGGCCGCTGCCGGGCCTGGCCTCGCTCGAGGGCTTCGACCTTGCTACTGCGCTCGCGCGCATGGACGGCAACATCGGGCTTTACGTTCGTGTGGCCCAAGCCGCCACTCAGACCATGAACGGCTGGCCCGAACGCTTCGTGCAGGCGCAGGCCAGGGCGGATGCCGGGCTGGCACTGCGCATGGCGCACGACTTGAAATCGAGCGCAGCGACCTTGGGCGCGCTGGCCCTGGCCGCGGCCGCGCTGCGACTGGAGCAGGCCTTGCGCGCCGCTCAGCCGCAGCCCGACGAAGTGGCTGCCGCGCAGGCCGCGGTGCAGGCACCGCTGGCAGCCGTGCTGGCGCGCTTGCTGCCGTCGAGCGAGTAGCTGAAGTCGCGGAAGCTGCCCTTGGCCAGCACCGACGAGTGCAAGGCCAGCGGTGCCGGCTTGCGGGCCTGGGGCGTCAGCAGCACGGCCCAGGTTTCGTCGCGCAGGTGCAGGCTGCCCTGGCCTTCGACATGCGTCTGGTCGGTGTCGATGACGAACTGGCGCGTGGTGCCGATGCCGTTGTCGAAGTCGATCGCGACCGCGCCGCAACGCAGCGGCACCTGCCGCTCGCTGAAGAAGGAGCGCAGCAGCTTGCCGGCATTCAGGCCGAGCTTGGCGTCGAGGCGGTTGCTCAAGAGGCCGCCTTCCATCGTCAGGCTCAGCTGGCCGTTGGCGCTGCCGGCCCAGGCGGCCACCGACTCGCCGCGGGCACTGAGTTTGGCCTGCCCGCTGAGCGGCCCTTCGAGGCCGGCCTTGTCGGGAATGTTCGGCCAGAGCTTTTCCAGGCGCAGGCCGCGTGCACGCAGGTCGATGCGAACGCTGGGCGTGGCTTGCCGGCTGTCGAGTGCGAACTGCCCGCTCACCCGGCCGGCGGCAAGTTCGGCGTCGAGCAGTGCGAGCTGCAGCAGGCCTTGCTTCAGCGTTGCACTGGCGCGCAGCTCGTGCAGGTCGGGCAGATCGGGCAGCTGCACCGTCTTCAGGTTCAGGCTCAGCCGGGCGTCGATGTCGTGCAGGCGCTGCAAGGGCAAGGCGGTTTGCGGCAACACGCGCAGGCTGGGCTTGGAGATTTTGGAGGAAGGTTTGGCGCCCGTGTCGATCAAGGACGCGAGTTCGGCGACGTTGAGCTTGTCGCTGCGCAGCGTGGCCTGCAGCGAGGCACGTTCATCGGGTTTGTCGTAGCTCAGCTCGCCGGCGAGATCGCTGCTGCCGAGGGTAAGGCGCAAGTCTTTGGCCGCCATCGAGGTGTCTTGCCGAGTCACCTGCGCCTCGGCCCGGTAGGGTTTGGATGCGGGCCACGGCACGGTGGGGAAGAAGGGCTTGAGCTGGCTCAGGCTGGGCCCGCTCAACTGCGCATGCGCATCGATGCCGCCCAGCTGCACGAGGTCGGCGATGCGGCCATCGAGCTGCAGCCGCGTCGCACCCGATCGCGCCTGGCCGCGCAGCGCAAAGAAGTCGCCGGTGCGCTGCAGGCTCAGCACCGGGCCGGCCAGCGTGTCGCCGCTGAAGGGCGTGCCATGCAGGGTGCCGCTGAACTCGATGCGCTGGGTGAACGGCCCATCGGCTTCGGGCAGCGCGGTGGCGGCGGTCTGCAGCGCCAGGCCGATGCCATGGTGAATCAGGCGCAGGCGGCTGTTGTGCGCTTCCAGCGAGAGCACGCGCAGGCGGGCCGGGCCGCGGTCGTCGGGCCGGGTCAGCCGCCAGTTGCGCAGGCCGTCGGCCTGGCGTTCGAGATCGATGTCGGCGTCCACCAGCACCAGCTGCGTGACGATGCGCACGTCGTCGAACAGGCTGGCCCAGTCGAAGGTGAAGCGGGCTTCGCCGGCCACCGCAAAGGGGCGCGGGTCGGCCCAGGGGGCGTTCTGGATGTGGACGCCGCGCAGGCGCACGGTCGGCTGCAGCGCGGCGTCGAGCCCCAGGTGCAGGTCGGCGATCTGCACCGCGCGTTGCGAGGTTCGGGTGAGGTGGCGCTCAAGCGCGGGGCGAAACCAGTTCCAGTCGAACAACGCCAGCAGCAGCGCGAAGGCAGCCAGCACGCCGAGCGCGACTTTCATCTTGCGGCCCGGTGCGGGCAGACGCGACAGCAGTTTCATCACGGGCGGGCATGGCTGCAGAGTGGGTTGGCGTGAATGAACAGGCCTTCGCGCGATGGTAGGCAGCCGGGCTCTTGCCACCTCTCGGCAAACACCGCGTTCGCGTGTAGGACGCTGCGGCCTCACGCACGGCTTGGTACGCTCGACCTCTCGCCAGGACCTTCGCCCATGAACGCACGCACCCCCCTCCCGCTGAGCCTGATTGCCGCCCTGGTGGTCGTGGCCGCCTGTTCCAAGCCGGACACACCGGCGCCCGTGGCGGTGAGTGCAGCGCCTTCCGCGCCGGCCAGCGAGGTGCGCGCAGAGGCGGCCAAGGGAATCGCGTGGAAGCATGCTGCGAGCGATGCCGACGTGGACGCCGCCTTCGCCCAGGCCAAGGCCGACAACAAGCCGGTGTTCGTCTACTGGGGCGCCGCCTGGTGCCCGCCCTGCAACCAGGTGAAGGCGACGCTCTTCAATCGGCAAGATTTCATCGAGCGCTCGCGGGCCTTCGTGCCGGTTTACATCGATGGCGACAGCCCGGGCGCGCAAAAGCTCGGCACCCGCTTCAAGGTGCGCGGCTACCCGACGATGGTGCTGTTCAACCCGGCCGGCGACGAACTCACGCGGCTGCCCGGCGAGGTCGACGCGCAGCAGTACACGCAGGTGCTCACGCTGGGCATGAATGCGCAGCGGCCGGTGAAGGCGGTGCTGGCCGATGCCCGCGCTGGCGGCAAGGGCCTGAGCGCGAACGACTGGAAGATGCTGGCCTTCTATTCATGGGACACCGACGAGCAGCAGATCGTCCCGCAGAAAGAGCTGCCGGCGGTGCTGAAGCAGCTCGCCGCCGCCTGCCCCGGTGACACCGCCGGTGCCGACACGCGCCTGTTCTTGAAGGCGTGGGCGGCCAGTGACGGAAAGGCCAAGCCCGAAGCCGCGGCGCGCGACCGCCTGCTGGCGGTGCTGCGCGATGCCGAACCCTCGCGCGTGCACATGGACGTGCTGAGCTACAACGCGGTCGAGCTGACGCGCGCGCTTAGCTCGCCCAAGACGCCGCAGCGCCAGCAGCTGCTGGAAGCCTATGACGCGAGCCTCACCGGCCTGTCGAACGACGCGACGCTGTCGCGCGCCGACCGGCTGACTGCCCTGTATGCCCGCGCGCAGCTGGCCCACATCGACGCACCCAAAGACGCCAAGCCCACCGTGCCGCAGGCTTTGCTGGCCGACGTGCGCGAACACGTGGCCCGTGCCGACCGCGAAACGACCGACGGTTACGAGCGCCAGTCGGTGATCACCACTGCGGCCGACCTGCTGGAAGAAGCCGGCGTGCCCGACGAGTCCGACGCCCTGCTGAAGGCCAACCTGACCAAGAGCCACTCGCCTTACTACCTGATGCTGGGCTTGGCCGGCAACGCGAAGAAGCGTGGCGACAAGACCGAGGCGCTGCGCTGGTACGAAGAGGCCTTCAACCGCAGCGAAGGCCCTGCTACCCGGCTGCAGTGGGGCGCGACGTATGTGAACGCGCTGGTCGAGCTGGCGCCGCAAGACGAGCCGCGCATCGAGAAGGCCGCGCAGCAGGTGTTCACCGAAGCCGCAGCGCAGCCCAACGCGTTCTACGAACGCAGCGCCCGTGCATTGAAGCGCGTGGGCGACAAGCTGGTGGCCTGGCAGAAGACGCCCGAACACCGCGACGTGGTGAAGCGCCTGCAGGGGCAGCTCGACGGCGTGTGCGGTTCGCTGCCCGAGGCCGATGGCCAGCGCAGCACCTGCGAAGGCCTGCTCAAACCAGCGGCTCGTCCGGCGGGATAGGGCCCTTGATCTTCAGGCGCGCTTCGAACAGCGCGTAGAGCAGCGTGGCCTGGGCCAGCGGCATCAGGTAGTGCACCGCGCGAAACACCAGCAGGGCGGCCAGCAATTCGGTCTGCGGGATCTGCGGCGACAGCAGCGTGACGAACACCGCCTCGGTCACGCCCAGCCCGGCCGGCACGTGGGTGATGATGCCGGCCACCGCCGACACCAGCAGCACCGCCAGCACGCTCGCGTAGTTGGCCCGGTGCTGCAGCAGCACGTAGATCACCGCGGCGATCAGCATCCAGGTGATGCACGACGCCACCAGCTGCAACAGCGCGAGGCGCAATGACGGCAGGCGCAGCGCGTGGCCGCGGATCGTCCAGCTGCGCCGCTTCGACAAACCGCACAGCCCGACGTAGGCGGCGCAGAGCAGCAGCATCAGCGCGCCCAGAACGCTCAGCGCGCTGGCGCCCAGCTCCCAGTCGGGTGGCAGCGCCAGCGGCTGCACCAGGCACACCACACCGGCCAGCACCATGTAGCCGAGCCAGTTGGTGAGCATGGTGAAACCGAAGACGCGCGAGATCACGTCCGGTGGCAGGCCCATCTGCGAATAGAGGCGAAAGCGGAAGCCCAGCCCGCCGACGATGGCGCCCAGGTTGAGGTTGAAGGCGTAGCTGATGAAGGTGGCAGCCAGCACCTTGAGCGTGCCCAGTGTGTGGCCGGCATAGCGCCGGCTCAGCAGCTCGAAGCTGCAGTACATGGCGTAGCTCGCGATCGCGAAACCTGCCGCGGCGAGCAGCACCTGCGGCGGGTAGGCGCGGATCGACACCATCACCTCGGCCCAGTCGACCGAGCGGGCCTGCGCGACCAGCAGCCACACCACCAACCCGAAGAAGACCAGCGTTGCCGCGCGCTTGGCCAGCGGCCACCACGCACTGCGGGTGAAGGCCGGGCCGCTTTGCTGCGGCGGCGGCGCGGTGGCGAGTTCAGCGGCCATGGTCGAGGGCCTGTTCGGGTGGGGGCGCATCGTCGGGCATCACCAGCCGGGGTGCGTGCGTCGGCAGCCAGCCGGCCCAGGTGGGAAAACGCCGCAGGAAGTGGAAGACCACGAAGCTGCGCACGACCTGCCAGCGGCCGCGCGATGATGATTCAGCGGGGCGCGGTACTTCCTTGCAATAATGCTCGATCAGGTCTTGCAGCCGCTCGTACAAGTGCTGGTTGAAGGCGCGGTCGCGGATCACGACATTGGCTTCGAGGTTGAGCGAGAGGCTCAGTGGGTCGAGGTTGCTGGAGCCGACGGTGGCCCACTCGTCGTCCGCCAGCGCCACCTTGGCGTGCAGCGGGCGCTTGCAGTATTCGTAGATCTTCACGCCGGCCGCCTGCAGGTGGTCGTAGAGCAGGTTGGCGGCGGTCTTGACGATCGGCATGTCGGGTTCGCCCTGCAGGATGAGCGTGACCTCGACACCGCGGCGCGCGGCGCGGCGCATTTCGCGCAGCAGCCGGTAGCCGGGGAAGAAATAGGCGTTGGCGATCACCACCCGATGGCGCGCTACGCGAATCGCTGCGCGGTAGTGGCGCTCGATGTCATCGCGGTGCATGTTGTTGTCGCGCGTGACGAAGAGCGCCTGCGCTTCGCCCGCGGGTTGCAGCTCTTGCCGAGACATCTTGAGCTGCCCGCGGCGGAACCAGCTCTTCGGCCCGGCAGGCGCCTTGATGGCCGCGAGGGCAAAGCGGTGGATCTCGGTCACCAGCGGGCCCTGCACCTCGATCGCATAGTCCTGCTTAGCCGCAGGGCCGAAGTCGGCCAGGTGGTCGGCCGAGTAGTTGATGCCGCCGACGAAGGCGCGCTGCCCATCGACCACCACAATCTTTCGGTGCATGCGGCGGATCACGTTGGTGCGGATGCCGAGCAGCGGGCGCCGCGGGTCGAACACGCGCAGCCGCACGCCGGCGCCCGTGAGCGCATTGACGAACTCAGGCGACAGGTCGGGCGAGCCGAAGCCGTCGATCAGCACGTCGATCTGCACACCGCGTTTTGCCGCGGCGACCAGCACGTCGTGCAGGGCCTTGCCGACCTTGTCTTCGAACAGGATGAAGGTTTCGAGCAGCACCTCGTGCTCGGCGTGGGCGATGGCGTCGAACACGGCGGGAAAGAATTCCTCGCCGTTTTCGAGCAGCTTGAAGTGGTTGCCTGGCGTCCAGCGGGGCGTCGGGTTCATACGCTGATCTCCGCGGCCAGGGGGGCATGGTCCGACAGGTGCGACCACGGCCGCCGCGGCAGCACCACCGGCGCATGCACCTTGGCGCTGCGCACGTAGATGCGGTCGAGCGCGAGCATCGGGAAGCGAGCGGGGAAGGTCTTGGCCGCGACGCCGTGTGCATGCACGAACACCTCGCGCAGGCCGGCGCATTTTTCCAGCACACGGTGTGCGCGGCGGCGCCAGTCGTTGAAGTCGCCGGCGATCAACAGCGGCGCATTCGGCGGCACCTTGTGATCGACCAGGTGGCACAGCAGCTCGAGCTGCTTCTTGCGGTGCGCCTCGGCCAGACCCAGGTGCACGCAGATGGCGTGCACTTCCACGTCCGGGCCGGGCACGCGCAGCACGCAATGCAGCAGGCCGCGGCGCTCGGGGCCTTTGATCGAGACATCGTGGTTTTCGTAGTGCTGAATTGGGAACTTGGACAGCACCGCGTTCCCATGGTGTCCGCTCGGGTAGACGGCGTTGCGGCCGTAGGCGAACTCGGGCCAGATGCTGTCGGCCAGGAACTCGTAGTGCGGCGCCTCGGGCCAGTTGACGTAGCGGCTGGGGTGCTTCTCGTGCGAGCCCTGCACCTCTTGCAAAAAGACCACGTCGGCACCCACGCTGCGCACGGCATCGCGCAACTCATGGAGGATGAACTTGCGATTGAAGAAAGTGAAACCCTTGTGGGTGTTCACCGTCAGCACCTTGAACGAGAAATGGGGCGTGGAGGGCATGGGCAGGGGCCGTGTGGGCACCCCTGCATTTCTACCGACGATGGGGCGAACGGCCTGTAGGAAAAGGCCGCCGCGGTGCGCAGGCGTGCCGCGCAATCGACCCCGAATGCACCTCAGCGGGGAGCTGCGTCGTCTTTCGGGCTGAGCTGGACCTCGTAGCGCAAGCCGCGCGGCGCGTCGGAGAACTGGAGCTGGTTCCCCATCCATCGGTAGGGCGATGCGAATTCGGCGACCTGCATGCTGCCGTGCATCATCACCCCCTCGAGCTGGCTCTCGCCGAACACGAGGTGGTAGACGATGTCGTCGACACGGATGCGCAGCTCGCCGTCGGCCATCATCTGGGCCTGCGCCGGGCCGCAGTTCGCCGGCTTGGCCGACACGCTGACGCAGAGCCGGGCGTCGTAGTCTCCGGTCTGCGGTGCGCTGGTGGCCGATGCCGCCACCAGCAGGGGTGCGAGGATGGCCCAGCCCATCAGCCTGCCGCCCGCCTGGATGTGCCGAGTTTCATTTCAGCAGGCCTTCGGCCTTCATCGCGGCTTGCACCGCCGGGCGGGCCGCCACACGGGCCATGTAGGCCACCAGGTTGGGCAGGGCGCTGAAGTCCACGCCCACGTGGCCTGTCCAGTTGGTCACGGTGAAGAGGTAGGCGTCGGCCACGGTGAAGTCGGCGCCCATCAGGTACTGCTTGCCGGCGAGCTGGTCGTTCACGTAGCTGAAGCGGCTGGCGAGGCGGGCCTTGTAGGTGGTCTTGGTCTCTTCGGGCGTGCCCGGGGTGAAGAGCGGCGTGAAGGCCTTGTGGATCTCGGAGGTGATGAAATTGAGCCACTCCTGCAGGCGGTAGCGCGCCATGGTGCCGGCGGCCGGCGCGAGCTTGCTGGCCGGGACCAGGTCGGCGATGTACTGCACGATCGCCGGCCCTTCGCTCAGGCGTTCACCGTTGTCGAGCTCCAGCAGCGGCACATAACCCTTGGGGTTGATGCCGTAGTAGTCGGTCCCGTCCTGCAGCTTGTGCGTCTTGGTGCTGGCCAGCACCGGCTCGAAGGGCAGGCCGGCTTCGGCGAGAACGATGTGGGGCGACAACGAGCACGCGCCGGGGCTGTAGTAGAGCTTCATGGTGAGCCTTGGTCGGTGGGGTGGGGCGCTTATTACACCGCGTTCGCTCTGTATGCGCCGCCCGTCACCGAAGCTCAGCGCACGAAACGCCCTTCTTTCGTGACCTGCACCAGTTCGACGAAGCGCGAGCCGGTGTGCTGGCCGGTGGTGAAGTCCACCTCCATGCCGGCGATGCGAAGCTTGGTGGCGCGCAGCGCGGCATGCAGCCGCGGGCGGGTCAGGTCCTTGCCGCAGCGCTTGAGGGCGTCCAGCATCACCAGACCATTCACATAGCCTTCGAAGCTGAGGTAGTTGACGGGAGCCTTGGCTTCGCCAGCCAGGCGGCGGTATTCCTTCACCGTCGCGTCGATATCGTTCCAGGGGTAGGGCACGACCTGCGAGATGGCCAGGCCGCGCGCCTTCTCGCCCACCACCTTGGCGATGAGGTCGCCGGGCACGATGGACATGCCGTAGAACGCGGGGTGACCGCCCTCGGCCCACACGGCTTTCATCACCTCGCCGCCGACAGCGCCACCCAGGTACATCAGGATGGCTTGCGGCTGCGCGGCAGCCAGGGTCTTGGCGGCAGCCAGGACATTGCTGGCGTCGCCCTTCACACCGGCTGCGGCCAGGGTCTTGAGCTTGCGCGAGACGAGTGCAGCCTCGATCAGTTTCAGCGCCTCGGCGCCACCGGGGTTGTCAAGGTAGGCGACGGCGATCTTGTCGATGCCGATGGTGGTGAGGTGCTGCACCAGCACCTCGGCCTCGCGGCCGTTGCTGGCCCGGATGTAGTAAGCCGACCCGCGCGTTTTCTCGCGCGCTGAATCGGCCACGGCGTAACCGCCCACCAGGGGCGCGCCACTGTCTTTCAAGGTCTTGGCGGCCGCGGCTGTGGTGCCGGAGCCCACGCAGCCGAAGAAGGCAAACGCCTTGTGTTCCGAAAGCAATTTCTCGTAGTTGGCGACGGCCTTGTCGGGCTTGAGTTCGTCGTCGAGCGAGATCATGCTCACGCGCCGCCCGCCGACGCCGCCCTGGGCGTTGGCCTCGGTGAATGCCAGTTCGGCACCGGCCAGCATGGCCTTGACGGGCACACCCAGCGGGCCGCTCAGCACACCGCTCTGGCCGAGCACGATGTCATTGGATTGCGCCTGTGACAGGCGGTGGGGCAGCACAGCGGCGAGCGCCGCGGCCATCAGCAAAGGTCTGCGTTGCATGTTGTCTCCGGATTGAACGGCCAATGGTTACTTTCATTAAGTAATCTCATCTCGCTTCAGGGTACGTCTTGCGATCGTTGCCGTGGGGCGCCTGCATGCAAGATGTTTGATTGGCGCGTGCAAAAAGTCCCTCCCCACGGAGATTTGCTGCGCTGTAAATTCACTTGTATGACAACACTGATTCCCTCTTCTGTGCAGCCCATCACGGTCTCGCGTCAGGTGGAGCGCCTGGTGCGCGGCCAGCCCACGTCCGACGGCGACGGCGTCAAGCTCACGCGCGTGCTGACGCAGCCGCTGCAGAAACGGCTCGATCCGTTCCTGATGCTCGATGCCTTCGGCAGCGACGCGGCGAGCGACTACATCGGCGGCTTTCCGAGCCATCCGCACCGCGGCTTCGAGACCGTGACCTACATGCTGGCCGGGCGCATGCGCCACCAAGACAGCGTGGGCAACGTCGGCCTGCTCGAACCCGGCAGCGTGCAGTGGATGACCGCCGGCCGCGGCATCATCCATTCCGAAATGCCCGAGCAGGAAGAAGGCCGCATGGCCGGCTTCCAGCTGTGGGTGAACCTGGCCGCGAAAGACAAGCTCACAGCGCCCGCCTACCGCGACGTGCCACCGGCCGGCGTGCCGGTGTTCACGCTGGAAGGTGGTGCGTCGGTGCGCGTGATCGCGGGTAGCAGCCATGGTGTGACCGGTGCCGTGACGCGGCCGACCACCGAGCCGCTGTACCTCGACATTGCCTTGCCGGAAGGGGCGGTGTTTGAGCAAGCGGTGCCGGCGAGCCACAACGCGTTCATCTACGTGTTCGGCGGTGCGGTGGAGGTCGAAGGCACGCGCGTGGACAGCGAGCGCATGGCCATCCTCACCAACGACGCGGCAGCCGATGGCGTGCGCATCCGTGCGCTGGATGGCGCGGCCAAGGTGCTGCTGATCGCCGGGCAACCGCTGAACGAGCCGATCGCGCAGTACGGCCCGTTCGTGATGAACACGGCGCAAGAGATCCACCAGGCCATGGCAGACTTCCAGCGCGGCGTGCTGGCCGCTTGAGGCAACCTGAATAAAAGGGAGGTGCCATGACCGACGTCACAGGGATCGACCACATTTACATCACCGTGTCGGACATGGCGCGCTCGCAGGCCTTCTACGACAAGGTGATGGCGGTGCTCGGGTTTCGCAGCAACCAGTTCGAGATCAACGGTGACCCGCACGTGCAGTACTACAACCGCCACTTCGGCTACGTGCTGCGCCCAGCGCATGCGCTGCGTGCGCACGATCCGTATTCACCGGGCCTGCATCACCTGTGTTTGCGCGTCGATTCGGTCGATGACGTGATCGCGGTGGCGCAAGCCCTGCGCGCCGCCGGTGTCGACGCGAGCGAGGCGCACCTGCACCCCGGCTACGCACCCGACTACTGGGCCACCTTCTTCACCGACCCTGACGGCGTGCGGCTCGAAGTCACCAACTACCGGCAAGAGCGGCGCGAGCGGCACGACGAGTGGGATCGTCTGGGCTCTTAAAGTCGGCTTAAAGGCCGGGGGCTAAGCTCTCGGCTTTGCCGCCTGGAGCCCCTGCATGCCCCGCCAAGTCCTCGACGAGTCTTCTCTGCACCCGGCCATCCGCGACAAGGTGGCCAACCTGAATGCCGACATCGTGCACAACGTGCAAGCGGCAGCGGCCTCGAACCCGGTGTTGGTGGTGGGCATGGCGCTCAACTCGCCGGGCCGCACCGCACGCAAGGCGCTCACCGCAGCCGGCGTGCCCTTCCACTACCTGGAGTACGGCAGCTACCTGGACCAATGGCGCCGCCGCAATGCGCTCAAGATGTGGACCGGCTGGCCGACGTTTCCGATGATCTTCGTCAAGGGCCAGCTGATCGGCGGCGAGAGCGACCTGCGCAAGCTGATCGAGAGCGGCGAACTGAAGCGCTTGCTCGGGCAGTGAAGCGCATGGCGTGGCGGCGGTGGTGTGCGGTGCTGGTCGGTGTGGCCGGCATGCTGCTCGGTGTGCAGGCATCGGCGGCGGAACAGGCGGAGCCTTGCCGTGTTCCCGGCATCCGCCATGAAGTGCTGTGCGGCGAGGTGCAGCGTGCGCTGGACCCAGCGCGGCCCGATGGCGTGAAGATCGCCGTGCACTACGTTGTCGTGCCCGCGCTCGCGCGCCGCAAGCTGCCCGACCCGGTGTTCCTGATTGCCGGCGGCCCGGGCCAGAGCGCCACGGCGCTGGCAGCCAATGTGCTGCCGCTCTTCTCGCGCCTGAACAACCGGCGCGACATCGTGTTCGTCGACCAGCGCGGCACGGGTCGCTCGGCGCCGCTGGTGTGCGACGACACGCGGCGCCAACATCTGGCCGACCAGTCCGACCCCGAGCGCCAACTCGCGCTGCTGCGCGAATGCCGCGAGCAGCTGCAGAAGCTGCCCTATGGCGACCTGCGTTTCTTCACCACACCGCTCGCGACGCAAGACCTGGATGCCGTGCGCCAGCAGCTCGGCGCGGAGCGCATCAACCTCGTCGGCGGCTCATACGGCACACGCGCGGAGCTGGATTACCTGCGGCAGTTTCCGCAAGCGGTGCGGCGCATGGTGCTCGACGGCGTGGCGCCGCCCGACATGGTGCTGCCGGCGAGCTTCTCGACCGATGGGCAGGCGGCCTTCGACGCGATGCTGCTCGCCTGTGAGCGCGATGCCGATTGCGCTCGCGCCTATCCCCAGCTGCGTACCGAATGGGCGGCTTGGCTGCAGCGTTTGCCGCTGAACGTGACCGTGCAGCACCCACTCAGCGGCGAGACCGAAAGCTTTGTGCTGACGCGCGACATGGTGGTGGCTGCGGTGCGTGGCCCGCTGTATTCGCCACTCCTGGCGCAGGCGCTGCCCGAGGCGATCCATCAGGCGGCGAGCGGCCGCGCGCAGGGCTTGCTGACGCTGGGCAGCGGCCTGTCGGGCCGCAAGAACACGGCGCCGGCGATGGGCATGCACTTCTCGGTGGTGTGCGCCGAAGACGTGCCGCGCCTCGCGCAGAGCACCGATGCGCCCGGCGCCGACTTCGGCTCCGAAAGCGCGCGCCTGTACCAGCGCGTCTGTGCCGACTGGCCGCGCGGTGAGGTGCCGCCGGCGTTCTACACGCTGCCGAAGAGCCCGGCACCGGTGCTGCTGCTGAGCGGTGGCATTGACCCCGCCACACCACCGCGCCATGGCGCGCGCGTGGCACAGGCGCTGGGGCCGCTGGCGCGCCACGTGGTGGTGCCGCAGGCGGGCCACGGCGTGATGAGCCTGGGTTGCATGCCGGAGGTGATGCAGCGCTTCATCGATGCCATCGACGATGCGGCGGCGCTGGCGGTGGACGCGCGTTGCGTGCAATCGATTCCGCGGCCGCCGGTGTTCCGGCCGGTCGCGGCGGGAAGCGCGCCATGATCGTGATCGACAGCGTGGCCAAGCAGTTCGCCGCACCACGCACTGGCTGGCGTTTGCGCCGTGACGCGAAGCCGGTGCAGGCGGTGCAGCAGGTGAGTTTCAACGCGCCCGATGGCTGCATTACCGGGCTGCTCGGGCCCAACGGGGCCGGCAAGACGACCACGCTGCGCATGCTGGCCGGCCTGATCACGCCCGACGCAGGGCAGGTGGTGGTGGACGGCATCGACGTCGTGCGCCGCCCGCGTGAAGCGCAGGCCCGCATGGGCGTGTTGAGCGATTCGCGCGGCCTGTACCCGCGGCTGACGGCGCGCGAAAACATCGTCTACTACGGCGCCTTGCAGGGCATGACACGCGACGCTGCGCACGCGCGCACCGAGAGCCTGGCGCGCATGCTCGACATGGCGGCCTTGCTCGACCGCCGCACCGACGGCTTCAGCCAGGGCGAACGCATGAAGACGGCGCTCGCACGCGCGCTGGTGCATGATCCCGCCAACATCGTGCTCGACGAGCCGACCAATGGCCTCGACGTGGTGGCCACGCGCGCTTTGCGCGAGACGCTGCGCTTTCTGCGCACGCCCGAAGGCGGTGCCAAATGCATCGTCTTTTCTACTCACATCATGCAAGAGGTGGAGCGCTTGTGCGACAGCGTGGTGGTGGTGTCGCACGGCCGCACGGTCGCGGCCGGCACCGTGGGCGAACTGCTGCAGCAGACCGGGCAATCGGACTTCGAGCAGGCCTTCGTGATGTTCGCTTTTCCGGAGGTGGTGGCATGAGCGCCGTCGGCGTCGCCTTCGCAGTCTTCCGCAAGGAGCTGCTCGACGCATTGCGTGACCGCCGCACGCTGATGGTGGTGCTGGTCTCGGCGGTGCTGCTCGGGCCGATGGTGCTGATCGCGTTGTCGAGCCTGCTGGCTTCGTTCGAGGCGCAGGCCGAGCGTCGCGAGGTGGTGGTGGCCGGCATCCAGCATGCGCCCGGCCTGAAGAACTTTCTCGAGCGGCAAAGCTACACCGTCAAGCCGGCGCCGGCCGACTATGAAACGCGCCTGCGCCGGTCCAAGCTCGCCGACGCGGTGCTGGTTGTGCCCGAGCGCTTCGAGGCGCTGCTGCTGGCGGGTGAGCAGCCGGTGGTCGAGGTGATTTCAGACAGTGGCAACCGCCAGTCGCAGTCGAGCGCAAACCGCGCGGTGCAGCTGCTCAACGCCTACGGCCGCGAACGCGGGCAGGTGAGCTTGCTGATGCGCGGCGTCTCGCCCGAGCTGCTGCAGCCGCTGCAGGTGGAGGAGCGCGACCTCGCGAGCACGCAGACGCGCGCAGCGCAGCTCACCGGCATGCTGCCGTTCTTCGTGATCATGGCGGTGCTCTACGGCGCGCTCAATGCGGCGCTCGACACGACGGCTGGCGAGCGCGAGCGCTCGTCGCTCGAGCCGCTGCTGATGACGCCGGCCGCGCGCGCGTCGCTCGTGTTCGGCAAGTGGGGGGCGGTGGCGTCGCTGGCGATGCTGATTGCGGTGCTGAGCTGCGTGAGTTTTCTGCCGGCGCAGTGGCTGCTGCGAAGTGACACGCTGCAGGCGATGTTCCAGTTCGGCCTGCATGAAGCCTTGATGTTCCTCGCGGTGCTGCTGCCGTTTGCGGCCGCCTTGTCGGCCGTGCTGATGGCGGTGGCCATCCGCTGCAAGACCTTCAAGGAAGCACAGGCCAGCAGCACGGTGGTGGTGCTGGGCGTGTCGCTGCTGCCATTGGTGACCACCTTCAACCAGAGCGGCGAGGCGCCATGGCATTTGTGGATACCGGCGCTCGCGCAGTACACGCTGATGATGCGCGTGCTCAAAGGCGAGGGCTTCGGCCCCGAGCAAGTGGTGGTGCCGCTCGCGGTGTGCGTGCTGCTCACCGCGGTGGGCGTGGCCTTCGTCGCGCGACGGCTGCGCAGCGCGGCGGTGCGCTGAAAGAGGCCTGCGAATCCTGACGTTTTTGCCGACGTTTTGAGTTGGGCGCAGGTTTGCGCATGATGTCGGGATGAACCAGCCCCTTGCTTCCCTCACCTGGCAGTGCGCTCGCCTGCCCGAACTCACGGCACTGGAACTGGCGCGCATCTACCGCGCTCGCCAGCAGGTGTTTTCCATCGAACAGGATTGCGTGTACCTCGATGCCGACGAGGCCGACGAACAGTCTTATCACCTCGCGGCGTGGTCACCTGCGCATGCCGAGCCGCTGGCGTATGCGCGCCTCGTGGACCCGGGCGTGAAGTACGCCGAGCCATCGATGGGCCGTGTGATCACCACCGCGGCAGCGCGCGGTACCGGCCTGGGGCGAGAACTGGTCAAGCGTGTGCTGGCCTTGTCGGACGACGTGTTCGCAGGCCAGGGCATCCGCATTTCTGCGCAGTCGCGCCTGCAACGTTTCTACAACGAGGTGGGTTTCGTGGCCGTCGGCGAGGATTACATGGAAGACGGCATCCCCCACATCGAGATGCTGCGCCGCGGCGCAGCCTGAGTGAGGCCTGCGCTTGAGTTCAGTGCTCGACGCGGGCCAGCGCGCGCTGCACTTCGCTCTGCCACGGCAGGGCGTGCACCAGCTCGTTCAGGCGCAGCGCCACCTCGAAGCCAGTGAGCACCTGACCCTGCGCGCCGACCAGCTGCAGGTTGGTGACCAAGCCGAACGGGTCGGCCATGGCGACCACGCCTTCCTGGATCTGCACCCAGTCCCACGCCACGCCGGCGGCACCGTCGCCCGAGGGGCCGCCCCACAAGGTCTGGCCGGTGGTGGGTGTATCGGAGTCGCCGGGGTTCAATACCCGCGTTCCCAAGTGCACGAAGTGCAGCTCGGGCGCCTGGACAGCCTTGCAGGTGACAGGAGGCCACGCACAGACGATCCATGCGGGCGTGGTCTTGGGGGGAATGGATTGTGAACGCAGCATAGTGAGGTCCCTTTGATGGTGTATCGATGATTGGGGAAGTGCTGCTTCTGCGCAGCTGTAAGACCTGCCAGCTGTCAGAGATGTCAGGTGTAAACCTTGTCAGGTGGGGTCACTTGAACCCGTGGGAGATGGGGAAGCTTGGAGAAGACGCTTCACCCAAGGTGGTTATCCATCGGTGCTGCAAGCAGAGAGCCGGGACAAGTTCCTGGCCGAGCTGGTTTGCTGCACGATCAGTTGGGCTTCGGGACAGTCGAGTGAGCACAACTCTGCTCGGATGACAAGTAGCAAGAACTTGTCATTACGTGGTTTGCCCGATGTGCGTACGCTGTTTGCACGCCGCTACCTGAGAAATGCAGGGCATGCGAGCACAAAAAAGATCGACAGGGAGAGGGAGTGGGTAGTCGAGAAGCAGCCGGAGCAAAGCCCCGCCCCAGCGGGGCGGCCGCGTGCCAAGAACTTTTGCTCGCAATGGAGCTGAGCCCGGCACCTGCTTCGGGCGTCCTGCACTCCTGTGCCTAGTCGCCCGACCCCATCACGTTGCGTTGACCTTGACGGGCAGCAATGCGATTAACGGAACTGGCGACGCATCCGCAAACGTGTTGACCGGCAATAACTCAGGCAACACGTCTGAGCGGACGACACCTTGGATGGGTAGCTGGCTGCACGCTCAACGGCGGCGGTGCAGCCAGCATCCTGCAAAGCGACACAAACTACGCGGGCGACTTCCTCGAAGCGCAGATCAACGGCGGCACCGAGGTGTAGGGGCTTGTGAGTGCGATGGCCAGCTCTTGGCGCAGCAGCCGCAGGGCAGACATCGGAAACCACGGTCTGGCGTGGCAAGCGGTCGGCGGACCTAACTCCGTGGTCTCGGGGCAATATCATTTGGACCTTGACTGAGCCCGCATGGGGTCGTGAAACGGAGTGAAGAACATGCTTCAAAGTCGCTACCTGTCAATGCTTGGAGCCAAGACCCGCGATGAACTCCAGGTCGAGTTCGTGCGCTTCACCAGACAGCTGGGTTTCGAGACGGTCTCTGCGGTAGCGGTGATTGACCATGTTTTGCGCGAATCGGAATTCATCGCCGTCGATAACACGCCGGCTGCTTATCTGGCGACTTTTTGGGATCGCGACCATGCCAAGCGCGACCCGGTGGCCCAGCATTGCAAGACTCACAGCGTGCCCATCGTCTGGGATCAGGCGACCTATACCAAGGCTGATCGGGGAGAAATGTGGGAATACCAAGCTCGCTTTGGCTACCGCTGCGGCATTTCGCTCGCGTTGCACATGCCGAAGGGTCTCCATTTCTTGGTAGGTGTCGATCGCGATCAATCGTTGCCGGCTTGCTTGGCCGAGATCAATCGCATGACAGCTGACCTTCAGCTGTTCGCGGTGTATGCACAAGATGTCGCGATGCGGGTGCTTGTGCCGAAGCCGCCAAAGGAGCCGGACTTCCCGAGCCTGACCCGGCGCGAGTTGGAGTGTCTGCGCTGGACAATGGAAGGTAAAACCGCTTGGGAGCTGGGTCGCATTCTGGGCATTGCAGAACAGACTGCGGTGCGCCACATCTACAGTGCTACGCAGAAGCTCGGGTGTGTAAACAAGCATCAGGCGGTTCTGAAAGCCTTGCGTCTGGAGTTCATCTGGTAGTGCCAGCAAGTCCGATCAAGCCCGTGCGGTGAGAGGGTCTGGGGAGGCCGCGTGCGAGTCGTGCTAAGGGCGGTTTGATGCTTTCTGAAAAATGTGGTCAAGTGCGTCTTCTGCACAATGGTTAAGCCAGCCTGTTATCGGGCGCGGTGTAACCCTTGTTGGGTTGGGCGCATTGTTGTGCGTCGCCTGAGCTTTAGGACTCGTGAAGCGAATGGAGAACATGCTTCAAAGTGGCTATTTGTCGGTGCTGGAAGCCAAGACGCGCGATGAGTTTCAGGCCGAGCTTGTGCGCTTTACGCGGCAACTCGGCTTCGAAACCGTTTCGGCGATGACGGTGATCGACCATTTCTTGGGCGAGCCTGAATTCATCACCGTTGACAACACGCCTGCCGCCTACCGCGCGACCTTTCAGGACCGCAACAACGCCAAGCGGGACCCAGTGATGCAGCACTGCAAGATCAAGAGCGTGCCCATCATTTGGGATCAGTCGACCTATCTCAAAGCTGATCAGGTCGACAAGTGGGAGCAGCAGGCTCGTTTTGGCTATCGCCATGGAATATCACTCGCGTTGCACATGCCCGAGGGGCGCCACTTCCTGCTGGGGGTAGACCGTGATCAATCGCTGCCTACGGATCCCAATGAGGTAACCCGCATGGTTGCTGCATTGCAGCTGTTTGCTGTGCATGCCCAGGAAGCTGCTGTACGTATCCTCATTCCTGCAGTATCCGAGCCGGGCTTGCCCATGCTGACGCCTCGCGAGCTGGAAACGCTGCGGTGGACCATGGAAGGCAAGACTGCGTGGGAGGTTGCAAACGTGCTGGGCATCAGTGAGCGGACAGCTGTCTTGCACGCGAACAATGCGATGCATAAATTGGGGTGTGTCAACAAGCACCAAGCGGTGTTGAAAGCATTGCGCTTGGGTTTGATCCGCTGATTTCTGTGTAGTCGCCTATTCCAAGGCGCTTGTCATCCTGTAAGAGCTGACAGTTACCTACAAGCATCGCTGCTGCTGCAATGGAGTCAGTGCACAACGTTTCGTGCACAACGCCCAACAGGAGCAGATCATGCAACCCACGACCCACCAGACCGTTCCCGCGACCTCCTCTGTGCCCGCACCGGTGGCTGATCGTCAGTCCGCGGCTTTGCCGAGCGCACCGATTCCTTTGGACATTGACACTCTGGGCCAGATCAGCGGCGGCGCTGGCGGGGATGCTCCAAACGGAAGCTGGTAGTCGTATCAAAACGCAAGTTTTTTGCTGTCGAGTGCGTGTCTGGCGGCTAGTCAACCATGACCAGTCTCTTCCGCCCTGAAGTCGTCGAAGGCCGGCGCCAGGGTTGGCTGGGTAGCATCCAGCTGATCCGCCCGGTGTCGTTCACGGTGCTGACCACCTTGGTCGTGGTCACCGCGGTGGCCGTGACGTCGTATCTCAGCTACGGCGAGTACACCCGCAAGGCGCGGGTCAGCGGCTACTTGGTTCCGGACCGTGGCGTGATCCGCCTCGTCACGCCGCAGGCGGGCACAGTGGTCGAACGGCACGTGGTCGAAGGCCAGGCCGTGCGGCAAGGTGACGTGTTGTTTGTGCTGTCGCTCGAGCGGGCCACGCTCAGCGGCGACACGCAGGCGACCGTGCAGTCCAGCCTCGCTGCGCGTGAGCGCAGTTTGCAGGCGTCGAGCAAGCAGCAGGCGCAGTTGCAGCAGTCGCAATCGGCGGCCCTGCAACGGCAGATCGGCGACATGCGCCGCGAGATGGCGCAGATGGGCGCTGAGGCCGACCTGCAACGCCAGCGTCTGGCCTTGGCCCAGCAAGCCCAGGCCCGGCTGGAATCATTGCGCAGCGAAAACTTCGTGTCGTCGGCTCAGGTGCAGGCCAAGAGCGAAGAGGTGCTCGGCTTGCGTGCGCAGCTGCAAGGGCTGGAGCGCCAAAGCGCGGCGCAGCAGCGCGAGATCGGCAACCTCGAGGCGCAGCTTCGCGAGTTGCCGCTTCGTACCCAGACGCAGCAAGGCGAAATCGATCGTGACCTGGCCTTGCTGGCGCAGCGGTCGGCAGAAAGCCGAGCGCTGACACGCATCGTGATCCGCGCGCCGCAAGACGGTGTGATGACTGCCGTGCTGGCCGAGCGTGGCCAACCCGCCACACCGGACACAGCGCTGGCGAGCTTGGTGCCGTCGGATGCGCATTTGCAGGCGCACCTGTTTGCGCCATCGAGCGCCGTCGGCTTTCTGCGCTCCGATCAAACCGTGCTGCTGCGCTACCAGGCCTACCCGTACCAGAAGTTCGGCCACCAGGCAGGGCATGTGCTGCAGGTGTCGCGCACGCCTTTGCAAGCCGCTGAGCTTGCCAGCCTCGCCTTGCCGGCACGTGGGTTGGACACGAGCGAGCCGCTGTACCGCATCACCGTCGAGCTCGACCAACAGGCGGTGCAAGCCTATGGCCAGGCCCAGGCGCTCGCGCCGGGCATGCAGCTCGATGCCGACGTGATGCTCGACCGGCGCCGCTTGATCGAATGGATCTTCGAACCCGTGCTGAGCATTGCAGGCCGGGTGTGAGAATGCAGGCCCATGTTTGACAAACTCAACCTGGGCTTGGGCGGGCGCCGCGTCCCGCTGATTCTGCAGACCGAGGCCGCTGAATGCGGCCTCGCGTGTCTTGCGATGGTCGCGGCTCAGCATGGCCTGCGCACCGACCTGCCCAGCCTGCGCAAGCGCTTTTCGCTGTCGCTCAAGGGCGCGACCATGGCCGACCTGGTGCGCATGGCCGGCCAGATGCAGCTGAACCCGCGCCCGCTGCGCGCCGAGATGGAACACCTGCCGCAGCTGGCCTTGCCCTGCGTGCTGCACTGGGACCTGAACCACTTCGTCGTGCTGGCCGAGCTGCGCGGTGATTGGGCGACCATTCACGACCCGGCCCGCGGTGTGCGGCGCCTTCGGCTCAGCGAGGTAGGGAAGTACTTCACCGGCGTGGTGCTCGAGCTGTCGCCAGCGGCCGACTTCAAACCCAAGGTCGAGAAGCAGGCGGTCAGCACGCGCCAGCTGCTCGGCCGCGTGGTGGGTCTCAAGCGGTCGCTGGGGCAGATCTTTGCGTTGGCGCTGGCGCTTGAAGTGTTCATGCTGCTGTCGCCGTTCTTCATGCAATGGGTGGTCGACACCGTGCTGGTCAGCGCCGACCGCGACCTGCTGGTCACGCTGGGCGTGGGCTTCGGCCTGCTGGTGTTGGTGCAGGTGGCCACCGGTGCCATCCGCTCGTGGGCCGTGCTGTATCTCTCGGCCACGCTCAACCTGCAATGGCTGTCGAACGTGTTCGCGCACCTGATGCGCCTGCCGGTGAGCTGGTTCGAGAAGCGCCACACCGGCGACATCCTGTCGCGCTTCGGCGCCATCCAGCAGATGCAGCAGACGCTGACCACGAGCTTCATCGAGGCGGTGCTCGACGGCTTGCTGGTGGTGCTGACGTTTGCGGTGATGTGGTTCTACAGCGGCACGCTCACGGCGATTGCCTTTGCGAGCGTGGCGGCCTACGCGCTGCTGCGCTGGGCCTTCTTTCGGCCGCAGCGCGATGCGACCGAAGAATCCATCGTCCACGACGCCAAGCGCTCGACGCACTTCCTCGAATCGCTGCGCGGCGTGCAATCGATCAAGCTCTTCAACCGGCAAGAAGATCGCCAGGCGCAGTTCATGAACCGCGTGGTCGATGCGATGAACGCCAACATCGCCACGCGCAAGCTCGACCTGATGTTCGGCGTGATGCACAAACTGGTGTTCGGCCTGGAGCGCATCGCGGTGATCTGGGTTGGCGCGCTGCTGGTGATGGACCACCGCTTCTCGGTTGGCATGCTGTTCGCCTTCTTCGCCTACAAAGAAACCTTCGCGCTGCGCGTGAGCGGGCTCATCGACAAGCTGGTCGAGTTGAAGATGCTGAAGCTGCAGGGCGAGCGCTTGGCCGACATCGTGCTCACCGCGCCCGAAGCCGAGCCTGATGTGCCGGCTCGTGACGGCGACCTGCCGGCGCGGCTCGAGCTGCGAGGCGTGAGCTTCCGCTACTCGGACAACGAGCCCGAGGTGCTGAAGGACATCAACATCGTGATCGAGCCCGGCGAGTCGGTCGCCATCGCAGGCCCCTCGGGCTGCGGCAAGACGACGCTGCTCAAGCTGATGCTCGGCATCCATGCACCGCAGCAAGGCAACATCCTGGTTGGTGGTGTGCCGCTTCGCCAGTTGGGCCTGCGCAGCTGGCGCGACATGATCGGCACGGTGATGCAAGACGACCAGCTCTTCGCCGGCTCGATCACCGACAACATCAGCTTCTTCGACTCCCACGCCGACGCCACCTGGGTGGCGCAATGCGCGCAGCTCGCGGCCGTGCACGACGAGATCGGCGCCATGCCCATGGGTTACCACACGCTGATCGGCGACATGGGCGCCAGCATTTCGGGCGGGCAGAAGCAGCGCATCTTGCTCGCGCGTGCGTTGTACAAGCGGCCGAAGATTCTGTTCCTCGACGAGGCCACGAGCGCGCTCGACGTGGACCGCGAGCGCCTGGTCAACCAGGCCATTCGCCAGCTTGACCTGACGCGCGTGATCGTCGCGCATCGCCCCGAAACCATGGCCTCGGCTGGCCGCGTGATCGTGTTGAAAGACGGGCGCGTGGCACAAGAGCTCCGTACCGTCACTGGCGCAGGCCGGTGAACGCCTCTGTCTATGCACTTGTCCCTCTCGCCGGGGAGCGAACCCAATCCGTATGCGCTGGCCGCCATAACGCGGGCCGGCGAGTCGTATCCGATCATCGCCTCGCAAGACATCGTCGATGTGCGCGGCGTCAAGCTGTGGGCCCGTGACCAGCCGGTGACGGCCGCGCTGCAGCAACGCCTCTTGGAGCGCCGGCTGCAGCAGCCGCTGGAGGTGTGTTTGCAGGCCGAAGGCGGCGTCACGCTCTTCACGCTGATGCACGACCTGCAAGAGCTCATGGAATCGACCAACCCATTGGCGCCGGCGCTCAAGCCTTGGGCCCCGGTGCTGGTGGCGCAGCTGAAGCAGATCCCGCTGCACTCGGTGGCGCAATTGCTTCTGACGACCGCTGCTGCGACGCGGCCTGCGACCTTGGCGCATGCGGTGACCGGCATGGCGCTGGCGGGCGCCATGCTGGCGAGCCGACAGGCCAGCCACACCGAGATTCGCCTCGCGATGCTGGGTGGTTTGCTGCACGACATCGGCGAGGTCTACATCAACCCGCTGTACCTCGACTACGCCCAGGCGCTCGACCTCATCGGCCACAAGCACCTGGTGGTGCACCCGCGCGTGGCGCAGATGCTGTTGACCACACTGACTGACTATCCTGCGAGCCTGGGTCAGGCCGTTGCCGAGCACCACGAGCGGCTCGACCATTCAGGGTACCCGGCGCGGCTGGGTGATGAAGCGGTGTCAACGCTGGGCCGCGTGCTGTCGGTGGTGGAGGTGGCGCTGGGAAGCCTGTGCGAATCTCATGCGCCGCTGACGCGAGCGAGCTTTGCCTTGCGCGTGGTACCGGGCGAATTCGATCCGACCTGGGCTGCGTTCGTCTGTGACGCAGCGCAAGAGGCGGACGAAGACTTTGCGGGCGAATCACTCCCCGTGGCATCGACGCTGGAATCGCAGCTGGCCGACATCGATCGGCAGCTTTCAGCGGCGCATCAGCTGGCGCTTGACCTGAACGAGCAGCGCCGCACGTCCAAGATCACCGACGTGGTGACCGATGCATTGCACCGGCTTGATCGGCTGCGTGTGGCTTGGAATGCGCTGGGGCTGTGGGGTCTGTCTGGCGACGAGGTGGCCAACGTTGCGCTGCCGTCGGAACGACTGGAACTGGAACTCGCCGAGAGCGAATTGCGCCAGCGCATGCGGGCTTTCCATCGCGAATGCCTCTTGCTGAGCGAAGGGCTCACCGAGGCGGAGAAGTTTCGCTTGTCGCCGTTGTGGCAGGGACTGCTCGATTCGCCCTGAGTGGCTTGCCGTCGTCAGGGCGCGGTGTGGCGCTCCATGTGGCCCAGCCACCGCAATGCTTGCTCGCGGCTGTCGCCACACATCTCGGCAGTGGGCCGGAGCGAGGCGCAGACGGCAGGTCGATCCGGATGGCCGAAGATGGCGCAGGCGTTGTCCGCGGTGAGCTGAATGCATCGCACGCCGGCGGGCTTGCTGATGCCGTTGACGAGCGGCATGCCGGGAATCGGGCTCGAGATGGAGGGCGCGATGCAGCAGGCACCGCAACCGGGGCGGCAGTTCATGGCGAGGATTATTCGGCAACCAAGCCACGCTCGGCCGCGGGCTTGTGCTATGGCGAGTGACGCGGATGAGGCCACCGCCTAAAATTCACGCCCTGCGTCTGCCAGCCTCGCCCCGCGACCGCCGTAGCCGTTCAGCCTCTCGGAGTTCCCATGTTGTACCCCCATGAATTCGACGTGATCGTCGTCGGCGGCGGCCATGCCGGCACCGAGGCCGCGCTCGCGGCCGCGCGCATGGGCGCAAGCACCTTGCTGCTCACGCACAACATCGAGACGCTGGGTCAGATGAGCTGCAACCCGTCGATCGGCGGCATCGGCAAGGGCCACCTGGTCAAGGAGATTGATGCCTTGGGTGGGGCGATGGCTGCCGCCACCGATGAGGCGGGCATTCAGTTCCGCATCCTCAATGGCTCCAAGGGACCGGCGGTGCGTGCGACGCGTGCTCAGGCCGATCGCATCCTGTACAAGGCCGCGATCCGACATCGCCTGGAGAACCAGCCAAACCTCACGCTGTTCCAGCAGGCTGTTGATGACCTGATGGTCGAGGGGGACCGCGTGGTTGGTGCTGTCACGCAAGTTGGCATTCGCTTTCGCAGCAAGGCCGTGGTGCTGACGGCGGGCACCTTCCTCGACGGCCGCATCCACGTCGGCCTGCAGAACCACGCGGGCGGTCGGGCAGGGGACCCGCCGGCGGTGTCGCTGTCTGCGCGGCTGAAGGAGCTGAAGTTGCCGCAAGGCAGGCTCAAGACCGGCACGCCGCCGCGGCTCGACGGGCGCAGCATCGACTTCTCCCAACTCACCGAGCAGCCCGGCGATCTCGATCCGGTGCCGGTGTTCAGCTTCATGGGGCATGTATCGCAGCACCCGAAGCAGGTGCCCTGCTGGATCACGCACACCAACGAGCGCACGCACGAGATCATCCGCTCCGGGTTTGACCGCAGCCCGATGTTCACCGGGGTGATCGAAGGCGTGGGACCGCGCTACTGCCCGAGCATCGAGGACAAGATCAATCGCTTCGCTGACAAGGACTCGCACCAGATCTTTCTGGAGCCCGAAGGTCTCACGACGCACGAGTTCTACCCCAACGGCATCAGCACCAGCCTACCGTTCGACATCCAACTCGCTGCGGTGCGATCGATGCGCGGTCTGGAGAACGCGCACATCCTGCGGCCGGGCTACGCCATCGAATACGACTACTTCGACCCGCGCGGGCTGAAGGCCAGCTTCGAGACCAAGGCGATCAACGGCCTGTTCTTCGCCGGCCAGATCAATGGCACGACTGGTTATGAAGAGGCCGGCGCGCAGGGGTTGTTCGCCGGGATCAACGCGACGCTTCAGGTTCAAGGAAAGGATGCCTGGACGCCGCGTCGCGATCAGGCCTACCTCGGCGTGCTGGTCGATGACCTCATTACGAAGGGCGTGACCGAGCCGTATCGGATGTTCACCAGCCGTGCCGAGTTTCGGCTGCAGCTGCGTGAAGACAATGCCGACCTGCGCCTCACTGACGTCGGCCGTCAGTTGGGGCTGGTGGACGATGCTCGCTGGTCGGCTTTCAACCGCAAGCGCGACGCGGTGGTGCGTGAGACCGAACGCCTGAAGTCCACCTGGGTGACTCCGAGCGTGCTGTCTGCGGTGGACGGTGAGCGCCTTCTGGGCAAGGCCATTGATCACGAGTACAGCTTGGCTGAATTGCTGCGCCGGCCCGAGGTGAACTTCGACGCCGTCTCCGAAGTCGTGGCGATTGCCAAGCCGGAAGCCGTTGTTTCACGTGAAACGTTGCGTGGCGAGTTGGGTGTCGAGTTGGCCGACGCGGTCATTGAGCAGGTTGAGATCAGCATCAAGTACGCCGGCTACATCCACAAGCAGAACGAAGAAGTGGAGCGCACGGTGCATTTCGAGGGGCTGCGTTTGCCGGTTGAACTCGACTACTCGAAGATCACCGCGCTGAGTTTTGAGGCGCGCCAGAAGCTGGCGACGTACCGACCCGAGACGCTGGGACAGGCTTCGCGCATTTCGGGCATCACGCCTGCCAGCATCTCGCTGCTGCTGATCCACCTGAAGAAGGGGCGCTTCAAAGGCTTTGCCGCCAACGAGCTCTCTTTGAGCGAGGCCGTGGGTCGCGATGCCGCTTGAGCAACGTGAGTTGCTGAAGCAGGGCGCCCAGGCGCTTGGCTTGGGCCTGAGCGAAGCGCAGTGCGACGCGCTGCTCGCTTATCAGGCGATGCTGATCAAGTGGAACCAGGTCTACAACCTGACGGCCGTGCGCCAACCGGCCGATATGCTGACTCATCACCTTTTGGACAGCTTGGCCGTGTTGCCTCCGTTGCAAAGACATCTGACCGGTCGCTCTGGGCGGCTGCTGGACGTCGGGAGTGGGGGCGGCTTGCCCGGCGTGGTGCTCGCCATCATGCTGCCGGAGTTGGACGTGACTTGCGTCGACACGGTGGGCAAGAAGGCGAGCTTCATCCGGCAGGTCGCTGGCGACCTCAAGCTGCGCAACCTGAGCGCCGCACACGCCCGTGTGGAAGACTTGCAGCTCGCGCCCTTCGACGTGATCGCCTCACGTGCTTTCGCGTCGCTGGGCGACTTCACGCATTTAACCCACCGACTGCTCGCGGCCGAGGGTGTCTGGATGGCAATGAAAGGGAAGTTGCCCTCTGATGAGATGGCGGCCTTGCCTTCTGAATGCAGTGTGTTTCACGTGGAACAGTTGACGGTGCCAGGCTTGAATGCGGAGCGCTGTCTGGTCTGGATTCGAACGGGCACAACCTCGGTGAGTTCTCAATGACGCTGCTTGGCATCTGGAACTTCGACAATTTCTGCTTGGCCATTCTGTTGTTCCTGGCTCTTCCTGGGCCGGGTACGTTCGCATTGCTGACCTCGACCGCCAAAGGCGGATTTCGCGCAGGTGCGGCCGCTACGCTGGGTTTGATCTTGGGCGACCAAGTGTTGCTGTGGCTGGCGGTGGCTGGCGTGGCGGCATTGCTGGCGGCACACCCGCTGGCCTTTCGTTCGGTGCAGTACGCGGGTGCCGCCTATCTGGCCTGGATCGGGCTGAGGTTGATCTTCGCGAAGGAGGGCGCCGCCTCGCCGATCCACATCGAGCCTCGGCACTACCTGCGCCAAGCCTTGCTGATCACCTTGCTGAATCCCAAGGCCATCGTGTTCTACATGGCCTTCTTCCCCCTCTTCATCAACCCGACGACCCATCGGGGCGCTGTGACCTTTGCGGCAATGGCCGCCACGATTGCCATCATCACTGCCGTCTATTGCTTGACCCTGTGTGCCTTCGCCGGCGCGGTGTCTAGCAAGGTCAGGGCGCACAAGCGTTTTGCCCGCTGGCTCGAAAGGCTGGCCGGCGTGTTCCTGGTGGGCTTTGGCATTCGCCTCGCCAGCAGCTGATTCGATGCTTCCTTTTCACTCACCGGATTGCCCATGACCCGCATCTTCTGCATTGCCAACCAAAAGGGCGGCGTCGGCAAAACCACCACCACCGTCAACCTCGCCGCAGGTTTGGCCAAGATCGGCCAACGCGTGCTGGTGATCGACCTCGACCCCCAGGGTAACGCCACCATGGGCTCCGGGGTCGACAAGCGCGCGCTCAAGCTCAGCGTCTATGACGTGCTGCTCGAGTCGGCCACCATTGCCGAAGCGAGGCAGCGCAGCGAGAAAGTGGGTTACGACGTGCTGGGTGCCAACCGGGAGCTGGCAGGTGCCGAGGTGGAGTTGGTGGAGCTCGAGCGGCGCGACAAGCGGCTGAAGGGCGCCATCGCTGCCGTGGCCGATGACTACGACTTCGTGTTGGTCGATTGCCCTCCCAGCCTGAGCCTGCTCACGCTGAACGGCTTGTGCAGCGCCCACGGGGTGGTCGTGCCCATGCAGTGCGAGTACTTTGCGCTGGAAGGTTTGAGCGACCTAGTCAACACCATCAAGCAGGTTCACGCCAATCTCAACCCGGATCTGCAGATCATCGGCCTGCTGCGGGTGATGTTCGACCCGCGCATTACCTTGCAGCAGCAGGTCAGTGAACAGCTGAAAGCGCACTTCGGCGACAAGGTGTTCAACACCGTGATCCCCCGCAACGTGCGCCTGGCTGAGGCGCCGAGCTATGGCCTGCCCGGCGTGGTGTTCGACCCGGCCTCCAGGGGCGCGCAGTCGTTCGTCGAATTCGCGGCCGAGATGGTCCAGAGAATCAAGGCCACCTGATGCCCAGCCCACTCGCACTCCGCCCCCACTTCGACAGCACCTTGTTGTCACGGATCGAAGACGCTGGCTTGAACGCCAGTGCCCCGCCTCAGCAGCGGTGGCTCGATGGCTGGTTGGTGCGCTTCTCGGCCGGCAAGGCCAAACGTGCCCGCTGCATCAACGCGGTGGCAGACGGCCGGTTGCCGGTGGCCGAGCGGTTGGCGCTCTGCGAGCAGGTCTTCGCGCAGGCCAAACTGCCCCTGGTGGTGCGCATCACGCCGTTCACCTTGCCCAGCCATCTCGACGAGACGCTGGCGGCGATGGGGTTGCACAGCATCGACGACACGCGCGTCATGGCGCTTGCCGGCCTGAACGAGTTGGCGCCTGTGGTGTTGCCGGCTGGCTTGTCGGTGCACACGGTCGGCCTGGAGGCATTTGCCCAGCGAGTCGGCGGACTGCGGGCATCGCCGCTGTCGCAGCGCCAAGCCCACGCCGAGCGCCTGCTGCATTCACCGGTGCCCTTCCACGCTTTCGAGTTGCGCTCACACGGTGAGGTGCTGGCGTGCGGCCAGTACGCGATCGAGGCGGATCTGGTCGGGCTGTATGACGTGTTCACCGCCCCGGCGGCCCGTGGCCACGGCTGTGCACGACAGTTGTGCCAGCACATGCTGGTGCATGCGCGCGAACGCGGCGCTCGCCATGCCTATTTGCAAGTCGAAGGTGACAACCACCCGGCGCGCGCCGTGTATCACCGGCTGGGCTTTGCCGATGGCTATTCGTATCACTACCGCACAGCGGCAGTCGAGACGTGACGCTTTGGCTTTAGAGACCCAGCGATTCGTCCACGCCGAGGTGGACGTTCATCGACTGGACTGCCGCGCCGCTGGCGCCCTTGCCCAGGTTGTCGAGGCGGGCCATCAGGATGGCTTGCGTGTCGTTGGCGAAAACAAAAATATCGACACGATTGGTGTCGTTGCAGGCCTGAACGTCGAAGTAACCCGCTTCTACCGCCGCAGGGTCACGAACCGGCAGCACGCGAATGAAGCGTTCGCCGGCATAGCGATCCGCCAGGGCCTCTTGTAGCTTCTCAGGTGTGGTGCCACTCGCCAACTGCGAAAGATGCAAGGGCACACTCACGCTTAAACCCTTGAGAAAATTGCCCACGATCGGCATGAAGATCGGCTTGGCCTGCAAGCCGGTGTGCGTGGCCATCTCGGGGATGTGCTTGTGCGACAGGGTCAGCGCATAGGGGCGGGGCGAATCGAGCTGTGGGTCACCGTCACCGCCGGCTTCGTACTGCTCGATCATCTTCTTGCCGCCACCCGAGTAACCGGTGATGGAACTGGCGCTGATCGGCAGGGCAGCCGGCACCAAGCCCGCGTCGACCAGCGGGCGCAGCAGCAAGATGAAGGCGCTGGAATGGCAGCCCGGGTTGGAAATGCGCTTGCTGCGGCGAATCTTGTCGCGCTGGTCGAGAGCCAGCTCGGGCAGGCCGAAGGCCCAGTCGGCTGCCGTGCGGTGCGCCGTGCTGGCGTCGATGATGCAAGTATTCGGGTTGTTGACGAGCGCCACGGCTTCGCGCGCGGCTGCATCGGGCAGGCAAAGGAAGGCGACGTCGGCGGCATTCAGCAGGCGAGCGCGTTCATCGGCATCCTTGCGGCGCTCGGGCGCGATCCGCAGCACTTCGATGTCGCTGCGGCCGGCGAGATACTCGTTGATGCGCAGCCCAGTCGTGCCTTCCTGGCCGTCCACAAACACCCGGTATGTCATTTCATCACCTTCAATTTCAACGAAACGCAAGGATAAAGCACGCACATGACAAGCACTGAGGTTTTCCCTTTGGCGGGTGTGCGGGTGTTGTTGCTGCCGGGATGGTTGAACTCCGATGGCGCCCATTGGCAGAGCCGCTGGGAAGAGCTGCACGGCGACCATCGCGTTGAGCAGGATGATTGGCACTGGCCCAAACGCGGCGACTGGATGGCGCGTCTCGAAGAAGTGTTGATGCACAGCGACACCCCGGCCGTGCTGGTGGCGCACAGCCTGGGGTGCCAACTGGTCGCGGCCTGGGCAGCCCATTCGCGGCACACGCATCGTGTGGCGGCGGCCATGCTGGTGGCGCTGCCCGATGTCGAACGTGAAGACATGCCGCCCCAACTGGCACCGTGGCGGCCCATCGTGCGCAAGCGGCTGCCGTTCGCGAGCATGGCCGTGGTGAGCAGCGATGACCCCTACTGCACACCTGATCGTGCCGCGCAGATGGCCGCCGATTGGGGCAGCGAGCTGATGTCGGTGGGTGCGCGCGGGCACATCAACGGCGACTCAGGTCTCGGAGATTGGCAGCAGGGTCGCGCGATGTTGCAGGCCCTGGTTGCTGTCACCAAGTGAGCACCGAGCCCGATCGGCCAGAATGCGCCCATGGTCACCAAGAAACCCAAAGGCCTCGGCCTGGGCCTCGAAGCGCTGCTCGGCCCCAAAGTCAATGACAACCCCGCATCGGTTTCCGATGGCATCCCCCACACGCTGAAGCTCGCGCAACTGCAGCCGGGCAAGTACCAGCCGCGCACGCGCATGGACGAAGGTTCGCTCTACGAGCTGGCCGAGAGCATCAAGGCGCAGGGGATCATGCAGCCCATTCTCGTTCGGCCTGTCGGCCCGGGCCGCTTCGAGATCATCGCGGGCGAGCGGCGCACGCGTGCTGCCAAGCTGGCCGGCCTCGACGAAGTGCCGGTGCTGGTGAAAGACGTGCCCGATGAAGCCGCGGCCGCAATGGCGCTCATCGAGAACATCCAGCGCGAAGACCTCAACCCGCTGGAAGAAGCGCAAGGCATCGCGCGGCTCGTCAATGAATTCCATCTCACGCACGAACAAGCGGCGCAAGCTGTCGGGCGCTCGCGTAGTGCGGCCAGCAACCTGCTGCGTCTGTTGAACCTCGCTGAGCCCGTGCAGCAGATGTTGATGGCGGGCGACATCGACATGGGCCACGCGCGTGCGCTGCTGCCATTGGAAGGTGCGCAACAAATACTCACAGCGGCCGAAATTGTCGGCAAGAAACTCAGCGTGCGTGAAGCCGAGCGGCTGGTGACCAAGACTGCTGCATCGCGTCAAAAGCCCTTGCTGCGCATGGCCAAGGAGAAATCACGCGATATTTCGCGCATCGAAGAAGAGCTCTCCGATGCCTTGACCGCGCAGGTCGAGATTCGCGTGAAGAAACGGACCAAGCGCGGCGAGCAAGGCGAGGTCGCCATTCAATTCGGATCGTTGGATGAACTCAACGGGTTGCTCGAAAAACTTGGCTTGTCGAATGCATAGGCGTATCTTGGTGCGGTGCTGTTTGGTTGACGGCACATTCCATGAGGAACTTTGTTTTGCTTTCATCCCTCCCTTGCATGAGGGGACCGTGGGTTGAGGTGGCAGCCGGCTTGCTCAAGCGGCACACTCCTTGCAAAGCTTGAACAACGGTGATATTTCGCTTCTTATCGACACATGATTGCTCTCACAATGACTCAAGCTTGATCACAAGCGGCTGACGACACAAGGAAAGCTCTGATGGAGCCTGACGCGGGCTTCATCAGAACTTCCCCAGACGGTGCCGAGGTGGCCCCCGGCACCGTCTTCCTGAGATCTAGGAGGTCAGCATGGATGTGATCAGCCATTTCGCCGCTCGTTTCGAGCGTACGCGTGAAGAGGAGCTCTCCCTCGAGGAGTACCTCGCCGAATGCAAACGCAATCCCGTTGCGTATGCCACCGCCGCCGAGCGCATGCTCAAGGCCATCGGTGAGCCGCAGAGTGTCGACACGCGCAACGACCAGCGCTTGTCTCGGCTCTTTGCCAACAAGGTCATCAAGATCTACCCGGCCTTCGCCGAGTTCTACGGCATGGAAGACTCCATCGAACAGGTGGTGTCGTACTTCCGACATGCGGCGCAGGGGCTGGAAGAAAAGAAGCAGATCCTCTATCTGCTGGGCCCGGTGGGCGGCGGCAAGTCGTCGATTGCCGAGCGGCTCAAGTCGCTGATGCAAGAGGTGCCCTTCTACGCCATCAAGGGCTCGCCGGTGAACGAATCGCCGCTGGGCTTGTTCGATGCCATCGAAGACGGGCCGATCCTGGAGAAGGAATACGGCATCCCGCGCCGCTACCTGCAGCGCATCCTGTCACCCTGGGCCGTGAAGCGCCTGGATGAGTACGGTGGTGACATCCGCAAGTTCAAGATCGTCAAACGCTTCCCGTCGGTGCTCAAGCAGGTGGGTATCGCGAAGACCGAACCGGGTGACGAGAACAATCAAGACATCAGCTCGCTGGTCGGCAAGGTCGACATCCGCAAGCTCGAGACCTACGCGCAGGACGACCCCGACGCGTACAGCTACTCCGGTGGCCTGTGCCTGGCCAACCAGGGCCTGCTCGAGTTCGTTGAAATGTTCAAGGCGCCGATCAAGGTGCTGCACCCGCTGCTGACCGCCACGCAGGAAGGCAACTACAAGGGAACCGAAGGCTTCGGCGCCATTCCGTTCGACGGCATCGTGCTCGCGCACAGCAACGAGAGCGAATGGAAAACCTTCCGCAACAACAAGAACAACGAGGCCTTCCTCGACCGGATCTACATCGTGAAGGTGCCGTACTGCCTGCGCGTCTCCGAAGAGGTGAAGATCTACGAGAAGCTCTTGCGCGGATCGTCGCTGGCACAGGCCACCTGCGCGCCTGGCACGCTGAAGATGATGAGCCAGTTCGCCTCGCTCACGCGCCTGAAGGAGCCCGAGAACTCGAGCCTCTATTCCAAGATGCTGGTGTACGACGGTGAGAACCTCAAAGACACCGACCCGCGCGCCAAGAGCTTCCAGGAGTACCGTGACTACGCGGGGGTCGACGAAGGCATGAGCGGCGTGTCCACGCGCTTCGCCTTCAAGATTCTCTCCAAGGTGTTCAACTTCGACAGCACCGAAGTCGCCGCCAACCCGGTGCACTTGATGTACGTGCTCGAGCAGCAGATCGAGCGCGAACAGTTCCCGGCAGAGACCGAGCAGAAGTACCTCGCGTTCATCAAGGAGCACCTGGCGGTCAAGTACGCCGAGTTCATCGGCAAGGAAATCCAGACTGCGTACCTCGAGAGCTACAGCGAGTACGGCCAGAACATCTTCGACCGCTACGTCACCTACGCCGACTACTGGATCCAGGACCACGAGTACCGCGACACCGATACCGGCGAGGTGTTCGACCGTGGCTCGCTGAATTCCGAACTCGAGAAGATCGAGAAGCCCGCCGGCATCAGCAACCCGAAGGACTTCCGCAACGAGATCGTCAACTTCGTGTTGCGCGCCCGCGCTAACAACTCGGGCAACAACCCGACGTGGACGAGCTACGAGAAGCTGCGCACGGTGATCGAGAAGAAGATGTTCTCCAACACCGAAGAGTTGCTGCCGGTGATCAGCTTCAACGCGAAGGCGAGTGCAGACGAAGCCAAGAAGCATGAGGACTTCGTCACCCGCATGGTGGCCAAGGGCTACACGCCGAAGCAAGTGCGCTTGTTGTGCGAGTGGTATCTGCGTGTGAGGAAAAGTTCGTGATGGCAGTCGCGCTTTAACGACTTCGAAGGGATCGCATGCTCCAGCAGATCATCGATCGACGGCTCGCTGGCAAGAACAAGTCCATCGGCAACCGCGAGCGCTTTCTGCGCCGCCACAAGGACCAGATCCGCGAGGCGGTGAAGCGCGCGGTCGACGGGCGCGGCATCCGCGACATGGCGCAAGGGGAAGACATCCACATCCCCAAGCGCGACATCGCCGAGCCGGTGTTCGGCCATGGCCAGGGTGGCAAGCGCGAGATGGTGCACCCCGGCAACAAGGACTACGTGCGTGGCGACCGCATCGAGCGGCCGAAAGGCGGCGGGGGCGGTGGGGGCGGCGGGCAGGCCAGCGATTCCGGCGAGGGGGACGACGACTTCGTCTTCCATCTCAGCAAAGAAGAGTTCATGCAGGTCTTCTTCGACGACCTTGCGTTGCCCAACCTCACCCGCACCACGCTCGCCGAGACGCCCGAGTTCAAGACCCACCGCGCCGGCTACAGCAGCGATGGCACGCCCAACAACCTGCACGTGGTTCGTTCGATGCGTGGCGCCATTGGCCGGCGCATTGCGCTGGGTGCCAATTCACGGCGCGACCTGAGAGAGCTCGAAGAAGAGCTGGCGAAACTCAAGGCTCACCCTGCCGGCCACGAAGTGGCCATCCTCGCGCTCGAGAAAGAAATCGAGGCACTGCGCCTTCGCCTGGGCCGCATTCCTTATCTCGACCCCATCGACCTGCGCTACCGCAGCCGCGTGCGCGTGCCGGTGCCGACCTCGAAGGCCGTGATGTTCTGCTTGATGGACGTCTCGGGTTCGATGGACGAAGCCCGCAAGGACCTCGCCAAACGTTTCTTCATCCTGCTGTACCTCTTTCTCACGAGGCACTACGAGAAGATCGACATCGTCTTCATTCGCCACCACACGCAGGCGCAAGAGGTCGACGAGCAGAACTTCTTCCACTCCACCGAAACCGGTGGCACGGTGGTCTCCAGTGCGCTGGTGCTGATGGAAGAGGTGGCCAAGGCACGCTACCCGACGAGCGAGTGGAACATCTACGGTGCCCAGGCCAGCGACGGCGACAACTGGCACCACGACAGTGGCCGCTGCCGCGAGCTGTTGCAGAACAACATCCTGCCGCTCTGCCGCTATTTCGCCTATGTGCAAGTGGCTGAAGAAGAGCAGAACCTGTGGGACGAATACGCGGCGCTTGCGGCGGAGTCGAAGGACTTCGCGATCCGCAAGGTGACCGAGGCTTCACAGATCTACCCGGTATTTCGGCAACTGTTCAAGAAGGAAGGGGCCGCAGCATGAACATCCATGTGGACACTCCCTGGGGAGAGGAACGCCGTAAGGAGCAGTGGACAGGCGCCCCACGCCGCCGTGCTGCTGACATCAGGGCGCCGGTTCGCATGCGGGAGCCGTTGCCGTCTCCGAGCGACTGGTCGTTCGACTTGATCGAGCGCTACCACGAGATCATCAAGGCCACGGCTACGCGCTACGGGCTCGACACCTACCCGAACCAGCTCGAGATCATCACCGCCGAGCAGATGATGGACGCGTACGCATCGGTCGGCATGCCGGTGAACTACCGCCACTGGAGCTACGGCAAGGAGTTCATCTCTACCGAGAAGAACTACAAGCGCGGCCACATGGGCCTGGCCTACGAGATCGTCATCAACTCCAACCCTTGCATCAGCTACCTGATGGAAGAGAACACGATGGCGATGCAGGCGTTGGTCATCGCGCATGCCGCCTACGGCCACAACAGCTTCTTCAAGGGCAACTACCTGTTCCGCATGTGGACCGATGCGGGCTCGATCATCGATTACCTGGTCTACGCCAAGAATTACGTCACCGATTGCGAGGAGCGTTACGGCCTCGACGCTGTGGAAGAACTGCTCGACAGCTGCCACGCGCTGATGAACCACGGTGTCGACCGCTACCGTCGGCCCAGCCGCAAGTCGCTCGCGCAAGAGCTGGCCGACCGCAAGGACCGCGAGGCCTACGCGCAGCAGCAAGTCAACGAGATGTGGCGCACGCTGCCTCGCAAGGCCGACAAGGCTGCCGAAGAAGCGCAGGCGCGCCGATTCCCCGAAGAGCCGCAGGAGAACCTGCTGTACTTCATCGAGAAGAACGCGCCGCTGCTCGAACCCTGGCAGCGCGAGATCGTGCGCATCGTGCGCAAGGTGGCGCAGTACTTCTACCCGCAGCGCCAGACGCAGGTGATGAACGAAGGCTGGGCCACCTTCTGGCACCACAAGCTGCTCAACACCATGTACGACGACGGTTATCTGACCGACGGCATGATGATCGAATGGCTCAAGTCGCACACCAACGTGGTGTACCAGCCGCGCGTGGGCGACCGCAACTACAGCGGCATCAACCCGTATGCGCTGGGCTTTGCGATGTACACCGACATCAAGCGCATCTGCGAGAACCCGACCGACGAAGACCGCCAGTGGTTCCCCGACATCGCTGGCAAGGACTGGCTCGAGACCATCGACCACGCGATGCGCAACTTCAAGGACGAGAGCTTTGTCGGCCAGTACCTCTCGCCCAACCTGATGCGCGAGTTCCGCTTCTTCTCCATCCTCGACGACGAGCGTGAAGACGAACTCGAAGTGGCGGCCATTCACGACGACAGCGGCTACCGCCGCGTGCGCGAGGCCTTATCGCATCAGTACGACCTCGGTGCGCGAGAGCCCAACATCCAGGTGTGGAGCGTCAACCTGCGCGGCGACCGGTCACTGACCTTGCGGCATGCGCAGCACAACGACAGGCCGCTGCACGACGGCGCAAACGAAGTGCTCAAGCATGTGGCACGCCTGTGGGGCTTCGGGGTACACCTTGAAAGCGTGAACGGTGCTGGCGAAGTGCAGCGCCGCTGGACGGTAACGCCTGCCACGACGGGATGACGGGCCCGGCCGGCGGGTATGCCGGCCGCAGCCTCGATGATCAAGCCGGCTCTTCGCTGATGAAGGGCTGCACCACGCTCACGACCTTTTTCACGTACTCGTCTTTCTCGCCGACCGGCGCAACGTAGTGCAGCGCCTGCTCGGTGGCTTGCAAGCCGGCGCGCTTGAGCATCACCCACGCGGCCAGGTACTGCGAAGCCATGCAGCCGCCGGCGGTGGCTACCGGGCCGCGCGCGTGAAAGGGTTCGTCGACGACACGCACGCCGGCTTCGACGACCCACGGCTTGGTGGTGAGGTCGGTGCACGCCGGCATGTTGCCGATCAGGCCGAGCCGCGCCAGCAGCAGCGTGCCCGAGCACTGCGCGCCGATCAGCTGGCGCAGCGGGTCGAGCGCAAAGCGGTCGAGCAAGGCCGAGTTCTCGGCGATGGCGCGGGTGTAGATGCCGCTGCCGAACAGCACCACGTCAGCCTCATTCGCGAATTCCAGCGGCTGCTGCGCCTCGATCGTCACGCCGTTCATCGACGTCAGCCGTGTGGCGGGACCGGTGATCTCGGCCGTGAACCCGTGCGGACGCAGGCGGTTTAGCAGGCCGAGCGCAATGAACGAGTCGAGTTCATTGAACCCATCGAAGGTGATGATCGCGACCCGCGTGCTCATGACAGCCCCTCGGCCAACGAGTACGTTGGCCGGCCATGCGGCTTGCATGCCGCATGGCGCTCCGGCGGGCAATTCCCGAGCCGTCGGGAATTGCTTTTCCGCCTACGCTCCCCCAAGGGAATGCGGGCCGGCTTGGGAGCGGCCCGGCGCTCGGCCCGCCACAGCGTTGGCGTAGGAAGTCGCATGCGATCAGGTTTCGAGCAGGCTGCGCAGCATCCAGGCCGTCTGCTCATGCACCGTGAGGCGTTGCGTGAGCAGGTCGGCGGTGGGCTCGTCGCCCGCCTTGTCGGCCAGCGGGAACATGCCGCGGGCCGTGCGCGCGACGGCCTCGTGGCCGGTGACGAGAATGCGCACCATGTCCATCGCTTTGGGCGGCACGGCCGGCGCGTCCTTGATCGACGCCAGCGCGCCGAATTGGGCATAGGACCCTGGCGCGGCATGGCCCAGCGAGCGGATGCGCTCGGCAATCGGGTCGACGGCGTTCCACAACTCGGTGTACTGGCCCATGAACATCAGATGCAGCGTGTTGAACATCGGCCCCGTCACGTTCCAGTGGAAGTTGTGCGTGGTGAGGTACAGCGTGTAGGTGTCGGCCAGCAGGTGGCTCAGGCCGTCGGCAATCGCGCCGCGGTCTTTCTCGCTGATGCCGATGTTGATCTGCACGGTGCCGGTGGCAGGTGCGGCGGCTTTGGGTTTCTTGGCCATGTTGTTCTCCGTTGAATGGCGTGTTGAGCTATGGGTGCAGTCTATGGGTGAGAAGGGCGCGCGTGCAATCGTGGCTCGATGCCGCCAGGGTCAAGACACCCGGTGCACGCCTTCCAGCGGGCAGGCGTAGATGGCATTGCGCAGCGCGGCGATGGCCTCGTAGCGCGTGAAGGTGCGGCGCCACGCCAGCACCACCCGCCGCGTGGGTACCGGGTCGGCAAACGGCACGTAACGCACATGCGGCTGGGCGTCTTTCGGCACGCTGAGTTGTGGCACCACGGTCACGCCCATGCCCGAAGCCACCATGTACTTGATGGTCTCGAGCGACGAGCCTTCGAAGCTCTTGCGGATGCCCTCGGCATCGCTGGAGAAGCGCGCGTACTCGGGGCAGACCTCGAGCACATGGTCGCGAAAGCAGTGGCCCGTGCCGAGCAGCAGCATGGTTTCCTTCTTCAGCTCCTCGGCGCTGATGCTCTTGCGCTTGGCCAACGGGTGCGTGGAGGGCACGGCGACCATGAAGGGTTCGTCGTACAGCGGTGCCACCGCCAGGCCTGCGTCGGGGAAGGGCTCGGCGAGGATGGCGCAATCGAGCTCGCCGGTGCGCAGCATCTCCAGCAGCTTGACGGTGAAGTTCTCTTGCAGCATCAGCGGCATCTGCGGCACGCGGTCGATGGCCTGCTTCACCAGATCGGGCAGCAAATAAGGGCCGATGGTGTAGATCACGCCCAGGCGCAGCGGGCCCGACACCGGGTCTTTGCCGCGCTTGGCGATCTCCTTGATGCCGGCCGCCTGCTCGATCACCGACTGCGCCTGGCGCACGATCTCTTCGCCCAGCGGCGTCACGCTCACCTCATTGGCGCCGCGCTCGAAGAGCTTCACGTCCAGCTCTTCCTCGAGTTTCTTGATCGCCACGCTGAGCGTGGGCTGCGAGACGAAACACGCCTCGGCGGCGCGACCGAAGTGCTTCTCTCGGGCGACCGCCACGATGTATCTCAGCTCAGTGAGTGTCATGGCTCGCAGAATAGCCCACACGCTGTCTCGCGTCATGCGCCCGACGGCATCACCTTTCGATACTCTCGTGTTGCGCGCTTGTCGCGTCACGCGGCTCGGCAGATTCTCGCGGTCGCGGCATGTGCCGCGCACCGAAAGTCCGTATGAGTACACCGCGTTTGCGCATCCTGGGTCTCGTCACTTCGGCCGCCATCGGCCTGTCAGCCTGTTATGTGGTGCCCATCGACCCGCGCACCGGGCAGGGCTACCCGATCGCCCATGACAACTACGGAACGCCTTCAAGCAGCAATGTCACCGTGGCCACGCCACCGGCACCTCCCGGCCCACCGCAGCCCACCGTGTTGAGCGCGCGCCTGTACCCGCTCAACCCGCAGGCCAACAAGGGCGGCCTGATCACGGCCGTGGTGGTCGACAACAACACCGGCCGCGGCAGTTTCACGCTGAGCTATCTGGGTGACACGCTGCAGGGCGAGGCCACGCGCGTCGACGCCAACTACGCCGCCTTCGGCCGCATCTACAACGATGTCCTGGGCCTGTCGCAGCGCAGCTTCAGCGGGCGCCGCGGCATCGCCAATGCGTTTGGCAGCAAGGGTGTCAACGCCCAATGCGAATACCTGATCACCGGCCCGGCGATGGGCACCGGCGCCTGCCAGTTCTCCGACGGAGCGAAGTACCAGATGCACTTCGGCAGCTGAATCCAGCCACCGGAATCGCGTCTGGAGAATCCTCAGGACTTGGTCGTGCGCTTGAGCGATTCGAGCCGTGCCAGGTCCAGGCCTTCGACCGTGGACTTCAGCGCGGCCTGGTCGAGCCGTTGCCCCTTCGCTTCGACGATCAGGCCGTTGCCGAGGATGACCGTGTACTCGCCCTGGCTGCCATCCTTGTGGAACTCTTCGCGCACCGTGCGCGCGCCCTGCTTGTAGACGCGCTCGACCTTGCCGTCGGTCTCGCGATCGAGCGTGATGGCGGCGGCCCAGCCCAGCGCCGCCAGGCCGGCGGTGCCGCCGACGTCGGTGACGGACAGGTTCAGGCGCTTGTCGTCGCCCGCGTAGGTGGCCTTGGCCGACGAGCCCATCTTGCTGGCCTCGGCCTCGATGCTGTCGCGCTTGAGATTGCTGGCGCGCTCCGGCAGGGCGGTCTTGAGCTCGTCCGCGGCAATGGGGTCGCCGCCGGCGATCGCACTCATCATTTCGCCCAGCGCATTGCCGGCCGCCGCCGGGTCACCCGACTTCTGCGCCGCTTCCATGCGCTTGCCCGCCTCTTCCATCTTCTTGGCCATCGCCTCCATCTTGGAGGTGTCGATGTTGACCTCGCCATCCGGCGTGCTGAACTTGATGTCACGGTCGCGGTGCATGCTGGCCATGCCGCCGAAGCCGCGCCCGGGCATCACGGCGGCCGACACAGCCCCGACGATCAGGCCGGCCACGATGCCGCACACGATCACCACCGCCGTGTAGGCACCGGCCTTCTCCTGCGGGCACTTCATCAGCACGGGGATGCCGGTGTAGATCAGGTAGATCGAGTAGAGCCCGGCGACCAAGCCCAGGATGCTCAGCGACGGGATCAGGCTGAAGACGCCACCCACGAAACCCGCCGTGCAGCCATAGGCCACCAGCTTGAACGCGTTGATCTGGCTCTTGCTGCCGCCGAAGGTGGGCGCGAGTGCGTCGACGATCAGCGCGAGCACGAACACCATCAGCAGCGACAAGCCGTAGCTCACCACCATGTTCACCAGGCCCGACATGAACGGCATGCGGATGTGCATGCCGAAGCCGCCGAAACCGATGAGCGACATGCCGATGAAGCCGGCCACCGCAGGGATCGCGGCCAGGTAGATCAGGTAGGTCTGGTAGATGCCGGCCACGTCGGCCTGCTCCTGCTCGATCACCGGCCAGGTGGGCTTGGGCTTGAGCAGGATGTCTTGAACGCGCTGTACGAGGTTCATGAGATGTCTCCGACGAGGCTGGGTGGCACGACGCCAGCGGCGAATCTACCTGCCGCCGCGACGCCTGCCAAAGGACCAACGTCACACGGCCGAAGCAGCCGCCGGCTCTCAGGCCTTCAGGTATTCCGCCTTGCTGCCCAGCCAGCGCGCCACATGCTGCTCTGCAATACGCGGCTGTGTGGCCAGCAATTGCGCAGCGGCCTGGCGCGCCTGGTGCACCAGCGGCTCGTCGAGCGTCAGGTCGGCAAAGCGCAGCAGCGGGGCGCCCGACTGGCGTGCGCCGAGAAACTCGCCCGGCCCGCGGATCTCAAGGTCGCGGCGCGCGATCTCGAAGCCGTCGTTCGTCTCGGCCATGGCCTTCAACCGTGCCTTGCCGGTGTCCGACAGCGGCGAGGTGTAGAGCAGCACGCACACGCTCGCCACCGAGCCGCGGCCCACGCGGCCGCGCAGCTGGTGCAGCTGGCTCAGGCCGAAGCGCTCGGCGTGCTCGATCACCATCAGGCTCGCGTTGGGCACGTCGACGCCGACCTCGATCACCGTCGTGCTCACCAGCACCTTCATCTCGCCTTGCGTGAAGAGCGACATCACGGCCGCCTTCTCCGCCGCCGGCATGCGGCCGTGCAGCAAGCCGACGAGCACACCCGGCAGCGCCTCGCTCAGCTGCTGATGCGTGGCGGTGGCGTTCTGCAGATCGAGTTTCTCGCTCTCTTCGATCAGAGGGCAAACCCAGTACACCTGCCGGCCACGCCCCACCTCTTCGGCAATGGTGCGGACCACGCTCTCGCGTTTGCCGTCGCTGAACACCTTGGTGACGATGGGCGTGCGGCCAGGCGGCAGCTCGTCGATCGTGCTCACGTCGAGGTCGGCGAAGAGCGTCATCGCGAGCGTGCGCGGGATGGGCGTGGCGCTCATCATCAGCATGTGCGGCTCGAGCGCCTGCTGGTCCAACTTATCTCGCAGAGCTAGCCGCTGCGCGACGCCGAAACGATGCTGCTCATCGATGATGGCAAGCCCCAGCTTCGCGAACTGCACCTCGCTCTGGATGACGGCGTGCGTGCCCACCACCAGCTTCGCCTCGCCCGAGGCCACCTGCACCAGCATCTCGGTGCGCTTCTTGCCCTTGCGGCTGCCGGTGAGCCACGCGGTTTGGATGCCCAGCGGCTCCAGCCAACCCACCAGTTTGCGAAAGTGCTGTTCGGCCAGGATCTCGGTCGGCGCCATCAGCGCGCACTGCCAGCCTTCGTTCATCACCACGGTGGCTGCAAGCGCCGCCACCACGGTCTTGCCCGAGCCCACGTCGCCTTGCAGCAGGCGGTGCATGGGAATCTCTCGCTGCAGGTCGAGTGCGATCTCTTCGACGACACGTCGTTGCGCCGAGGTCAGGCCGAAGGGCAGGGCCGCCAACAGCTTCTCCTGCAGGCCGCCGGCACGCACGGTGAAGCGCGGCGCGCGCTGCAAGGCCCGTTCGTTCTTGGCCTGCAACTGCGAGAGCTGCTGCGCCAGCAGCTCCTCGAACTTCAGCCGCTGCCACGCAGGGTGGGTCTTGTCTTCCAGCGTCGCTAGGCTCACGTCGGGCGTGGGGTGGTGCAGAAAGCGCAGCGATTCACGCAGGCTCAGCAAGCCGGGCGGCACCAGCACGGGCGGAATCAGCTCCGACAAGTCCGCGCGCTGCAGCCCCGAGGTCACGGCCTTGCGCAGGTAGGCCTGCGGCAAGGTCGCGCTGCTCGGGTAGACCGGCGTCAGCGCCGTCGCAAGCGGCGTCTCGCTGTCCACGGTCTTGAAGGTGGGGTGCACCATCTCCAGCCCGAAGAAGCCGCCGCGCGCCTCGCCGCGCACACGCACGCGATTGCCGGCTGCCAGGGTTTTCTGGTGGTTGGGGTAGAAATGAAGAAAGCGCAGGAACAGCTCGCCTCTTGCGTCACCACTGCCGTCATCCAGCTTCACCACCAGCTGTCGCCGCGGGCGAAACTGCACCTGGCAATCGCTGACGACGCCTTCCACCTGAGCCGTGTCGCCGTCGCGCAGCGCGCTGATCGGCGTGATGCGCGTCTCGTCTTCATAACGCAGGGGGATGTGCAGCGCGAGGTCGATGTCGCGCACCAGGCCCAGCTTCTCCATCGCCTTCTGCGGCGCAGACTTTTCCTTGCGCGCGTCAGAGGGGTTGGCGGTGGGCATGGGACAATTTTGCCCTTCTTCCACCTTGGCACGGGGACAAGTCCTCCCCTCAACGGCATGTCACCTGAGACCTCGCGCAGCTTCACGCTCGCCGACTTCGATTTCACCCTCCCGCCCGAACTCATCGCACAGCACCCTGCGGCCGAACGAAGCGGCTCGCGTTTGCTCGACGGCACTGCCGCGTTGCCGGCTGACCGCGGTTTTCGCGATCTGCCCGGCCTGCTGCGCGCAGGCGACCTGCTGGTGTTCAACGACACGCTTGTCATCAAGGCGCGGCTGCTGGGCAGCAAGGCCACCGGCGGTTCGGTCGAGGCGCTGGTCGAGCGAGTGTTGCCGAGCGGCGAGGTGCTGCTGCATTTGCGTGCCAGCAAGTCGCCCAAGCCGGGGTCGATGATTCGTTTCGTGAGCGGCGATGGCGCGAACCACTTCGACGCCGAGATGCTCGGCCGCGACGGCCCGGAGAACTCGCTGTTCCGCCTGCGCTTCCCGAGCGAGCCTTTTGCGCTGATCGAGCGACACGGCCATGTGCCGCTGCCGCCCTACATCACGCATGCCGACGATGCCGATGACGAGCGCCGCTACCAGACGGTGTTCGCCGCACGGCCCGGCGCCGCGGCCGCGCCCACGGCCTCGCTGCATTTCGATGAGGCGGTGCTGTCAGCGTTGGAAGAGCGCGGCGTGCGTCGCGCCAGCGTGACGCTCCACGTCGGCGCCGGCACCTTCCAGCCGGTGCGCACCGACAACCTGGCCGAACACCGCATGCACAGCGAATGGTTCGATGTGCCGCAGGCCACGGTCGAGGCGATCGAGGCCACGCATGCCGCTGGCGGGCGCGTGGTGGCGGCGGGCACTACCACGCTGCGTGCGCTGGAGTCCGCAGCGCTGAACGTCAAAGAAGGCGGCACGCTGCAAGCCGGCAGCCGCGACACCGACATCTTCATCACCCCCGGGTTCGACTTCCGTGTGGTGGACGTGCTCGTCACCAACTTCCACCTGCCCAAGAGCACCTTGCTGATGCTGGTCAGCGCCTTCGCCGGCCACGAGCACATGATGGCGCTGTACCGCCACGCCATCGCGCAACGCTACCGCTTCTTCAGCTATGGCGATGCGATGCTGCTGTCGCGTTCCTCGGGCAAAGCCCGATAGCCTGCCCGACCAGCCCGTCGAGACAGCGCCAGAACAGCACCGCCTCGAGCCCTATGCCCGCGTGGGCAGCCAAGGCGTTGGCGGCAGGGACGGGATGGACGTGGGTGAACGCAGGGCCGCGTCTGTGTACCGGCGCGACAGTTCAAGGTGGTAGCCCGCCTCATCCACCTGAATCTTCTGGAGGACGCGTTGCTGGGTTGCGGCCGCGGCGGCAAAGTTGCCGTTGGCGTAGTTCAGTCGGGCGTCGAGGGCCATTCCGATGGGATGCTCGTCGATCCAGGATCCGAGATCACGCATCAGCTTGCGCGCTCTGGTCAGGTCGCCGGCCTCGATCCAGAGCCATGCACCGTCGATGCAAGCGTTGGCGCGCCACAGACCCATGGGCGCGGCCTCGGCGCTTGCGTGCAGCCGCTCCAGCGCCAGCGCGCGGCGACCCGACGCATGCATCTGCATCGCCTCGCAGTGGAGCAAGGCAGCCACCAGTCTGGCGTTGCTGCCGACCCCCGGGCGCTCTCGTGTGTCGGCCAATGCGGTCAGTGCCTCTTCGCCTTGTTGGGATCGAACCAGCGAAACGATGAGCCACGGCAAAGCCTCATGTTCCGGCAACTGCGCCTCCAGTTCACGGCAGAGCGAGAGGGCCGCTTGCCACGCCCGAACGGCCGCCCCATGGTCTTGTGCGCACGCCGCATGATGGCCCCGCGCCATCAAGACTCCCGGCAGGAGCGCGGGGGAACGTTCGCGCTGCACCTGTTCCAGCACGGCGACGATGCCAGCCGACTCACTGGGCGCGCGCAGCTCGCGATGCAACCAGCAGAGCGTGTTGGCTGCCGGCGCAATGCTGCCTTGCTCTGCCTGGGCCAGCCCCGTTGCAAGCGACTCCCGGCCGTGTTTCAACGCCGCCCTGAACAGCCCCTGTTCGCCACAGTAGCTCGCCAGATGCAAGGACGTGTGCGCGAAGTCGCTCTTGAGCTGATAGGCGCAGCTCAGGTCGCGCCCCTCGTGCGCCAGCTGGGTGGCGGCGGCCAGATTGCCCTGGTGGGCGTTCATCCAGGCTGTATTGATCATCCATGCCAGACGATGGAGATGGTTTTCGCTCGCGTCGCAAAGCTCCTGCATGCGTTGCAGGCACTTTTTCGCGCACGCGAAATCATGCTGGAAGATGGCGACCGACGACCGGAACAGGTAGGCCATCGTGATCCAGTCTGGAGCGCCTTGCGACGTGCCCAGGCGCAGCGCCTCGTCCAGGTGGCGACGGGCGGGTTCGAAGAGGCGCTTGCCACTGTAGGCGCGACCCAGTGCGTGATGCACGATGGCTTCTTGCGCAATGTTGCCGGTCGCGCGGGCCTGCTCGAGCAAGTGTTTGCCGAGGGGAAAGGCGGCGTCATCGCCCAGTTGGGACAAAGCAGCGAGACGCTCCAGTTGGACGGCCTGGCTGTCGGGCTCGATGTCCAGCACGATCTGGAACAGGTCGGCGGCCACCCTCCAGTTCTGCTCGCCCGCCGCTTGCATGGCGCGAGCCAGGGTCTGCACGGCCACGGGGTCGGTGGACTCGAGCTCGATCACGGCGGCTGGCTCCTCTGGGAAGAGCGTTGCCTCAATGGCGGCGGCGAGCCGGCGAGCAAGTGGCGCCAGGGCCCCACCTTTCAACCGATGGCGCGTCACGAGCGGCGGCACGCCCACGGCGTAGTCGAGACAGAAGCGCTCGCCTTCGCAGCGGACCTGGACATGCACGACGCGACGAGCGCCCAGCAGACGAACCGCCAGGCCGGCCCGTTCGGAGAGGTCAGCTTGCTCAGGCAGGCTGGCCATGGCGGTTTGCACAGACTGCAGCGGGACCACGGCAAGTCGCGAGTCGGCGGCCAATGCCTTGGCCACCACCGACATCAGGCCGAGTTCAACCCAGTCGAGATCGGGCTGGCCGGTCAGGTTTTCGAAGGGCAGCAATGCGATCGAGACGGTGCTGATGCGAGGCGGCGGCATCGCGGCGTGCGACTTCCCGCTGCGCTGCGCTTCACCGGAGGCTCCGCCACTCCCTTCGCGCTCGACGGTGCACGCGAAGCGATATCCCTTTCGATGGATGGTGCGGATCAGTGCGGGTGCCTTGCCCGTGTCGCCTATCGCCTGCCGAGCTTTGAATACAGCACGAGCCAGTACGCCGACCGAGACACACCGACCGTTCCAAACGCGCTCCAGCAATTCGTCTTTGGCGACGACACGATCCCGATGCTCGAGCAGGTAGACCAGCAGATCGAAGGCGAGCGGCTCGATGCGTTGGCGGTGTCCATTCAGAACAACTTCCCGCGGCCCCACTCGTACTTCGCATTGCTCGAAGCGAAACACGAGGTCTTTCGTTGCTGCCCGTGGCTCACTCTCATTCGGCATCTGGATCACCAGTGAACAGCGCTGCGCTCACATCGATCCGGGCCCTGGCCTGTATCGATGGTGATGCTGCAGTCGATCTCGATGCTGCGGCTGTCGATCTCGCCCATCGGGATGGGCGGGGGTAAAAAAGGAAAGCCGCTTCGGCGAAACCCGGGTCTCAGATGGGCGAGTTCGTCGAAGGAAACTTCACGAATGAGCTGCTGCAGTCGATGGCGGCTGCGGTGCCTTTGCGCGAATCGACGAGGGTGAACTTGGATGCCGACGAAGCGACGAAAGGAATGGTGACCGGCCCCGGCCCCAGGGTCAGCGTGGCGTAGTCGGGCTGTGTCGGGCCGCCTTTCTTGCCTGCCGAGGTCAGGAAACCGGTCGAGTCGAACACCACGTTGTCGAGCTTCATCGTCAGCAGGTTGGCCGTGCTGCCGTAGTTGTAGCCGCGGAAGATCACCTTGCCGGCGCCGAACTTCGGGCTGGCGAGCACGTGCATGCCGGTGATGGCGATGTCGTGCACGTTGGGCGAATTGGTGTGCTTGCCCGAGCTGTAGTACGGATCGAAGATCAGGGGCTGCTTGACGTTGCGCGCGCAGATGTTCTTGTAGGTCACGCCGCTGACGTCACCTCCAACGGTGTCGTAGGTCTTGATGCGCAGTGCGTTGGATTGCACGTCGTCGAAGCCGTCGACGCTCAGGTTGTCAACCAGCACGCTGCTCACGCCCTTTGTGGTCTCGCTGCCGATCGACACGCCGTGACCATAGTAGAGGTGGTTGTGGGCGAGGTAGACCTTCGAGGTCGCTGCGTCGGCGGCCTTGATGGCGATGTGATCGTCACCCGTGCTGATGTACGAATACGCGATCGTCACGTTGCTACTCTCGACCGGGTCGATGCCATCGGTATTGGCGGCCGTGCCCGGCGTGAAGCAGGTGCTCGGCTTGGTCGCCGCCGTGGCGGGGTCGGGCATGGTGCCGGCGGCACATGCGTAGTTGGCCACGGTGTAGGCAAGCGATGGCGTCAACACCTTGACGCCCCAGGCCACGAGGCCGTCCAGCCCGCTCACCACCACATGGAAATTGGGCGAGTTCTGCAGGGTCACGCGGTAGAGCGTGAAGTTGCTGCCGCCCATCAGGTTGATCAGCCGTGGGTTGTTCTGCTTCTTGCCGGTCGCTTCATTCAGGTTGGCCACATCCCACCAGGTCATCTTGCCGGCCTGCACGCCTGAGGTCAGTACGCTGCCGCCCCGGCCGTCGATGATGCCGTCGCCGACGACGCCGCTGTTGGCGGCGTTCTTCAGGCGGATCAGGGCGTAGCAGGACTTGCCGTCGCCCGCTGCGTTGCCGCAGTTGCCGCCGCCATTGTCGAAGTCGACCGGGCTGCGCGAAGCGAACAGGGTGACACCGGTGTCGACCCACAGCGTGACGCCGCTGTTCAGCAGCAGCGGCCCGGACAGGAACGCGTTGGCGCTGCCGTTGGTCACCAGGCGCACGGCCTTGCCGGCAGCGCAACCATTGATCGCCTTTTGAATGGCGTCCGTGTCTGGCTGCGAGTTCGCGGGATTCGCATCCAGTGAGTCGGGCAGCTTGCCGCCGCTCTGGGTGCGCGTCGCGGAGATCGTGGCGCACAGGCTGGTGGGCAGCTTCGGCTCAGCCGGAAGCGTGGGGTTGTACGCGGTGACAGCTTGGGCGCGCTCGGTGGGCGTGGAGTCGGCGGCCTGGGCGACCGACGCCGAAGCCTGATCGTTGGGTTCAGACGAACCACCGCAAGCCGACAGGCCCGCCAGCAGGGAGGCAGCCAATGAAAGCGCGATCATCTGCCGCGTTGACGTGTTGCGCATCATGTCCAAACCTTTTGTGACTGCGTAGAGGGAATTGCCGCTCGTCCCGGGGAGTTTCTCGTCCGCGACGGAGCACTGCGAATCGGCCGTGCTCGGTGCATCGGGCGTCGGCAGCGAGGCCGGCGCAGTGTAGGGAAGGGGTCGGGAAAAGGCATGACCGAACCCTGACGAACCGATGACCGCGGGCGCGTCTCTTCCACGCCAAGCGAACGTTTCCAGATCCCGGGGCGCCTGCAAGGCGGCGCACGGACGGACGATGCGCTCCCTGTTCGTCAAGTGGGCGGCGAGGTCGCGTGGGGGAGCACGAACCCTCGCCGTTTCTTCAGCCGTGGCGATGCGATGCCGACACATTCGCCGGCCGGCGGCCGGTGACGCGCTCGACGAGGCGTTCGAGTCGCCGCCAGAACGACACCTCTTCGAGCAGTGGGTTCAGGAAGTTCGTCACCACGCAGTAGTGCGAGTCCTTTCCGCCTTGATGGTGGCGGCCATGGTGGCGCGGCGTCTGCAGCACATAGGCGCGCTGCAGGCGCGTCACCCACCACGGGTTTTCGCGCGGGTTCTGGTGCGTCCACTTGTGCATCTGGTTCGCGTTGGCGACCAGCACGGCGAACACCAGCACGGTGGCGTTGAGGCAGCCGAGCACCCACGAAGCCGTCAACACCAGCGCGCCCACGAGGGCCAGGTCCCATGAACTCTGCCACCAGCTGCGCGCCAGAAAGTCGCGTGGACGGCGGTGGTGCAGATCGTTGTCAAGCGCGATCTGGTTGATCAGCGACAGCTTGCGCTGCGGCTTGACGCGGGCGTATGCGTCTTCGGCCCAATGCACGAAGCCTGAGAAGAAATCGGCCAGCAACACTGCGGCGGCCAGACCGCACCACGTGACACCTCCCATTGCACCCATCTCTGTCGCTCTTTCGTCGCCCCTTCACATGAAGGTGGGCGCATCGTGCGCAGTCGACGCCCGCTGCTCAAGGGAAAACGGTGCAGTAGCGTGCGGCGATACCGACGGGTGCCGGGTGTCGGCACCGAGTCTCCCCCGACAGGGTGAGCGGCGGCGATATGCTGCGCCTGCGGTTTGATGCACCGCACGGCGCTTGTCGGCCATTTGGTCGATGGCGACGGTGACCTGCGATCGAAACAATCCAGGTCAAGCTCCCGAATGTGTCGCGCATGAATCTTCTCCTTGGTCTGATCCGGCGCGGCTGCATGCTCGGGCTGGTATTTGCCGGCTTGCTGTGCTCCCTGCAGGCGCTGGCTCAGGTCAGCCCGCAGATCGAACTCAAGGAGGCCGAGTTCATTGCCGACGGGGCCACCATCGGCATGCCGATGGCTCTGCCTGACACCTGGGCGCACCGTGGGCTGCGGGTGAACGGGCAGGCCCGTTACCGCTTGCGCTTCGAGCTGGCTGCGGTGCCGACGCAACCCTGGGCCGTGCGCTTCGCGCGGGTGAGTTCGACGCGCCAGGTGTCGCTCAACGGGCAGCTGGTCGAGACCGAAAGCCCCGCCGGCCGCGACCACCCGGTGCCCGCGGTGATTGAACTGCCTTCGTTGTTGCTCAAGCCCGGTGTCAACGAGCTGGAGATCGTCGTGCGCTACCGCACCCGCGGCGGGCTGTCCACCGCCACCATCGGGCCGGGGGCCGACCTGCGGCTGCTGGACGACAGCGAAGCCCTGTGGAGCCGCGAGCTGCCGCGCGCGCTGAACATGGGCATGGTGGTGCTCGCTCTGTTCATGCTGATGATCCGCATCAGCCGGCCGAGCGAAACGGCCATGGGCTACTTCGGCCTGCTGGCGCTGCTGGGCTCGCTGCGCAACTACACCTACTTTGCCGACGTCACCTTGCTGCCGTCCGCTGCCACCGACTGGATGTTCTTCGCGGTGCAGGTCTGGATGGTGGCGCTCTTCGCGGCTTTCGGGCTTAGCCTCGCCTCCGGTCGCCCACGTGGGATCACGGGCTACCTGATCGCAGGCCCTGCGATAGCGTTGCCTGTGCTGGCCGCCGCGTTGACGCCGTTCGGGCTGCTGCCTCTGCTGCGCACCATCACCTACCCGGTCCTGCTGCTGCTGGCCGTGGTCGCTTTGAGGCTGGTGTGGCGGGCCGTGCGCCGCCACCACGACTACGCGCACTACACCCTGCTGGTCAGCCTGGGTGCGGTGGTGGCCGCCGGTGCGCACGACTACGCCTATCAGCAGGGCCACCTCGCGATGACGGGCACCTTCTGGATTCCCTTCGTGATGCCCTTCGCGCTGGGCGTCTATGCCGTCACGCTGATGACCCGCCTGGTGGCGGCCCTCAGCGAAGTGGAGCGGCTGAACGTGGAACTCGAGCACCGTGTGCTGCAGCGAACGCGCGCATTGCAAAGTGCCAACGCCGCAAAGACGCGCTTCATCGCATCGGCGAGCCATGACCTGCGCCAACCGGTGGCCGCCATCGGCCTGATGGTGGGTTTGCTGCGCGAGCAGATTGCCGTGCCACGCTTGCAGACCATGATCGACCGCGTGGACGAAGCAGTGGCCTCGATGGAGGCCATGCTGAAGGGCTTGCTCGACCTGTCGCGCCTGGAATCGGGCACGGCCCAGGCACGGCCGCAGCGCGTGGTGTTGCAGACGGTGTTCAACGCCATCAGCGTGCATGAGGGCGAAGCCGCGCTCGCCAAAGGCCTGCGCATCCGCTTCCGGCCCACGCGGCTGACGGTGCAGTCCGACCCGGTGATGCTCGAGCAGATCGTGCGCAACCTGGTGAGCAACGCGGTGCGCTACACCGAGCAGGGCGGCGTGCTGGTTGTGGCCCGCCAGCGAGGGGCCGATCAGGTGCTGCTGCAGGTGTGGGACAGCGGCATCGGCATCGCACCGGAGCACCAGGCCAGCGTGTTCGAGGAGTTTGTGCAGGTCGGCAACGCTGCACGCGAGCGCACCCGCGGCTTCGGTCTCGGCCTGTCCATCGTCAAGCGCAGCGCCGAGGTGCTGAACCATCCTCTGACACTTCGCTCGCACCTGGGTCGTGGGAGTTGCTTCAGCCTCACCTTGCCGCGCGGCACGGACGAGCGCCGCGGACAACAGCGCAACACCACGGCCATTCAGCCTCTGGTCGGCCTGCGCATGGTGCTGGTGGAAGACGACGCCAGCGTGCGCGAAAGCCTGAGCGAACGCCTGCAGGCCTGGGGCGCTTCGGTGCAGGCCTTCGATGGCGTGCCCTCGCTGCGGGCCGCACTGCCGCCGGTGGGTCGTGTGAAGGACGGCAGCTTCACCGACCTGCTCATCACCGACCAGCGCATGCCGGGTGGCAGCGGCCTGCTGGTGATCGAACTCGTGCGGCAGCGATGCGGCGCCACGCGTGCGATGGTGGTCACCGGCGACACCTCACCCGGCGACCTCACGTTGTTGGCAGCCAGCGGCGTGCCGGTGCTGCACAAGCCGTTTCGCGCCGAAGAGCTGCTGGCAGCCATCCACCGCGCGCTGCAGGCGGTGGCCATCGGAGAACTGCCGCCGCCGTGAGCGCGGTGTCCGTCGATGCGCCGTGCTTCAGCTGGCGAGGTGGGCGTTCAACCGCAGGCCCAGCCGCGCCGCGGCCACCACGGCCTGCGTGCGCGAGCTCGCGTCGAGCTTGCGAAAGATGGCTGCCAGGTGCGTCTTTACCGTCGATTCCGACAGGCTCAGGTCGCGGCAGATCAGCTTGTTGGGCTTGCCTTCGATCAGCAGCTTGAGCACCTCGAGCTGGCGCGGTGACAGGCCCAGCGATTGGCCCGCATCGGCCGCCTCAAGCGAGCGCGGGGGCAGGGTACTTCGCTGTAGCACGGCGTCGGGCAGGTAGACGCCACCGTCGAGCACCACGCGCAAGGCCGTTTGCATTGCCTTGAGCCGCGAGGTCTTGGGAATGAAACCGGCAGCGCCTTCGTCGATGGCGGCGAGCACGGTGTCTGCGGTCTCGTCTGCCGACAAGACCACCACCGTCACCTCAGGCGCCTGTTCGCGCAGGCGCCGAAGGCCCTGCATGCCGGCGCTGTCGGGCAGGCCCAGATCGAGCAGCACGAGGCCGATGTCGCCTTCTGCTGCGATGCGGGCGAGCGCCTCGGCGATGCCGCCGGCCTGATGGATCTCCAGGTGGGGAAATGACTGGGTCATCAATAACGCCAGGCCTTCACGGAACAGGGGGTGATCGTCTACCAGGAGCGTCTTCATGAAGGCGGGGAGTGCAGAGACACTTTGATTATGAGTGCCCTGATAACGCCCTGTTGACGCGGGTTGCTGTGAGGTGGGTCGGCCATTTGGCCGATGGCGATCGAGCGCTGCGCACGCGGCGACCGTGCATTGCTGCATGCCTGCGCGTCGCACCTTCGGCCGTTTGGTCGAAGCGCAAAGACATGCGTCACAGCATCCTCTGCATCAACGCACATCGCAGGCAAGACCTCGACAAATGCGTGACTGCCTTTCCCGAACGCCTCACCACGAATTGGAGCAATCTATGCGACTTCTACACATTGCAACGGCCATGACGAGCGTTGGCCTGCTCGCCGCTTGCGGCGGCTCGCCCAGCGACAGCCCGGCACCCGCTCCGGCACCCAGCGCACCGGCGTCGATCACCTTGACCGGCGTGGTGGCCAAGGGCGCCGCCCTGGCTGGCGCGACCGTGGCCGCCAAGTGCGCCACCGGTACCGGCACGGCTACTTCCGACAGCGCCGGCGGCTACACCCTCAGCATCACCAACGGCGCGTTGCCCTGCGTGCTCGAAGCCACCAGCAGCGACGCAGCGACGGTGCTGCACTCAGTGGCCACGGCCACGACCGGCAGCACCGCTGCCACGGCCAACATCACCACGCTCACCGAGCTGCTGGTGGCTCAGCTGACCGGCCAGAACCCCACGGCCTACATGGCCGGACTCGATACCGCGACCCTGGCCACCACCGTGACGGCCTCCACCGTCGGTGCCGCGCAGACCAGCGTGCTGAGCACGATCACGTCGGCAGGCATCGACACCTCGGCCGTCGGCAACATGGTCACCGGCCCGCTGGTGGCAGCATCGGGCGCCACGGCTGGCAACGGCTACGACCTGGTGCTCGACAGCCTGCAAACCCAGCTGACCGGCAGCGGCACGGCGTTCAGCGAGTTCGTCGCCACCGTAGCTGCCTCGTCGCCCGCAGCGCCTGCGCCAGTTGCTCAAGCTGCCGACCTGCCTGCCGATCTGTTGCTGAAGCCCAAGGCCAGCAACTGTGCCTCGCTGCGAAGCGGGACTTATCGAATCATCAAGATTGCTCCGTCGGTGGCCAACGGCGAGAACGATCCGGTCACCGCCACCGAGACCATCAACTTTGATGCCACGACCCTGATCGCAGGCGCTGGCTCCAATGACTCTCAGCAATGGACCGCTGCCGGCGATTGCCGGTACACGAATACCGACGGCGGCGACATCGTGGTCTCGCCTTCCGGCGTGATCGTGGCGCGCACCCTCGTGGGTGCCGATGACGACACCACATCAGACGGTGGCAAGGTCCGCATGCTGATTGCCGTGCCGGAACAGACCATTGCCCTGTCCGAACTGGAAGGCGACTGGAACCTGCTGGGCTTTGACTTCGAGTCTGCCGGTGTGCAGGCGCCCAATTCCGGCCTCGTCCACGTGAACGCCAGTGGTGCCATGACAAGCAGCAAGTGCTCCGAAGACGCCTTGAACACCGCCGAGGCGAGCTGCACCGTCGAGCCAGCCCCGCTGCCGGTGTTCAGCGTCAATTCCGGTGGCGGCTTCACGCTTTCGTCCAACCATCCGACGGATGTCTGGAGCTCGCGCTTCTTCGCCTACAGGGCCGGCAACGGCGGGCTGATGGTGGTCGGCCTGAACGCGCAGGGCGAGTTGAGCATCGGGACCCACAGGCGGACGCTCACGTTGCCGCCTGTCGGCCGGGTGACGACCTCGTGGAACATTGCCATCACCAGTGCCACGGTGGCCGACCCTCTGTCCACAACCACCAACACGATCACCGGCGCCGACGTCAACACCAGCATCGTGACGCGCAACAGCCAGGCCGACGCGAACACCTTCACGGTGCCCCAGCAGATGGCCTACAACACGCCGCGTGACGGCTTGTTCCGCCGCACGCCGGAAACCGTGACGGCCAGCAACGGCTCGAGCGCGACGGTTCGCGAAGGTTATTTCCTGTCGGTCGCCGGCATGGGCCTGACGAGCTATGTGCTGCCGGACAACATCGCCGGTGCGGGCAACAACGCGCGCTTCGGCATGTCCGTCACGAAGCCGGCGGCGCCGACGCCGGCTCCGTAAGCGGCCGTCGATAAACCGACCCGGGCCCGCGTCAACACGCGGGCCCGGCTTCGTTTCCACGAGCACCGAGACACCTTCATGACCTCACCATTGCACCTCTCGCATCGCACAGCCGTCATCGCCGGCCTCGGCCTGTGTCTGGCCGCCACAGGCGCCTTCGCACAGACGCCACCCGACGAGCGCGGCTTCTCGTACTTCATGGGCCTGGGCGTGCAAAGCCTCACCTACCGCGAAAAGCCCAGCATCGTGCCGGCCGAAAGTCGCGCACGCGTGACCAACCCTTTGCTCATCACCGGTGCCGTGTACGCCATCAATGCCGACAGCCTGATGTCGCTCGACAGCGAGTCCACCTTCGCGCCGGCCACGGTGACGGAGCAATGGACGGCCACCACCGGCACGATCAACGGCGTCGCGCTCACCGACCGCGTGCTGCAGACCAACCGCTTCAGCCTTCAGGAAACCACCACGCGCCTGCTGCTGCAGTACCGCGTTCGCGAGCAGTGGTTCGTGGTGGGCGGGCCGAGCTTTCACTCGCAATCGTTCAAACGCTTCGGCTTCAAGGCCGGGGCCGACAACGTCACCTCCCTGCCGGTCGACAGAACGGTGGAAGAGTCAGCCAGCGAAGTGCTGCTGCATGTCGGCCTGGCGCTCGAGTCCGAGCGCGTGCGCAACAGCCGCGACCACTACAGCCTGCGCGCCACCGTCGGCGTGCCGGTCTGGCGCCGGCTCGACAACACCGCGTTCCCGGATCAGAGCTTCACAGGAACCGGCGGCTTCGACCTCGGCCTTGCCGGGCGCTACAGCTACGCCATCGTTCCGAACGTGCACATCGGCGTGTGGGGCCAGCTGGCCCAGGCGCAGCGGCGCGCGCAGGGCGACAGCAATGTGGAGTTGCCGAAGTCGACGCTAAGCAGCGTGGCTGGGGGCATTGAGTTGCTCTGGAAGCTTTGAGCGCCCGGGCGGGCGCCTGTCCAGCTGCTTGAAACGAGCTCGCGCTGCCACAATCCACACATGCTCCAGTTCGAACTGCTCAAGACCGAAGGCCAGGCTCGCCGCGGCCGCCTCACGCTCAACCATGGCGTGGTCGAAACGCCGATCTTCATGCCCGTCGGCACCTACGGCACGGTGAAGGGCGTGATGCCTGCATCGCTCGAAGAGATGGGCGCACAGATCATCCTCGGCAACACCTTTCACCTGTGGCTGCGCCCCGGGGTCGACGTGCTGAACCAGTTCGGCGGGCTGCATCGTTTCGAGTCGTGGAACAAACCCATCCTCACCGACAGCGGCGGCTTCCAGGTGTGGAGCCTGGGCGAGATGCGCAAGATCAGCGAAGAGGGCGTCAAGTTCGCGTCGCCGGTCAACGGCGACAAGCTCTTCCTCACGCCCGAAGTGAGCATGCAGATCCAGCGCGCGCTCAACAGCGACATCGTGATGCAGTTCGACGAGTGCACGCCCTACGAGACCAAGGGCCACCTCACCACCGAGCGCGAAGCTCGCATCTCGATGGAATTGAGCCTGCGCTGGGCGCGGCGCTGCCTGGCCGAGTTCACTAAGCTCGAGAACCCCAACGCCTTGTTCGGCATCGTGCAGGGCGGCATGTTCGAGAACCTGCGCGAGGAGTCCTTGGCATCGCTGGTCGAACTCGACCTGCCGGGGTATGCGATCGGCGGCGTCAGCGTCGGCGAGCCCAAGCCGGAGATGCAGCGCATCGTCGCGCACACGCCGCATCGGCTTCCTGCGAACAAGCCGCGCTACCTGATGGGTGTGGGCACGCCCGAAGACCTGGTGGAAGGCGTGGTGGCTGGCGTCGACATGTTCGACTGCGTGATGCCCACGCGCAATGCGCGCAACGGACACCTCTTCACCCGCTTCGGCGACCTGAAGGTGCGCAACGCGCGCTACAAGACGGAAGAGACGCCGGTCGACTCGACCTGCAGCTGCTACACCTGCAAGAACTTCCCGCGGGCCTACCTGCACCACCTCGACCGTTGCGGCGAGATGCTGTCGCCGATGCTCAACAGCATCCACAACCTGCACTACTACCTGAACCTGATGCGCGAGATGCGCGAGGCGCTGGACGAAGGCCGGCTCGCGGCCTTCGTGCTGCAGTTCAAGGCCGATCGCGCGCGCGGCGTCTAGCGGCGCGGCGAATCGGTTCTCGCCGGATCAGCTTGCCGGCTTGTCGCTGGTCAGCAGCGGCAGGCTGCCTTCGCTCTGATCGCCCAGCAGGCCGGCGCGGGCGTAGATGCCGAGCTTGTCGCGCGTGTCGGCGATGTCGAGGTTGCGCATGGTCAGCTGGCCGATGCGGTCGATCGGCTGGAAGGCGCCTTCCACCTTTTCCATCGACAAGCGCTCGGGCTTGTAGGTGAGGTTGGGGCTTACCGTGTCCATCAGCGTGTAGTCGTTGCCGCGGCGCAGCTCGAACGTCACCTCGCCGGTGATGGCGCGGGCGATCCAGCGCTGGGCGCTCTCGCGCAGCATCATGGCTTGCGAATCGAACCAGCGGCCCTGGTACAGCAGACGGCCGAGCTTGCGGCCATTGGCGCGGTACTGCTCGATGGTGTCTTCATTGTGGATGCCAGTGACCAGGCGCTCGTAGGCGATGTGCAGCAGCGCCATGCCTGGGCCTTCGTAGACGCCGCGGCTCTTGGCCTCGATGATGCGATTCTCGATCTGGTCGCTCATGCCCAGGCCGTGGCGGCCGCCGATGCGGTTGGCCTCTTCGAACAACGCCACCGTGCTGCCGAAGCGCACGCCGTTCAGCGCGACCGGCCGGCCTTCGTCGAAGCTCACAGAAACCCGCTCGCTCTTCACCGCCACGTCGTCGCGCCAGAAGGCCACGCCCATGATCGGGTTGACGATGTGCATGCCCTTGTCCAGGAACTCCAGGTCCTTGGCCTCGTGCGTGGCACCGAGCATGTTGGAGTCGGTCGAGTAGGCCTTCTCGGTGCTCATCTTGTAGTCGAAGCCATGGGCGACGAGGTACTCGCTCATCTCCTTGCGGCCGCCCAGCTCGTCGATGAAGGTCTGGTCGAGCCAGGGCTTGTAGATGCGCAACGCCGGGTTGGCCAGCAGGCCATAGCGGTAGAAGCGCTCGATGTCGTTGCCCTTGTAGGTGCTGCCGTCACCCCAGATGTGCACGCCGTCGTCCTTCATCGCCACCACCAGCGCGGTGCCGGTCACGGCGCGCCCGAGCGGGGTGGTGTTGAAGTAGGTGGCGCCGCCGGTGCTGATGTGGAAGGCACCGCTCTGGATGGCGGCAATGCCTTCGGCCACCAGCTGCGCGCGGCAGTCGACCAGGCGGGCGATGTCGGCGCCGTAGGCCAGAGCCTTGCGCGGGATGTCGTCGTAGTCGCTCTCGTCGGGCTGGCCGAGGTTGGCGGTGTAGGCGCAGGGGACGGCGCCCTTCTTGCGCATCCAGTGCACGGCGGCGCTGGTGTCGAGGCCGCCCGAGAAGGCGATGCCGACGCGTTCGCCGGCGGGGAGGTGTTGGAGGATGGTGGCGGCCACGCGATGCTCGCTTCTGTGGTGATGGACGGGCTGAGGGAAGCCTGGGATTTTAGGCGCTGTGGCGCACCCCCGGCAGCGGCGTGGCCAGCAGCCGACCCACCTGCTCACGCAGGGCGCCCGGCGACACCTCGTGCGGCAGTACCGCCGTGCCGGCCACCAGGCCCACCGGGCTCAGCACACCGCGGCGAAAGGGCTTCGTCATGGCCGAGCCTTCGACCCGCGAGAAGAAGGAGCCCCACAGGTTCTGCAGCGCCATCGGCACGACAGGAACCGGGTTCGTCTCCAGCAGCTTCATCACGCCGCCTTTGAACTCGCCCAGCTCGCCGTCTTTGGTGATCGCGCCTTCGGGGAAGATGCAGACGAGGTCGCCTTCTGCCAGCACCTGGCGGGCGCGCTCGAAGGCCTGCTCGTAGACGGCCGCGTCTTCACGCTGCGGTGCGATCGGGATGGCCTTGGCCAGCTTGAACAGCCAGCCGAGCACCGGCACCTTGAAGATGCGGTGGTCCATGATGAAAGCAATCGGCCGGGGGCTCGCCGCCATCAGCAGCACGGCATCGACGAAGCTCACGTGGTTGCACACCAGGATGGCGGCGCCCTTGGTCGGGATGTTCTCGTCGCCACGCACCTTGAAGCGGTAGACCAGCCGCGTCGCGACGAAGGCGATGAAGCGCAGCAGGTACTCGGGCATCAGCATGAAGATGTAGAAGGCCACGATGGCGTTCAACACGCCGGTGATCAAAAACACCTGCGGGATCGTGAAGTTCATCGCCAGCAAGGCGCCGACACCCACCGAACTCACGATCATGAACAGCGCGTTGAGGATGTTGTTGGCCGCGATGATGCGGGCGCGGTAGCTGGGCTGCGAGCGCAGCTGGATCAGCGCGTACATCGGCACGCTGTAGATGCCGGCGAACAGCGACAGCAGCATCAGGTCGGCCATCACGCGCCAGTGCGCACCCACGGCCATGAACTGGCTCACCGTCAGCGGTGCCGATGCCGGCAAGCCGCGCGAGGCGAAGTACAGGTCGATCGCAAAGATGCTCATGCCGATGGCGCCGAGCGGCACGAGGCCAATCTCCACATGCCGCTTCGACAGCATCTCGCACAGCAGCGAGCCGATGCCGATACCGATCGAGAACACCACCAGCAGCAGTGAGGCCACGTGCTCGTCGCCATGCAGCACTTCTTTTGCGAACGACGGGAACTGCGACAGGAACACGGCGCCAAAGAACCACATCCACGAGATGCCCAGCAGCGAGCGGAACACCGCCACGTTCTCGTTGGCGAGCTTCAGGTTGCGCCAGGTCTCGGTGAAAGGGTTCCAGTTGATCTTCAACTCGGGGTCGGTCGACGGCGTGGCCGGCACGCCTTGCGCAAACAGGCGCCCCAGCAGCGCAACACCGACACACGCCCAGGCGATGTAATGCGCGCCGGCCTGGGGAATCGCGATCAGCAGGCCGCCGGCCACGTTGCCGAGCAGGATGGCGACGAAGGTGCCCATCTCGACCATGCCGTTGCCGCCGGTCAGCTCCCGCTCGTTCAAGTGCTGCGGTAGGTAAGCGAACTTCACCGGGCCGAAGAGCGTGGAGTGCAGGCCCATCAGGAACACACAGGCCAGCAGCACCGGTACGTTGGCGTTCAGGAAGCCGTAGCCTGCGAGCAGCATCACGCCGACTTCGAGCCACTTCACGAAGCGGATCATCTTCGTCTTGTCGTACTTGTCGGTCAGCTGGCCGCTGGTGGCCGAGAACAGCAGGAACGGGAAGATGAACAGCGCGCCGATGACGAGGCCGGCCATCGCCGGGGGCAGCCAGCTCACCTGCACCTGGTAGGTCACCATCACCGTGAACGCAAACTTGAACAGGTTGTCGTTGCCTGCGCCGAGAAACTGCGTCCAGAAAAAGGGTGCGAAGCGGCGCTGCGTCAGCAGGGCGAACTGGTTGGGGTGTTCGGGGTGGCTCAAGGCGTCTCCTCAGTGTGGCTCTTCGGCTGTCGGCGCAATCTACCTCACCACCTGCACCGGGCCGCCGAGGCCGCTGCGATTCAACCACGTGAAGACCGAGTCGACCGTGACGGTTTCGATGTGATCGCTGAATCGTTTCGCGTTGGGGTGGTCGTCGAAGGCGACGTTGGCTGCCGTCATGCGCGCGCCCAGGCGCTTGAAGGCCGAGATGTGCAAGGTGGCGGGTTGATAGCCCTGCCGCTGCAGCCAATCCTGTGCGCGCTCGCGCGTTTGTGCGCTCGGGTCTTGCGACAGGGCCAGCGTTTCCAGCACCCACTGGTTCGACTGCTGGTAGGTCTGCGCCCACGGGTAGGCGACCATGCTGTAGCGCGGGGTGTTGAGCTGCGCGAGCCGGGCGTTGCTGCGCAGCACCGGCAGCAGGCGCGCCTGCACGTCCACCGAGAGCACCACGATGCCGGCCTGGTAGTCATACAAGTCGTCGAGGAAGAACTCGCCCAGGCCCTGGCGATATACCGACGCAACGGCGCTGCCGCACTGGTTCAGCTTGTGGGCCACGTACCAGCGGTCACCGTCGCGGTAGGCCCAGCCCATGTGCGAGTAGCGCTGGCCGTACTCGCTCAGGTTCTGGCCGACGCGGGCCAGCGCCACCACCTGCGCGCCGCTCACGTCTAGCTGGCGGGCGGTGTGTTCGGCCAGGCTCATCGCGCGCTCGATGTTGCGCGCCTGCGGCGCCTTCTGCTCGCAGGAGCGGCCGGCGTGGGCCAGTGTCGCGATGCACAGCAGTGCGACGGCGACGATGTGTTTCATCGCGTGACTCGCTCGTTGTAGAGCAGGGCCGCGCCGATCTGGTTCGGGATGAAGGCGATGGCTTGCCCGGCTGCTGAGAGCACCCAGCCGGCGCTGATCGCTGTCACCACCACGGCGGTTCCCACGGCCACCGACACGCCGCCGGCCACGGTGATGCTGGCCCGCACGCCGTCCGAGGCGCGCTCCAGCACCCACACCGTGCCTTCGGCCGACGCTTCGACCGCGACCACGGTGAGCATCGCGCCGCCCGAGATGAACATCACCGGCGCGGCCACCGACACCGCGATGGGCAGCATCGACAGCGCACTCGCGTCCGACGCATTCGGGTGCGCCTGCGCTGTCGAGAAACCACCGGCGAGCAGGGCGGCGCACAGCGCACCCTTGAGAAGCAATTTCTTCATGGTCGACTCCTTATTCGTTGTCGCGGGCGGCACGCATGCCGTCGCGGCGGGCCTCGGCGATCAGCACGTCTTGTGCATCGCGCAGCGTCTTGGCCAGCGTGAACACGCTCGAGATCAAGAACAACCAGCTCACGCCGAGGAAGGCCTTGTAGGTCGGGTTCACGTCCATGCGCCACAGGCCCCAGCCGGTGAGCGCCATCGCGAGCGAGAAGCCGCCCCACACCACCAGGCCCCACATCGGCGTGTCGACGCGGCGCTGCTCGTTGTCGCGGATGTACTTGGCCAGCGCGAACGCGGTCGACAGGCAGAACACGTAGCCCATCACCATGAAGGCGCGGTGAATGTCTTCACCGGGCAGGTAGGCCAGGCCGGTACCGCACAGCGTGGCGGCCAGTCCGAACGAGACCCAGACCTGGAGCTTCCAGGCGTTGGTGTCCTTGCGGATGGCGATGGGGGTTTGCATGAAATTCTCGGGTTGGTTGAACACGGAGCGCATGGTGGCCGGCCGAATGCTCGGTATCAACCCCTCCTGGGAGGGTTGCGGCGCTGCGTGCTGCTGGTATCGTTTGCCGATACTTTTTTGGGAGAGACTCCGATGGTTGATAACGCCGCGGGCCGAGCGCTGGGCCGCCCCAAGCCGGACCGCATCCCCTCGGGGGATCGTCGGACGTACTCGACCGACGAGGGGTCGTCATGAGCACGACGCAAGACCTGATCACCACGCTGAAGGCTGAGCTGAAGGCCGCCAACATCACCTACGCCGACCTAGCCGAGCAGTTGGAGATGTCGGAGTCGAGCATCAAGCGCATCTTTGCCAAGGCCGACATGCCGCTGTCGCGCATCGACGATGTGCTGCGCGTGCTGAAGATGGACTTCGCCGAGCTCGCCCGCAAGATCGCCGACGCGCAACCGCTGCGCCGCGAGCTGACGCTCGAGCAAGAGAAAGCCGTGGTGGCCGACCGCAAGCTGTTGCTGATCGCCATCTGCTGCCTCAGTCAGTGGACCTTCGAGCAGATCCTCACCACCTACACGCTGAGCGAAGCCGAGTGCGTGGCCTACCTGGCGGTGCTCGACCGGCTGGGCTTCATCGAGCTGCGGCCGATGAACCGCTACCGCCTGCAGGTGGCCAAGACCTTCCGCTGGCGGCCGAACGGCCCGGCGATGGCCTTCTTTCGCGAGCACGTGACCGACGACTACTTCAGCGGCGGTTTCGACGGCGAAGGCGAGATGCTGATGCTCGTGCACGGCCAGGTCGGCCGCAGCCTCGCCGCGAGCTTTGCCGAGCGCCTGCAGCGCGTGGGGCAAGACTTCGCGCAGCAGCACCTGGCCGACCAGAAGCTGCCGCCCGACCAGAAGCGCCCTTACACGCTGGTGGTGGGCATGCGCTCGTGGCTGTTCGGCGCGTTTCGCGAATTCAAGCGCGAAGCCTGAGCGCGCTGGCCGGCGCGCTCAGATAGCCGTGCGCAGCGTCACGCTGAACTGCGCCCAAGCGCCCGCCTTGCTGGTCGCGACGATCTGCCCGCCCATGCGCTCGATCAGCTGGCGGCTGATGGCCAGGCCGATGCCGGTGCCCTCGCTGTGGCTCGCATCGCGGCCCAGGCGGTTGAAGGGCTCGTAGAGCCGCTCGAGCTGCTGCGGTGTCATGCCGGCGCCGCTGTTCCACACCCACAGCTCCACCGAGCCGGCGCCGGTGGAGCGGGCGCCCACGCGCACTGTGCCTTGCTCTTCGCTGTACTTGATGGCGTTGGACAGCAGGTTGAGCAGGCACTGCCGCACACGCAGCGGGTCGGCCAGCACCTGCGGCAGGCCGGTGTCGAACTCGCGCAGCACGGCGAGCTTGCGCTCTCGCAGCTGGGTGTCGACCATGGCCAGGCTCTCGTCCAGCAGCGCGCTCGCGTCGAGCGCCACGCTCTGCAGCTCCACGGCACCGAGCTCGATGCGGCTCAGGTCCATCAGGTCGGTGATCAAGCCGAGCAGGTGCCGGCCGGCTTGTTCGATGTGGGCCACGCGTTCGGCCTGCGGCGGTGTCAACGGCGCGGCCGGGTCGAGCCGCAGCAGTTGCGAGAAGCCGAGCACCGCGTTCAGCGGCGTGCGCAGCTCGTGGCTCACCCGCCCAAGGAACTGCGACTTCATCTCGCTTGCCTGCTCGGCGGCCTGCTGCAACTCATGCGCGGCCTGCGCCACCTTCAGGTCGGAGATGTCGACATAGGTGCCGACCACGCGGCGTGCGCGGCCGTCTGAGCTGCGCTCCGCAACCTTGCCGCGGCTGAGCACCCAGATCCAGCCGTCACGCGCGTGCTTGAGGCGGAACTCATCGGCATATGGTGCGCTCGGGTCCTTCAGGTAGGCCACGAAGTGTTCTGTCACGCCCGGCAGGTCGTCCGGGTGACACAGGTCGATGAAGCTCTGCTCCGTCACGGGCCCGAAAGCCTGTGGCGTGGTGCCGATGATCTCGGCCCAGCGGCCGCCGAGCACCAGCGTGCGAGCGCTCAGGTCGCGCTCCCACAGCGCGATGCGGCCGGCGCTGATGGCGGTGGCCAGCCACTCGCGCGAATGCTGCAGCTTGGCGATCATCTGCTCGCGTTCGAGCTGCAAGGCCACCTCGGCGCTCACGTCGAACACCTGCACGATGCGCGCAGAGCGGCCACCGAAGATCAGGTCGTGCCCGCTGACGCGCACGTGAAAGATCGAACCGTCCTTGCTGCGGTGCCGCCAGGTGCCGGGCAGGGTGACGCTGCGGCTCTTCTGCACCTCTCGCGTCATCGCCTGCATTGCCGGCACGTCTTCGGCGGGCCGGATGTCGGCGAGGTTCATCTTCAGCAGCTCGCTGCGCGCATAGCCGTAGCGCCGCACCATCGCGTCGTTCACCGCCAGCAGCTGCAGGTCGGTGATGTCGTAGACGAACATCGGGTGCGCACTCAGGCTGAACAGGTGCTCGTAGTCGGCGCTGGCCGGCAGTTTCGACAGGTCGATCGATGCGGTCTTGAGTTCGACCTTCGGCTCAGGGATCGTTTCGACTTTCGGGGCTCTCCGACTCGAGCCCTGGCGCGACCGCATCCATAGCCAGCCGACAAATGTGGTTGCGGCGATGGCCAGTCCGCCGAGTGCGAACAGGGGCGAGCCGCCGGTGCTCACAGCACGCCGCGCGCGCGCAAGCCCGCCTCCTGCTCGGGCGTGATGCCCAGCTCGCGCAACACGGCCTGCGTGTCTTCACCGAGCGTGGGTGCCCGACGCGTGATGCGGCCCGGCGTGGCGCTCAGCTTGGGCACGATGCCGGGCACGTCGAGCGACAAGCCATCGGCCGAGGTGATTCGCTCGACCATGCCGCGCGCGCGGTAGTGCGGGTCTTCGGCAATGTCTTTCGCGGTGTAGAGCCGGCCAGCCGGCACCTGGGCGGCGTTGAGCGCGTCCAGCACCGCTGTCACCGTGCGCGTGCAGGTCCAGGCGCCGATGGCGGCATCGATCTCGTCGACGCGCGCCACGCGGGCCGCGTTGCCCACCAGCGTGGGGTCTCGTGCCCAGTCGTCGCGGCCGATGGTGGTCATCAGCCGCGTGAAGATGCTGTCGCCGTTGCCGGCCACCAGCACCCAACCGTCGGTGCACGGGTAGGCGTTGCTCGGCGCGATGCCGGGCAGCGCGGAGCCTGCGGCCTCGCGCACCGCACCGAAGGCGCTGTACTCGGGCAGCAGGCTTTCCATGCAGTTGAAGACGGCTTCGTACAGCGCCACGTCGATCATCTGACCTCGGCCATTGGCGTGCCGGTGATGCAGCGCCATCAGGATGCCGATCACGCCGTGCAGCGAGGCCAGCGTGTCGCCGATGCTCACCCCCACACGAACCGGCACGCGGCCCGGTTCGCCGGTCAAATGACGCAGGCCGCCCATGGCCTCGGCCACCACACCGAAGCCCGGTCGATCCTTATAGGGGCCGGTCTGGCCGTAGCCGCTGACGCGCAGCATGATGAGCCCGGGGTTGGCCTGGCTCAGCTCGTCGTAGCCGAGGCCCCAGGCTTCCATCACGCCGGGTTTGAAGTTCTCGATCAGCACGTCGCACTCGGCGGCGAGCCGGCGCACGATGTCGCGCGCTTCGGGCTGCTTCAGGTCGAGTGCCACGCTTTTCTTGTTGCGCGACTGCACCTGCCACCACACGCTCGTGCCCTCGTGCAGCAGGCGCCACTGCCGCAGCGGGTCGCCAGTACCGGGTGGCTCGATCTTGATGACCTCGGCACCGAAGTCGGCCAGTGTCTTGGCGGCAAAGGGGCCGGCGATCAGCTGGCCCATTTCCAGCACCTTCAACCCCGACAGCGGCCCGTTGGCAAATGTGGCTTGAGACGGCATGGGCACGATGGTAGTGTGTCTGCCTCGCGGCCCTCACGGAAAGACGCCATGCGCTACCTGCTGACCAGCCTGCTTTTGGCCTTGTGTGGCTCGGGCGCCTCGGCGCAGGAGCGCGCCATCAACAAAGAGGTGATCGTGGCCGCGCCGGTCGCTGCCGTCTGGCAGAGCTGGACCACCAAGGCCGGTATCGAAGCTTTCTTCGCGCCCGAAGCCGAGATCGATGCCCGTGTCGACGGCGCCTTCCACATCCACATGGACCCGCTCGGCGAGCCCGGCATGAAGGGCGCCGACACCATGCACTACATGGCCTTGCAGCCGATGAAGATGCTGAGCTTCGACTGGAACGCGCCGCCCTCGCTGCCCGAGGCGCGCCAGCAGCGCACCTTCGTGGTGGTGCGCTTGTTTGACGTCGATGGCAAGTCGACCCGCGTCACGCTGCACCACACCGGCTGGGGTGACGGCGGCGAGTGGGACAAGACCTATGCCTACTTCGACCGTGCCTGGGGCAACGTGCTCGGCAACCTGAAGAAGCGCTACGACAGCGGGCCGATGGACTGGACGGCGTGGATGGAGTCGCTGAAGAAGATGCACGCCGCGCCGGCGGCGAAGTAGCGACGCGCCCGCTACTTCGTTGCCAACCAAACGGGCGCTACGCCGCCCGTTGTTCGATCACGTAGTTCGCCCCGTCGTACTGCCCCAGCACCTCCACCAGGTACGGCAGCACCGCAAGCATCTCGTCGTGCAGCGTGTACGGCGGGTTGATGATGAACATGCCGCTGCCGGCCAGGCCGAAGCCCTGCTGGTCGGGCTGCTGCACCGTCATGCGCACATGCAGAAAGCCCTTGGGCGCCAGCGCCTCCAGGCGTCGCGGCAGCTGCGCGGCTTCGAGCTTGCTCACCTGCGGGTACCAGACCATGTAGACGCCTTCGGCAAACCGCGTCAACGCTTCGCGCAGCGAGGCGATCACGCGCGGGTAGTCGTTGTGCCCCTCGTACGACGGGTCCATCAACACCACGCCGCGGCGCGATGAAGGAGGCACCTGGCCCTTGAGGCCCTCGAAGCCATCGGCGTTGAACACCTCGGCGCCCTTCACCTCGCCCAGGTAGGAGGCGAGGATGCGGTGGTCGGTGTTGTGCAGCTCGAACAGCCGCAGCTGGTCTTTCGCGCGCAGCAGCATCTGCGCAAAGGCCGGCGAGCCGGGGTACTGCTCCATCTGGCCGTCGGGGTTGAACTGCTTCACCAGGTTGACGTAATCGGCCACGGCTTCGGGCAGATCGTCACGGCTCCACAGGCGGCCGATGCCGTTGATGTATTCGCCTTTCTTTTGCGCGTATTGGCCTTCGAGCGAGTAGCCGCCCGCACCGGCGTGCGTGTCGACCAGGCGGTAGGGCTTGTCCTTCTGGTTCATGTAGCGCAGCACGAGCGTGAGCATCACGTGCTTGAGCACATCGGCGTGGTTGCCCGCATGGAAGGCGTGTCGGTAGGCGAGCATGGGCAGGCTGGAGTCGGGTGAGGGTTCGTATTGTCTTCCCGCAGGCCGAGGCCGTCGATCTTCAACATCTGTTTGGTGCTCGAAGGCTTTTGACCGTGCCCCGGCAAGTCTTTGCCGGGCTTCGTACCATGATCTTTTCTCTCTTACTTGATTGAGCGACACGCATGACTTCTCTTTTCGACCACGTCCGCGTTGGCGACATTGCCTTGGCCAACCGCATCGTCATGGCGCCGCTCACGCGCAACCGCGCTGCAGCGAACCAGGTGCCTTCCGAACTGGCCATCACTTACTACGCGCAACGCGCCGGTGCGGGCCTGATCGTCACCGAGGCCAGCCAGATCTGCCCCGAGGGCCAGGGCTACCTCGATACCCCGGGGATCTACAGCCCCGAGCAGATCGCCGCCTGGAAGAAGGTGACTGACGCTGTGCACGCCAAGGGCGGCAAGATCGTGATCCAGCTCTGGCACGTAGGGCGCATCTCGCATGTGTCGCTGCAGCCGAATGGCCAGGCGCCGGTGTCGTCGACGGCGCGCGCGGCCAAGGGCAAGACCTTCATCAAGGGTGGGTTCGACGATGTCTCGACGCCGCGTGCGTTGCGCCTGGATGAAATCCCCGGCCTGGTCGCCGCCTACCGCCAGGCCGCCCGCAATGCCATCGACGCCGGCTTCGACGGCGTGGAAGTGCATGGTGCCAACGGTTATCTGCTCGACCAGTTCCTGCGCGACAGCATCAACGACCGCACCGATGCCTACGGCGGCTCGATCGAGAACCGCGCGCGCTTGTTGCTCGAAGTGATGGGCGCCGTGGTGGGCGAGATCGGTGCCGGCCGCACCGGCCTGCGCCTGAGCCCCGTGACGCCGAGCAACGACGCCGGGCAGGACAGTCAGGCGCAAGCGCTTTTCAGCTACGTGGTGGAACAGCTGGCACCGATGAAGCTGGCCTTCCTGCACCTCGTCGAAGGCCAGACCGGTGGGGCGCGAGACCTTGTGCCGTTCGACTACGAGGCACTGCGCCAGCGCTACAAGGCTGGCAACCCGAGCGGCGCGTGGATGGTCAACAACGGCTACAACCGCCAGATGGCGATCGACGTGGTGGCCAGCGGTGCGGCGGACCTGGTGGCTTTCGGCCGCCCCTTCATCGGCAACCCCGACCTCGTGCGCCGGCTGAAGGAAGACGCGCCACTGAACGCGCTGAAGCCTGCGCTGTTGTACGGCGGCACGGCCGAGGGCTACACCGACTACCCGACCCTCGAAGGCGCCACCGCCTGACGCGTCAGCGCTTGCCGGCGAGCCACGAGCGAAAGAGTTCCTGGATGCCCACCTCGCGTGGGCCCGGGATCAGCTCGAAGTTGTCGCCGGCCGTGAGCGTGCCCGGCACGCGCACGGCCAAATAGAAGCCGCACCAGCCGTTGGCCACCATCAGCTTGGCCGCCTGGTTGAAGCCCATGGCCGCGTTGAACTTGAAACAGGGGAAGCGCGGCTCGCTGACGGCCAGTTCGCAGTTAGGAAAGCGCAGCACGTCGCCGATCCAGGCCTGGTTCTCGAGCATGCCGGCGATCGTGAGGTTTTCGCCCAGGGAGCCGGGGGGCAAGGTGTCATCCCAGGCCGCCACCTTGGCCTGTGCGCGTACCGTTTGCCAGAACGGGTAGTGCTCGCTGGGATAGGCGTACACCGCCTTCGGCAAACCGCCGTGAACCGATAGGTCGGCTTGTTCGTCGCCTTCCAGGCCCAAAGGCTTGACCTCGATGGTGTTCTGCACGGCTCGCTTGCCGATGCCCGTCATGACCTTCTGGCCGTTGATCTCGACCTCGCGTGCGAGGCTGACGTTGAGGCTGAGTAGGGTGTGCGGCATGGTCTGCATGATGCCGCATCGTCGGCGTCAGGCCGGTGCCGGGCGCCACCCGCGCAGGCTGGCCGCGACACGCCTGCCCTGCGGGCCCGAGACCCATTGGCCGAACAGCTTGGCCGCCGGGTGGTTCACGCGGAACGAGCGCATCACATGCACTTCGGTCACCATGCGCGGATCGCCGTCGACCATCAAGGCCAGCGGCTTGTGTCCGCGCGACATCCACAGCCCGCGCTCGATCAGGGTGTACGCGCCCTCCGACGCGGCCTGTTCCAGCGCGTTGCCTTTGCTTTCGACATACCAGGGCGCGGCCGGCGCAATCTTGGCCGCGCGCCACAGGGCCAGCGTGCTGAGATGCGCCCCGCTGCCGTTGACCGGCCCCACGAAGCGGGCCTGGGCTTGAGCGAGCTTCACCAGCGCCACGGCGATGTCGCGCTCGCCGGCGATGCCGACCGGGTCTTTTGCCTTCTTGCCCACGCCTTCGAGCGGGCCAACCAGCACGAAGTCGCCCACTGCGATCAGGCGGCGGTCATGCGCCAGACCCTGTTTCTCGAGTTGCGCCTCTTGTTCAGGGGCGTTCGTCATGGCGGCGTCCAGTTCGCCTTGCTCCAGGGCTTCCAGCAAAGGGGCGCTGCGGCCTGGCACCAATTGCACTGCCACACCGGTGTCGCGGCCGAAGGCCTTCTGGAATTGAGTTGCGAGGCCAGAGTCGATGAGCGCCTGCTCGGCGCCCAGGTGCATGGGGTCGGCCAGCGATTTGCGCTGTACCGCAAACGCGGCGGCGGGGATGGCGGGAGCGGCCAACAGGGCCAGAAGCGAGCGGCGATCGATGGTCATGGCGGTTGATCTTATGTCGGCGGACCCCAGGGAAAACGTGGTGTTCTGCGGGGCGTGGGCACTAGTTCACGCTGGCGGGGGCATGACGGAATGCAAATCTTGCATGACCCCCCTGGGACCCGGTGGTTACCACACGATTACATTCACATCACAATCGTTTTGAGTGCCCGTTTCACCCGGGTGGTACGTCGATTGCTGACCCATTTGACAGCATGCAAAGCGGCATGGGGCGAGCCCCCGAAACCTGACACCTGCAGGTAACCGAGGCTCGCCCGATTCCGGCTTTTTAACTTTGATGATTGGACTCAGCATGAACAGACCTGTGATGGAAGGCTTGCGCTTGAACGTACCCGCTTATGCCAAACATGCCCGCTTGATCGCGTGGGTGGCCGAGGTCGCCGCGTTGACCGAAGCGCGCGATGTGTACTGGTGCGACGGCAGCAAGGAAGAGTACGACCGCCTGTGCGCCCAGCTGGTCGCCGCCGGCACGTTCAAGAAGCTCAACCCGGAGCTGCGCCCCAACAGCTATCTGGCCTTCAGCAGCCCGAGCGACGTGGCGCGTGTGGAAGACCGGACCTTCATCTGCAGCGAGAAGAAGGAAGACGCTGGCCCCACCAACAACTGGATGGCACCGGCAGAGATGCGCGAGCTGCTGCAGACCGGCCGTCCTGATGGAACACCGGCCCTGTTCAAGGGCAGCATGAAGGGTCGCACGATGTACGTCGTGCCGTTCAGCATGGGCCCGCTGGGTTCGCCGATCGCGCACATCGGCGTCGAGTTGTCGGACAGCCCGTACGTGGCCGTCAACATGAAGATCATGACGCGCATGGGCCGCGCGGTGATCGAGGTGCTGGGCGAAGACGGCATCTTCGTGCCCTGTGTGCACACCGTGGGCGCGCCGCTCGAAGCTGGCCAGAAAGACGTGGCCTGGCCTTGCAACACCACCAAGTACATCGTTCACTACCCCGAGACCCAAGAGATCTGGAGCTATGGCTCGGGTTACGGCGGCAACGCGCTGCTCGGCAAGAAATGCTTTGCGCTGCGCATTGCTTCCACGATGGGGCGCGACCAAGGGTGGCTGGCCGAACACATGCTGCTGCTCGGCGTCACCGGGCCGAGTGGCAAGAAGCACCACGTGGCCGCCGCCTTCCCGAGCGCCTGTGGCAAGACCAACTTCGCGATGCTGATCCCGCCGGCCGGCCTGGACGGCTGGAAGGTCACGACCGTCGGCGACGACATCGCCTGGATCAAGCCCGGCAAGGATGGCCGCCTCTATGCCATCAACCCCGAGGCCGGCTACTTCGGCGTGGCGCCGGGTACCAACGAGAAGACCAATTTCAACTGCATGCACAGCCTGAAGCGCGATGTGATCTTCACCAACGTGGCGCTGACCGACCATGGCGACGTGTGGTGGGAAGGCATGACCGACACCCCGCCCGCGCACCTCATCGACTGGCAAGGCAAGGACTGGACGCCCCAGCTCGCTCGCGAAACCGGCGCCAAAGCGTCGCACCCGAACGCGCGTTTCACGGTGGCTGCGACCAACAACCCGGCGCTCGATTCCGAATGGGACAACCCGGCGGGTGTGCCGATCGATGCCTTCATCTTCGGTGGCCGCCGTTCGACCACGGTGCCACTGGTGACCGAAGCGCGCAACTGGGTCGAGGGCGTCTACATGGCCGCGACCATGGGCTCAGAAACCACGGCTGCCATCATCGGCCAGCAAGGCGTGGTGCGCCGCGACCCGTTCGCCATGCTGCCGTTCACCGGTTACAACATGAGCGACTACTTCCAGCACTGGCTGGATGTGGGTTCTAAGCTTGAAGCCCAGGGCGCCAAGCTGCCCAAGATCTATTGCGTCAACTGGTTCCGCAAGGGCGACGACGGTAAGTTCGTCTGGCCGGGCTACGGCGAGAACATGCGCGTGCTGAAGTGGATGATGGAGCGAGTCGAAGGCCGTGGTGAAGGCACCGAAAGCCTCTTCGGCGTGAGCCCGCGCTATGAAGACCTGAGCTGGAAGGGGCTGGATTTCACCCCGGCTCAGTTCGACCAGGTGATGACCGTCGACAAGGCTGCCTGGCGTGCCGAACTCGATCTGCACACCGAACTGTTCACTCAGCTGGCGTATCACCTGCCGGCCGAACTGACGGCCACCAAGGTGAAGCTGGAAGCCAGCCTCGGCTGATTGGCCAAAACCGTTCGCTCACAAAAAAGCCCGCCTAGTGCGGGCTTTTTGCTGGCAGCAACGGCGAGAACTCAGTCGCCGTAGAGCATTTCGTGCCGGTCGGCTGCTGCGTACAGCTCCGATGCGAAGCGCGGGTCCGCAGCTTCGTAGCGGTGGGCCATGGCGCGGACACGTGCGGCTTCACGCGCCGGGTAGCGAGGCGCGGGCTTGCCAGGGTGGTTGAACAAGGCAATGGCAGCGGCTGCGAAATCGCCCAAGCGGGCGGCCAGACGCGGTGCCGTGCGTGCGTGGGGAACTTGAATACTGATGGTCGTGGTGGTCATGGTGTGCTCCTTCGGGGCATCTCTGCAGCTCCACTGGGAGTCGCATTGGGGTCAAATATAGGGTTTTCCCTTGTGCCGGTCCAATCAAATCTGTGAATCCATGACATTCACGATCAATATGTCACGAAGACAATGGGCCGATGAACTTTCAAACCTTGGATTTGAATTTGCTGCGCGTCTTCGACGCGGTGATGGCAGAGCGCAACCTGACCCGTGCAGCCGTTCGGCTGGCTCTGACGCAGCCCGCGGTCAGCAATGCCTTGCGCCGCTTCAGGGAGTCGGTTGGTGAGGAATTGCTCACTCGCGTAACACATGGCGTCGTGCCGACACCCTATGCAGAAAAGCTGTGGCCCGAGGTGCGCGCTGCGCTGGGCCAGTTGCGCGCCGTGCTCGACCCTGGCGAGTTCGATCCGCGGCAAGACCCGACCAATTTCCAGCTCGCCATGGCCGACGCCACGGCGGCGGTGCTCCTGCCGCCCCTCATTGCGCACATCGAGGCCGAGCGCGCGCTCGTCAATCTGCGAATACTGCCGCTGACCACCCGCGATCCGCGCGGCCTGCTCGAGCGCGGCGAGATCGATGTCGCTGTGGGCTACTTCCCGGAGGCGGTGGCCGAACTGGAAACGCGTGGTCAGCAAAGCGCGCTGCACCACCAGCGGCTGGCCGAGAGCGAGTACGTGTGCGTGATGCGCCGCGGTCATCCTCTGGCAAGTGGCGAGCTCACGCTCGATGACTTCTGCGCCGCACACCACCTGCTGGTGAGTTTCTCAGGCCGGCCGCACGGTTTTGTGGACCAGGCGCTGAGCGCGCTCAACCGCTCGCGCCGCATCGTGCTGACGGTGAACCAGTTCTTCACTGCGGGCCGCATCGTCTCGCGCAGCGATCTGCTGACCGTTCTGCCGGCTTCCTTCGTCGACGCCACCGGCTACAAGAGCCAGGTGGTGGAACGACCGCTGCCGATGGCCATGCCACGCATCCATGTCGAGGCCATGTGGCACATGCGACACGATCGCGTCAGCGCGCATCAGTGGTTGCGTACCCGCCTGGTCGAGGCGATGCGGCCACGAACGGCCTTGGCCGGACGACAATGACGCTTGCTCTCTTCCGCCAAGGCCCGACATGTCTGCCCATTCTGATTTGACCGACGCCGAGTTCGCCGAACTCGACGATCTGCTTGCCGCCACGCCCGAGCCTTTGCAGCCCGTTGATGCGGTGATGCTCGACGGCTTTCTGTGCGGCGTGCTCGTGCAACCGCTGCTGCTGGAGCCCGCGGCCTGGCTGCCGCATGTATTCGATTTCGACGCGACGCCACTGCCTGACGAGGTCGATACCGCCTGGCGCGACCGCACCACTGCGCTTATCTTGCGCCGCCATGCTGCGCTGAACCGTGCGATGGCCGAAGACGGCTGGTTCAATCCACTGATCCTCGAGTTCGACGACGAGCACCCGCTGCAGCCGCCGGCCGACGGCGGCCCCGACCCGATGGCCGGGCTGAGCGAGATCTCGCAGGCGCTGATGCCGTGGGTCGCGGGCTTTCAGCACGCCACGCTGTGTTTCCCCGACCTGGCGGAAATGCCCGATGACGCGGTGATGACCGCCTTGGCGCGCCTGTACCGCCACCTGCCGGCCGAAACCGATGAAGAGCGCGAAGTCGTCGCGACGCTCGAACGCGAACATCCGTTGAAGGACCTGGAAGAAGCGATCGAAGAGCTGGTGGTGACCGTGGCCGACCTCTACGACCTGACGGGCGAGCAGCGCTACAAGGTCGACACCGTGCGCCGCGAAGCACCGAAGGTCGGCCGCAATGACCCGTGCCCTTGCGGCAGTGGCAAGAAGTTCAAGCAGTGCCACGGCGCCACCTGATTCGTGCGCCTGCAACTGCTCTCGGACCTGCACCTCGAAACCGAAGACTTCGAGCCTCAACCCGCGCCCGGCGCCGAACTGTTGGTGCTGGGCGGCGACATCGACAGCACCTGGGTCGCCCTGTCACGCTTCCAGGGCTGGCCGGTACCGGTGATCCTGGTGGCTGGCAACCATGAGTTCGATAGCCGCGAGCTCAGCACCACCTGGCCCGAACTGCGAGCGCACTGCGCGCAGCTCGGCATTACCTTGCTGGAACGCGAAAGCCTGGTGCTCACGGACCGCAGCGGCCGCCGCATCCGTTTCGTAGCCACGGTGCGCTGGTGCGACTTCGATCTCTTCGGCGAAAAGCAGCGTGACAAAGCCATGCGCGCCGGCTCCTACTTCATGCGGGTGATGCGATCCACACGCAACGGCCTTGTCTTCGATGCGGCCCAGGTGCGCGAAGAAGCGCTAGCCTGCCGCAGCTGGTTGGCCGAAGAGCTGGCCCGCTCATCGCCGGAGTGGGATGCGACCGTGGCCCTCACCCACTTCGCGCCCAGCTTGCGCAGCGGCGACCCACGCTATGGCAGCCAGGCCGGCACCGCAAGCTTCTGCAACGCTGACGACGATCTGCTGCCACTGGCCGATCTGTGGATTCACGGCCACCTGCATTGCCGCCACGACTACACCGTGGGCAGCACACGCGTGGTCTGCAACGCGCGCGGCCATGCCCGCAAGGGCGAGGCCGATGGTTACGACGGGCTCTTCGTCGTGGAAGTCTGACCCGACAAGCCGTCGAAACAGGTGCCGAGCAGCATCTCGATGATGTGCTCGTCGCTGTGCTGGCCGCTCGCCTTCAGCAGGCTCAGCACGGGGTCGCAGGCGCGGGCAAATAGGGTGTAGAGCGCTACCTCGGGCGCGAGGCGCGGATTCATGTCACCAGCGGTCTGCGCTGCACCGATCCAGGCGCCGAGTTGATCGCTGACTTCCATCAGCCGGTCGAGGTAGGGCTTGTTGGCCATCAACGCGGCGCGCAGCGTGGAGTTCTGTGCTGGCAGTGAAGGCATCTCGCCTTCCAGCTGAACCTGCATGGTCCAGCGGGCGACCGCCTTCAGCTGATCCACGGCACGTGAATCAGCCGGCAGGCTGGCCATGAAGGCCTGGGCGCGCTCGAGCACGCGGATCATGGCCGCGCCGGCCAGCTCTTCCTTGGAGCTGAAGTGCTTGTACAGGCTGGCCTTGGCGATGCCGACGTCGGCCGCGACCTCGTCGACCGTCATCATGTCGAAGCCTTTTTCGGCCAGCAGGCGGTTGACTGAGGCGACGATGGCGTCTTCGCGGACACGCAGGATTTGCTCGCGGAAAGAAACTTTGGCCATGCCGCAATTCTAAGCGGCGCGCTCGCAGCGGAAACGATCAAGTTCTGATTTGAACTGGTCGGTATCATCGTCCGATAGGCGTCAACGGCGCGGTCGGCGAACCAATCGGTCTGCGGGTGGGTGGGGTGTCGGGCCCGATTGGGGCGATGTCTCTCTCAGCTCGGCTTCCATGCTGGCATCGAGGCCGAAGGCCGTGCCCATGTCGGCTGGGTCCGGGGCGTCGTCGTCCGCTGGCGAGCGTAGCGACGCCATGGACGTGAGCCATGTCAATCCGGGAAGCAAGTTCATCGGAAACCTCCGCACCAATCGTTGTGAAACCAGTGTGCGGCGGGATTCCTTTGCGCAATGCGTGGATATGCGCCTCGCTTGCGGCGCATTTGATCGGCGCGCCATGCTTATCCATTCATGGTGGATGGAGTTTTGACGAAACAGCCGCCGGATTTGTGCAGTGCGATCACCATCTGTCTGCTGCGCGTTTTGTCGCGCCGCAACGGAGGTTGTCGTGAGCATGCGGTCGGTTCAAGTTCTCACCTGGGGCACAGTGCTGGCTGCGCTTTTGAGCGCGGTGCTGCTTGCTGGTGAAGACGCCGCCTTGCCCGACCTCAGCACCCTCACGGGTGCCGACCAGCCCGTGCTGGGCCGCTGATCCCCTCTCAGTTCGGCTTGTCGAGTGCGGTCTTGGCGCCTGCCACCAGCGCCGCACCAATCCGGTCGAGCAAGGCCACGCGCTCCGAGGGTGCCGCCCCGTCAGGCCCCAGCCGCCATTGGTGCCAGAACAGGCGCAGGGCGATGCCGATATCCGGCAACACGGGCACCAACGCGCCGTTCTCCAACAGCCCGCGCACCTGCAGCTCCGGCACGATGCCGATGCCCCAGCCCATCAGCGCGGCCCGCACATAGGCCTCTGACGACGGAACAAAACGCTCCTGCAGCCGCGGCTGCCGCACGCCGAACGCGCGTGCCGCCCACTGCAGCTGCATGGCGTCTTTGCGATTGAACGAAAGGAACGGCACCTGCGCAAAGTTCGTGCGGTTCAGCCCTTGCGGCAAGGCCTCGCGGATGAATCTCGGGCTGGCGACCGCGATGTAGCGCATCACGCCCAGCGGCAGCACTTGGCAACCGCGCAGCGCTTCTTTCACCGTGCTGACGCAGCCCAGCACCGCCCCCTGGCGCAGCCAGTCATGCGTGAAGCTCTGGTCGTCGACGACCAGCTCCAGCGACAAACCTTCGTTCACCAGCGCATCGAGCGCCGGCATCACCCAGGTGGCGAGGCTGTCGGCGTTCACGGCAATGGGCAGCCGCTGTCCGGCGTTGGCATCAACGCCCAGTTCACGGGCCACGTCTGCTCGCATGGCCTGCAGCTGGCGCGCAAAACGCAGCAGCACCTTGCCCGGCTCGGTGAGGCGCAGGGGGCGCGAGCGCACGACCAGCAGCTGGCCGACCTGCGCCTCCAGCGAGCGCAGGCGCTGCGACACCGCCGATTGCGTGATGGACAGCCGCTGCGCCGCACGCTCGAAGTTGCCGTCGTCGGCCAGCGCGGCCAGGCATTCGAGCGCGGCGGGGTCAAAGTCTTTCATTAGTTTCACTAATGCAGGGCGACAAATATGAATCATGCTTCACTTCGGTGGCCCACGTCCAGACAATCGGCGCATGGACCATGAAGCATTCACAACCGCATTCCTCCAAGGCTGGCTGATGACAGCGGGGCTCATCGTGGCCATTGGCGCGCAGAACGCGCTGGTGCTGCGCCAGGGCCTGACGCGTGCGTACGTCGGGCCGGTGGTGATGCTGTGCACCTTGTCGGACTGGCTGCTGATCGCGCTGGGTGTGTTCGGCCTCGGCGCGGTAATCCAGTCGTCGCCCCTGCTGTTGCAGGCCTTCCGTTTTGGCGGTGCCGCGTTCCTGGTTGTCTATGGCGTGCGCTCGGCGCTACAAGCTTGGCGCGGCCAAGGCGCGTTGATCCAGGCGGATGCGCGCGGCAACACGCTCGCCGCAACCCTGGTCAGCACCCTCGCGCTCACCTACCTGAACCCGCATGTCTACCTCGACACCGTGGTGCTGCTGGGCAGTGTGGGCGCGCAACATGGCAGCGAGGGGCGCATCGCCTTTGCCATCGGCGCCGGGTTGGCTTCGCTGATGTGGTTCGTGACGCTGGGCTATGGTGCCGTGGCTGCATCGCGCTGGCTGCGCCATTCGATCGCGTGGCGTGCCATCGATGCCGGCGTGGCGGTGGTGATGTTCAGCGTGGCCGCGCAGCTGTTGCTCAAAGGGGCTGCCTGAAATGAAGCGAGCCACGCGTCACGCGTGGCTCGCTGGTAGCCGCTGGCTCTCAGTAGCTCGACGCCGTCTTGTTGCCAGACGACTTGTAGCGCGCGATCGCGTTCTTCAAATCGGTGTATTCGGCGCAGGGCAGCGTGCAGACCTTGTTGAGCGTGGCCAGGCGCTTCTCGGCCATCGCCAGGTCACCCTTCATCAGATACAGCTCGCCGGAGTACTCGAGCGTGCCGCGGTGGTTCGGGTCGATGCGCAGCGCGTCGTTGTAGAACTTCTCCGAGCCCGCCAGATCCGGCGTCTTCGACTTGCGCAGGCTGTAGCCCATCAGGTTGTTCCAGTCGGCGCTGCCGGTGTCGTTGATGCGCTTCAGCTCATCAATGGCGCCAGACCAGTTCTTGGCGGCAATCTGTTCGCGGGCAGCGGACAGTTTGTCGGCGGCGGGTGCCGCAGGTGCCGTGTCGGCAGCGAAGGCCGCATTCAACGACAAGGCCAGCAGGCTGGCGGTGAACAGGTGCTTCAGTGTGTGGTTCATGGTGTGTGTCCTCTCGGTTGGATGGCAGACCCCTGAATTGGCGTCTTGAATGGACTTACGGAATCACCTTAGATGATGGACGCAGTCGGATCGAAAATTTTTGCAAGCAGCTGCGTCAGCTCACCAGAGCTTGACGCAATGCCCGCTCAAGACAAAGGGCTGTGTGGGCTGGTCGCCTGCCTTGGCCGCCTTGTCTTCCAGGCTGACGGCCAGCCGTGAGACTGTGGAAAACAGCTTCTCCGACTCCTCACTCAGCGCCAGCGTGGAAGAACCACCAGCAGTCACCACCCCCACCGGGAAGGCGGCGCTGCCGTCTCGCGGCAGAGCCCACAGCTGTGCCACGCGGCCGCTTGGCACGGCGAGCGGCTGCAGCAGCTTGATGGTGAGTTGCCGGCCATGGCGGCGTGAACTGGCCAGCACGGCCGGCTTGCCTTCGCTGTCGGTCAACAGGCCCACATAACTGGCAGGAAGGGTTTCGGCCTGCGGTTCCAGGCCGATGAGCCCCGGCTGGACGCGCAGCACCACGGTGCACAGCAGCACACCCGCGAGCACACCTCCGAACGCGCGCCACCACCCCGGGCTCTTGCGCGGCGGTGCGAAGAGGCGCTGCTCCAGCCCTTGCCACACCGCGTTGCGCGGCGCCATCGGCGGCAGGCTGGCCGACAACACAGTGAGACGCTCCTGCCAGGCCGCTACCGCACGCCCGGCGGCCGGCGCCTGGTTCAGCACGCGCTCGAAGCGGCGCCGCGCGCCACCCGTCAGCGTTCCCAGCACGTACTCACGCGCCAGGCGATCCAGCCGTTCTGGCAGCAGGTAGTTCATGCGGCTGCCTCCGAGGAGGCAGTGCTGACGCGCCTCATGCGGCCACTCCCGCTGCCTGCAGGCAATCCTTCAGCTTGTCCAACCCACGTCGCACCCAGGCTTTCGCGGTGCCGAGCGGAGCATTCATCGCCTCGGCGATGTCCGTGTGGACCATGCCTCGGTAGTAAGCCAGCGCCAGCGCCTGGCGCTGCGAGGCGTTCAGCGCGTTCATGCACGTGTCGATGTGGGCCTTGGTCAGGCTGTCGTCGAGCAGACGCTGAGGCTCAAGCGCGGCGTCGCCAGCGATTTCGAGGGCTTCGTCGTCGAGCGCCACGGTCGAGCCGCGCTCGGTCTTGCCCGAGCGCAGGGCGTCGATCGCCTTGTTGCGCACGATGTTGATGAGCCAGGTCATGGGGGTGGCCACGACGGGGTTGTACCCACTGGCGCTGTGCCAGACGTTCATGAAAGCTTCCTGCAGCACCTCTTCGGCGCGGTCCCTGTTGTTCAATATACGGAACGCGACGCTCAACAGATGCGCGCAGGTGGCGCGATAAAGCCGCTCGAACGCAGCCCGGTCGCGCAGCGCGGTGCGCGACATCAGGGTGGCAAGGTCGTCGACAGTTGGCATGGTGGTGCCGATCTGGAGGGAATGAGGCGCGAGTCTACAATCGCGCCCCCCTTGCGTGACCCAGCCCCCCCCTGTATGTACTGCGCCATTGACTTCGGCACCTCCAACTCGGCCATCGCCATCCCGGCCGGGGGTGAAATGCGCCTGGTCGAGCTGGAGCAGGGCCACCGCACCATGCCCACCGCGGTGTTCTATTTCGTCGAAGGCTCCGAGGCCCACGGGCCGCCGCGTGCTTTCGGGCGGGCGGCGCTGGCCGCGTACGTCGATGGCATCGACGGCCGCCTGATGCGCTCGATGAAGAGCATCCTCGGCAGCAGCCTGGTCGAGCAGACCACCGACGTGGGCGGCGGCCGTGGGGTGAAGTACCTCGACATCATCGCCGGCTACCTGCTGCACCTGAAAATGCTCGCCGAGCGCCAGGCCGGTGCCCGCATCGACCAGGTGGTGCTGGGGCGGCCGGTCTTCTTCGTCGACGACGAGCCTGAGCGCGATGCGCAGGCCCAGGCCACGCTGGAAGCCGCAGCGCGCGCTGTCGGCTTCCGCGAGATCCACTTCCAGTACGAACCGATCGCCGCGGCCTTCGACTTCGAGCGCAGCGTCAGCAGCGAGCAGGTGGTGCTGGTGGCCGACATTGGCGGCGGTACGTCCGACTTCTCGGTCGTGCGCGTCGGGCCCCAGCAGGCCAAGCGGCTGGAGCGCAAGGGCGACATCCTCGCCAACCACGGCGTGCACATCGCCGGCACCGACTTCGACCGCCGCGTCGAGCTGGCCAGCATCCTCGGTGAGTTCGGCTACGGCGCTTTCGGCCCCAGCATCAACGGCGCGCCGGCGCGCGAGGTGCCAAGCGCCGTCTATTTCGACTTGGCCACCTGGCACCTGATCAACACCGTCTACAACCCCCAGCGCGCGGCCGAGCTGCGCCAGATGCGCAGCTTCTACGCCGATGCGCGTCATCACCAGCGGCTGATGACGGTGGTGACGGAGCGCCTCGGCCACGAGTTGGCTTCACGTGCCGAGGCCGCGAAGATCAGCGTGGCCGAGGGTGGCGACACGCGCATCGACCTCAGCCACGTGGAACGCGCGCTCGCCGTCACGCTGACCGAGCGCGAGGCAGTGCAGGCCATTGCCGGCGACCTGGAGCGCATCGTCGAGGCGGCGCGTGCCACCGTGGCGCAGGCCGGTTTGCGGCCGGATCAGATCGATGCGCTGTATTTCACCGGCGGTTCCACCGGGCTGCGCCTGCTGGCGCAGCAGATCGCTGCCGTGTTCCCGCAGGCGCGTGCCGTGCGCGGTGATCGCTTTGCCAGTGTGGCCACCGGCCTCGCGCTGCATGCCCAGCGCTGGTTCACACGCGCCAAGTAAGTTTTACCGGCGGCGCGGTGCCGGTCGTTTCGGCGCTGCGTTGTTCGCAGGCTGCGGCCGGCCTACATCGGCCAGCAACAGCGTGGCGCGCACCAGGCCCTCTACCGCTTCAGACAGGTCTTCCGGCGGTTCAAGTGTGTCGATCTCTTCGAGCAACTCGTCAGCGTCTTCGAGATCGTCCGGGCTCAGGTGCCGGTACAACAAGGCCAGCGGTTCGGTGAGCGACTGCGCGTCGCGCTGCATCAGCTCGGGAAAAAACTCCATCGCCGTCGCGAAGCCAGCCACCCAGGGGTAGACGGCGTCGACCTCCGAAGGCTCGTCGTCTTCGCCCTCCAGTTCGAACACCCAGGGGTCGAACCACTGGCGGCGCGAGATCGCGTCGTTGAGCTCGGCATGCCGTCGCAGGGCCAATTCGTGCAGGCGCGCGGTGTCGAAGCGGCCGGGCAGAGCGCGACCATCGGCATCGGTGATGTGCGGCAGCCAGCGGCTGGCCGGCACACGCACGGGCTGGACCAGCAGCCCGCACAAGAAGCCATCGAGCATGCTCACGTCGAGCGGTTCGAGGGGTGCCGGCACGGCATCGAGCAGAGCCTGCAACTCGTCGAGTTCGGATTCGTTCAGCGGAGTCTGGGGTGATTTGTGAAACGTGGGCATCTCGGCATTGTCGCGTGGCGACCCCCAAAGGAGGGTGCCGTAAAAAGTACCACCGTTTCGTCATCCCTGCGCAGACGTCGCGAAGTGCAAAGTCTTGCGGCACGCCAACCTCGTGTTGGGGAGTTCGTGCCTGTTGCTACAAAGCGTTTCTAGTCGTCCCTCGTATTGGGGATGGATCGCATGCGCCTCGCACGACTACAGTTTCGCTGTGCTGTCACACGGGGTCTTCACAGACCGCGAGGTACACGGTCCGAATCGCCAGAGCGCTGAAGAATAAAAACGCGCCGCAGAAGCGAGAGAGCCGCAACGGTCCCAACGACGTCCTTCACAGGACTTCAACAGCCCACCCTTCACCGGGTGGGCTTTTTTTTGGCTCTTTGCGCGTTAAGTAGTGAGAGGCTCACGCGCTGAGCGAGCGGATTGGCAAATTGGGCTCGAAGGTGCGAGAGCGCTGCCAGACCCGGAGGCCAAGATGCGAGATCGGGAGTTGAAGAG
>Ga0307515_10000375_pt1 | contig 109285 bp, 106 predicted proteins | sample 17_EM_MG_FD_194513 | JGI IMG/M metagenome (GOLD analysis project Ga0307515, IMG submission 194513) | Populus trichocarpa ectomycorrhiza microbial communities from riparian zone in the Pacific Northwest, United States - 17_EM | ecosystem: Host-associated > Plants > Roots > Unclassified...
GGCGGACGCTGTGCCGACCACGCTGGAAGTCACGCCCGATGACACGGCGCTTCGTGCCGGAGAGAAGGACGCGGTGCGTGTGGTCGTCCGCGTGCTCGACCAATGCGGCAATCTCCTGCCGTTCTTCGAGGAACCGGTATCGCTGGCGCTCCAAGGCCCGGGCCGCATCATCGGCCCCGCCGACCATACGCTGAAGGGTGGCGCCACCGGCTTCTGGATCGAGGCCGGCGACGAGCACGGCGCACTGGCGCTGACGGTCGCGAGCCGACGCTTCTCCACAAGCACCACCACCTTTACAGTCAACTGAGAGACCAGCCATGGCCGATGTCCGCCTCACAGAGATACGCAAGAGCTTCGGCGCACTGGAGATCATCAAGGGCGTCGATCTGTCGATCGAAACCGGCGAGTTCGTGGTTTTCGTCGGGCCGTCCGGCTGCGGAAAATCGACGCTGCTGCGGATGATTGCCGGCCTTGAGGACATTACATCCGGCGAACTGACGATCGGCGGCAACGTCATGAATGACGTCGATCCGTCGAAACGCGGGATCGCCATGGTCTTCCAGTCCTATGCGCTCTATCCGCATATGACGGTGCGGGAAAATATGGGTTTTGCCCTGCGCTTCGCCGGCATGGCCAAGGAGGAGATCGAGCGTCGCGTCACCGATGCGGCGAACATTCTCGAACTGGGTCCGCTGATGGACCGCAAACCCAAGGCACTGTCCGGTGGGCAGCGGCAGCGTGTCGCCATCGGCCGCGCCATCGTGCGCAATCCTGATGTCTTCCTGTTCGACGAGCCGCTTTCCAACCTCGACGCGGAACTGCGCGTCCACATGCGCGTCGAGATTGCCAAGCTGCACAAGACGCTGAAGTCCACCATCGTCTACGTGACCCACGACCAGGTGGAGGCCATGACGCTTGCCGACAAGATCGTCGTGCTGCGCGCCGGCGTTGTCGAACAGGTCGGTGCGCCATTAGATCTCTACGACGACCCGAACAATACCTTCGTCGCCGGCTTCATCGGTTCACCGCGCATGAATTTCCTGAAGGCACAGGTTTCGTCCGTCTCTCCAGGTGTCATAACGGTCTCCGTTGCAAATCAGCCGGACGCAGAACTGACACTTCCGGCGACAGCCCCTGGCGTGAAGGTGGGAGACGACGTCAGCATCGGTGTCCGGCCGGAGCATTTCAAGGCGGCCGGCGAAGGCGATGCCGATCTCGTCGTCGCGATCGATGTCGCGGAACACCTCGGCAATACCAGCTATCTCTATGCCAATGTCTCTGCGGATGAACGGATCATTATCGAATGGGCGCAGGCCCGTTCGGCAACCAATCGCGAAAAACTGACCGTCGGACTTTCGGCAGCCAGTTCCTTCCTTTTCGACAGCGCCGGCATCCGCATCAGATAACAGGTCACGTTCGGACAAATCGGGAAAATACAATGACCGACATGAAGACCATCAATTGGGGCATAATCGGCCCCGGAAACATCGCCAAAACCTTTGCGGCCGGTATCGCCCATTCGCGGACGGGAAAGCTGGTTGCAATCGCCAGCCGCAACCCGTCGAAGCCCGGCCTTGGTGATGGTTTCCCGGGCGCCCGCATTGTTGAGGGCTATGACGCCCTACTTGCCGACCCCGAAATCGACGCGGTCTATATCGCCACGCCCCATCCGTCGCATGCCGAATGGGCGATCAAGGCGATCCGTGGCGGCAAGCATGTGCTGGTCGAAAAACCGATCGCGCTTTCGGCCTATGAGGCCGATACCATCTACAACGAGGCCCGCAAGGCCGGAGTTTTCGCCGGCGAAGCCTTCATGTACCGGCTGCATCCGCAGACCGAAAAAATCGTCGATCTCGTACAGAGCGGGGCGATCGGCAGCGTACGCCTGATCAAGTCGAGCTTCGGCTTCGACATGGGCACGGTCAGGCCGGACCATCGCCTGTTTTCCAACGCGCTCGCCGGCGGCGGCATTCTCGATGTTGGCGGCTATCCGGTTTCCATGGCACGGCTGATCGCCGGCGCCGTTGAAAACAAGCCCTTCCTCGACCCCGTCAAAGTAGTCGCCGCCGGTCGGCTTGGCGAAACCGGGGTGGACGAATGGGCCTCGGCGGTCCTTCAATTCGAAAATGGCATCGTCGCCGAAGTCTCCTGCTCGATCATGGCGCGACAGGACAATGTCCTGCGCATCATCGGCTCTGAAGGCCGCATCGAGGTCGCCGACTTCTGGTTTGCCTCCGGTCATGAGGGTGGCACGGGACGGATCGAGATCATCCACAAGGATGGCGGGCGGGAAACCGTCGAGGTCATCGAAGACCGGTGGCTTTATTCGTTCGAGGTCGATGCCGCCGGCGAGGCCATCCGCGCGGGCAGGCAGGAATTTGACGCGCCCGGCATGAACTGGGCCGACTCCATCGGCAATCTCAGGGTCCTCGACCGTTGGCGGTCCGCGATCGGCCTCGAATACGGGATCGAAAAACCGGAGCAACGCCCGTTCAACATTCGGGGAGAGACCGTCCGGCCGGGCATTAGCGTGCCGCATCGACAGATCCCCGGCATTGCCAAGCCGGCGTCCGTCGTGGCGCTCGGCTTCGAATTTTTCCCCAATTTCGCAGCTGCCTCGCTGACGCTCGACGCCTTTTACGAGGCGGGCGGCAACGTCTTCGACACTGCCTGGATCTACAATAACGGCATTACCGAACGGATTTTTGGCGAATGGCTGACAAGCCGCAAGGTGCCTCGCGAAGAAGTCGTGCTGATCGGCAAGGGCGCGCATTCCCCTCTCGTTTATCCGGACCGTATCGGCAAGCAGCTGTCGCAATCGCTGGAGCGGCTGAAAACCGACTATGTCGATGCCTATTTCATGCACCGCGACAATCCCGACATTCCCGTCGGCGAGTTTGTCGATGCCATGGATGCCGAGGTTCGGGCCGGCCGTATCCGCGGGATTTTCGGCGGATCCAACTGGACCCGTACGCGACTGCAACAGGCGATCGACTATGCCCATGCCAACGGCAAGACGGCACCGGCCGCGCTCTCGAACAATTTTTCGCTGGCGGAAATGCTCGATCCGATCTGGGCCGGTTGCGTTTCAGCGTCCGACGATGAATGGAAACGATGGCTTGCGGAGCGGCAGTTGCCGAACTTCGCCTGGTCGAGCCAGGGACGCGGCTTTTTTACCGACCGCGCCGGCCGTGAAAAGACGGAAGACGAGGAACTGGTCCGCTGCTGGTACAGCGACAGGAACTTCGGACGTCGCGAACGCGCGATTGAGCTTGCGAACCGCGTGGGCCGGAAACCGATCCATATCGCGCTCGCCTATGTTCTTGCCCAGCCCTTTCCGGTGATCCCGCTCATCGGCCCTCGGACCGTCTCCGAACTCGAGGACAGCCTGTCGGCGCTCGATATCCGGTTGACGCCAGAGGACGTCAAATGGCTTGAGGGATAGTCCCGGCGGCCGCAAGGCATCCGATGGCGATCTGCGTCGCGGGTGCAGGAGATGCAAACGCCGAACGCCGCCGACCACGGCCGACGGCGTTCGATTTCGGTGCAATCGCCAGCTTAAAGCGAATCGAGGTTGATGCCGATGGTGGCCGCACCGATCGGCGCGCCTGTTTCATCGACGATGGTTACGCTCGCCTGCGACTGCAGGATCTGCGTCGATTCATCCTTTTCGGCTTCATCGACGAAGATGGCGCCGGCACCGGCGCCAAACGACTTCTGGAACTTGTCCTCGTCGCCCTGCCAATAGTCCGACGTCACATCGTTCTGGCCGACGTTGAGGCCTTTTGCATCCATGACGAAGACTTCCGTGATCGTACCGCCGGATGCTTCCTGCTTGGCCTTCAGGAGGGCAGAGACCGGGTTGGCCAGAACACCATCGATCATAGCGCGATCGGAGCCTTCCACTTCGGCGCGCCATTTCTGGTCAAGCGCCTCGACATCGGCCTGGGACAGGGCGGCATTCTTCGCGTTCTGTGCCTTGATCGCCTCGATGATCACCGGATCATTGATCCAGCTCTTAACATTGGTCTCCAGATAGTCCTTCACCGGAGCGACATAGGCTTCCTCGGCGGACGCAATGCCGGCGGAAAGGAAGATCGCTGCAGAGGCGACGAGAACTGCAATTTTCCTGCTTGTCATTGATGTTTCCTTCTTTGAGATTGATTGTTCTTTCACGCGACCCGATCGGGACTTTGCCCGATGTTCAGAATTCCTCCCATGAGTCCTGGGAAGAGGCGAGTGCATTGGCGCCAACGCTACGATGCGCGGGCTGCCGCGGCTGGCTGGCTCGAGGATCCGGGCGCGCGGCGGGCACGGGAGTACGCTGCACGTGCCGCGGTTCGGCCACGACATCGATGCGCAAATTGCTGACGGCGCGCTTCAGGAGCCGGCTCTGGTTGGTCAGTTCATGGCAGGCCGCATTGGTTTCTTCGACCATCGCGGCATTCTGCTGGGTGACCTGGTCCATCCGGCCGATCGAACTGTTCACCTCCAGAAGACCCGTCGCCTGATCGCGCGAGGACTGGACGATAGAGGCGATGCTGTCGTTGATGCGGCTGATCTGATCCTCGATGAGGCCAAGCGCGTCACCGGTGCGATTGACGAGCGACACACCGGCGGCCACTTCCGCACCCGAGGCCGAAATAAGGTTTTTGATTTCCTTCGCCGCGTTGGCCGAACGCTGGGCGAGTTCGCGCACTTCCTGGGCAACGACGGCAAATCCCCTGCCGGCGTCGCCGGCACGGGCGGCCTCCACCCCGGCATTGAGTGCCAGGAGATTGGTCTGAAACGCGATCTCGTCGATCACCCCGATGATCTGGCCGATCTGGTTTGAAGACCCCTGGATCTTGTTCATGGCGCCGATGGCCTCGCGCACCACGACGGCCGAATTATGAGCGCCGGTCTTGGCCTCCGCAACCATGCGACCGGCTTCCTCCGCGCGGGCCGAAGACGAGTGTACGGTCGTCGTGATCTGGTCGAGTGCATTGGCTGTTTCGCCGAGCGAGGTCGCTTGTGTCTCGGTCCGCTTGGCGAGGTCGTCGGCGGCACGGGCAAGCTCCGACGTGCCGGAATCGACTGCGGTGGTGGCGCCGCCGATTTCGCGGACGGTTTCGGATACGGCGTCGATCATCTTGTGGAAATCGGTGCGCAATTTTTCGAAATCGGGGCCGAGATCGGGAAGCCGGATGGAAAAATCACCTTCGGCCAGCTGCTCCAGCGCCTTGCCGATGCGAGCGACGACTTCGGCCTGGTTGCGGGCAGCCGCGCCGACCTGTTCGGAAAAGCGGACACGCTCGGCGTCCAGTTCGTCGCGCTGGATGGCGGCGCCCCTTTCCTGCACGAGCTTGGCGCTCGCCTCCTTCAGAGAGGCATCAAGGGCACGTGCGATCACGCCGATTTCATCGCGCTTTTCCAGAAATGCGACCGGGCTGTCGAGATCGCCCTTTTGAAAGGCATCGATGCGGTTGGTCAATCTCGCCAGTGGCTTGCCGACGTTGCGGCGCATCGCAAGCAGGAAAACACCGATGACCAGGGCAATGACCATGGCCTGCTTGCCGACAAAGGCCAGCGATTTCATGTTGCTTTCGGCGTAGATGAGCTTCGTCGACCAGACTGTTGCGATATAGCCGATGCGCTGTCCGCTCTTATCCTTGCCAAGCGGCAAGGCCAGCGTGACAAAGCCGTCACCCGTTTTATTCCAGACCGGTTCGTCGCCAACGGCCTTGATGGTCTCTGCAGCCGAGGCTGTCAGGACGCCGGCATCGGCGTCGTCAGCCGTCCAGGCATCAGCCGTTTCGCCCTTGCCGGTCACGGCCTCGAAATGAACCATGCCCTCTATTGGCGAGGATCGGTACAGCGAATAGGCTTCGCGAATGGCGGGCGCCTTTTTCCACTTGACGCCGCCTTCGGCAATTTCACCAATCTGGCGGCTGTTGCGCTGCCAGTTGACATAAGCTGTCTCGAGCGCGGCTGCCGTTTCGGACGTCCAGGAAAAATAGGACGTCACGCCAAGGCCAATGAGATTGGCCATCACGATAATGGTTGCGATCTTGGCCGTGAGTGAGAGACGCGTAAATAAACCAAACAGCATGAAATTTCCTCGCCGCCTGTGTTGCCGGCACAAAGGTTCAGCCTCTTTCGCCAGGAAGAGCCACCCTTGGAGATTGCGGAAACATCGACACGCTAGAAGGTCCTGACGCAGACCCGGGATCATCATGATCTTCACGCTCGAAGGCGTGGTGCTTGCAGGAGTATTGAAAGTTAGTGTTTCATTGTTGTTAAGATGAACGGCCAAAACCAAATTTTATTAGTGACCATGAATAAATGAAGTTCGCGACTTTACCGTGTGCCCGTCTTCATGACGTGCGCGATAGCCCGCAGCATTGCCGCAGGCGCAGGAATGACCGCCGGAGCCAGTCAAAGCGGCACAACTCATCCGGGACTTCAGGTTCGGGCGAACACGTTCAAACAACACTCCAGAAAATCAACGATCAAAACTTGTAAGTAGTGGTTTACAACAACTTAACCAAGAGTTGTTATTATTCGCACAATTCGAATGAGGGTTCTGAAGATGTTCGGACGCGATACCAAAGAAGAAATGGCAGCAATCTGCAGGTCCCAGGCCGTGATCACGTTCAAGCCGGACGGCACGATTCTCAATGCCAATGCGAATTTCTGTACGGCGGTCGGTTATGCCCTCCAGGAAATCGTCGGAAAACATCATTCCATGTTCGTCGATCCGGACTATGCAAAAAGTGCAGACTACCGGGATTTCTGGGCCAAGCTCCGGTCAGGCCAGTTTGACCGGCGTCAATACTGCCGTCTTGCCAAGGGCAATCGCGAACTCTGGATCGAGGCCTCCTACAATCCGGTCATCCGGGCAGGAAAAGTCATCAAGATTATCAAGACCGCGACGGATATCACCCAGAGCAAGATCAAATCCCTCGAGGATGACGGCAAGCTCGCCGCCATTTCGCGCTCACAGGCAGTCATCGAGTTCACCAGCGATGGCAACATCCTCGACGCCAACGAGAACTTCTGCGCGACGCTGGGTTATTCGCTGGAGGAAATCCGCGGCCGACACCATTCCATGTTCTGTGATCCCGCCTACACCCAGACAGAAGCCTACAAAACGTTCTGGCGCGATCTCGGCGCTGGAAAATTCGCCTCCGACGAGTTTGTCCGCTATGGCAAGGGCGGCAAAGCCGTCTGGATACAGGCGGCCTACAATCCCCTGTTGGATGCCAAGGGCAATGTCTACAAGGTCGTGAAATTTGCAACAGACGTCACGCAGCGGATGACCTCCGTAGACGAACTGGGCGCCGCCATCGGCGAGTTGGCGCAAGGGAATCTTGCGGTTTCGCTTGATCGCGCCTTTTCGCCGAGTATGGAAAAGACCCGCGCCGACTTCAACGCGGCGATCGCAAAGGTCAGCACGATCGTGCGGGAGATCTATTCGAGCGCCGAAGGCATAACAACCAATGCAAAGCAGCTGCAGGAAGCATCGAACGAATTTGCCAAGCGCATGGAGAAATCCGCGGCTTCGGTCGAAGAAACGGCTGCCGCTCTCGAAGAGGTTACCATTACCGGTCATGCCGCGGCAAAGCGCGCCGGTGATGCCGGACAAATGGTCAGCGCCACCCGTTCGGGCGCTCAACATTCCGGCGAGGTGGTGCAGCGCGCGATCACCGCGATGGCCGGTATAGAGCAATCGTCGAAGGAGATCATGGGCATTATCGGGGTGATCGACGAAATTGCCTTCCAGACAAACCTGCTCGCGCTCAATGCCGGCGTCGAAGCGGCCCGCGCCGGCGATGCCGGCAAGGGTTTTGCTGTCGTCGCCCAAGAAGTCCGTGAACTCGCCCAGCGCTCGGCGAAGGCTGCAAAGGAAATCAAGGCGCTGATCAACACATCCTCGACCCAGGTCAATCTGGGCGTGTCTCTGGTCCATGAGACCGGCAGCGCGCTCAGCGAGATCGTCACCCAAGTGACCGATATCGACAGGAACGTCTCCGCCATTGTCGAAGCCGCACGCGAACAATCAGTGGGCCTCAAGGAAATCAACACGGCCGTCAACGAGATGGATCAGGGCACGCAACAGAACGCCGCTTTCGTCGAAGAATCGACTGCCGCCAATCACGCGCTCTCGTCGGAACTTGCAGGGCTGCTCACGCAACTCGGCCAGTTTCATCTTTCCGAGCGGCCCGTGGCTTCCACACGGCCGGCGGTGGCTCGACCTTCGCCAAGCATGAACAGAGCCGCACCACGACTGCAATCCGTCGGCTCGGCAGCGTTGAAAGAGGACAACTGGCAGGAGTTTTGACAATCTCCGGCCCGGCATTCAGGGCCGCCGCTTGGGCGACCCTGAAAACGCTTTAGGATCTTACGATCGGCGTCCGGCGTAGCGGGCACGATCCGCTTCGATGTCGGTCTGCGCGTAGGGCTCGGACGTTTCGTCGAAGCGTGTCCAGCCCTGCCCCTCGAATTCGGACCGCCGGGTCGGCAGATCAACCCAGTTGGAGCGCTGCAGGATTGCCTCGGCTTCGGGAACGAGCGGTTCGTCGACCTTGGCCGTGACGAGTGTGCCGCCGCGGCGCACGCCTTCCGCGTAGACATGCGCATCGTCCTCGTCGATCCCCGAATCCGTCAACGCACCGATCAATCCGCCCGCCGCGCCGCCGACGACTGCGCCGGCGACCGCGCCAGCTGCCGTGGCTGCAAGCCAGCCTGCCGCGACCACCGGGCCAACGCCCGGAATGGCCATGATGCCGAGCCCGGTCAGAAGCCCGCCGGCGCCACCGACGGCAGCGCCGATGCCGGCACCCGCGCCAGCACCTTCGGCCGCATTGCCGTCGTCCGAATAGCGTCCGTCGGAATTGTTGGAAACGACGCTGATATCGCTGTTTGAAATGCCCATGGACTTGAGGTCATCGACAGCAGCGGTCGCGTCGGAGTGATGGTCGAAAAGCCCTGTAGCGGTCTTCGTCATGGTGTTTCTCCTGATTGTTGTGTTTTCAGATCGCGTTTATTTGACGACGATGTTTACTTGGCGACGATGTTGCCCTGGTAATCGAGCGATACGAGAACGGGCTTGCCGTCCTTGCTGGCCTTGGCCTGCCATACACCCTTGTCGTCGAGCTTCAGCTCCGTGACATCGGCGTAGCCGTCCTTTGCGAGGCGATCCGTTGCCTGTGCCTCGGTGAAACTGTTTGCCCCTTCGACGGGTGCGGTCGCGTTCTGCTCCGACGGCGTGGCGACGGCAGGCGTATCACCGTCCGGATTAGCATTCGGCGTTGTCGTCTGAGCGAAAACCGTGGCCGTCGACAGGGCGACGATCGCCGTTGCGATAAGTATCTTTTTCATGGAATTCTCCTTGCTGGATCGGTCAGTGATCCTCGGCCAGTGAACCCTCCATGCGGGAAAAAGTTCCGCCGATGGCCAGCAGATGAAAATGAAAAAGACAATGGAATCTGTATATTAGAATTTAGTTGGCGAAAAATTTCGGACAATGCGCTGAGCCCGTTATGCGGGCTGTCAGGCTAGGCTCCTGTTCATTTGCCCTGAAATTGCGGCGGCCGCTTTTCGATAAAGGCGGCCATGCCTTCTGTCTGATCAGCCGTTGAAAACAACGCGTGAAAGATGCGCCGCTCGAACAGGATACCCTCCCGCAACCCGCCCTCCTGCGCACGCTCGACAGCTTCGCGCGCAGCCATGGTGGCAAGCTTTCCATAACCGGCAATCGTCCGGGCCGCGACCAGGGTCTCCTCCATCAGTTGCTCGGCCGGGATAACACGCGCAACGAGACCGCAGCGCTCGGCTTCCACCGCATCCATCATCCGCCCGGTGAGGATCATATCCATCGCCTTCGCCTTTCCAACGAGTTTCGTCAGCCGCTGCGATCCCCCCATGCCGGGGATGACGCCGAGCTTGATCTCCGGCTGGCCGAACATCGCGGTTTCCGACGCAAAGATCATGTCGCACATCATCGCCAGTTCGCACCCGCCCCCGAGCGCATAACCGGAGACAGCGGCGATCTTCGGCGTGCGGAACGATGCGAAGCGATCCCATGCCGCGAAGAAATCCTCCGCGAACATCTCGGTAAACGATTTGTCGGCCATCTCCTTGATGTCAGCGCCGGCGGCAAACGCCTTGTCCGAGCCTCTGAGGACGAAACAGCCGACGCCGGGATCGCGGTCGAGCGGCGTAAGCTCGGTTGCCAGTGCATTCATGATTTCGGAATTGAGTGCATTGCGCGCCGCCGGCCGGTTCAGCGTGACGATGACGACGCGATCCTGCTGTTCGACAATGATGGGTTTTTCCATGGCTTGATCCTCTTGCGGATGTTCAGGGCTTTGTCAGGCAGTGCCGCCGGATTGTTGCCTGAGCATGTCGATGATACCGGAAAAATCCTTGTCGGCGTTTCCGAGTTCGTTGAACAGCGCAAAGAGTTCGGCGGCCTTGGCACCAAGCGGCGTGGTGGCACCGGCGGACTGCGCCGCTTCCTGTGACAGTTTCAGATCCTTCAGCATCAGGGCGCCGGCGAAGCCCGGCTCGTAGTCATTGTTGGCCGGCGATGTCGGGACCGGGCCCGGCACCGGGCAATAGGTGGTCAGCGACCAGCACTGGCCCGACGAAACTGATGCCACGTCGAACAGCGCCTGATGCGAAAGGCCAAGCTTTTCACCCAGCACGAAAGCCTCTCCGACGGCGATCATGCTGACGCCGAGGATCATGTTGTTGCAGATCTTCGCCGCCTGTCCCGCAGAGGCTCCGCCGCAATGGATGATGCGTTTTCCCATCGCTTCGAAGATTGGCTGGGATTTCGAGAACACATCCTGCTCGCCGCCGATCATGAAGGTGAGTGTTCCCGCTGCCGCGCCACCGGTGCCGCCGGATACCGGCGCATCGAGCGACGCGCAGCCCTTTTCGGCAGCCATCTCATGTGCCTTGCGGGCACTGTCGATGTCGATGGTCGAGCAATCGATCAGCAGCGTTCCGGATGGCACGGTGGCGACCAGCGCCTGCCAGACCGCCAGGACATGTCTGCCGGCAGGAAGCATGGTGATGACCGTATCGACGCTGGCGACCGCTTCGGCAAGCGACGCGCAGGCCGTCACGCCCTTGCTGCTCGCTTCGTCCAGCAAGGGTTGCGCAAGGTCGAAACCCTTGACCACATGCCCTGCCTTGACGAGATTGGCGGCCATCGGGCCGCCCATATGACCGAGACCGATAAAGCCGATCTTCATATCCGTGGTCCTTCCTCATTCGTTTGCGCAAAAAGAGGGTCCGCAGATGGCTGGAAATAGGCTGCGATTTCTGCCTCGGTGACATCTTCGAGCCGCGCCGGCCGCCATTGCGGATTGCGATCTTTATCGATCACGGCCGCACGCACGCCCTCGTAGAAATCCCGGCTGCGCAGGACTGCGGCCGTGGCCGCGAATTCCCGTTCGAGGCAATCTTCCAGCCTCTCGGTTTCGCGGCCGAGTCGCAGCAGCCTTAGCGTCACGTTGAGACTGAGCGGTGATTTGGTTGATAGAACGGAAAGAATTTTCTCCGCGAAAGGACTGCCGTCACCACGCAGGGCAGCGAGAATGTCTTCGATCGTGTCGAAGGCAAAGAGGCGATCGATAGCCGTCTGGTGTGATTCCAGAACGCCGGCTGGGGGTACTTCCGAAAAGCCTGCGATCACGGTTGAAACTGCCTCGCGTGAACATCCCGCCGGCAGCGATATCAAAGCCTCGGTCACTTCTGCAAGCCGATCGGACCGGACGAAGCTGTCGGCAAGACCGGTGAGGATCGCATCGGCGGCGCCCAGCGTTTCGCCGGTCAGCCCGATATAGGTGCCGAGTTCGCCCGGCTGTCGCGTGAGGAACCAGGATGCACCGACGTCGGGGAAAAAGCCGATGCCGGTCTCGGGCATGGCAAAGCGGGTGCGTTCCGTGACGATCCGGTGGCTGCCATAGACGGAAACACCGACACCGCCGCCCATGACGATGCCATCCATGACGACAACATAGGGTTTCGAGTAGCGACCGATGCGGGCGTTGAGTGTGTACTCCTCGCGCCAGAACGTGGTCGGCGCGTCCGATCCGGCTTTCCCGCCGTCATAAATGGCGCGGATATCGCCACCGGCACACAGGCCGCGTTCCCCCTCACCCGTGACAAGCACGGCTGCGATGGCTAGATCCTGTTCGAAATCGTCGAGCGCCGCCTCGATGTCGCGCACCATTTGAAGCGTCAGGCTGTTGAGGGCCCTGGGACGGTTGAGCCGGATACGGCCGAGTGCGCCCTGCCGCTCAACCAGCGTCTCGAGTTCTACTGCACAGGTTTCAGATATGGAGGGCATGGCCGAGGGCTTTCATGGCGGCTTCCTGGAAGCCTTCGCTGCGGGTCGGGTGTGCGTGGATCGTCGCGGCGATATCTTCCAGACGGGCACCCATTTCGATCGCCAGAGCAAAGGCACTCGACAGCTCGGAAACACCGGAACCGACGGCCTGGATGCCGAGAACGAGGTTATTGTCCGCCCGCACCACGATACGGACGAAGCCCTCTTCGGCAAGCATCGTCATGGCGCGACCGTTGGCATTGAACGGGAACTGACCGACACGGATGTCATAGCCCTGTGCCCGCGCCTCATCCGGCGACAGGCCGGCGGTGACGATTTCCGGGTCGGTGAAGCAGACGGCTGGAATGCAGCGCTTGTCCCAGGTACGCTTTTTGCCCGCGACGATTTCGGCGACCATCTCGCCCTGCGCCATCGCCCGGTGGGCCAGCATCGGTTCGCCGGTAATATCACCGATGGCATGGATGCCGCGCATCGAGGTCCGGCAGCGGTCGTCGATGCGCAGGAATTTGCCGGCGCGATCAAGGTCCAGTTCGTCCAATCCCCATCCTTCGGTGCGTGGCTTGCGGCCGACCGTCACGAGGATCTTGTCGGCTGGAAGCCGCTGTTCCTCGCCGTCAGTGGTTTCGATCAACAGCGCATCACCGGAATGCCCCTTGGCTTTCGCACCGGTCAGGACGCGCATGCCGAGGTCGGCCAGCCGCTTGGCCACCGGCTTGACCAGTTCGGCGTCATATTGCGGCAGGATTTGTTGCGTTGCCTCGACGATGGTCACTTGCGCGCCCAGCTTGGCAAAGGCCGTACCCAGTTCGAGCCCGATATAGCCACCGCCGACAACGACCAGTTTCTTCGGCACCGTCTTCAGCGACAGGGCCTCCGTCGAAGAGATGACAGCTCCGCCGAAGGGCAGGAACGGCAGTTCCACCGGCTCGGAGCCGGTGGCGATGACAACCGTTTCGGCACGGATGACCTGCATTCCGGTCTCTGTCTCGACTTCCACGGTCTTGCCGTCACGGAATCTTGCCCGGCCATGGACGATCTTGACGCGGGCCTTACGCAGCAATCCCAGCACGCCGCTGTTCAGGCGCCCCACGATGTCGTCCTTCCAGGCGATGGTCTTTGCGAGATCGAGTTTCGGCGTCTCGACGGAGATGCCGAGCGGGCTTTTGGCGCCTGCCATATGGCTGACCTTCTCGAATTCCTCCGCCGCATGAATAAGCGCCTTGGAAGGAATGCAGCCGATATTGAGGCAGGTGCCCCCGGCCTTGACGGCTTCGACGATGACGGTATCGACGCCCAGCTGTCCCGCCCGGATAGCACAGATGTAGCCGCCCGGACCGGCGCCGATGACGAGAAGTTTGCAGACGATCTCTTTCATGGGCTCAGCTTTCGATGAAAATCAGCGCGGGGGTTTCGAGCAGGGCCTTGATCCGTTGGACGAAGGTCGCCGCATCCCAGCCGTCCACGACCCGGTGATCGAAACTGGACGACAGGTTCATCATCTTGCGCGGGATGAACTGACTGCCGTCCCAGACCGGCCGGATCATGATCTTGTTGACGCCGATGATTGCCACTTCCGGATGGTTGATGATCGGCGTCGTGGCGATACCGCCCATGGCGCCGAGCGACGTGATGGTGATCGTCGAGCCAGACAGTTCTTCGCGTAGCGCCGATCCCGTGCGGGCGGCCTCGGCCAGCCGGACGACTTCCGCTGCGCAATCCCAGATGCCGCGCGCTTCCGCATGACGCACCACGGGGACAGTCAGGCCCGCCGGGGTCTGGGTGGCGATGCCGATATGCACGGCGGCGTGGCGGCTGATGATGCCGGCGTCGTCATCAAAGGTGGCGTTGACGACGGGCTGCTCGTCGATGGTTTTCACCATGGCGCGCATCAGGAATGGCAGGATCGTCAGCTTGGTCTGGTCCGGCTTGCGGCTGGTGTTCATCGTTGCGCGCAAATCCTCCAGATCGGTGACGTCGATTTCCTCGACATAGGTGATGTGCGGAATGCGCGACGTCGCCAGCACCATCCTTTCCGAGATGCGGCGGCGCAGGCCGGTGACCCTGATCTCCTCGACGGCGGTTCTGCGGGCAAGGCCGGTCGGTGCCGGTTGTGGTCGCGCGCCACGGGCCAGAAACTGGTCGAGGTCGTCATGGGTGATACGCCCGGCCGGGCCCGTGCCGCTCACCTGCCGCAGGTCGATGCCGCCATCCTGCGCCCGAAGACGGACCGCAGGCGAAGCGAGTGGCTTGGCAAGTGTATCGGGTGCGGCACGGCTCCCCTTCTCCCCAGCGGGGAGAAGGGGAGCCGCAGGGCCGGATGAGGGGGACGGCTGGCTCGGAGCAGGCGGAGACACCCCCTCATCCGCCCTTCGGGCACCTTCTCCCCGCTGGGGAGAAGAGGAAGCGACCGTCACCGTTTCCGCCGTAGCAACGGCATCCGCCTCGCCGCTTTCGCCTGCGACCGCGATCCGAACCAGCGGCGCCTTGACCGCCACCGTATCGCCGATCTCGGCGCCGAGCCAAAGCACGGTGCCGTTGACCGGCGAAGGGATTTCTACGGTTGCTTTGTCGGTCATCACGGCGGCAAGCACCATGTCTTCGCGGATGGGATCTCCGACCTTGCAATGCCATTCGACCAGCTCGGCCTCCGCCACGCCTTCGCCGACATCCGGCATCTTGATGACGAATTCACCCATGCTCACGCCTCCATCACTTCGGCCAGCGCACGGCCGACGCGGCCGGGCCCGGGAAAATAGTCCCACTCCTGCGCATGCGGATAAGGCGTATCCCAGCCAGTGACGCGAACAACCGGCGCTTCCAGATGATAGAAGCAATGTTCCTGCACCAGCGCGGCCAGTTCGGCGCCGTAGCCCGAAGTGAGGGTCGCCTCGTGCACGACGACGCAGCGGCCGGTCTTCGTCACAGACTGCACGATGGTATCGAGATCGAGCGGCAGCAGGCTGCGCAGGTCGATCACCTCCGCATCGACACCCATTTCTTCCGCGGCCGCCAGCGCAACATGCACCATGGTGCCATAGGCAATAACGGTCACGGCCGAGCCCTGTCGGCGGATTTCGGCCTTGCCGATCGGGATGCTGTAGTGGCCTTCCGGCACCTCGCCGAGGTCATGCTTGGACCATGGCGTGACCGGCCTGTCGTGATGGCCGTCGAAGGGGCCGTTGTAGAGGCGTTTCGGTTCGAGGAACATCACAGGGTCCGGGTCTTCGATGGAGGCGATCAGCAGGCCTTTCGCATCGTAGGGATTGGACGGGACCACCACTTTCAGACCGCAGACATGGGTAAACAGTGCCTCCGGGCTCTGGCTGTGCGTCTGCCCGCCGAAAATGCCGCCGCCCGTCGGCATTCTGATCACAATCGGACAGGTGAAGTCGCCGTTCGAACGATAACGGATGCGGGCGGCTTCCTGGGTGATCTGGTCATAGGCCGGGTACATATAGTCGGCGAACTGGATCTCGACGCAGGGTTTCAGGCCGTAGGCGGCCATGCCGATGGCCGTGCCGACGATGCCGCTTTCGCTGATCGGCGCATCGAAACAGCGGGTCTTGCCATATTTCGCCTGAAGCCCCTGCGTGCAGCGGAAGACGCCGCCGAAATAGCCGACATCCTCGCCGAACACCACCACATCGTCGTCGCGCTCCATCGAGACGTCCATGGCGCTGCGTACGGCCTCGATCATTGTCATTCTGGCCATGTCAGTATCCTGCCTTCTGTCGCTGGCGGCGGATATGGGGCGGCATCTCGGCATAGACGCCCTCGAAGATATCGCGCACCGAAGGCTTTCCGCCCGCATGCAGCGTGCCGTGCACTTCGGCCTGTTTCTGCGCCTGGATCACCTCGTCGAGAATTTCGGCTTCCGCCTGCACATGCCGTTCCTCCGACCAGGCACCTTTGACGATCAGGTGTTTCTTCAGGCGCAGGACGGGGTCGCCGAGTGGCCAGGCTTCGGATTCGGTCTTCGGGCGATAGGCGCTGGGATCGTCGGAGGTGGAATGCGCGCCGACGCGATAGGTGACATATTCGATCAGCGTCGGCCCGAGATTGCGCCGGGCACGTTCGGCTGCCCAAAGGGAAACGGCATAAACCGCGAGATAATCGTTGCCATCAACGCGCAGCGCCGGAATGCCAAAGCCGAGGCCGCGCGCGGCAAAGGTGCCGGAACCGCCGCGCGCGATGCCCTGGAAGGTCGAGATCGCCCATTGATTGTTGACGATGTTGAGGATCACCGGCGCCTTGTAGGTCGAGGCGAACACCAGCGCCGAATGAAAATCGGATTCGGCCGTCGAGCCATCGCCGATCCACGCTGCGGCAATCCTGGTGTCGTTCTTGATGGCCGACGCCATGGCCCAGCCGACGGCCTGGACATATTGCGTCGAGAGATTGCCGGAGATGGTGAAGAAGCCGTGGTCCTTCGACGAATACATGACCGGTAGTTGCCGGCCGCGCAACGGATCGCTTTCGTTCGAAAATATCTGGTTCATCATTTCGACCATCGGATAATCGTCGGCGATCAGGAGGCCGGCCTGCCGGTAGGTCGGAAAGTTCATGTCGCCCTTTTTGAGCGCCTTGCGAAAAGCGCAGCTGACGGCCTCTTCGCCCAGATGCTGCATGTAGAACGAGGTCTTGCCCTGACGCTGTGCCATCAGCATGCGGGCATCGAAGGCCCTGAGCTTCATCATGTGCTTGAGGCCGGTCAGCAAGTCGTCATCTGACAAAAGCCCGGCCCAGGGGCCGATGGCTTCGCCGTCGCGGTTCAGCACGCGAATGATCGAATAGGCGAGATCGCGGATGTTTTCCGGCGCGACATCGACCGCCGGACGCGGCACGGAACCGGCCTTGGCGATATCGACGTTGGAAAAATCCGGCACGCCTCCGGGCCGGACGGCCGGTTCCGGAACATGCAGGCTCAATTGCGGGAACTCGGTCATGCCTCGTTCTTCCTCCTTCTTTCCTCGCTTTCCAGTCTCCTCCCGGAAAGCAGGTTCATTGCTACAGGCTACGCGCAATGACGATGCGCTGCACGTCACTTGTTCCTTCATAGATCTGGCAGATGCGAACGTCGCGGTAGATGCGTTCGACTGGATAGTCAGACATGTATCCATAACCGCCATGGATCTGGATGGCGTCCGAACAGACCTTCTCGGCCATTTCCGAGGCAAAAAGCTTGGCCATCGACGCTTCCGTCAGGCAGGGCTCCCCGGCCTCCTTGAGTTCAGCGGCATGCAGGACCATCTGCCGCGCGGCTGCTATCTGGGTCGCCATGTCGGCGAGACGGAAGGCCACGGCCTGATGCTCGATGATCCGCTTGCCGAAGGCGATGCGCTCGCGGGCATAGTCGCGCGCCGCCTCGAAAGCCGCACGCGCCATGCCGACCGACTGCGAGGCAATGCCGATGCGGCCACCTTCGAGATTGGCGAGCGCGATCCTGTAGCCCTCGCCTTCCCCTCCCAGCCGCAGATCGGCCGGAATGCGCATATTGGTAAAGGCGATCTGGCAGGTATCGGAGGAATGCAGGCCGAGCTTCTTTTCGACCCGCACGACCTCGTAGCCCGGCGTATCCGTCGGCACGATGAACGCGGAAATACCCTTCTTGCCGGCACCGGGATCGGTAACAGCGAAGACAATGATGACATTGCCATTCTTGCCGGAGGTGATGAACTGCTTGGCGCCATCCAGAACGTAGTGATCACCATCGCGGCGCGCACGGGTCTTCAGGTTGGAGGCATCGGAACCCGCCTGCGGCTCCGTCAGCGCGAAACCGCCGATCCACTCGCCGGAGGCCAGTTTGGGCAGGAAGCGCTGCTTCTGCTCCTCGGTGCCAAACTTCAGGATCGGCACGCAGCCGACCGAACTGTGCACGCTCATGATGGTCGAGCACGAACCGTCGCCGGCGGCAATTTCCTCGAGCGCCACGGCATAGGCGACGGTGCCCGTTTCCGAACCACCATAGGCCTCCGGCACCAGCATGCCGAGAAAGCCGAGTTCGCCCATTTCCCTCAGTTCGTCTTTCGGGAACGCATGCGAGATGTCACGCTCGGCAGCACCCAGCGCTAGGCGCTCCCGGGCGAAATCGCGGGCCATGTCGCGGATCTGGATCTGCTGTTCACTCAGGATCATAGGCGGCCTCCTCCCAAAAGCCGTTAGTGCCGTTCGACCGCGATGGCCGTCGCCTCGCCGCCACCGATGCACAGCGTTGCCATTCCGCGCTTCAGATCGTAACGCTCAAGGGCTGCCAACAATGTGACGATGACGCGGGCGCCGGATGCGCCGATCGGATGTCCGAGCGCGCAGGCGCCACCATGCACGTTCACCGCGTCATGCGGCAGATCGAGGTCGCGCATCGCCGCCATGGCGACGACGGCAAATGCTTCGTTGATCTCGAACAGATCGACATCTTGCAGTGCCCATCCTGTTCGCTCGCTGAGCTTTTTCAACGCACCGATCGGTGCTGTAGCAAACAGATGGGGCGCCTGCGCGTGGGTCGCATGGCCGATAATGGTAGCAAGCGGTGCAAGGCCCCGGCGCTCGGCCTCCGAGCGGCGCATCAGCACCAGCGCGGCGGCACCATCGGAAATCGAGCTGGCATTGGCAGCAGTCACCGTGCCGTTTTCGCGAAAGGCTGGCTTCAGGGTCGGGATTTTTTCGAGCCTAGCCTTGCCCGGCTGCTCGTCGCGGCTGACGACCAGTTCGTTTCTTCCGGACTTGACGGTCACCGGCGTGATTTCGCGGTCAAACGATCCATCCTCGATCGCCTTCTTGGCACGGGTCAGCGAGGTTACCGCAAAATCATCCTGCGCAGGTCGTGTGAACTGGTAGGCCTCCGCGCAGTCTTCGGCGAAAGCGCCCATCAGCCGCCCCTTGTCATAGGCATCCTCCAACCCGTCCAGGAACATGTGGTCGATGATGCGGCCATGGCCGAGCCGATAACCGCCGCGCGCACGATCGAGCAGATAAGGCGCATTGCTCATGCTTTCCATGCCACCGGCAACGACGATGTTGGCGCTGCCGGCCAAAATCAGGTCATGGGCCAGCATCACCGCCTTCATGCCGGAGCCGCACATCTTGTTGACGGTGCTGGCACCCGTTGAGAACGGCAGGCCCGCACCGATCGCCGCCTGCCGGGCCGGCGCCTGCCCCTGTCCGGCCGGCAGTACGCAGCCGAACACGATTTCCTCGACCAGATCTGGCGCCGCGCCGCTACGCTCCAATGCGGCGCGGATTGCGGCCGCACCGAGTTCAGGCGCAGTCGCACCCTGCAGATCGCCCTGAAACGCGCCCATGGCGGTACGGGCGGAGCCGACGATGACGATGGGATCATGCACTGTCATTTGAAACCTCCCGATACGGCTCTCATCGCGGCCCCATGCGCAAGGCGCCATCAAGCCGGATGACTTCACCATTCAGCATGCTGTTCTCACAGATATGGCGCACCAATGCCGCAAATTCATCAGGGCGCCCAAGCCGCGGCGGAAACGGCACGCTCCTGCCAAGCGCTTCCTGCGTCTCCGGCGGAATGCCCGCCATCATCGGTGTTTCGAAGATGCCCGGCGCGATGGAAACGACGCGGATGCCGTAGCGCGCGAGTTCACGGGCAATCGGCAGGGTCATGCCGACGACCCCGCCCTTCGAGGCGGAATAGGCGGCCTGGCCGATCTGGCCGTCGAAAGCCGCGACCGATGCCGTGTTGATGATCACGCCCCGCTCGCCGTCGCTGTCGGGCTCCTCCTTCTGGATGAGCGATGCGGCAAGGCGGATCATGTTGAAGGTGCCGACGAGATTGATGCCGATGGCGCGGCTGAAACTTTCGAGACGGTGCGGGCCATCGCGTCCGAGAATCTTTTCGCCGGGCGCAATGCCGGCGCAGTTCACCAGGCCATGCAGATGACCGAACGCCTCGATCGCCGCGTTGACCGTCGCAAGGCCATCCGCTTCGCTGGTGACATCGGTGCATGCGAAACGGGCGCTCGCTCCCAACTCCATCGCGACCTCCGTGCCAGCGTCAGCGTTGATATCGGCGACAACAACGCTGGCGCCGTTTTCGACCAGCATGTGGGAAACTGCGGCACCGAGGCCGGAACCTGCACCTGTGACCACAAAGACCTTGCCAGCGATCAGCATGTCATCGCCATTCGAGCTGGACGGCTCCCGCGCACCAATTGTCGATCCATCGTGCAGCCCTCCCGTGCCGCCTTCCGCCGACGGCGCGCCCGTTCAAGCCGCACCGTCTTGCGCAACTCTACGTCGGCGCGCTATTGCAAGCGATGACAGAAGTGTCATTCATTCTTCGGCCAGTTTTACCATGTGGAAATGCACGCGATGGCGGATGTCGATAGACGCATGATCTCGCCTTCCTTCGTCGAGGAAGCGCTCGATTGCCTGCGCAGGCAGGGCAAGGCGACTGCGCCATTGCTGGCGTCTCTTGATCTGCCGCCGGTAGTGGACAAACCGATTTCAGCCGAGACCTATGGCGCGCTCTGGCTGGCGATCGCTGCCGAAGTGGACGATGAGTTCTTCGGTATGGGCGAACGGCCGATGCGCAGCGGCAGCTTCACACTGCTGTGTCATTGTATTCTCCATGCAGGCACACTCGAGACGGCGCTTCGGCGCGCACTGCGCTTTCTGAATGTCGTGCTGGAAGATCCAAGGGGTGAACTCGTCGTGCGCGACGGGCTTGCGGAGATCGTGCTGAGGGACAAGGGCGAGGCCCGCTCGGCCTTCGCCTACAGGACCTACTGGATCCTGCTGCACGGCATCACCTGCTGGCTGGTCGGCCGCCGCATTCCGCTCCGCCGGGTGGATTTCCGGTGCGCCGAGCCGAAACAAGGGGCGGATTATCGCCTGTTCTTTGGCGCGCCTGTGCAATTCTCGCAACCTGTCAGCCGTCTCGCTTTCGATCGCACCGTGTTGAAACTGCCGATCACACGGACGGAACAGGCTTTGAAACATTTCCTTCGCGGCGCGCCTGCCAATATCCTCGTGCGGTATCGCTATGATGCTGGTCTGGCCGCGAGCGTGCGGCGGCGCTTGCAACAGATGTCGCCTTTGACCTGGGCCGGTTTCAGCGATCTTGCCGCGCAGATGCGAATGTCGCCATCGACGCTTCGCCACCGCCTGCACGGAGAAGGCCAGAGCTATGCTGCGATCAAGGATGACATCCGCCGCGACCGCGCCATCCAGTTGCTGTCAGACGGCAAGAGCAGCGTCGCCGAAATCGCTATGCAGCTCGGCTATTCCGAGCCGAGCGCCTTTCATCGGGCGTTTCGCAAATGGACCGCGAAAAGCCCGGGGGCGTTTAGACACGAACGAGCCATATCCAATGGCAAGCAGGACGCAACCTGATGCAGGCGGATCAGGCAGCCGGTTCCACGTCGCGTGCAAAAACGATACTGGCATCGCTGACGGTGGCGACATGCGCATAGGCCGCGCGGCTCGCATTGGCCGCATCCGCCTCGAGGATCGCGGTGACGATAGCCTCATGTTCCTCATAGGACCGTAGAAGGCGGCCCGGAAGCCGGAACTGGGCGCGGCGAAACGGCGCGAGACGGGCACGGGTCTGGGTCACCAGTTCAAAAACATGATCATTATGCGCACCGCGGTAAAGACGCGTGTGGAACTCGGTATTGTGTGCGGCATAGTCGTCTTCCGCGCCGCTCTGGACCAGCCGCGCCGACGCCTTGTGTTCCGCCTCCAGCATCCGGCGCTCTTCCACCGTCATGCGCTCCGCCGAGAGGCGTGCGCAGATCCCCTCGAGTTCGGCCATGGCCTCGAACATGGAGGCGAGGTGCCGCTGCGTCACAGTGGTGACGACGGCGCTCTTGTTGGGTTCGCGCTCGACAAGACCGATGGCACACAACTGGCCTAGTGCCTCGCGCACGGGCGTTCGGGACACCTCGAAACGATTGGCCATTGAAATTTCGTCCAGGCGTTCACCGGGGCGCATGGCACCGGTGATGATCAGATCGGCGATCGCCCGCACCATCTGCTCGACGGTTGTTCCGGATCGGATGATTTCTTTTTTTCTGGCGATTTTCACGGATCGAATCTGCTTGGATCAAGAGTGTATACAGATGCCGCGCAGGGTCTGCCTTGTCAATGACGCAAGAAATGCGGTTCGCATCTGATGCGGTCGCCCACAGCTTTGGTGATCGTCTAAATTTCAAGCATGCTTAAAAAAGGATCAAAGCAGAGAATAATTGCATACAGTTTACGCGGCGAATTTTTACCAGAAAATAATAGTACAAGAAAACAGTGACTTACAGAGTGGCACGGTCATTGCATACAGTTTACTGCAACCCTTTTGAACCCGGCACCACGCCGCGAGGAGCCCGCCATGACCAAACTCCTTCCCATGAACCGCCGCAGCTTCCTTCAGACAACGGCCGCTGGTGCCGCAGCCATCGGTCTTGCCCCTTCGCTCTTCGCGACACCGGCCGCGGCGCAGGCGGCACTGACCGTCGGCTTCATCTATGTCGGCCCGAAGGACGATTATGGCTACAATCAGGCCCATGCCGAAGGCGCCGCCGTCATCAAGGCAATGTCGGGCGTGACCGTCGTCGAGGAGGAGAACGTTCCCGAGACAGTCGACGTGCAGAAGACGATGGAATCGATGATCAACCTCGACGGTGCGAGCCTCGTCTTCCCAACCTCCTTCGGCTATTTCGACCCCCATATGCTGGCCATGGCGGAGAAATATCCCGACGTGCAGTTCCGCCATTGCGGCGGCCTGTGGCAGGAGGGCAAGAACCCGATGAACACCGGCTCCTATTTCGGCTATATCGGCCAGGGCCAGTATCTGAACGGCATCACCGCCGGTTACGCGTCAAAGAGCAAGAAGATCGGCTTCGTCGCCGCCAAGCCAATCCCGCAGGTTCTGCAGAACATCAACTCGTTCCTGCTCGGCGCCCGTTCGGTCGATCCGGCAATCACCTGCCAGGTGATCTTCACCGGCGAATGGTCGCTGGCCGTCAAGGAAGCCGAAGCCACCAATGCGCTGATCGACCAGGGTGCCGACGTCATCACCTGCCATGTCGATAGCCCGAAGGTGGTCGTCGAGACAGCTGCCGGTCGCGGCGCTTTCGTCTGCGGCTACCACGCCAACCAAAGCCCGCTTGCCCCCGAAAAATACCTGACCGGCGCCGAATGGGCCTGGGGCAATGTCTACACGAAATTCGTCACCGAGGCGCAGGCCGGTACCCCGCTCGGCAATTTCGTTCGCGGCGGTCTGAAGGACGGTTTCGTCAAGATGAGCCCGCTGGGACCGGCCGTTTCCGCCGAGGCGCGCACCAAGTTCGATGCGACGCTGGCAGACATGATGAAGGGCAGCTTCTCGGTCTTCAAGGGTCCGATCAAGGATAACAAGGGCGGCGATGCGGTCACCGCCGGACAGACGCTCGCGGAAGATGCGATCGAGCTGGAAAGCATGGCCTATCTCGTCGAAGGTGTCGTCGGCTCGACATCCTGAACCAAAGGAAGAGCGTCATGACGATCGAGGTAAACACGCCCGCCTTGTCTCCGTTGTCCGCAAGCAGCGGAAATTTCCGACCGATCCTTGAATGGGTCGCCCGGCGAGCCGAACCCGTGGCGATCTCGCTGGGGGCGATCCTTGCCGGCCTGGCGCTCTTTTCCATCTTCATCGCGGTGGTCGGCAAATCGCCGATCGACCTCTTCAAGCTGATGTATACCGGTGGCTTCGGCAGCTGGTTTTCCATTCAGAACAGCCTCAGCCGGGCCGCCCCCCTGCTGCTGACTGCCCTCTGCGTCGCCCTGCCAGCCCGGCTCGGCCTCGTCATCATCGGCGGAGAAGGAGCAGTCGTTCTGGGGGGCGTCGCGGCGGCAGCCGCCGCCCTGCCGCTGACGGGCTCCGTTTCCCCGATCGTCGTGCTTCCCGTGATGGCGATTGCTGGCATGATCATGGGCGGCATCTGGATCGGCATAACCGGCCTGTTGCGCCACTATCGCGGCGTTAACGAAACCATCGCCTCGCTGCTGATGGCCTATATCGCGATTGCCCTGATGAACCACTTCATCGAGGGCCCGCTGCGCGATCCGGCCAGCCTCAACAAACCCTCGACGGCACCGCTTCCGCCTGAATACCTGCTCGGCGCCATTCCCGGCATGGACGTGAACTGGGGACTGGTGATCGGCATCCTCGCCTGCATCGTTTCCTGGATACTGATCGAGGCGACAAGCTTCGGCTTCGCCGCCCGCATCGCCGGCGGCAATGTCCGGGCCGCCCAGATCCAAGGCCTGCCGGTCGGCCGGCTGATCGTCGGCTTCACCGCGCTTGCCGGAAGTTTCGCCGGATTGGCCGGCATGATCGAAGTCGCCGCCGTGCAAGGCAGCGCCAACGCATCGCTGGCCGCCGGCTATGGCTACACCGGCATTCTCGTTGCCTTCCTTGCCCGCCACAATCCGCTGGCAATCATTCCCGTCGCGATCCTCCTTGGCGGCATCGATGCCTCGGGCGGCCTGATCCAGCGGCGCATGGAATTGCCGGACGCTACCGTACTCGTTCTTCAGGGCACGCTGTTCGTGGTGATCCTGCTTTGCGAGACCTTCTACGGCCGTTTCAAGATCTTCAATCCCGACCTCTGGAAAACGCCCGTTCTCAAGCGAGGAACAGTCTGATGGAAGACACCGGCATCGGCCTCTGGGGCGTTCCCCTCGCCATTTTCGCAGGCGCCATCCGCGTCTCGACACCCTTCATCTTCGTCAGCCTCGGGGAATCCATCACCGAACGCTCCGGGCGCATCAATCTCGGGCTTGAGGGCACGCTGGTCTTCGGCGCGATGACGGCCTATGCCGTCGCCGTCATGACCAACTCGCCCTGGCTCGGGGTCCTAGCCGCCATGGCATCTGGCGCCGTCTTTGGCTTGATCCACGGCTGGATCTGCAAATTTCCCAAGGTCAACGACATCGCCATCGGCATCGCCATGATGCAGTTCGGCCTCGGCCTGGCCTTTTTCCTCGGCAAGTCCTTCATCCAGCCCGTCGCGCCGCGCCTGCCGTCGATTCCGCTCGGCGGATGGTCGGATCTGCCGCAAATCCAGTCGGCACTCAATATCAACGTTCTGTTCGTCATCGGCGCACTTCTTGCCGTTGCCCTCTGGTGGGCATTCAAGAACACACGCATCGGCCTCATCCTGCGCGTCGTCGGCGACAGCTCGGATGCAGCCCGAGCCATGGGCCTGAACCCGGACACGGTACGATTGCTGGCCACGGCCGTCGGCGGATCGTTCGCGGCCGTGGGAGGCGCCTATCTCTCGCTCTATTATCCCGGATCGTGGAACGAAGGCATATCGTCGGGCCAGGGACTGATGGCCGTGGCCCTGGTCATCTTCGCCCGCTGGAACCCGATCGGCTGCTTCCTCGCCGCCCTGCTCTTCGGCGGAGCCGGCGCACTTGGCCCTGCCCTGCAATCGGTCGGCGTGACGCAAGGCTATTACCTGTTCTACGCCGCACCCTACGTTCTGACCCTCGTCATTCTCGTCGCCACATCATCGCCCACCCGGTCGCTGGCGGGTGCGCCCGGCGCGCTGTCGATCACGAAATAAAAACCAAGCATGAAATGGGAGCCTCAGCCATGAACGGCCTCGGCGGACTGAACATCTCGGAAAACGGCGTTGGCATCGGCCTCGTCCAGCTGCAATTGCCGGTGACGGTGACCAAGGCGGACCTTGCCCGCCAGACGCAGGTGATCGTCGATCTCGTAGCCAAGGCGCGGCGCAACCAGTCGGGCATGGATCTGGTGGTCTTTCCGGAATATGCGCTGCACGGCCTGTCGATGGGCATCAATCCGGAGATCATGTGCAGCCTCGACGGCCCGGAAGTGGCAGCCTTCAAACAGGCCTGCCGAGACAATCATATCTGGGGCTGCTTCTCCATCATGGAGTTCAACCCGGGCGGCATGCCCTACAATTCCGGTATCGTCATCGACGATCAGGGCGAACTGAAGCTCTATTACCGCAAGATGCACCCATGGGTGCCGGTCGAGCCCTGGGAGCCGGGCAATCTCGGCATCCCGGTCATCGAGGGACCCAAGGGCGCCAAGCTGGCACTGATCATCTGCCATGATGGCATGTTCCCGGAAATGGCCGCGAATGCGCCTATAAGGGCGCCGAGATCATGATCCGCACGGCCGGCTATACCGCGCCGATCCGTGACAGCTGGAAATTCACCAACCAGTCCAATGCCTTCTGCAACCTGATGGTGACCGCCAGCGTCTGCATGTCCGGCTCGGACGGTTCGTTCGATTCGATGGGCGAAGGCATGATCTGCAATTTCGACGGATCGATCATCGCCCACGGCACATCTGGCCGCGTCAACGAGATCATCACGGCCGAAGTCCGCCCCGATCTGGTGCGTGAGGCCCGGATCGGCTGGGGCGTCGAAAACAACATCTACCAATTCGGCCATCGCGGTTATGTCGCAGTTGCCGGCGGCGCGGGCGACGCGCCCTACAGCTACATGGACGATCTGGTCGCGGGAAAATATCGCCTTCCCTGGGAGGCCGATATCAAGGTGACGGATGGCACATCCTGCGGCTTCGACAAGCCGACCCGCACCTATGGCGAAACATTCAAACTGGCTGGCGAATAGGAGTTCATGCGATGGACGCAATGGTCAAGAGCAGCGAAACATACATCAAGTCCGAACCGTATCCGTGGCCCTATAACGGGGCACTGCGACCGGACAACACGGCCCTGATCATCATCGACATGCAGACCGACTTCTGCGGCAAGGGCGGCTATGTCGATCATATGGGCTACGACCTGTCGCTGGTACAGGCGCCGATCGAGCCGATCAAGGCGGTGCTCGCGGCGATGCGCGCAAAGGGCTACCACATTATCCACACCCGCGAAGGCCACCGCCCGGATCTTGCCGACCTGCCGGCCAACAAGCGCTGGCGCTCGCAGCGCATCGGTGCCGGCATCGGCGACGCCGGCCCCTGCGGACGCATTTTGACGCGCGGAGAGCCCGGCTGGGACATCATCCCGGAGCTTTACCCGATCGCGGGCGAGGTCATCATCGACAAGCCTGGCAAGGGCTCGTTCTGCGCCACCGACCTTGAACTGATCCTCAACCAGAAGCGCATCGAAAATATCGTGCTCACCGGCATCACCACGGATGTCTGCGTCTCCACCACCATGCGCGAGGCGAATGATCGCGGCTACGAATGCGTGATGCTCACCGATTGCTGCGGCGCCACCGATTACGGCAACCATCTTGCCGCCATCAACATGGTCAAGATGCAGGGTGGCGTCTTCGGCGCGGTATCCGATTCCAAATCGCTGATCGAGGCCCTGCCCTGATGCCATCGCAGCGCGCCGCCCTCTACCGTGTTTCCGCCTCCGGCCCGGCCGATGTCTCCGGCGTCGAGGCGCTGTTCGAACACGGCCTTGATCCGAAGACCGTCGTTGCCGTGCTTGGCAAGACGGAGGGCAATGGCTGCGTCAATGATTTCACACGCGGCTATGCGACAAGCACGTTCGAAACCCTGTTTGCCCGCCACGGCGTCAGCGGCGCCTCCATCGTCATGTCCGGCGGCACCGAAGGCGCGCTGTCGCCGCATTGGACTGTCTTTTGCCGCGAGACCATCGACGCCGAGCCGGAACGGGCATTGGCCATCGGTGTTTCCCGCACGCCCGACATGCCGCCGGAAGACCTTGGCCGGCGCGGACAGATCGAACTGGTGGCCGATGGCGTTCGCGAAGCCATGACCAATGCCGGGATCGAGGATGTCGACGGCGTGCATTTCGTCCAGATCAAATGCCCGCTGCTGACGCTGTCGCGCGTCGGCGAAACCGAAACGCGCGGCAAGACCACCGTGACCCGCGACACGCTGAAATCCATGGGTTTTTCCCGCGGCGCCTCGGCGCTCGGGGTCGCCGTGGCGCTGGGCGAAATCGATCTCGACGCCATCACCGACAAAGACATCTGCAGCCGCCTCGATCTCTATTCAGGCCGGGCCTCGACTTCTGCCGGCGTCGAGCTTGTCGACCATGAAATCATCGTGCTGGGCATGAGCGATGCCTGGTCCGGCCCGCTCGTCATCGACCATGCGGTGATGAAGGACGCGATCGATACCTCCTCGGTGCGCGCCGCCCGTCAGCGCCTTCCCGAAGGCACGCTCGCTGCCATCCTCGCCAAGGCCGAACCCGACCCGACGGGACAGGTTCGCGGCCGCCGCCACACCATGCTCGACGATTCCGATATCTCCGCCACCCGACATGCCCGCGCCTTCGTCGGCGGCGTGCTTGCCGGGATGTTCGGCATGACCGACATCTACGTGTCCGGCGGTGCGGAACATCAGGGCCCGCCGGGCGGTGGCCCGGTCGCCATTATTGTGGAAAGGTCAACGACCCCATGAGCCGACATCATTCCGACGCCGTAAAGACCAAACTCGAAAGGCAAAAGCCATGATCGCCCACATTCGCGACACGCCTCTCCCGCTGGCCGGCAAGGCCGTCGGCATCCAGACTATTGGGATGACCATGCGTTTCGGCTCGTTCACCGCGCTTGACAATGTCTCGATCGACATTCCGGCCGGCAGCTTCCACGCGCTGCTCGGCGAAAACGGCGCCGGAAAATCGACCCTGGTCAAGTGCATCATGGGTTTCTACCACCAGACGTCAGGCTCTCTTTCCGTCGATGGCCGCGAGGTCGCGGTCCAGTCGCCGCGCGATGCCGCGACCTACGGCCTTGGCATGGTCTACCAGCAGTTTACCCTGGTGCCGTCGCTGACCGGGGCTGAAAACCTGGTCATCAACCGGACCCATGTGCCGGCGATCATCAACTGGGCGAAGGAACGCAAGGATATTGCCGCCTTCATGGAGCGCATGCCGTTCAAGATCCCGCTCGACAGACCGGTCAGCGAACTGGCGGCTGGTGAAAAGCAGAAGCTCGAAATCGTCAAACAGCTTTATCTCGGCCGAAGCTTCCTCATCCTCGACGAGCCGACATCGGTGCTGACGCCGGCCGAAGCCGACGAGATGCTCGGCCTCGTGCGCGGCATGACCGAGCGCGGCGAACTGACCGTTTTGATGATCAGCCACAAGTTCCACGAGGTTACGAAATTCACCGACGCCGTCACCGTTCTCAGGCGCGGCAAGATGGCCGGTGGCGGGCTGGTCAAGGACCTGACCACCCGGGACATGGCCGCGATGATGATCGGCGATGTCAAGCTGGCTGAACTCGACACCCGCCTGCCGGTCCCTGCCGATGCCAAGCCCATTCTTGTGGTCAGCGACATCAAGGCACCGGATCGCACGGGCCTGAAGACGATCGACATCGGCAATCTGACGGTCCATGCCGGCGAGATCGTTGGTATCGCCGGCATTTCGGGCAACGGCCAGAAGGAGCTTGCCGAAGTTCTCGCCGGACAGCGTCCGGCGGATGCCGGCAGCATCACTGTCAAGGGTTCGCTCTATGGTGCCACCCGGCAGGAGACGCGCATCAACAATGTCCGCTTCATTCCCGAGGAGCCTCTGAACAACGCCTGCGCGCCGAAAATGACGGTCACAGAAAACCTCGCCTTCCGCACCTTCGACGTCAAGAAACAGGGCGGCGATGCGCTCTGGCTCGACATGAAATCTATGCGCAAGCGCGCGGCTTCGCTGATCTCGGATTTCAAGGTGAAGACGGCGTCGCACTCTTCGCCGATCGCCTCTCTGTCCGGCGGCAATGTCCAGCGCGCGGTTCTTGCCCGCGAACTGACCGGCGACGTCGATCTGCTGATCGTTTCCAACCCCTGCTTCGGGCTCGACTTCTCCGCTGTTGCCGAAATCCGTGCCCGCATCATGAAGGCCCGCAATGCCGGCACCGCCGTGCTTCTGCTGTCGGAGGATCTGGACGAGCTTCTCGAAATGTCCGACCGGATCATGGTGATGTCCGACGGCAAGCTGGTCTACGAGACGCCTGCGCTGGCCGCCGACATCTCTGTGATCGGCGCGCATATGGCGGGGCATCACTGATGCCAGAAGAACTTAAAACAGAGATCAAGGCCCAGCCCTTCGCCTTCCCGCTCAAGCGCGATGCCATCGCCTTGATCGTCATCGACATGCAGCGCGATTTTGCCGAACCCGGCGGCTTCGGCGCCAGCCTCGGCAATGATGTCAGCCGGATCACGAAGATCATCCCCGACGTCAAGCGACTGATCGAGGGGTTTCGCAGCGCAGGCCTACCCGTCATCCACACGATGGAGTGCCACAAGGCAGACCTGTCCGACCTGCCGCCCGCCAAACGCAATCGCGGCAACCCGAGCTTAAAGATCGGCGACGAAGGCCCGATGGGCCGCGTACTGATCGTTGGAGAACCCGGCACGGCGATCCTCTCGGAGCTCGCGCCGATCGACGGCGAGATCGTCATCGAGAAACCCGGCAAGGGCGCCTTCTACGCGACGCCGCTCGGCGAAATCCTCAAGGCGCGTGGCTTAGAACAACTCGTCTTCGCCGGCGTCACCACCGAGGTCTGCGTACAGACCACCATGCGCGAGGCCAACGACCGCGGCTATGAATGCCTGCTCGCAGAAGAAGCGACGGAGAGCTATTTTCCCGAATTCAAAACAGCGGCGATTGCGATGATCACAGCCCAGGGCGGGATCGTCGGCTGGGTCGGGTCGGTCGATGATATCATTGAAGGAATAGCCTGATGCCTGAAACGACACGCGAAAGCCTGACCGCCGGCGGCTGGAAGACATTGCCCTTCGAACCCTTCCGCGACGAGGTGACCATCCACTGGATCCAGCCTTTCGAAAATGACCAGCCCGGTGTCGCCCTGCTGAAATACGAGGCCGGTGCTTCCGTGCCGCGCCACCGCCACATGGGCCTTGAAACCATCGTGGTGCTGGAAGGCACGCAATCGGACGAAGCCGGCGACTACGGTCCCGGCAGCCTTGTCGTCAACACGGAAGGCTCCGAGCATTCCGTATGGAGCGACACGGGATGCGTCGTGCTGATCCAGTGGGATCGGCCCGTGAAAATTCTGCAAGAGGAACTGGCATGACTGATACGCCTGCATTCGATATCGGCTCCCTGCACGCGGCCTATGCCGGCGGATGGCCGGCTTCGGAGATGATCGAAACCGTGTTTTCCCGCATCGAGGCGGTGGCCGATCCCGGCATTTTCCTGCATCTGGCGGACAAGCAGGCGTTGCTGGACCAGGTAGCAAACCTCGGCGCGTTTGATCCGATGGCCAAGCCGCTGTGGGGCATCCCCTTCGCCGTCAAAGACAATATCGATGTTGCCGGCATGCCGACCACCGCCGCCTGCCCCGACTATGCCTATCTGCCCGAAAAGGACGCAACCGTCGTGCACCTGCTGAAGGAAGCGGGCGCCATCGTCATCGGCAAGACCAATCTCGACCAGTTCGCCACCGGTCTTGTCGGGGTGCGTTCGCCCTATCCGATCCCGCGCAACGCGATCGATGCCAGGCTTGTGCCCGGCGGTTCCAGTTCCGGTTCTGCGGTCGCAACCGCTCACGGCATCGTCAGTTTTGCGCTGGGCACCGACACCGCAGGCTCCGGCCGCATTCCGGCTGGCCTCAACAACATCGTCGGGCTTAAACCCAGCGTCGGCGCGCTTTCGACGACGGGCGTCATCCCCGCTTGCCGCACGCTCGATTGTGTCTCGATCTTTGCGCTCACCGCCGACGACGCATGGTCGGTGTTTTCCGTCGCCGCACGCCCCGACCCGGCCGATGCCTATTCGAAATCCATTATGGCCAGCGGATACGGCCCAATCCCGCCCGCGCTGAAAATCGGGGTCCCCGCGAAACACGACCGGCACTTCTTCGGCGACGAAGCCATGGAGGCAGCTTATGCCGCCAGCCTCGACATGCTGGTAGAGCTTGGCCACACGCTCGTCGAAGTCCCGTTCGATGATTTCTATGCAACGGCAAACCTGCTCTACGAAGGGGCCTGGGTTGCCGAGCGCTATGCGGCCGTCAAGGATTTCTTCGACAGCAGCGAAGCCTCCTTCCATCCGGTTACGCGGAAAATCTATGGCGGGGCCAAGTCGCTGACCGCCACGGATGCCTTCAACGGGCTCTATGCCCTGCAGGCGCTGAAATGGAAGGTGGCGCCGCTGATTGCCTCCGTCGATCTGTTCTGCGTACCCACAGCGCCGCGCCACTACACGACGGCGGAACTGGAAGCAGAGCCGATCCGTGAAAATTCGCGGCTCGGGACCTACACCAATTTCGTCAATCTGCTCGATATGTGCGGCATCGCCGTCCCGACCGGCACCCGTAGCGACGGACTTCCCGCCAGCGTCACTTTGCTGGCAGCATCCGGCAAGGATGGGTTGACGGCAGCGCTTGCTGCAAAAATCCACGAGAAAAGTGGTCTCACCCTGGGTGCGACCGGCTGGGCACAACCGGCACCACGATCCTTGCCAAAGACTGCCGAACCGGGGATCGATCTGGTTGTCGTGGGCGCCCATCTCTCCGGCATGCCGCTGAATGGCCAGTTGAAGGCGCTTCAGGCGCGCTTCGTGAAAACGGCGACAACCGAGGCAACGTACCGCCTCTTCAGCCTTGCCGGCCAGACACCGGCAAAACCGGGCCTGATCCGCTGCACGGACGACAAGGGCGCGATGATTGCGGTCGAAGTCTGGCGGCTGTCACCCGCAGCCTTTGGCCAGTTTGTCGCCGCAATCCCCGCGCCGCTCGGCATCGGCACCATCACGCTCAGCGATGGCAGCCAGGCCAAGGGCTTCCTTGTGGAACCAGCCGGACTTGAGAATGCCATCGACATTTCCGAGTTCGGCGGCTGGCGGGCGTTCGTCGCCAGTCTTGCGGCGTAGCTATCGTTCGAACGGCTCGCCAAGGGAGGCGACGCCGTTGAGCTTCAACAGGCGACGGTCGGCGGAAATGATGCCAAGCACGATGATCGTGACCAGATAAGGCAGACTCGAGAGCAGTTGCGAGGGCACATCCAAGCCGGTTGCCTGCGCGGCCAGCCCCATCAGCGACACCGCCCCGAAAAGGCAGGCCCCGAGGAAGATGCGCCCGGTCATCCAAGTTCCGAAGACGACAAGGGCAATGGCGATCCAGCCACGGCCGGCAATCATACCATCAGCCCAGAGCGGCGTGTAGATGACGGCCGCATAGGCGCCGGCAAAGCCGGCCATCGCCCCACCGAAGGCAATCGCAAGGACACGGACGGTGATGACCGAATAGCCGATGGCGTGCGCCGCCTTCGGGTTTTCGCCGACCGCACGGATGACCAGTCCGAGTTTTGAATAGGCAAACATCACCCAGATCACGAAGGTCGCCAAGAGCGAGATCCAAACGACAATGTCCTGAACGAAAAGACCGCCGACGACCGGGATGTCTGACAGACCCGGAACGGCAAGCCGAGGTAGCCCCTTGACCGTCAGGCTCTCGTAGGTTTTTCCGAAAAGCGCCGAAAGGCCCTGTCCCAGAATACCGATGGCAAGGCCTGCCGCCACCTGGTTTGCCCGGAACCCGAGCGTGACGAAGGCAAAGATCAGCGACAGGGCAGCACTGCCGAGACCGGCGGCCACAAAGCCGAGAAAATGCCCGCCGCCGTGATAGACGAAGATAAAGGCCAGAACAGCCCCGAGTGCCATCAATCCCTCGACGCCGAGATTGAGCACGCCGGCGCGCTCCACCACCAGTTCCCCGAGTGCGGCAAGAAGAAAGGGGGTCGCGGCCGCCAGCATGCCGGCAAGAATGAACTCGATGGCGTTCATGAGGGGCTCCGATGAGCAGCTTTTTGGGCGGTTTTCGGCCATTCGAGCCGATAGCGAACAAAGGCTATGGCGATGAGATAGCCCAGCAGCAGGCTCCCCTGGAAGACGCGGACAGCCGCGATCGGCAGGTTCGCGGAAACCATGGCATTGTCGCCGCCGATATAGATGACCGCCATGACCAGCGCCGAGACGACGATGCCGATCGGATGCAGACCGCCAAGATAGGCGACGATGATGGCAGCATAGCCATAGCCGCTGGAGATAGAGCGCTGCAATTGCCCAAGCGGCCCGGCAACTTCGGCAGCCCCTGCCAGACCGGCCGCAAAGCCGCCGATCAAAAGCGAAAGCCAGATCGTCCAGCCTTCCTTGAAGCCCGCATAACCGGCGGCCCGGGGTGCCAGACCACCGACCTGCAGCTTGTAGCCGCTGAAGCTTTTTTGCATGAAGACGAAGGCGGCAAGCGACAGGGCCAACGTGATCAGGAATGAGACGTTGAGACGGGTGCCGGCAATCAGGGTCGGCACCATGGCGTCGTACGGGAACATCACCGATTGCGGAAAATTGAAGCCGTTCGGATCCTTCCAGGGACCGAGCAGCAGGTAATTCAGAAGCTGAGCGGCAACGAGGCTGAGCATCAGCGAAACAAGGATTTCGTTGGCATTGAGCCGCACCCGCCAGAATGCCGTCAGCGACGCCCAGAGCGCGCCGCCGATCGCGCCGAGCAGGAGCATGGCCGGCCAGATCCACTGGCCCGTCGCCTGCGGAAACCAGACCGGAATGGCCGAGGCGAAGATCGCCCCGAGAATGAACTGGCCCTCGGCGCCGATGTTGAAGACCTTGGCGCGAAAGCCGATCGCAAGCCCCTGCGCGATGAGGAGTAGCGGCCCTGCCTTTAAGAGCACTTCAGAAAACGATGCCCAGGAGAGGAAGGGTTCCAGCAGCATCGCATAGAGGACAGCAACGGGATCTCGGCCCATCAGCAGATAGAGACTGAGATTGAGGACGAGGGCGACCACAAGCGCAACGGCCGGCGCAATGAAGGTCGCTACGAGCGAGGCGCGCTCCCGGCGGACCAGAGAGGGAAAAGAGGCTATAAACCCGGCGCTCATGCGTGCATGTCCCCGGCCGAATGTTGCGCCCCGATCATGTAGCGGCCGATCTCCTCCGGCTGGGTATCGCGCGTCACGAGCCGCTGGCTGAGTGTCCCGTGATGCAGCACCTGGATGGAATCGCTCAGTTCGAACAGCTCTTCCAGTTCCTCGGAAATGACGAGGATGGCCATGCCCTCGTTGCGCAAGGCCACCAGCCGGCTTCGGACGGCGGATGCGGCCCCGATATCGACACCCCAGGTTGGCTGGGCGACGAACAACAGCTTCGGCGACAGCATGATTTCCCGACCGACGATGAATTTCTGCAGATTGCCGCCGGACAAGGTGCCCGCTTCGGCATCGGGACCGGGCGTGCGGACATCGTACTGGCGGATACAGTCGTTGGTGAACGCCATGGCGCGCTTTCTGTCGACAAGGCCGTGCCGCAGTAGTTCAAGCGGATGGGCCGTCAGCAGGCTATTGAGAACGAGCGACATTTCGGGCACAGCGCCCCGTCCGAGCCGATCTTCCGGCACGAAGGCAAAGCCGAGCTTTCGCCGCGCGGCGGCATCGAGCCTGCCGACATCCGTTCCCATCATGTAGATCCGGTCGCGCTGCTCGCGCCCGAGCAAGGTCTCGCCGGAAATCAGGGCGGCAAGCTCGCTCTGGCCGTTTCCGGAAATGCCGGCGATCCCGAGGATTTCACCGGCGCGAACCTCAAGGGTTATACCCGACAGCGACACGGCAAAAGGATCGTCCGGCTGGTGGTCCAGACCGATGATCTCCAGCCGTTTTTCGCCGCCGGACAAGGGCACCGCTGGGATTGGCGCCGGCATGTCGCGGCCTATCATCATGCGGGCAAGGTCATGGGTATCGTGTTCGCGCGGATCGACATCCCCGGTGACGCGGCCGCTGCGCAGGATCGTTGCCCGGTCGCAGATCGCCCGGATTTCCTCCAGCTTGTGGGAAATCAGGAGAATGGAAACACCACCGTCCCGCAGGCGGCGCAGGGTTTCGAAGAGTTTCTCCACCAGTTGTGGCGGCAAAACGGATGTCGGCTCGTCGAGGATCAGAAGTTTCGGATTGGTCATCAGGCAGCGGATGATCTCCACCCGCTGCCGTTCGCCGACGGACAAAGCATGCACATGGGCGAGCGGATCGACTTCGAGGCCGAACTCCTGTCCCAGCTTCTTGATGCGCTGCGCAAGGTCGGCTTTCCCGCCCGGCACGACCAGCCGGATGTTTTCCAGCACTGTCAGCGTCTCGAACAGCGAGAAATGCTGGAAGACCATGCCGATACCCTTGCGCCTGGCTTCCGCGGGGGAAGCGAGGCGCAAGTCTTGTCCTTCCCAGACGACGGTTCCGTCGTCTGGTTGCTCGACGCCGTAGATCAGCTTCATCAGCGTCGATTTTCCCGCGCCGTTTTCGCCGAGAATCGCGTGGATCGATTGCGCAGCCACGTCCAGATCAATCGCCTGGTTGGCGTGGATCTGGCCGTAGCTCTTCGAAATGCCTCGCAGCGACAGGAGCGGGATGTTCATGACTTACTTCGGCAGCGGCGTGGTTACGCCCTTGACGTGCCAATCCATCGCGATGATCTCGGCATCGGCCGCCGTCACGCCGGAGGCGACGCCCTCGCTGCCATCGGCCTTTGTGATCGGACCGGTGAAGGGCGAGAAGCTGCCATCGGCGATCTTGGCCTCGATCTCCTTGATCTTGGTCATGGTTTCAGCCGGGACAGCCGGGTTCCAGTCGACCACCTCGACCACGTTTTCGGCGACGCCGAGAAAGGCGTTCGCGCCCTTGAACGTTCCGGCGAGATGGGCATCGACCGATGCCTTGAAGAACGGCGACCAGTCGGTCGCGACGCAGCCGAGATAGGTCTTTTCGGCGTATTTCTTCATCGACGAGTTGAGGTTGAACGAATAGACGCCGGCCTCCTCACAGGCCGCGATGACCGATGGCGTGTCCTGCGCGTTGGAGAAGATCACGTCGCATTTCTGGGCGATCAGCGCCTTGGCGGCTTCCTGTTCCTTGGCCGGATCGAACCACGAGTTCACCCAGACGACCGAAACCTCGATATCCGGATTGACGGTCTGGGCGCCGAGCGTGAAGGCGTTGATCGAGGTGATCAGTTCGGGGATGGCGAAGGCCGAGACCGAACCCAGCTTGCCGGTCTTGGACAGGGCGGCGGCAGCCATACCGAGCAGATAGGTGCCCTGGAAATACTTGGCGGCAAACGGCGAGAAATTCGGCGCGACCTGGAAACCGGAAGCGTGCAGGACGGTGACGCTCGGATCACGGCGGGCAATCTGCAGCGCGCCGTTCTGATAGCCGAAGGAGCCGGCAACCAGGAACTTGTTTCCGTCTGCAACCGTCTTGTTCATGATCCGGTCGGCGTCGGGGCCTTCGGCGATATTCTCGAGGATGGTGATTTTCACCTTGTCGCCGTAAGCAGCCTTGATCGGCTCGAGGCCGGCGGCAAGGGCGTGTCCCCAGCCGACATCGCCGACGGGCGAGGGGATCACGAGCGTGATGCCGAGCGGTTCGTCTGCGGCGAGCGCAAGGCGGCTGCCCATTGCGCCGGCGAGACCGGTGGCGGCAAGGCCTTGCATCAGTGTTCTGCGGGTGAGATTGGTCAGCATGTCAGTTCCCTCTTCTGGTTTTTAGAATTGTATGGTCGCAAAAGCCGCTTCGGCATCGGCAAACAGTTTCGCCTCGTCGAGCCCGATGAACTCGCCCTTCTGCCAGACGATTCGGCCGTTGATCATGGTCATGTCCGTCGCCATGCCGATGCCGACGCGGGCGATCAGGCTCAACGGATCGTGGCGCGTGCCGACATAATCCATGCGGCGCGTATCGATCGCAAACAGATCGGCCGCCATGCCGGGTGCCAGCCGGCCAATGTCGGGCCGGCCAAGCAGGCTTGCACCACCGCTCGTGCCGTAGCCAAGGAAATCAACGGGTGGCGGCACCGGATGCGCGCGGGTGGAGGACACCAGGCACTGCAGCATGTAGGCCGAGTGCAGGCAGTGCATCAGGTTGGAATTGTCGTTGGAAGCGGCACCGTCGCAACCCAGCCCGACGCGCAGCCCGAAGGCGGCCATTGCAGGTATATCGGTCACTTCCGCGCCGACGAGGTAGACCGGCTCCGGGCAATGCGACACGCCGGTGCCGCTCCTAGCCATCGTCCGCAGTTCGTCGTGGGTCAGTTCCCAGCAATGGGCATAGAAGGCGTCGGGACCGGCAAAGCCGATGTCCTCCAGATAATCGACGGTACGCTTGCCATGACGCGCCAGAATCACGGGGCTTTCGCCTTCGCCGACATGGGTGTGCATCAGCACGCCCTTGTCCCGTGCCAGCGCCACCGATTCCACGAAGGTCTCGCGGTAGCAATTGACCGGCTGGCACGGTGCGACCACGACCTGCCGCATGCTGAAGGGGCCGGTGTCGTGATAGCTGTCGATCAGGCGGGCGCAGTCGGCGATGAACTCGTCCGTCGTTTCCAGCATCTCGTCGGGGATGGTCGAACCCTCGGACTTCGGCAGCGTATTTCCGCCGCGGCCGGCATGGAAGCGCATGCCGAAGAGATCCGCCGCCTCGAACTGCCGATCGATCAGCCGCTTTCCGGCGTGCCGGGGGAAATTATACTGGTGATCGAAGGCCGTGGTGCAGCCATGCTTGATCAGTTCTGCCATCGCCGTAACAGAGGAATGGTAGAAGCACTCTTCATTGAGCTGCGAAAAGATCGGATAGATCCGTTCCAGCCATTCAATGACCGAAAGCTTCGTCCAGTCGAGATCGGCGCGGTTGCGCACGAAGCACTGGAAGAAGTGATGGTGGGTGTTGACGAGGCCGGGATAGACGAACCAGCCGGTTGCGTCCTGCACCGTCGTGCCGGCAGGCAAAAGCTCTGGTCCGAGGTTTTCGCCGATCGCCTGGATCGCCGGGCCGCTGGTCAGGAGATCGACATTGCGGCGCACGACCGGCCCGCTGCCATCGTCGGTGATCACGGCTGCACAGTTTTTCAGGAGAATGCCGGTCATATCACACCTCGACCGTTGCGATTGGCGGTTCGGGCTTCAGTTCATGCAGCCGGTGGATACCCGGCATCTCGATGAAACGATCAAGACTACGCAGCGCGCGCGACCAGAGCCGGATCGCCGGATAGGGATCGAGCGAGACCCCGCCATCGGGGGCCAGCGCCACATAGGGAAAGCAGGCGATATCGGCAACCGTCGGCCTGTCTGCAGCGAGAAAGCGCATGCCGCGCAGGCGCTGCTCGACAAGGCCGGCCTCCAGTTCGCGAAGGGCCGCGACCCCTTGTGCCTGCAACGCCGCGATATCGCCGGGACGCAGCAGCATTTCATGGAGCCGCGCCCCGCCGAGATTTGCCGTCAACCGGTTTGAGAAGGCCAGCCATTGCTGCATCCGCGCGGCTTCCGCCGGCCTGTCGCCACAGAGCCATTCCGGCGCAGCAGCTGCTGCCAGATAGACGAGCATGGCGGCGGATTCGGTCAGCAGCAGGTCGCCATCCTCCAGGATCGGGATCGAACCCGCGGGGTTCAGCGCCAGCATGTCAGGGCTCCGATGCTCGGCACCCGGATGGAAATCGACAGGATGCAGGTCCAGCGTCACGCCGGTCAGCGCCGCCATCAGGCGCACTTTGTAGCAACTCGGCGAGAGGATGTAGTCATAGAGCTTCATTGCGCCACCAACTGTGCGCCATAGGTATAGTCATGCCTTTTGAGCCAGCGGCGATAGGCGATGGAGGTCATATCGGCCCGGGTCGGGATTTCCATGCCCGGATCGAGCGGCAGCAGCCGTGGAATCTGGTTTTCAAGGATCGAGCGATCCTGCAGGAAGATCGTCTGCTGGAAATGGATGAGGTCGGTCATCGAGGTCTCGTCATCGAACAGCGCCATCCAGGGCCAGACATCGCAGAGATCCTCCGCCAGCGGCTGGACGAAGAGCGCGATGACGTCCCACTCGCTCGGGCGCGGCGGGCAGGTCTTGTAGAGAACCGAGCAGGTCGGGGCCGGCACGCGGTACATGTATTCCGTGGTGATGCCGCCACTGGCCGACTTGGACGCCTGCGGCTGGTAGAACTTCACCTGCGTCGCCCAGACCTCGTCGACGTCCTCGCGGATCTCGACCTTGTAGGTCTGCACTTCCGTATGCGGCTCGGCCCCGAGAATGTCGGTGTGCACGAAGGGGAAATGGGCGATGTCGAGAAAATTCTCGACGGCGCGAAGCGGCGAGCAGCGCACACGCACGACGCCGACATCGACGAAACGACGCCCGGGCTGGTCCGCCTCGGGGATCGGGAAAAGCTCCTTTTGTGGATCGCCGAGCGATGACCAGACATGACCATAGCGCATCCGAACCGGCAGGGATCGCCCATCGGCTGTCACCCTCGCATTGCCGTCAACGTCGCATGCGACCTCGATCGCTTGACCCATCAGGGCGGTCTTGCGTCCGCCCGCCTGAAGCTGGGTGAGAAGCCCGACCGGATACCATTCGTCGATCATCGCCTGCCTGGTCATTGCGCGCGCCCCTTCCCTTGAAGGTCTTCTGCCTTGCGGCGCAGGCTTTCGACGATCCGCGAAACCGAAATCCGCCCCGCGGCGTCGACCTGCCCCCGAAGCAGGACATGAACGAGCGTGCGGTCTCCGTCCTGCGCCGATAGCAGGAGCCCGATCGTCCCGGCGCTTGTGGCGATTTCGACCAGCCCATCCGGACTTGCGGTGGCGCCTGCAGCCGCTTCGATCGCGGCTTTCGCGGCATGGACAGTCATGGAACGCAGCGGAACCAGACCATCAAGGCCAGGCGGCGGCGGAACGGGCGTGCCAACCGCCACCCAAACCACGCCATCAGCCTCCTCGACAACATGGGTCGCCACCCGGATCGTTTCCGGCGGCGTCAATCCCGGATGGGCTGGAATGCGCAGACAGTTTCCGGTCGTTGCATAGCTCCATCCATGATAGATGCAGGAGAGCGCCTCGCCGCGCACGAACCCGTGAGACAGGCGCATTCCGCGATGCGGGCAGCGGTCCGCCGATGCTGCTATCTGCCCCGAATCACTGCGCCACAGCGCAATCGATCCAGTGACAAGATGTGCCGGGATGACAGTTCCCGCCGGTAGATCTGCAGACAGGGCGACTGGCGTCCACGAGCCGGTCGTATCGGATAGCATGACGAAACTTTCTGAACGAAATCATAGATTTGCTGAGTGCTCCGCACTTCGGTCTACAGAACGTTCCTACTCAACCATCTCACGTTTGCATAATTATTTCGCATTGGCAACATTGATTAAATTTGATGCACAAGGCCCGCCTGCACGAAAACATCCATCGCAATTCTAGCGCGTTTCCTCGGTGATCGCCGACCGTTCGATCCGCTCGACCCAGACATCGACAGGCCCCAGCGAACAGCCCACTTCCATCATGTCTATCAGCTCTTCCGGCCCTGCGATTTCGAGTTCGATCCGCATAGGACTGACATTGGAGATGGTATGAAAAAGACCGAGCTTGGCGGCATGGCGCCGGATCCACGGGACGAAGGACACCCCCTCGAGCTCGCCCAGTATTGTCATGCGCTCCCGCAATTGGCCCGCCTCCCGCTCTATCACCAAAACACTCGCTCCTGCTTGCGGTCCACAGCATAACGCCTGAATGATCGCGCGTAAGGCCCTTCGTCAATACGGACACAATCAGACTGGCCTGGACAGAGCATCGCTCATTTTGCATAGCTGCACTGCAACAAAGCATCTTTAATATGCAGCGAAATCCGTTATCTTCATAGTCATCGAAGCAATGCACCTCCTCCCGCAAAGCTTCGTGTTTCAGGCGCCCCGCTCCTCCTCCCAAGGGGACGCCTGTGAGAACGGCGACACTCCTCCTCCCGGTCGCTGTTCGGTTCTTTCAGGAAAAGCCTGCCGCACCTCCTCCCGCGGCAGGCTTTTTCGTTTAAAGCCCGCCGATGCCCGGCTCCAAATTCCAAGCCCGATCCATTTCCAGGCAAAGTCAGCCGTATCCGCACGCTCTAATTCGCCGCCTCTATGCGCGAAAAGGCAGCAAGGACGGTTCGTTCAGACTGGGCGAGATAGGCTTCCAGGAGTTCGGCTGCCTCTGCCGTCAAGCCGGCCTCGAGCCTTTCGAGGATTGTTGCGTTCAACTCGACATAGGGCGCATGCAGGAGCTCCGGATCGGCAAGCATGCCGAAGCTCAAACGCAGTTCTGCGGCGATCTGTGCATAGAAGGCATTCAGCCTTCGACTGTCTGCCAGATCGACGATCGCCGCGTGGAAGACCATGTTCTTGCTGCCGACCGTACTCCAGTCCTTCGCATCACGCGCGATCCGGGCATCGTCGACCGCTCCCCGCATGCGGGCAACCGCCGGATGATTGGGGTAAGCCCTTTCGATCGCCTGACATTCGATAACCCGTCGCACCCGGTAGATGTCGATGATGGAGGCCATGCTCGGGGTCGAAACGAAGACCCCGCGGTTTGGCTCGTGGCGCAGCAACCCTTCCTTGGTCAGCAGCCGGAAAGCCTCCCGCAGCGAATTGCGCGACACGTCGAGATCCACGCTGAGCGCCGCCTCGGAAAGTCGTTGACCGGGCTTCAATTCACCCGCGATCAACTTGTCACGGATCTCTTCCGCCAGCCGGGGCGCAAGCGCCGATATCGTGTCCTGCTCTGCCATGAATCCCTCTTGGGCGCCCGAGATACGTGCCCGGCCATTTGCCCGCATCGTTAGCGTGCTTTGCAGAGAAACGAAACCGGCCGGCGTCCGCGAAACCGAGTTAATCACGAGGTGCAACTGCCGGAATCGGCCAGCGTCAAGTTCCGGCAGAACAGTCCCTTTCGCATCCGCATCGCCAGCGAATGAAACAGGGGGCAAAACTGCGGCGCAGAGAAGGCTGGAATCTGCCTCCAGTCGATCTTTCCTGCCCAAAAGAGAAACAGATCGCTCAACATTTGTACAATTTAGTAGAACGATAGAATAAAATCGTTGAACAATCTTGACAGAATTGTGAAACGGTAGGACGCTGCCTTTATCGACGGCCCGTTCGCACGAACGACAAAGCGATCAAAAGAGAGGGTAACATGGAACAGAATTCGAACGCACAAAGCAGCGCCAGCCCCGGAGGCATGTCCGTCAAGTCTCGCCGTGCCGCACTAACGGCCGCCATCTTCCTGATGGCAACATCGGCCATTGGCCCGGGCTTCATCACCCAGACCGCGACATTCACCACCAAGCTTGGCGCGGCATTCGCCTTTGCCATTCTCGCCTCGATCCTCATCGACTTCGTCGTTCAGCTAAACATCTGGCGGATCGTGACGCTCACCAAGATGCGCGCCTCCGACATCGCCAATGCCGCCATCCCTGGCACCGGATATGTTCTGGCCATTCTCGTCATTGTCGGCGGCCTGTTCTTCAACATCGGAAATATCGGCGGCTCGGGCCTTGGCCTGAATGCCATGCTTGGCCTGGACCCGAAATGGGGCGGCGCAATCAGCGCCCTGATCGCCATCGGCATCTTCATGTCGAAGCGCGCCGGTGTCGCCATCGACCGGTTGATCGTCATTGCCGGCGTTCTGATGATCGTCCTGACGCTTTATGTCGCAATCGTCTCTGCCCCTCCGGTCGGCGATGCGCTCTTCCAGACCTTCCTGCCCAGCACGATCGATTTTGCCACGATCACCACCATCGTCGGCGGCACGGTCGGCGGCTACATCACCTATTCCGGCGCCCATCGCCTGCTCGACAAGGGCACGGTCGGCATCGAAAATCTCGGCGCCGTCAACCGCGCAGCCCTGACCGGCATCGCGGTCACCGGCCTGATGCGTTACGTTCTCTTCCTTGCCATCCTTGGCGTGGTCGCCAGCGGCGTCGTCATCGACGTGTCGGGCAAGGGCGCAAATCCGGCGGCCCAGGCCTTCCAGGCAGCAGCCGGTGATGTCGGCTTCCGTATCTTCGGCGCAGTCCTCTGGTTTGCCGCCATCACCTCGGTCATCGGCGCTGCCTATACCTCGGTGTCCTTCATCACCGTGTTCAAGCAGGACATTACCGAGCGCGCCCGCAACATCGCGACCGTGATCTTCATCGCCGTCTCGCTCTTTTTCTACGTGATCATCACCACGCCGCCGGCCCAGATGCTGGTCTTCGTCGGCGGCCTCAACGGCCTGATCCTGCCGATCGGCCTATCGATCTTCATCTATGCGGCCTGGGCACGCTCGGACCTGATGGGCGGATATCGTTATCCGCGCTGGCTGCTCGTTCTCGGCGTGCTGACCTGCGCACTCACCTGGTACATGGGCTATAAGTCGATCGGCCCGATCTTCGCCCTGCTCACCGCTGCATGAGGAAACTGACATGACATCCATCGATCTGAACAGCGATCTCGGTGAAAGCTACGGCGCCTGGGCCATGGGCGATGACGCAGCCATGCTTGCCATTGTCTCCAGCGCCAATGTCGCCTGCGGTTTTCATGCCGGCGATCCGGTCGGCATCCTGAAGACCGTCAAGGCGGCGGCCGAAAACGATGTTTCGATCGGGGCGCATGTCTCCTATCCCGATCGCGTCGGCTTCGGCCGGCGCGACATGGATGTGACGAGTAGGGAATTGATCGCCGACATCATCTACCAGATCGGCGCCCTGAAGGGCATCGCAGCAGCAGCAGGCGTCACCGTCTCCTATGTCAAGCCGCATGGCGCCCTCTACAACCGCATCGCCCACGATCCGAAGCAGGGCCAGGCGGTCATCGATGGCATCAAGGCCATCGATCCGTCACTTGTGCTGATGGGCCTCGCCGGTGCGCCGATCCTCGATCTCGCCCGCAAATCGGGCCTGAACGTGGTCGCCGAAGCCTTTGCCGACCGCGCCTATACGCCGGACGGCCAGCTTGTTTCGCGCCGTGAGCCGGGTGCCGTCCTGCACGACACGGCCGAGATCGCGGCCCGCATGCTGCAGCTTGCACAAAGCGGCACACTGGAAGCGATCGACGGCTCGACCATCAAGGTCGACGCCCAGTCGATCTGCGTGCATGGCGACAGCCCCGGCGCTGTTGCCATTGCCCGCGAAATTCGTCGCATATTCGAGGAAAACGGCATCGTCGTCCGTTCGTTCTTGTCGGCCTGATCTCAGATCCTGGGAGGGATTGCAATGATTGCCTTGGACCACCTTCGCCACCTCAATGTCGATCCGGCCCGCAGTGCCAGGCAACGTTATCGTGCCGGCGGCGTCGAGCCGACGTCAGGCATTGCCCCCGGTTTTACGCAGGCCAACATGATCGTGCTGCCGCGCGACTGGGCCTTCGACTTCCTGCTTTATGCCCAGCGCAATCCGAAAGCCTGCCCAGTTCTCGACGTATCCGATCCCGGATCGCATGCGACGCTTCTGGCGCCGGGTGCCGACCTCCGCCGTGATCTGCCGCTGTATCGTATCTGGCGCGACGGAAAGCTGGCCGAGGAAACACCGGACGCAACGGCCGCCTGGGCCGAACACCCAGATCTCGTCAGCTTCCTGATCGGCTGCAGCTTCACCTTCGAGACGCCGATGGTCGAGGCCGGCATCGAGATCCGCCACATGACCGACAAGTCCAACGTGCCGATGTACCTGACCAACAAGGCCTGCCGCCCGGCCGGCCGCCTGCATGGCAACATGGTCGTCTCGATGCGGCCGATTCCGGCATCGCGCGTTGCGGATGCAGCAACCATTTCGGGCCGTTTCCCGGCCGTGCATGGCGCACCGATACATATCGGCGCCCCGGAGGAGATCGGCATCAAGGATCTTTCCAAGCCGGAATTCGGCGATCCGGTGCGCATCGAGCCCGGCGAAGTGCCGGTGTTCTGGGCCTGTGGCGTGACGCCGCAGGCAGCCGTGATGGCGTCTGGCGTGCCCTTTGCCATCACCCATGCGCCGGGGCATATGTTCATCACCGACATTCCCGATTCCGCTTACCACGCTTGAGGTTCCGATGCGTTTCCTGCCCGTCAGCCTGACAGTTCTTCTGGTCGAACTCGCCGATCTTGACGAGACGCTGGCGCTGTTTGCCTCGCTTGAAGCCGATCCGGTGGACGGCATCATCGACAGGGTGCCAGCCGCCCGCACACTGATGATCCGGTTTCGTCCCGAAAAACTGACGGCGGAAGCGCTGGCGGCGGATATCGCCACGCGGGATCTGTCCGCCCGCATCGCGCCGTCGGACATGCTGGTGGAAATCCCGGTGAACTATGACGGTGAGGATCTCGCCGATGTGGCACAGCTGACAGGCCTTTCCGTTGAGGACGTCATCCGCCGCCACACGGAAAGCACGTTTATTGTTGCCTTCTGCGGCTTTGCCCCCGGCTTCGGTTATCTCGTCGGTGGCGACCCAATGCTTCAGGTGCCGCGCCGTCAGAGCCCGCGGACAAAAATCCCGGCCGGCTCGGTCGCGCTCGCGGGCGCCTTTTCCGGCGTCTACCCGCAAAACAGCCCCGGCGGCTGGCAGATCATCGGCACGACACCGGAAAAGATGTGGGACCTGTCCCGCGATCCGCCGGCGCTGTTCCAGCCCGGCCATCGGGTGCGTTTCATCGACCTGGCAAAACAGGCTGTCGCGGTTACCACACCGACAGCCAAGGCTGAGGGCGCAGCCTCGACCGAACCTCCCGGCAGCGCACTTACCTTCAAGGTTCTGACGGCCCCGATGCCGGCGCTGTTTCAGGATCCCGGCCGCTTCGGCCAGGCCGGCCAGGGCGTGTCGTCATCCGGGGCACTCGACCAGGCTGCGCTGAACGCCGCCAATCGCGTCGTCGGCAATCCTGCCGGTACACCCGTGCTTGAGGTCATGCTCGGCGGCTTCTCGTTTGAAGTCTCCGGCCGCACCGTGCTTGGCATTGCAGGTGCCCCCTGCCCGATCAGCATCCGCGAGGCAGCGGGCCGCAGCATTGTGGCTGAGACCTACCAGCCGATCGCATTGGAAGCCGGCGATGTCGTCACGCTTGGCCAGGCACCGAAGGGCATGCGCAGCTACCTTGCCATCCGCGGCGGTTTTGCCGTCAAGCCGGTGCTCGGCAGCGCCTCGACCGACACGCTGGCCGTCGTCGGCCCGGATCCGGTAACATTAGGCACCGTGTTGACGATCAACAGCGAAACATTCGCCCCGACCAGCGTTTCGATCACTGAAGCACCGGCCTTCGATCATCCGGACGCCAGTGACATCGTCACGCTCGACGTGATCATGGGGCCGCGCAGCGACTGGTTCACCGAAACCGGCATCGCCACGCTGTCATCGCAGCTCTGGCGGGTCACGCCGCAGTCGAACCGCGTCGGTATCCGTTTGTCGGGCGATTTCCCGCTCGAGCGCAAGGACAAGGCGGAATTGCCGAGTGAGGGAACAGCGACCGGCGCCATCCAGGTGCCGCATAGCGGCCAGCCGGTGCTGTTCCTCGCCGACCATCCCCTGACCGGCGGTTATCCGGTGATCGGTGCAGTTGCCGAATACCATCTCGATCTCGCCGGGCAGATCCCGGCCAATGCCAAGATACGCTTCAGGCCCGTGACGACGTTTGCCGACATCAAGCCTGCCAAAACCTGAAAACGAGCGAAACCGCACGACAAAAACTGTGAGGAGACATCCATGAAAAAAGTGCTGATCGCCAATCGTGGTGAAATCGCCGTCCGCATCATCCGCGCCTGTCGCGACCACGGCCTGCAGTCGGTCGCGGTCTATGCCGATCCCGACATGGACGCGCTGTTCGTCACGCTGGCCGACGAAGCCTATGGATTGGACGGCAGTCGGCCGGCCGAAACCTATCTCGACATCGAAAAGCTGATCGGCATCGCCAGGCGTTCCGGCGCCGATGCGGTGCATCCCGGCTACGGCTTCCTATCGGAACGGGCTGAATTCGCCCGCGCCGTGCAGGAGGCTGGGCTGACCTGGATCGGTCCCGATCCGCATGTCATCGAAGCGCTCGGCGACAAGGTCGAGGCGCGGCGCATCGCAACCAGCGTCGGCGCCCCTTTGGTTGCCGGCAGCGACGGCCCGATTGAGACAGCGGCCGAGGTGATCGCCTTTGCCGAACAGCATGGTCTGCCGGTTGCCATCAAGGCGGCGCATGGCGGCGGGGGGCGCGGCCTGAAGGTCGCTTGGACCATGGAGGAAATCCCGGAACTCTACAGCTCTGCCGTGCGCGAGGCAAAAGCCGCTTTCGGTCGCGGCGAATGTTTCCTCGAGCGTTTCCTCGACCGGCCGCGCCATATCGAGGCACAGGTTCTGGCGGACAAACATGGCAATGTGCTGGTGCTCGGCACCCGGGACTGCTCGCTGCAGCGGCGGAACCAAAAACTCGTCGAAGAGGCTCCTGCCCCCTTCCTCTCCGACGCCCAGCGTCATGAAATCCATGACGCTGCAAAGCGCATCTGCGCCGCCGCCGGTTATTCGGGTGCCGGCACGGTCGAATTCCTGCTCGGGGTCGACGGCACGATCTCCTTCCTCGAGGTCAATACACGCCTGCAGGTCGAACATACGGTCACCGAGGAGACGACCGGCATCGACCTCGTGATCGAACAATTCCGCATCGCCGACGGACTGCCTCTGTTGATCACCGAAACACCGGTCCCGCGTGGCCATTCGATCGAGTTCCGCATCAATGCGGAGGATCCGGGTCGCGGCTTCCTGCCAACCCCTGGCACGATCACAGTGTTTGAACCACCATCCGGCCCCGGCATCCGCCTCGACAGCGGCGTGGTCTCCGGCTCGACCGTGCCCGGCACGTTCGATTCCCTGATGGCCAAGCTGATCGTCACCGGAGCCACGCGCGAACAGGCCTTGGCCCGCGCCCGCCGTGCCCTGTGCGAGTTCAGGATCGATGGCATTGCGACCGTGCTGCCGTTCCATCGCGCGGCGATGGACAGCAGCGATTTCACCGGAGAAAACGGCTTCAAGGTGCACACGCGCTGGATCGAGACCGATTTCGCCGCGACGCTGGAGGCTGCAGCCCGGCCGGAACCGGCCAGCGATCATGCGTTTATCCGCACCCATGTCGAGATCGACGGCAAGCGCCATGCACTCGGCATTCCAGCCGCGCTGCTGGCAGGTCTCGGCGGTCTGGGCGGGCTTTCCGGTCAGGGCAGCAGTCAGGCTGTAACAACGAAGGTCGAGGATGCGCTGAGCATCACCGCGCCGATCTCCGGCACGCTGCAGGCCTTCAAGGTCGAGGACGGGGCGGATGTTGCCGCCGGCGAACTCATCGCGGTCATGGAAGCCATGAAGATGGAAACCCAGGTTACGGCAGCGCGTGCCGGCAAGATCCGTTTCAAGGCAGAAGCCGGCAGTTTCCTGCAGGCTGGCGCCGAGATCGCCCGTTTCGAAACCAAAAATGCCGTCAGCGAATAAACCTGGCGGAAAAAACGATCCCGCTGGCTAGAGACTGGGCTGGGTATTGACTGCTTGTCCCGTCCACGGGATTTGCGAAAGGCCTACGCAATCACCGTCATGAAGGCCGGGACCTGTTTTTCGAAATATTTCGAAAACGAGGCGATGCGCGGCGGCAGCGCGTGATAGGGCGGGTAATAAAGCGTCAGCCACAGATCCGGAGGCGACCAGGTCTTCAGCACATGAACAAGCCTGCCGGTGCGCAGATGCTCGGCAACGTGAAAGGTCGGCAGCAAGGCTATCCCAGCCTCGGCTGCAGCCATATCGGCGAGAACGGCACCGCTATTGGCGCTGAAGGCACGGCCCGCCGAAATCGTGGCGCTGCCACTGCCGTCCGTTAGTGCCCAGGTCTCGCGTTTGCTATCGCCGCTATAGGCGAGGCAATCATCAGGCGTCAGTTCGTTGGGATGCGCCATCCCGACAAATCGGCTGCCCGGCGCAGCAACGAGAATACGGTGCACGACACTGATCTTCCTCCAGATCGTGAACTTGTCGGACGGGGCCGAGGAGATGCGGATCGCCAGATCGTAGTCCTCATCGACAATGTTGACGAGGCCGTCCGCCAGGGAGATTTCAAAGCTGATTTTTGGATAAAGCTCCCGAAACCCCGACAGGATGGGCGGAAGGATCTGCTGGCCGAACCATGTCGGGGCGCTGATCCGCAGTCGCCCGTGATCCGCCTTGTGGCTGTTCATGACGTCCTTGCGCGCGTTTTCCAGCGCCTGCACGGCGGGCTGTATCTGCGCGGCAAAGATCGCCCCGTCGGTCGTCAGCGACACCTGCCGCGTTGTCCGGACAAACAGCTGCACACCGAGATCATCCTCCAGCGCGGCGATCGCCCGTGTAACGGCCGCGGCCGTCATGCCAAGCTCGCGGGCGACCTGGGCGAAGTTCCGTTTCTCTGCAGCCAGCAGGAAGGTCCGGAGGGCTTTGTAGTCGTTCATGTTATTTATTTCATCCTGCGCAATTCATACTCAATTATTATTGCAATTCTGTGCGTTGATCAACTGGCGTAGATTTCCAATCAGACCAGACAAACGACATCATTAACAGAAAGGCAAACATCATGATCAAGGACATCAAGGGACTGCACCACGTCACCTCCATCGCGTCCGATGCCCGCCGGAACAACAGCTTCTTCACCGACACGCTCGGCATGCGCCGTGTCAAGAAGACCGTCAACTTCGACGATCCCAACGTCTACCACCTCTACTACGGCGACGAGACCGGGACGGCCGGGACCGTCATGACCTACTTTCCATTTCAGGACATGATGCGCGGCCGTGCCGGCGTCGGCGAAGTCGGCGAGACGCAGTTTACAGTGCCGCAGGGCGCGCTTTCGTTCTGGAAGGATCGCTTGATTGCCAAAGGGGCATCCAATCTTCAGGCCGACACGACATTCGGCGCCAATCGCCTGCGTTTCAGCGGCCCGGACGGCGAAGGCCTTTCCCTGATCGAAACGCCGGATGACGTTCGCACGGCATGGACGGGCAGAGGCATCGACGACAGCGTTGCTGTTCGCGGCTTCTCGGGCGCAAGGTTCCGTCTCAACGAGACGGCCGCCACCGCAGAACTCCTCGGTTTCATGGGCTACGAGCGGGCAGAGGCGGAAGGGTCCGTCACCCGTTTCGTCATGCCCGGCGGAAATGGCGCCGACAGGATCGACCTCGAGGCCCTTTCGCAGACGCCCTATGCAAGACAGGGCGCGGGATCGGTTCACCACATCGCCTTTGCCGTCGAGAACCGGGAGAAGCAACTCGAGGTCCGCAAGGCCCTGATGGACACCGGCTACCAGGTGACGCCGGTGATCGACCGCGACTATTTCTGGGCCATCTATTTCCGCACCCCGGGCGGAATCCTGTTCGAGATCGCCACCAACGAACCGGGATTCGATCGTGACGAGGATACGGCACATCTGGGCGAGGTTCTCAAACTCCCCGCCCGCTACGAGCGCTACCGCGACCAGATCGAGGCAGGACTGGCCCCGCTCGCGGCCTGACGTCCGGCCACGTCGCTTTCCGACAATACAGCGTCCCAACGTTCAAGACGAAACGTCGTCGCTGCCCCATGCCTCATTCAACACAACACCGAAGGAAACACGAGATGTCCAACAAGCTTCAGGTCCTCACCCCGCAGAACAGCCAGATCATCTTCATCGACCAGCAGCCGCAGATGGCTTTCGGTGTCCAGTCGATCGACCGCCAGACCTTGAAGAACAATGTCGTCGGCCTTGCGAAGGCTGCGAAGATCTTCAACATCCCGATCACGATCACCTCCGTCGAGACGGATAGTTTCTCGGGCAACACCTTCCCGGAACTGCTGGCCGTGGTTCCGCAGAACGATATCCTCGAGCGCACCTCGATGAACTCCTGGGACGACCAGAATGTCCGCGACGCACTCGCCGCGAATGCTGCCGACGGCCGCAGGAAGATCGTTGTTTCCGGCCTCTGGACCGAGGTTTGCAACACGACCTTTGCGCTCTCCTGCATGAACGACACCGATTATGAAATCTACATGGTTGCCGACGCCTCCGGCGGCACATCCGTTGATGCGCACAAATACGCCATGGATCGCATGATGCAAGCCGGCGTGGTTCCGGTCACCTGGCAGCAGGTGCTGCTGGAATGGCAGCGCGACTGGGCGCGCAAGGAAACCTATGACGCCGTCACTTCTCTGGTGAAGGAGCATTCCGGCGCCTACGGCATGGGCATCGACTATGCCGTCACCCACGTCCATGGCGGCGCCGAGCGGGTCAGCCACGGCAAGCGCATCGGCCCGAACCCCGCCGCCGTCTGATGTGAAGACGCCCCGCCGGAAAAGCCGGCGGGGCGATCCTTCTCCATGACGACGTTTTTTTTTCACAAGGATGCTGCAGATGAAAATTTACCTTCTCTCCCTCTCCGTCGGACTTCTCGTCGGCGTGATTTACGGAATGCTGAATGTACGATCGCCTGCGCCACCCGTGATCGCTCTCGTTGGCCTTCTGGGCATTCTCGTCGGCGAACAGATCGTGCCCCTGGCAAAGAACATCTGGAGCCGCGAGCCAGCCGCGCTTTCCTGGCTTCATCAGGTCAAGCCGCACATGTTCGGCCATCTGCCGAAGGGCGGTCCCGACATAAAGACTGTCGCGACCCGCAAAACCGGAACCGAGACCGCAGGCTGAAACGAGCCGCAGGCTTGCCATCTCGCGCGCCCAGATTTCAACGTACCGGGAACCACCGCCATGCACCCTGATATCATCCTTCACCACGGGCTGTTCACCACGCTCGACCGGAGGAAGCCTGTGGCAAGCGCCGTTGCCATCAAGGACGGAACGTTTCTCGCTGTGGGCGAAGAGCGCGACATCATCGCGCTTGCCGGATCGGACACGCGGATCATCGATCTCAAGGGCAGACGCGTGCTTCCCGGCCTGATCGACAATCACACCCACGTCGTGCGTGGCGGGCTCAACTTCAACATGGAGCTCCGCTGGGACGGTGTGCGTTCGCTCGCCGATGCCATCGACATGTTGAGACGGCAGGTGGCGATCACGCCAGCGCCGCAATGGGTCCGTGTCGTCGGGGGTTTTACAGAACATCAGTTCACTGAAAAGCGTCTTCCGACGATTGACGAGGTCAATGCCATTGCGCCGGATACGCCGGTCTTCCTGCTGCATCTCTATGACCGCGCATTGCTGAACGGGGCAGCGCTCCGCGCCGTTGGCTACACAAGGGACACACCCAACCCGCCCGGCGGTGAAATCACCCGTGACGCGCATGGCAACCCGACAGGGCTTCTGCTGGCCAAGCCGAATGCCGGCATTCTCTATTCAACCCTGTCCAGGGGTCCGAAACTTCCCTTCGACTATCAGGTCAATTCGACACGTCATTTCATGCGCGAACTGAACAGGCTGGGCATTACCGGTGTCATCGATGCCGGCGGCGGTTTCCAGAATTATCCGGACGACTATGCCGTCATCCAGACGCTTTCGGATGCGGGCCAGCTCACGGTTCGCCTCGCCTACAACCTGTTCACGCAGAAGCCGAAGGAAGAGAAGCAGGACTTTCTCGACTGGACGCAGTCGGTCAAGTACAAGCAGGGAAACGACTATTTCCGCCACAACGGCGCCGGCGAGATGCTGGTCTTTTCCGCAGCCGACTTCGAGGATTTCCGCCAGCCCCGCCCGGAAATGGCGCCGGAGATGGAAGGCGAACTCGAGGGCGTCGTCCGCCTGCTTGCCGAAAACCGCTGGCCGTGGCGCATGCACGCGACCTATGACGAAACCATTTCGCGATCCCTCGACGTTTTCGAAAAGGTCAACAGGGACATCCCGCTGGAAGGCCTGAACTGGTTCTTCGATCACGCCGAGACGATCTCGGATCGCTCGATCGACCGCATCGCGGCGCTCGGCGGCGGCATCGCCACGCAGCATCGCATGGCCTATCAGGGCGAATATTTCGTGGAACGCTACGGCCACGGCGTTGCCGAGGCGACGCCGCCGATCGCCCGCATGCTGGAGAAGGGCGTCAACGTTTCGGCCGGCACCGATGCGACGCGCGTCGCCTCCTACAATCCATGGGTTTCCCTTTCCTGGATGGTGACGGGCAAGACGGTCGGCGGCATGCAGCTCTACCCGCGCGCCAACTGCCTCGACCGCGAAACGGCGCTGCGCATGTGGACGGAAAAGGTGACATGGTTTTCCAACGAGGAAGGCAAGAAAGGCCGCATCGAAAAGGGCCAGTTCGCCGATCTCGTTGTAGCGGACAAGGACTTCTTCTCGTGCGCCGAGGATGAGATTTCCTTCCTCACCTCCGAACTCACCATGGTGGGTGGCAAGATCGTCTATGGCGCAGGCGACTTCAAGGCGCTGGACGAGAACGACGTACCACCGGCCATGCCGGACTGGTCACCGGTGCGCAAATTCGGCGGCTATGCCGCGTGGGGCGAACCCCAGGGGGCAGGCGCGAACTCACTGCGCCGGACAGCGATCTCGAGCTGCGGTTGCGCCAGTGATTGCAGCGTGCACGGCCACGACCATGCCGGAGCCTGGACATCCAATCTGCCGATTGCCGATCTCAAGGGCTTTTTCGGAGCGCTCGGTTGCGCCTGCTGGGCGGTGTGAGGAGAACATGATGATAGCGAAATCCTTTGTTCAGGGCGTTCTCGCCTCTCCCGCGCTGCGTTTTGCAGCGCTGCTTGCCCTCTGCTCGGCCTATGTCCAGGGGCCGCTCACCAAACTCCTCGATTTTCAGGGTGCGATTGCCGAGATGGAGCATTTCGGTCTCCGTCCGGCGGCAGTCTTCGCGGTGGCCGTCATCGTGTTCGAACTCACGGCATCCGCCATGGTGCTTTCCGGCCGGCTGCGCTGGCTTGGCGCAAGCGCGCTTGCCGTCTTCACGCTGCTTGCAACCTTCATCGCCCTCCGGTTCTGGGAACTCCCCTCCGGCATGGAGCGGATGATGGCGACCAACGCGTTTTTCGAACATCTGGGTCTGGCCGGCGCATTCGTTCTGGTCGCATCCCTCGAAGCCGGCAAAGGAGCAGGCAGATGACAGCGCCCAAAACCACCGGCGGCAGTTTTGCACCGCTTCGCCAGCACGTCTTCGCCGTCCTGTGGGCCGCGACTGTCCTTGGCAATACCGGGAGCTTCATGCGGGATGTCGCCAGTTCGTGGCTGATGACCGATCTCTCGGCCGCGCCGGCAGCCGTGGCCATGGTCCAGGCCGCAGGCACGCTTCCGATCTTCCTGCTCGCCATTCCGGCCGGCGTGCTTTCGGACGTCCTCGACCGGCGCAAGTTCCTGATCGCCATCCAGCTGCTGCTCGCCAGCGTCAGCATAACGCTGATGATCCTGTCCCATACCGGGATGCTCTCGATCAGTTCGTTGATCGCGCTGACATTCCTCGGCGGCATTGGTGCCGCGCTCATGGGACCGACCTGGCAGGCTATCGTGCCGGAACTCGTATCGCGGCAGGAGGTCAAGAGCGCCGTCGCGCTCAATTCCCTCGGCATCAATATCGCCCGTTCGATCGGACCGGCCGTCGGCGGTCTGCTGCTTGCCGCTTTCGGTGCTGCCGTGACCTACGGCGCCGATGTTGCAAGCTATATCGTGGTGATTGCCGCACTCCTCTGGTGGCCCCGCGCCAAAAATGCCGATGACGCTTTATCCGAGGGGTTCTTCGGCGCATTCCGTGCGGGGCTTCGCTACACGCGGGCCAGCAAGCCGCTGCATGTGGTGTTGCTGCGTGCCGCGATCTTCTTTGCCTTTGCCAGCGCTGTCTGGGCTCTTCTCCCGCTCGTGGCCCGCCAGCTTCTGGGGGGTGACGCAGGGTTCTACGGACTTCTGCTCGGGTCCGTCGGTGCCGGCGCCATCTGCGGAGCGCTGGTGATGCCACGCATGCGGGAACGGTTCGATTCAGACGGGCTGTTGCTCGGCTCGGCGATCGTGACAGCCATTGTCATGGCTGCCCTGTCCCAGTCGCCGCCACAGTGGCTGGCAATCCTGGTCCTGCTCTTCCTCGGTGCCGCATGGATCACCGCCCTCACAACCTTGAACGGAGCGGCACAGGCCATTCTGCCGAACTGGGTGAGAGGGCGCGGTCTGGCCGTCTACCTCACCGTGTTCAACGGGGCGATGACGGCGGGCAGCCTCGGATGGGGTGCTATCGGCGAGGCGGCGGGCGTACCGGCTACATTGTTGATCGGAGCCGCAGGGCTGCTCGTGGCGGGCATCATCATGCACCGGATCAAACTTCCCGCCGGTGAGGCAGATCTGGTCTCGTCCAACCATTGGCCCGAACCGCTGGTCGCCGCGCCGGTAGCAAACGATCGCGGCCCGGTTCTTATCCTGATCGATTATCATGTCGAGAAGCACAACCGGACAAAGTTCCTGCATGCCCTCGAGACCATGTCCTTCGAACGCCGCCGCGATGGCGCCTATGGCTGGGGTGTGACGGAAGACGCAGCGGATCCGGAAAAGATCACGGAATGGTTCATGGTGGAATCCTGGGCGGAACATATGCGGCAGCACAGGCGGGTCTCGAATGCCGACGCAGACCTGCAAGGCAAGGTTCTGCAATTCCACACCGGTCCGGAGAAGCCGGTCGTGCGTCACCTGATATCTATTTCCGGACGAGGAACGTGAAATCGGAGCGCCGCCAGAAAGATTTATTGCAAAATATGCAATAGAATAGACACTATTATTTCAATTGTTAAAGATCGATGCGCGCCGCAATATGCCTGCATAGACGATTGCAAAACATCCAAACCACCACTTTAATGCGCAGGAGCCGACATGACCGACACAGCTTTCCCGATCAGCCGACGTGATGCCCTGCGTGCAGGCGCTGCGCTCGCCGCAGGCTTTGCGCTTCCGATCCAGACGAGTTTCGCAGCATCCGCTGCCTCGACATCCCAGGCAACCACAGGAGAAAACACCATGGGCTTCGTTACCACCGCAGACGGCACCGAGATCTTCTACAAAGACTGGGGTCCGAAGGACGCACAGCCGATCATCTTCCACCATGGCTGGCCGCTGTCAGCCGATGATTGGGATGCCCAGATGCTGTTCTTCCTGTCGAAGGGCTATCGTGTTGTCGCCCATGATCGCCGCGGCCATGGGCGCTCGGCGCAGGTCGCCGAAGGTCACGACATGGACCACTATGCGGCCGACGCCTTTGCCGTCGTCGAAGCCCTCGACCTGAAGAATGCCGTCCACATTGGCCATTCGACAGGCGGTGGTGAGGTTGCCCGCTATGTTGCCAAGCACGGCGAACCGGCCGGCCGTGTTGCCAAGGCCGTTCTCGTTTCCGCAGTGCCGCCCTTGATGCTGAAGACGGCGGCCAATCCGGAAGGCTTGCCGATCGAAGTCTTCGACGGTTTCCGTTCGGCCCTTGCCGGCAACCGCGCGCAGTTCTTCCGCGACGTTGCCGCCGGCCCCTTCTACGGCTTCAACCGCGACGGCGCGACGGTGCACGAAGGCGTAATCCAGAATTGGTGGCGTCAGGGCATGATGGGCGGCGCGAAGGCCCATTACGATGGCATCAAGGCCTTTTCAGAAACGGACCAGACCGAAGACCTGAAGGCGATCGGCGTGCCGACGCTGGTTCTCCACGGCGAGGACGACCAGATCGTGCCGATCGCGGACGCTGCACACAAGGCCATCAAGCTCCTGAAAAACGGGACGCTGAAGACCTATCCCGGCTTTCCGCACGGCATGCTCACCACCAATGCGGACGTCCTGAACGCCGACCTTCTCGCCTTCATCAAAGCGTGAACCGGCAGTCCGGATGCGGGGCACATCCCCGCATCCGGGCGCTGCCCTGTTGGGCTTGCTACTGTTTGCGCAACCCGGTCGGCGAATGCCCGTAGCGATGCGCGATGTGGACGTTGAGAGCCAGTCCGACATGCGGCAAAAGCGTATCCCGCACCTCATCCGGCATGTCGAACATCGGCATGAGTGCGGCGCCCAGATTGCGAATAACCGGATCGTCGGTCCCGCGGCAGGTCTCGAGGTGATCGACAAGCGGCTCTCTCGCCTCCAAAGCGAGTTCGGCAAGATGCGTTCTCGGCATGTGAAAGGCGAGCGCTTCGAAGCGACCCCGAATCGAGATTGCAGCGCCGTCTTTCAGGCTGATCAGGCAGATCGACCCCTTCGGATAGGTTTTCAAGGCTGCGGGCGCCCGGTCGGGCCAGACGTCGCAGTGCTCGACATCGATCAGATACAGCATAAGCAGAAAGGCATCGTCGGCCGGCAGGACAATGGGAGGTTTTTCATCGTCGTAAAAATGGCAAAGATGGACGACCGCAAGCGTCGCGTTGCGAAGCGGCCTGATCAGCAGCGCCCTTGCATCCGCGATGCCGAAACATGCCGCAATTTTTTCGCTGGCCGCCGCCGCTTCGATCAACTCTGTCTCGCTTGCATAGTCTAAAGACGATACGGCCATTGCGCCGGGATTGGCAATTTCAATGCTTCCTATACGGCTTCCGACTATCTATCTTGAACATTAGCATCCTTATCGATCGGCTTTGGCGATCCAGCAGAAAACAGAACGGACTATCCCCGCCCACAGCTCCGGGTTGGGCTTCCGGCATTGCAACGAGAGGTTCGCGTCGTGGTCTCCCCTTCCATTCCTCAGCCGAAACCTGCCGCCGCGCCGGCGAAGGACAGTTTCGGATGTGCCTTCAGCAAGCTCTATACCGACCAGACGCTCACGGGCGCAGGCATCAAGATGTTCCGAAAGGGGACCAGGGATCTGCAACTCGAGCAGGTCACGACGCAGGCCAGCGACCGCGGCTTCGTCGTCGGTGTATCCGCGCTCGGCGGGCACCGGCGTCGGATCTTCCACGAACATCATGCTGCCACGCACGATTTTGCCGACAGTTCGATCTATATTCGCGATCTCTCGATAGACTACAAAGCCGACCTCGGTGGCCCGTTCGATTTTCTGCTGTTCGAAATCCCGCCTGCCTCCCTCATCCGGATCGCCGATGAAGCCGAACTGTCCGGCATAACAGCCTTGTCGGCTGAAACCGCGTCCAGGGATATCGTACTCGCCAATCTGGCCCGCGCACTGATCCCGGCGCTCGAGAAACCGGACGACGCCAGCGCGCTGTTTGTCGACCAGATGGGCACGGCCATCGGCACCTATCTGGTCCACCGTTATGGTGGCCGCCCGACGACACCGGTCATGCGGGCGCGAAGCCTGTCGCGCTCGCAGGAGCATAGGGCGAAAGGCCTGCTGCTGGAAAACCTCGACGGCAACATATCGATGTCCGAGGTTGCGCAGGCCTGTAACCTGTCGCGCGGCTATTTCATCCGGGCCTTTCGCGAGACGACCGGCATGACGCCCTATCAATGGCTGATCAGCGAACGCATCGACCGCGCCCGGGATCTCCTGCGCACCGACGCCTCGCTTGCCGACGTCGCCATCGCCTGCGGCTTTGCAGATCAGAGCCATTTCACCCGCGTCTTTTCAAACATCGTCGGCGCAACACCGGGCAATTGGCGGCGCCACGCCTGACCTCCAAGGATCACGGCGTGCAGACAACGGAAGGGTCGAATCGCGCTGCCTGCAACTTGCCCTCCAAACAAAAAAGTTCAGTCTCAGTCAAAACAGTCTTCACTCTGGGACACGACCGCAAAAGCGGCCTGACGCACAATGACGGCGCGTTTAAGGGAGGTCGGCAATGCGCTTTGCGGGGAAGACAGCACTCGTTACGGGTGGCGGAACAGGAATAGGGGCGGCCGTTGCAAGGCGTATCCGCGCCGAAGGCGGCAATGTCGCTCTCGTCGGGCGCCGGGTCGAGCCGCTCCGTGCTGTCGCAGACGAGATCGGCGCGCATGTGTTTTCGGCGGATGCCGCTGACGGAGCCGCGATGAAGGCAGCCGTCGCCAGCATCGCAGAGCATTTTGGAGGCATCGATATCCTCATCGCCAATGCTGGCGGACATGGTGTCGGACCGACAATCTCGATGTCGGACGAGACATGGGATCTTTCTGTCAGGCTCAACCTCAACACCGCCTTCGTCAGCGCCCGCGAATGCCTGCCGCGCCTGATCGAGCGGAAGGGCAACATCGTGGTGCTCGCCTCGATCGCCGGCCTCTTTGCCGGTCCCGATGCGGCGGGATACGTCACTACCAAACATGCCTGCATCGGACTGGCAAAATCGCTGGCCCGCGACTATGGCCGCTTCGGGGTGCGTACGAACACCGTCTGCCCCGGCTGGGTAACAACGGCCATGGCAGACGAGCAGATGCAGTTTCTGGCCGGCAAGAACGGCCTTGAAACCATCGCAGAAGCCTATGCCCTGGTGACGAAGGACGTCCCGCTCGGGAGACCGGCCAGCGCCGAAGATGTCGCCAATGCGGTCTGCTTTCTGGCATCCGCCGAAGCTTCGATGATCAGCGGTGCTATCCTGACTGTCGACGGCGGCGCGGGCACGGTGGATCTACCGACACTTGCCTTCGCTTGAACAACACATCGAAAGTGGAGGAGACCACAATGACCCAGCAGAATCCGAAGGATTGGAAAACCTACGACCAGTTCGCCTACGGCATCGACAGCAACCGGCTGCCAGCAAGCGAAGCCCTGTCGGGCTCGTCCCATACAATTACCTTCGACGACCGCCGTAAACTCGATCTGTCTTTCACCAAGGGGAAAGTGACCTGGTCGGATGGCGCAACATCCGCAGAAGACAGCGCCGAGGTCGTCGAGGTCGCGGACAACACGTTCTTCATCGAAATCATTTTTGCCAGCCGTCCCAGAGAAGCGGAAACGCTCATTCTCAACACCAGGACAGGCCGCGCCCTGTCGATCTACTCGCTCGTACGCGACAAGGAAGAGACTATCGGCGAACCGCAGGTGGCGCAGATTTTTCGGACAGGAACGACCGGGGTCGCCACGGGGGAGACGAAGGCGCCGGCCGAAAGCAGTGATCTCATCGGGCTCCGGGCCCACTTCACCTACAGCCCCAACCATGTCTACGAGCACACATATCTCTCATCGCAGCGCTACGCCTGGCAATGCCTGGTCGGCGTCCAGCGTGGGCACGGCGATGTCGATCTGACGACGACCTACAAATTCGATGAGGATCAATACGTCTTCACCTTCCGCGAGTTCAAGATCGCGGTCGCTTCGACCTTCTTCTACAATTTCAAGGATATGCGTTCGACCGGCAAGTTCCTCGGCATCACCGGCGACGGTCGTATACAGAACAGCCCGGCCGGCGCCTTTATCCGCAAGGCATCAACGACCTATTACCTGCCCGGCCAGGAGCCGGTGTGAAAACACGAGGATCCCAATGATGAAAACCACCTACGAACTGGTGAAGGCCCACTACCAGGCCAACGACCGGCATGACATTGCCGGCATGATCGGCGATATCGCCGATGATTGCCGCTGGACGGAGATGGACGGCTTTCCCTGCGCGGGCACCTATATTGGCCCCGAAGCTGTCGTCGAAAATGTCTTCAAGGCGTTGGGAAGCGCTTTTGAAGGCTATACCTTCAGCCTCGAACGTCTCCTCGACGCAGGTGACGAAGCCGTCGGTATCGGAACCTATACCGGCACCCACAAGGGAACGGGAAAATCCTTTACCGCCCGCGTCGTTCATGTCTGGGGCGCGTCGGGCGGCAAGATCCGCCGTTTCGAGCAGTTCACAGACACACTTCGTGTCGCCGAGTGCATGATCTAGCGCAAGCTGCAACAGCCACCAAGCTCACGACTGGCGGCGGCAATCACTCGGCGTCATGCCATAGCGATCTCGAAATACTCTTGAAAAATGCGCCGTCGATGAGAACCCGAGTGAGAAGGCGACGTCGGCAATCGACTGCGCTTTCCCATCTTTCCTTTCCAGAAAAATCCGGGCGCGCTCGAGACGCAATCCCCAAAGGTAGTCCGACGGCGTTGCACCGTGTTGTTCGAAGGCGCGGAAGACGTAGCGCGGCGAACATCCCATCCGCCGGGCGATCATGGCGACGGAGAGATCCGGTCGCGACAGATTGCCGGCGATGAACGCCTTGACGCGCTCCAGCAGCAGATCGAGTGACAGTCGCGGTGTCTCAGGCTCCGGCGCCGGCGTACCGTCAAACAGCCCGCGAACCAATTCGATCATGGCCGAACCGATGCTGGCACGGCTTGCAGCTCCGACAGCGTCTGCCTCCGCCATGGTGGACCGCATCATCGCGAGCAGGATGGGCATGACCCCCTTCTCGCCGGGCAGCAGCGGATCCCGTAGCCGTTGCAGGACCGCTTGTGGAAAGCGCCCGCGGGGCAGTTGCAGCATCAAAAGCCGCACCGGTGTCCTGTTCACGAGCCGGTAGGGCCGGGTTGGGTCGTAGACGATCGGCGCAGTGTTTCGAATGGCATTCCGTGTACCACCCTGCTCCAGCACGGACTGGCCCGCCCACTGAACAATAAGCTTCAAAGAATCGGGATCATGGGATCTTGCAGACACCCTGTCACCATGAACGGTGTGGATGCCGGCCTGCAACTGTGAAAGCCTGCACTCTCCCAACGGCAGCGAGACCAAGCGGCGGGTATTTTTCTGCCCGTCAGGAAAATCCAGCCGGACGTTGCCAAACAGTTGGCTGGCAGCGCTCGAAAACTCCAGGCCCGTCGCAATTCGGGCCGCGCTAGACGGTGCGTTGCCAGTGCCCGCGAACGGGTCCGGTTGCGAAATACTGGCGGCACTTTCCATGGCGGGCCTCCTGCCCGAACACGCGTCGCGCCCATTCGGGTTAACCGGTTTTGCATTCGAGAATGCTATTGCGCCAGATAAGCGCCGTGCAGGATTCCCGGCTGTTCTCGCAATGTCGCCGACGGTCCGTCATAAACCAGACGGCCCCGTTCGAGCACGAGCGCATGTGTCGCAAGCCCGAGCGCCAGTTGGGCGAACTGCTCGATCAGCAGCACACCGATACCCTCTGCGGCTGCGAGCGTCAGCGCTTCGGCCAACCGCCGCACGACGGCGGGAGCAAGCCCCAGGGACAGTTCGTCGACGATCATGAAATCCGGACGCGCGATAAACGCCTGGCCCATAGCCACCATCTGCTTCTGCCCGCCGGACAGGTCGGATGCCGACTGCAGCCGTCGCTCGGCAAGTTCCGGGAAGATTGCATAGACGCGATCGAGGCCGGCCCGGCGCCCAGCCGTGGTTCGGTCGAGCGCCGCGACCAGCAGATTGTCCTCGACGCTGAGGGCGCCCAGCACACGGTGTCCTTCCGGGACCAGAGCCACGCCGTGCCGACGGATACGATCCGGCGCGAGACCGTTCAGCGAAAGATCCCCGAGGCGAAGTGTGCCGCTTTCCAGCGGCAGCACACCTGCCAGCGTCATGACCGTGGTGGATTTGCCGGCGCCATTGGCGCCCAGCAGCGTGCTGATCATGCCTCGACGCACGGTGAAGCCAATGCCATGCAGGACGCGCTTGCCGCCACGATTGACGACGAGATCGGTGATGGTGATCGAGGGCGCGGCCATGTCAGAATTCTCCCAGGTAGGCGCGGCGAACGTCCGGACGTGCCAGAACCTCGTTGGTCGGTCCGAGCGCCAGCATCCGGCCGTAGTCCAGCACCAAAGTTTCGGTACACATGGCGCGGATGAGTTCGACATCGTGGTCGATGACGAGGACCTGCGCGCCAAATTCCGACGGAATGCGCAGGATCAGTTCACGCAGAACGTCACTTTCTTCATTGCTCAGCCCGGCTGCGGGCTCGTCCAGCAAGATGAGTTTGGGAGCACCAACCAGGCATTTCCCCAGCTCGACAAGACGTCTCTGGAACAGGTTGAGCGCGCCGCCGAGCGTTGCAGCGACCGCACCGAGGTTGACGAAATCCAGCGCCGCCGAGACCGACAGGTCTCTTTCATTCGCCGGGAGGACATGATCGGCGATGGCGTGGAGATTGCCGGCAACCGTCAGGTCCTCGACCACCTGCTCTGTCTGGAAGGACCGGCGAAGCCCTGCGCGAACCCGCTGCAACGCAGATAGCTCAAGCAAGGTCTGCCCCTTCAGGGTGACTTTGCCCTCGACGGGCCGAACGAAGCCGGACAGGACATTGAGCAGTGTCGTCTTGCCGGCGCCGTTTGGCCCGATCAGGCCGGATACAGGCGCCGAAAGCGAAGCCGTCAAGTGGTCGATCGGACGCACGCCGCCGAACTGTACAACGAGGTTTTCAATCACGATCATGTGGCGCCATCCTTGGTCATGCGCGCGCGCAACCGATCCACAAGCCCGGAAATCTGGCCGGCGATCCCGGCTGGTGCCGTCGCCAGCGCCTGGAACAGCGCGACGCCGAAAATGCCGATGGTCACGTATCCGTCGATCCCCAGATCGGTGAGCAGCGCCGGGATTGCACGCAGCAGCAGCCCGGCAATCAGCGCGCCGTACCAGTTGTAGACACCGCCGACGACGGCGAGTGCGAAGAGATTGAGGCTTTCGAAAGCCGTAAACGCGCGACCGTCGAGCTGTCCGACATTACCCGCCAGAAGCGCACCCCCGAGGCCTGCGAGGAAACCGCTCAGCGCGAAAGCCCAGGCCTTGTAGATCAGCACCGGCACACCGGCCGAAATCGCCACCGTCTCGCCTTTGCGGATCAGCGCCCAGGCGCGGCCGGGTTTTGCGGTCTTGTGCCATTGGGCAAGCATCAGGCCGAGCGCTGCGACTGCGCTGACGTACAGGAAATAGGGTACCGGCTCTCCTGCGACAGCCGGGCGCGAAAGCATGGCCCTGCCTGCTCCGTCGGCACGGCCGAGAAAACCGCTGCCGCCGTCGGGAAAACCCCAGGCGCTGATAATGATCTGGAAAGCCCCGGCAAGCATTAGCGTCACCAGCGCCAGGTACAATCCCCGCAGCCTCAATGCCGGAAGACCGAAGGCGAGACCAACAAACGCAGCGGCGAGACCACCGGCCAGCAGGCTGATCTCGAACGGAGCATGAAGGCCATGCCCGACACGCAGGGTCACCCAGCCCCCGACCCCGACCAGCGCGAACTGGCAGAGCGAAACCAGGCCAAGCTGCCCGTAGAGAATGGCTAGACCGGCGACAGACAGGCAAAGCGCAACGGCCGAGGTCGCAGCCGAGAGCCAGAAGGAATTGGCCAGCAGCGCAACGGTGCAGGCAAAGATCGCCATGGAGACGGGAATGACGATAAGCTGGCTGCGTCTCGGCCGCGCAGCATTTGAGGCCGGCAGGGGCAAAATCATCGGTTTCGCCATGGTCATCGGTCCTTCAACCCGGCTTGCGCCGTGCTTCCCAAAATCGTGACGGCGATCAGCGCAATAACGAAGGGGGCCGCCGCGCGATAAGGCGATATTGCGGCGATCGGCGTCAGCAACGCCTCGGCGATACCGATGGTCAGGCCGCCGATGGCGGTGACCCAGAGGGAGCGCAGTTGCCCGAGGATGGCCGCAGCAATGGCGGGGATGACAAGAAACGTCAGAAATGTGCCCTGGAGGCGAACCAGGTCGCCGAGCAAAAGGCCGGCCAATCCGGCAAAAATCCCCGTGATCAGCCAGGCTGCCGTTTCCGTGTGCCGGATACGAACGCCAAGGATCGCACTCAGATCCCTGTCATTGGCAAGCGCCCGCATATCGAGGCCGAGCCGCGTGCGGGACAGAAGCACCGTGATCGCACCGACCATCAGCACGGCCAGAAGCAAGGCGAGAATTCGTGTGTAGGTGAGCCGAACACCAAACAGCGTCAGGAACATCTGATCGGTGGGGAATTGCAGGCGCCGGGGCAATTCACCCCAGATGACACCCATGACGGCGATGAGCACGAGCGCGAGCGCCAGAGTTCCCACAGCCCGCACGACCGTATCCCGATGCGACAGCAGCGGGGCCAGGAAACGTCCATAGAGAAAACTGACAAAAGCAGAGACGAAAACGGCGGCCAGAATCGCCAGGACCAGCGGCAGGCGCCATTCGAGCATCTGCCAGGCGACATGCGCTCCCAGCGCGCCAACCGCGCCGAATCCGAAATTGAGGACGCCTGTCGCCCGGAACAGAACGACGAGACCGACACCGGAGAGGGCGTAGACAGCCCCTACTCCGAGGCCTGAAACAAGAAATGGCAAGAAACTCATGGGCGTATCCCGAATGGCGTCCGAAGGGAAAGCAGCCTCGGCCCGCGGCTCGCGCCACGGACCAGGCTTGAAGCCTTGTTCAAGGCGCCAGACCGGCGCTCTTTTCGAAGGCGCGGATATCCGCCAGTTCCGGATCGGGCGACGCCGCGCAATCGGAGATCACCTTCCACTTGCCACCTTCGCTGACCGCCATGCGTGTCGTGGTATTGGCATTGTGGCGCGGCTGGCCGTCGCCGAAATACCAGGGGGCGCAGAAAATATCGCTGGCGAAGCCCTTCACCTGCCGGATGGCGGCACTGGTGCTCTCGCGGGTGATGTTCTTGGGATCAAGCGACATCAGAGCCTTTTCCGCGATGCGGGCGGCGAGGTATCCGGCCTGTGCGAACGTGTCGCGCGGATCGGAGGACTGGCCGTATTCGTTCATGACAGCAAGCCAGTTCTGATTGTCAGGCGTCGTGGCTTCGAGGTCGTTGAACTCCATGTTCACATAGAAATTTCCGTCCCAACCCGCGCCGATCGTACCGGGCACCGACAGGTCGTAGGCCGATGCAGCGCTCAGGAACTTGATGGTCTGGTTGAGCCCCTGTTCTTCGGCCGCCGTCAGAAGCGGAATGGTGACGCCCTTGGGAAGGCCGAGAATGATGACATCCGGCGTGGAAGCTGCCGCTTGCAGGATGGTCGATGTCGAGTCGGCTGTGCCGGGGTCCATCAGGATCGTTTCGGCCGTAAAGCCTTTTTCCTTGGCCAGCGATGCAATCCCGTCGCAAGACCATGTCCCGACGTTCGGGATATTCGGACCGATGCAGACAACCGACTTTGCCTTCAATTGATCGAGGGCATAACCCATGGCGCCCAGCGTAGAAACGCGCGGCCCGGCATTCGTCGCTGCATAGTTTTCAGCAAAGAAACATTCGCGCGGAACACCGACACCCGCGACCACGATAATGCCGGATTTCTTGTAGAAGTCGGCGTTGGCGCCGCATTCGACGAAGCTCGAATTGCCGACCATCAGCACCGCCTTTTCGTCATTGACGAGCTTGGCGGCAAGCTGGGCTGCGATTTCGGGATTCCACTGATCGTCTTCGATCAGATATTTGACCGGCCGGCCGTGAATGCCGCCCTTGGCGTTGAGGCAATCGAAGTAGGCTTTCGCTGCCTTGGTCGAATTCGAGAAGTCGTCAGGCCCGGTCTTGCCGGTAATGGCGCCGATGATGATCGGTTCGCCGGTTGCAGCCTCGCTACCGTCCGCTCCGCAGGATGCCGCGGCATTGGCTCCTGTGATCGAAATCAGCAAAAACGCAAGACCTGCCGCCAGGCCCGCAAAATAGTGTCTCATGTGTTCCTCCTCCAGTGTTGATGTCCAATTCCTTCAGCCGCGTCTTTCTGGATCGTCCGCCTCCTCCGGCGTTCGTCCAGCCGTGCCGTTCAGGCCGATATCTGCCGTCCGGTCATGAACGATGCCGCCTTGGCCGCGATCATCATCACCGGTGCATTCGTGTTGCCCGAGACCAGCGTCGGCATCACCGACGCATCGCAGACCCGCAAACCTTCGACGCCGTGGACCTTGAGATCCGGTCCGACGACACTGGTCCGGTCCTCGATCCGCCCCATTTTCGCGGTGCCGGCAGGATGGAAAACGGTTTTGGTGGTTTGACGGATGTAATCCCGTAGCGCCTCCGGATCGTTTTCCACGCCAGGCTTCGGCAGCACCCGGCGTTTGACGAGTTTCGCCAAAGCCGGTGCTTCCAGAATTCGGATCGCCGTTTCAACGCCACGCACCAGCGTTTCCAGATCGGCGGGGTCGGACAGCAGGTTCGCGTTGAACAGGGCCGTATCCTGTGGATCGGCCGAGCGCAGACGGACAGTCCCGCGCGAACGCGGCCTTAGATAGCAGGGACCGATGCTCAGGCCGTGGCCCTGTTCCGGTTCGCGATCGACGAAACCGACCATCGCCGGCAAGACGTGAAACTGCACGTCGGGCTGCCCGGTGCCCGCCGTATCCACGAAACCGCCGCATTCGACAACGTTGGAGGACAGCAGCCCGCGATGGGTCGTCAGATAGCGCAGCATGTGGGAAACGGCCCGCCAGCCGCCGTCATGGCCGAGCATGGAGATCGGCGCATGGGTCTCGCCCTGAACCGGAACCTCCAGGTGATCCTGATAATTGGCGCCGACGCCCGGCAGATCGGAGACGACACCGATGCCGTGCTGGCCGAGATGCGCAGCCTCGCCTATGCCCGACAGCTGCAGGATCTTCGGCGTTGCAATGGCGCCCGCCGTGAGGACGATTTCCTTTCCAGCGGAGAACCGCGTGCCGTCGACAAGTTCGACGCCGATGGCACGTTTGCCTTCGAACAGGATACGCGCCACGCGGCGCTCGGTCAGCACCGTCACGTTCGGCCGCTTTTCCGCCTCGCGCAGGAATGCCTGAGCCGAACTCCAACGGCGACCCTTGTGCGTGGTCGTCTGGTAGAAGCCGACGCCCTCCTGTTCGGAACCATTGAAATCCGGATTGAAGGGAAGGCCGATCTCGGTCGCCGCCTGAACGAAAGCCTCGCAGAGCGGATGGCGATGCCGCGGATCGGAAACGTGCAATGTGCCTTTCCGACCATGATAGGTGCCTTCCAGGCTCTCGTTGTCTTCGAGCGAACGGAACGCCGGCAACACCTCGTCATAGGACCATCCGGTGCACCCCATCTGGGCCCAGCTGTCGTAGTCATTGCGATGGCCGCGGATGTAGATCATGGCGTTGACCGAGCTGCCGCCACCGAGCACGTTGCCCTGCGGCACGATGCACGGCCGGCCGTTGAGCCCCCTGTCGGGCTCGGACGCATAGGGATGAACTGCCTCGCCCTTGCCCAGAACCTTGAAGAAGGTTGCCGGAATATGGATCCAGGGATCGGTGTCGCGCTTGCCGGATTCGATCAGCAGGACCGTATTTTTCAAATCTTCCGACAGACGGTTGGCCAGCACGCACCCTGACGATCCGCCACCCACGATGATGTAATCATATGTTGCCATGGCTCAACTCAGCACAGTCTGGATGGTGGTGAATTCCTTCAGGCCTTCTGCGCCGAATTCGACGCCGATCCCCGATTGCTTGACCCCGCCGAACGGTGCGTTGGGCTGGATGGCGCCATGCTTGTTGATCCAGACGGAACCGCATTCGAGCTGGCGCGCATAGTGAAGCGCCCTTTGCGGATCCGCCGACCAGACGGAGCCGCCAAGACCGGCGGGGTTGGCATTGGCACGGACGATCACCTCATCGATGTCGCTGTAGCGGATGATTGGAAGCGCCGGACCGAACTGCTCCTCGTCGACAAGCCGCACGCCGTCAGTCACATCGGCAACCAGCGTGATGGGGTAGAAGTAGCCCGGACGGTCGAGCGGGGCGCCGCCGGTCAGAATGCGTCCACCTTTTGCACGCGCATCCTCGACGAGTTCGCGGACCTTGTTGAATTGGAGTTCGTTTTGCACCGGGCCCAGCGCGCTCGTTTCATCGAGCCCATCGCCAACCGGAATTTTCTCGGCGTAGTCGGTCAATGCCTTGCAGACAGCCTCATAGATGCTGTCGTGAACATAGAGACGCTTGAGCGCTGCACAGGTCTGGCCATTGTTGATGAAGGCGCCCCAGAACAGGCCTTCGGCAATCTGGACCGGATCGGCATCGGGCAGAACGATGCCGGCATCGTTGCCGCCGAGTTCCAGTGTCAGCCGCTTCAGGGTTGAGACGGCCGATGCCATGATTTTCTTGCCGGTCTCCGTCGAGCCGGTGAAGGTCATCTTCGCAATACCCGGATGAGCGGACAGGGCTGCACCGATGCTGTTGTCTCCGGTCACGACATTGACCACGCCCGCGAGCAGAACCTCGTTGATGATCTCGACCAGCCGGATCGTCGACAACGGCGTCAGAGGCGATGGCTTGATGACAACGGTGTTCCCGGTCCGGATCGCCGGGATGATGTGCCAGCAGGCGATCATCACCGGCCAGTTCCAGGGCGTGATCGCACCGACGACGCCGATCGGCTTGCGGTGCATCTCGACGCGACCTTCGTCATTGTCCTGCAGCACTTCCACAGGAAGGCTGAGTTCGGCGGTGTGACGGGTCCAGGCGATCGCGCCCCCAATTTCGAACCGGGACCCGAGGCCACCCAGCGGCTTGCCCTGCTCGAGCGTCAGCAGACGGGCAAGATCCTCGGCATTTGCGGAAATCTTTTCGGCGACAGCGCGGCAGGCGGCCTTGCGCTCCTCTTCCGTGGTCCTGCTCCAGGCGTGAAAAGCTGCGGTTGCCGCAGCAACGGCGCGATCAAGATCGCCCGGCGTTGCCAGCGGCATTGCTCCGACTGTTTCACCCGTGGACGGATTGAGAATGTCGGCATGCGCGTCGGTATTCACGCTTTCTCCGCCGATGAACAGGCTGTACTTCATCACGCTTGGCTCCTCCCGTAGTATGGGAAGGACTATGACGCAGCAGGAAAATGCCGTCTTGGGCTGGAGCGCGCCGCAGATTGGTCTGAGACGCAAACGCCGGCGTCTTATGGCGCAAACCTTTGCGCTTCAAGACGCGCTGGAAGAGCCCGATCTCAGGAGATCCGTTGGTGCGCAGTCGAACAGCTCCTTGAAGCTGCGATTAAAGTAGGAAATATCGTTGAAGCCGGCCGAATAAGCCACGTCGGCAATCGTGCGTGTGCCCTTGCCGTCCTTGATCTGCTCGATTTTCTCGCGCACCAGACGTAGCCGTTTGTCGCGGATAACGGTCGTGCAGGTGACACCCATGCCTTGAAAATCCTGCTGCAGTGTGCGGATCGACACGCCGATCCGCGTTGCCAGCCATTTGGCACAGAGATCGCTTTGCGTCAGATGCCGGTCGATCAACAGATCGACCATCTGCATCCGCCGGACAGCGCTGTCATTCAGGCCGCCGACGGGCTCACCTCCTGAAACGAAAGCCTGCCGCGTGGCATTGAACATCAAATTCCGCAGATTGGCCGATGCCGTATCGGACTCGGCTGTCGACATGATCTTTGCAATCAGGGCCTTGAGCATCATCGCCATCGGATCGAAGGCTTCCAGCTTGCGGGCAATATCGAAATCGACCTTGCTTTCGCAATACATCAGCTGGCGCGGCAGATGCAGCGACAGGTGGTTGCTGAAATTACCGCTGAAATAGAAGGTCGTCGGCCGGGTAGAATCGACAAGGATACAGTCGCCGACATCGAGGATTGCCTGCTGCCCGACATGCTCGACGCCACAGGAGCCTTCCAACTGCATGATCAGAAACAGATGTTCGTTGGCATCGCGGCGAATATCGTCCCAATCCCGGTGAACCCGGTCGAGATCATTGGATACATGGGCGAATTCCATGCCGCACACGTCGATGCGCCGTGCCGCACCGGTGACGGGCTTGCCGTGTTCCGTGACTTTGGGATTAAAACTCCCGCAGATCGACTGCAGGTCGTTTGTCCACTGATCATAGGAAACAGGCGCCCAGGCGGCCTGCGTCAGGGCCTGATTGTTCAAGAGTTCCAACTCTGCCTCCCAACAGCGTTAGTCCGGCATATCCGTCTCGTGCAGCCTCCTATCCGCACGAAACATGCCATGGCCATCATGGACAGCCGCAGGAAAGAGTGTCGCAAGCCCAAAGGCCTGTCAATATATTTCACATGTTAATGAGATCGACGCTTCTTTTCTCCCGCTCGACCGACAGGTGCCGTCGTCGCCATTCGCTGGGCGGCAGACCGGTTCGGGCACGAAAGAACCGCGAGAAATAGGCGGCATCCTTCAGTCCCACCTCGTAGGCTATGGCTTCCAGCGAACGGACCGTGAAAAGCAGCAGGCGCTTGGCTTCCAGCAACCGGCGCTCTGCGATCAGATCCTTGACGCCGTGCCCGAAGACGGCATGTCCGGCCTTGGCGAGCAGATGCGGCGTGGTCCCCAGCGTTGCCACATAGTGATCGACCGGCCAGTTTTCGCGAAACGTCCGGTCTACGAGGCGGCGCAGGTCTAAAGCAAGCTGCCGCTGCGGCGATTGCGCCAACACCGGGACGTCAGATGCAAGGCGTCCGATTTCGGTGAGAGCGGCCGCAGCCAGCGACACGATGACGATATCGGACCCTGCCAATCCTTCCGTGTATTCCTCAGCGATCAGCCGCAGGATCCGCTCCAGCCTGTTCCAGTACGCCGCAGGCCCCTGCCCTGCCACCATCACAGGACGGTCGAGCGGCAGCAACGTCTGACCGGCAATCGAGGGCAGCAGGCTGTCTGCGATGGAGATGACAATCGCATCCGAGGTCAAGGGGTCGACACTGAAGCCGTGCACGACGCCGCTCGGAACGAAGCTCACCGCAGGAGCAGAAAAGTCCAAGCGCTTGTCCTCGATGTGGTAGGTTCCGCTGCCTCCCGTCCACAGAGTGATCTGTGCCATGCTGCCATGCAGGTGCGCCTTCACCTGGCCGAGATGCAGGGTTTTTCTGGCCATGACCGTTTCGACGTGGAGAAATCCGATGTCGAGGGGACGATCCGGCTCACCATAGACAAAGAAATTCGGAATAAGGCTTGCCATGCGATCCGCCGGAAAAAGTACAAGTGATTTTGCTATTGTGTCCATGGCCGCGGCAGGATGCAAGCTCTAGGCTTTCTCTCACATCAAGGGAGGATACAATGAAAGCAGAAGATTTCCGCGCCGATACCAAGCGGCCGTTCACCGGCGAGGAGTATCTGGCATCGCTGCGCGACGGGCGCGAGGTCTATATCAATGGCGAGCGCATCAAGGACGTGACGACCCATCCCTCGATGCGCAATTCGGCCCGCTCCCTTGCGCGTATGTATGATGCGCTTCATGCGGAGAAAACCAAGGAACGCCTGACGTCGCCCACCGACACCGGTTCGGGCGGCTACACCCACAAATATTTCCGCGTGGCGAAATCCTCGGCCGATCTCGTCGCCCAGCAGGGCGCCATCGCCGACTGGGCTCGCATGTCCTACGGCTGGATGGGGCGCACGGCCGATTACAAGGCAGCCCTGATGAACACGCTTGGGGCCAATGCCGACTGGTACGGCCCGTTCAAGGACAATGCGCTTGCCTGGCACAAGCGCGCCCAGGAAGCGGCCCTGTTCATGAACCATGCGATCGTCAATCCGCCGATCGACCGCCACAAGCCGGCGGATGCCGTGAAGGATGTCTTCGTCCATATCACCAAGGAAACCGATGCCGGCATTTACGTCTCCGGCGCCAAGGTGGTGGCCACGTCATCAGCCCTGACGCACTACAATTTCCTGGCGCAGAGCTCGGCCACCGTGACGGAAGATCCGTCCCTGTCCGTCATGTTCATCGTGCCGATGAACGCGCCGGGCATCAAGATGTTCTGCCGTGTCTCCTATGAAGAGACGGCCAACCGCGTCGGAACGCCGTTCGACTATCCGCTGTCGTCCCGCTTCGACGAAAACGACGCCATCCTGGTGCTCGACAATGTCTTCATCCCCTGGGAAGACGTGCTGGTCCTGCGCGATGCCCCGAAAATCCTGTCCTTCCACCCGGCCTCCGGCTTCATGCACGGCTATTGCTTCCAGGGCTGCACGCGCTTTGCCGTCAAGCTCGACTTCCTCGCCGGCCTGCTGGCCAAGGCGCTCCGGGCCACCGGCGGCGACGCCTTCCGCGGCAACCAGGCGGCACTGGGCGAAGTCATTGCGCTCCGGCACATGTTCTGGAGCTTCTCCAACGCCATGGCCTACAATCCGATTCCCTGGGCGAACGGCGCGGTGCTCCCCAATCTGGAGGCGGCCCTTGCCTATCGCACCTTCATGTCGGAAGCCTATCCGCGCGTCATCGAAACGGTGCGCAAGGTCGTCGCCTCGGGCCTGATCTACCTGCCGTCGTCAGCCGCGGATTTCAACAATCCCGAAATCGACCGTTATCTCGGCCAGTATGTCCGCGGCTCCAACGACATGGGGCATATCGAGCGCATCAAGATCATGAAACTGCTTTGGGACGCGACCGGCACCGAATTCGGTGGCCGCCACGCGCTCTACGAACTCAACTATGCCGGCGCTCCGGAAGAAGTGCGGCTCCAGGTGCTGAAGGGCGCGGAACGCGGCGGACGGCTGCGCGAGATGGAAGCATTGGTCGACACCTGCATGAGCGACTATGACGAGAACGGCTGGACCGGTGACACCTGGCTGCCGCCGATCGGCATGAACGCACCCTTCAAGTCCGCCGCGGAATAGGAGGCTGATGTGGAGGAGTGTATTTCCAAAGCCGAATTCCGCGATGCCATGGCGCGCGTCTGCGCGCCCGTCAACGTCATCACCACCAATGGACCCGCCGGCCGCGGCGGGTTCACCGCAACGGCCATGTGCAGCGTCACCGACGAGCCGCCGACGCTGCTGGTCTGCATGAATGGCCGCTCGTCGCAATGCGGCCTGTTCATCGAAAACCGCCGGTTCTGCGTCAATGTTCTTGCCAATGATCACCAGGAACTCGCCGGCTATTTCGCCGGCCAGCGCGCCGACATGGCGTCCCGCTATGCGGCCGCCAGTTGGGTGGACATGCCGTCGGGCAGCCAGGCCCTGGCCGATGCCATGGTGTCATTCGACTGCCGGCTTGCCGAGGCACGGCTGGTCGGCACGCATCACATTTTCATTGGGCAGGTCATCGGCATCCGCGCGCGCGCCGATGGCGACGCGCTGCTGTATTTTGACCGGACCTATGTGCGCGTGCCGACGCAGATGGGCAGTTTCGGGGGATGAACAATCCTGCACCCCGGCTTTATCGCGGGCCGGGGTATAGGTCGTTCGGGTAGCAATTGCCGGCGTCTCAAGCGTAGCGCGCCGCGTACCAGGCCTTGAAAAGCGTATACTGATTTTCGAGATGCCGTTGCTGCGAGGCGCTTAGCTTGTCGGTCTCGTTGAAATGCAACTGATATTCCGTGTCGCCATTAAGCACCATCAGGTGCTTGTAGTGGAGCACGAGATCAGGACCTTCGTCATAGGTGGAAAGCACGGTCAGCGCCTCCTCCAGTTCCAGCGCTTCGCGCCGTGCCGTCGCATCGCCCTTGGCGGCCTTCTCGCACAGCGATACCAAGTGCAGCACTTCCTTCGGCAGCGCATTGCCGATGCCGGTGATGGCGCCGCCGGCACCGCAATTGACAAAACCGTGATAGACGCCGGTATCGACACCGATCATCAGCGTCAGGCTATCGTCGCCGGAGGTGATGTTTTCCGCCGCATAGGTCATGTCCTGCTTACCCCCGAACTCCTTGAAACCGACAAGGTTGGAAAAGCGGGCGCGCAGGTCGAAGAAAAGATCGGCCCGGGTGGCAAAGCCATAATAAGGGCTATTGTAGATGACCGCCGGCAGGTCCTTGGCCGCAGCAAGAACGGCGGAGAAATGGTCGCGCTGCGCGGCGACCGACGTGCCGCGCGAAAGCACGCGCGGGATGACCATCAGCCCTTTGGCGCCGACTTTGGCGGCATGGGCCGCATGGCTGGCGGCCGATCGGGTGTTGATCGCGCCGGTGCCGACGATCACGGGCACACCAGCTTCCGCCAACCTGCGCACACCTTCCTGCCTTTCCTCGTCGGTCAGGAGCGGCCAGTCACCCATGGAGCCGCAATAGACGACGGCAGACATGCCGGCGGCGATCAGATCCTTGCCCTTGCGGACAAGCAGATCGAAATTCGGTGTGCGGTCCGGATTGCAGGGGGTCATCAGTGCGGGAATACAGCCGCTGAACACATTCGCCGTCATGGTCATCTCCTGGCTTGAGGGCATTGCACGCCCGAATTGGATTTCACTGATATATCAGATGAGATAATCGATGTCTACTGGATTAAAAATGAATGGGAGTTAATCTCATAAAATATTGTCTTATATATATAATATTCATATACTCTTTTGATATTTCACAACCTGCCAGCATACAATGTTCAGCCGTAATGAACTCCAAATATATCTATTTCCAGCCAGGCTGGAGACGCAAGCCATGATGCCCTTCCCCGTATTGAGGGGAAGGTTGGGCATTTCAGTTTTTCCCGAAACGTGTCGTGGCCGCTGCCCACGGGCGGATACCGCCCAGTGGAAAGGCATTGTCGGCGCTGCCATACGTGTTGACATGAACAACCAGCTTTGGTGCAGCGCACCCGGTCCCTATGACTTGTTCAGCGTCGCCAGTTCATCGAGCATATCGAGCAGAATGTCGATCCGCTCGCGACCGAAACGCTGTTCGAGCGCCGTGTAGATCGTCCTGCTGTCGGGGCTGACTTCGTTGATGATCTTCAGTCCGGCAGGGGTAATCTGAAGCAGGATACGGCGGCCGTCCTGCTCATCCCTGGTCTTGGTGATGAAGCCGCGTTCTTCCAGGGTTCGGATGATACGGGTAAGGCTCGGCGCAAGGATGAATGCCCGCTCGGCCATTTCCGAGGCATCCAGCGTGCCTGCTTCCGCGAGAATACGAATGACGCGCCATTGCTGCTCCGTCACGTCGTGCAGCGCCAGCATCGGGCGGAAGTGGCCCATCACCGCCTCGCGCGCTCGGAGCAGCGCAATCGGCAAGGATCGGCGCGTGTCGCGGGGAAGAAGCGCATCCTGCATGATGTCGTTTTTGTCGGGAGATTGTCTCGTCATGCAAATTTTATGGATGAATTTTTTGCGATGCGCAACGCGGCCGAACAATCGGAGCCCTTGACACCGTCCCGCATATTGTTAACATGTTAAATATAAAATCACATTGTGGCGCGGGAGGAACGATGCCGCATTTCACCATGGACTATTCGTCCAACCTTGACGGAAAAGTGGATTTCAATGCGCTTTGCCGCGTTGTTCACTCTGAGATTCTCGGTTCGGGCCTTTTCGAAGTCGGCGCCGTGCGGGTACGGGCGATCCGCTGTGAAGCCTATGCAATCGCCGACCTGCTTTCGGAAAATGCTTTCATCGATATGTCTTTCCGCATCGGCAAAGGCCGCAGCGAAGACGAGAAAACGCAAGCCGGAGACGCGATCTTTTCTGCCGTCACCGCGCATCTGAGCACCCTGTTCGACGCGCCGCATTTTGCCCTTACCCTCGAAATCCGCGAAATCGATCCGGCATTGAGCTGGAAGAAAAACGCCATCCACCCGCGTCTTCGCAAGACTGGCCTCTAGGCCGAACGACGCGCCGGATTCAGCTTGAAATATCGGAGAAACACCATGTCGACACTCGAAGACAATATCGCCAGGGCGGAAGCCTATCTGTCCCGCTTTCGAGAGAACGGCGTTCTGAACCATATCAACGGCGAGGCGGTGCCGGCAGCGGATGGCGCCACATTCGACATCATCTCACCCGTCGATCTCAAGGTGCTGGCCAAGGTCGCCCATGGCAAGGCGGGGGACATTGACCGGGCGGCAAAAGCGGCAAAAGCCGCCTTCCCCGTCTGGGCGGCCATGCCGGGCGACCAGCGCAAGAAGCTGCTGCACAAAATAGCCGACGCAATCGTCGCCCGTGCCGAGGAAATCGCCTTCACAGAGTGCATGGACACCGGCCAATCCCTGAAATTCATGGCTAAGGCCGCCCTGCGTGGCGCAGAAAACTTCCGCTTCTTTGCTGATCGCGCCGTGGAAGCACGTGACGGCAAGACGCTGCGCGCCAACGGCCAGGTCAACATCACCAGCCGCGCGCCCATCGGGCCGGTCGGCGTCATCACGCCCTGGAACACGCCCTTCATGCTGTCGACCTGGAAGATCGCTCCGGCGCTGGCAGCCGGCTGCACCATTGTCCACAAGCCTGCCGAGTTTTCGCCACTGACCGCGCGCCTGCTGGTCGAGATCGCCGAAGAGGCCGGGCTCCCGAAAGGGGTATGGAACCTCGTTAACGGGCTCGGCGAGGACGCCGGCAAAGCACTGACCGAGCATCCCGATATCAAGGCCATCGGCTTCGTCGGCGAAAGCCGCACCGGCTCGATGATCATGAAGCAGGGCGCCGACACGCTCAAGCGCGTGCATTTCGAACTCGGCGGCAAGAACCCTGTCATCGTCTTTGCCGATGCCGATCTGGAGCGCGCCGCGGATGCCGCCGTGTTCATGATCTACTCGCTGAACGGCGAACGATGCACCTCGTCCTCCCGGCTTCTGGTGGAAGAGAGCATCTACGACCGTTTCACCGCGATGGTTGCGGAAAAGGCAAAACGCATCAAGGTCGGTCATCCGCTGGATCCGCAAACCGTGATCGGCCCGCTGATCCATCCGGTCCATGAAAAGAAGGTTCTGGAATATATCGAAATCGGCAAGGCCGATGGCGCGACGATTGCTGCAGGTGGCGCAAAATTCGATGGTCCCGGCGGTGGATGTTACGTGTCCCCCACCCTGTTTACCGGCGCCAACAACCGGATGCGCATTGCGCAGGAGGAAATTTTCGGCCCCGTGCTGACCGCCATCCCGTTCAAGGACGAGGCCGATGCGCTGGAATTGGCCAATGACGTGCAATACGGGCTGACGGGCTATCTCTGGACATCCGACGTCACCCGCGCCTTCCGTTTCACCGATGCGCTGGAGGCTGGAATGATCTGGGTCAATTCGGAAAACGTCCGCCATCTGCCGACGCGCTTCGGTGGGGTCAAGAATTCCGGCATCGGCCGCGACGGCGGCGACTGGTCTTTCGATTTCTACATGGAAACCAAGAACGTCGCCTTCGCCACCACGGAACATGCCATCCAGAAACTCGGCGGCTGAGCGCGCGACGACACCGCATAAAAACCTTGGAGGAGAACCCCATGCCCTTGCCTAAACCAAACCTGTATCCACCCTTCAACATCGTGCGCCTGAGCCATGTCGAGCTTGCGGTCACCGATCTGGCGAAATCGCGCGCCTTCTATGTCGATACGCTCGGCCTGCAGGTCACCGACGAGACAGCGGATACGATTTACCTGCGGGCGCTCGAGGAGCGGGGCCATCACTGCATTGTCCTGAAAAAGGCCGCAACTGCGGAAGCCCGTGACCTTGGATTCAAGGTTTTCGGCGAGGAAGATCTCGACAAGGCAGAGCACTTCTTCAAGGGCAAGGGGCTACCGGTCGAATGGATCGAGCGTCCCTACCAGTCGCGAACCTTCCGCACCCGCGACCCGCACGGCATTCCGCTGGAGTTCTATTCCAAGATGGACCGCTTGCCGCCGATCCATCAGAAATATGCGCTCTATAAGGGCGTCAAGCCGCTGCGCATCGACCATTTCAACTGCTTCTCACCGAATGTCGATGAAAGCGTCGCTTTCTACAACGAGATCGGTTTCCGCGTCACAGAGTACACGGCTGACGAGGAAACGGGCCGGCTCTGGGCTGCCTGGACGCATCGCAAGGGCGGCGTGCACGACATTGCGTTCACCAACGGTCGCGGCCCGCGCCTGCACCACACCGCCTTCTGGGTGCCGACGCCCCTCAACATCATCGACCTGCTCGATCTGATGGCAACCACAGGCTGGCTTTCGAATATCGAGCGCGGCCCGGGCCGGCACGGCATTTCCAACGCCTTCTTCCTCTATATCCGCGATCCCGACGGCCACCGCATCGAGATCTACTGCTCGGACTACCAGACGGTCGATCCCGATCTGGAACCCATTGAGTGGAACCTCAAGGACCCGCAGCGCCAGACGCTGTGGGGCGCGCCGGCGCCAAAATCCTGGTTCGAGGAGGGCAGCCTGTTTGCTGGCGCCGAGGTCGTGAATTCGGTTCTCGCCGCCCAGCCGATCGTCGCGCCCTGACCTTCCCAAGCCTTGAAATTTTACCGGACGCATCAACAAACCTGCGTCCGGTCACCATCATTGCGTGAGGAAAAAAACGATGTCCCACCCGAAATTTGTCAGCTTTTCCCGCGCCGGTCGCCATAAATACGGTCTGCTCCTCGAAGGCGGCATTGTCGATCTGTCGTCACGCCATGGCGCGAGGTGGCCGACCCTACGCGAAGTCATAGCCGACGGCGCACTGCTTGACCTCGCCCGTGACGCCACAAATCTGGCGCCGGATTTTCCAGCATCGGAGGTCCGCCTCGAAATTCCCGTCCCTGCACCGGAAAAGATCATCTGCGTCGGCGTGAATTTTCCCGACCGCAACGAGGAATACAAGGACGACAATGCAGCGCCGCCAAATCCGTCGCTGTTCATTCGCTTCCCGCGCTCCTTTACCGGCCATGACCAGCCGCTGATGCGTCCACCGGAAAGTCAGCAGCTCGATTACGAAGGCGAGATCGTCATCGTCATCGGCAAGGGCGGACGGCGCATTGCCGAAGCGGACGCGCTTGGCCATATCGCCGCCTTGTCGCTCTGCAACGAAGGCACGATCCGCGACTGGGTGCGCCACGCCAAGTTCAACGTCACGCAGGGCAAGAACTTCGACCGCACGGGTTCGATAGGCCCCTGGCTGGTTCCCTTCACGGACGAAGCCCAGATTGCCGATATCAAGCTCGAAACCCGCGTCAACGGCGAGGTCCGCCAGAGCGATCGCACCAGCCGGATGATCTTTTCCTTCCGCAAGATCATCGCCTATATCTCGACCTTCACCACGCTGGTGCCGGGCGACGTGATCGTCACGGGCACGCCGACCGGCGCCGGTGCGCGGTTCGATCCGCCGATCTGGCTAAAACCGGGCGATATCGTCGAAGTCGAAGCCGATGGCATCGGCATCCTGCGCAACACCATCACCGACGAGGTTTGAGCCATGCTGACGAAAGACGAGATTACCGCAGCCGCCGAAAGCCTCGACACCGCGGAAAAAACCCGGGTCCAGACCGCACTTTTGTCTCTCAAGCATCCCGGCATGACGATGGACGACGCCTATGCGGTTCAATCCGCATGGGTGCGCCGGAAGATCGAAGCCGGACGCCGGGTGATCGGCTGGAAGATCGGGCTGACGTCGAAGGCGATGCAATATGCGCTGAACATCGATATTCCCGATTCCGGCGTGCTGCTGGACGACATGCTGTTCGAGGATGGCGCGACCATACCGGCCGACCGCTTCATCCAGCCGCGCATCGAGGCGGAAATCGCCTTCATCATCAAAGCACCGTTGCGCGGCCCCGGCATCACCGCTTTCGACGTGCTAAATGCGACGGACTACGTCACCCCGGCGCTCGAAATCCTCGATACGCGCATCCTGCGTGTCGATCCGGACACAAAAAAGGCCCGCACCATCGTCGATACGATTTCCGACAATGCGGCCAATGCCGGTATCGTGCTGGGGGGCCGCGCCGTGCGGCCCGATGCAATCGACATGCGCTGGATGGGCGCCATCGTCTCGCGCAATGCCGAAGTGGAGGAAACGGGGCTCGGTGCCGGCGTGTTGAACCAGCCGGCGCGCGGCGTTGCCTGGCTTGCCAATCGGCTCGCCGCCTATGGCGATGGCATCGAAGCCGGACAGATCGTCCTGGCGGGCTCCTTCATCCGCCCCATAGAGGCCCGTCACGGCGACACGATCGTCGCCGATTTCGGCCCCTATGGCACCGTCAGCAGCTACTTCGCCTGAAAGGACCCGTCATGCCCGCTCCCCGCAACCCGTTCAAAGCCGCCCTTGCCGACAAACGCCAGCAGATCGGCCTCTGGCTGGCGCTTGCCAACGCCTACACGGCTGAAATCCTGGGTGATGCGGGGTATGACTGGCTGCTGATCGATGGAGAACACGCGCCGAACGATACTCCGCTGGTGATGGCGCAGTTGCAGGCGCTCAAGGGTTCGCCCAGCCATCCGGTCATCCGCGTGCCGATCGGGGAGTCCTGGCTCTTGAAGCAGTATCTCGATATCGGCGCCCAGACGATCCTCGTTCCCATGGTCGAAAGCGGAGATCAGGCGAAGGCTCTCGTCCGCGCCATGCGCTACCCCCCGCATGGCATGCGCGGCGTCGGTGCAGCGCTCGCCCGCGCCTCCGCCTTCAACAAGATTCCGGACTATCTGCAGACCGCCAATGTCGAAGTCTGCCTGCTCCTGCAGATCGAAAGCCGTGCCGGCCTTGCGGCCCTCGACGACATTGCGACGACGGAAGGTGTCGACGGCGTGTTCATCGGACCGGCCGATCTGGCGGCGGACATGGGTTTTCTCGGCAAGCCCGGCGCTGCGGAAGTGCAGCAGGCCGTGGAGGCGGCATTGGTCCGCATTCAGTCGCACGGCAAGGCGGCGGGAATCCTTACGGCGGACCAGACGCTCGCGCAACGCTACCTGGAACTCGGTGCGACCTTCGTCGCCATCGGAAACGACGTCGGCTTGCTGTCGAACGGCGCATCCCAGCTGCTTTCCGTTTTCCAGACATCAATTGCGGCGAACAGCAGTTCCGGGACGGCCAATGTCTACTGACACCAGGGATAGATGACAAAAACCGGTCGGACAGGTCGTGCTACCGGCGATCCTGCGTCCAACGATCCCGCCTCGGTTTCGCGGCAGCAGGAGGCCGACCTTCTTGTTGGTATCGGCGCCCGACCACATGTTGACGAACGACGCGATGATGTCCTCGAGGCCCCAGAAGAAATGATAGGTCCACTCGAAAGCCTCGCCACCCCGGGGCATGACGACGGCCTGCCAGGGCTCCTCCCACATCCATGCGTCACTGCGTGCCGAAGTTGGTGTTGGCGCCAGAAATTCGCGTGCGCCGCCCCGAAACGCAATGTTCCCGCAGAGCAAAAAGCTATGTCCCTCTCAGCAAAGCCCGCTCGATCAGGATCACTATTGTAAGGCTGGCAGCAGTTTTGCTGCGCGTTTTCAAGGCATCGAGGGAGGAACACCATGCCCGAAGCAGCGACAGGCGAGTTTTGGCGCGACATCAAGCCCATCACGAAGGTCTTTCAGCCGGATGCGAAACCGGAAGTCTATCTTCCGAACGCTCCGACCGAAGACGAGCGGTACTACGTGCCGTTTACCGAGACGGTCTCATCGAGGCCACTCTGGATTTCTCCGGAAAAAAACATGTGGTGCGATATTCTGATGGCAAAGAAGGCCGGACTTGTTAATCGCCACTACCACCCGCACGAAGTCTTCGCCTACACGATTTCCGGCAAATGGGGTTATCTCGAGCACGACTGGACTGCGACCGCCGGTGACTTCGTCTACGAAACACCCGGCGAAGGGCACACGCTGATTGCCTATGAAAGCGACGAGCCGATGCGCGTCCACTTCAAGGTCACCGGCCCGCTGGTCTGGCTGGATGAGGACGGCGAGCCAAATGGATATTTCGATGTCCACGATTACATTCGCATGGCCCGCGAGCACTACGAAAAGGTCGGGATCGGCGCCGACTACATCAATGCGCTGATCCGGTAATGTCACGGGACAATACCGGCTTTACGGCTGCTGTCTGGCACGCTGCTGGCGATGTTCGGATCGAACGTCGCCAGCGTGCTCCACTTAAGGCGGGCGACGTTCGTCTGAAGGTATCGTTTTGCGGCATCTGCGGCAGCGATGTGCATGAGTTCGTCGATGGCGCCCACGCCATTCCCGTCGGGGCACCGCATGCGGTGTCCCGCGAGATGGCGCCGCTGGTTATTGGCCATGAGTTCACGGGCGAAGTGATCGAAGCAGCAACGGGTGTCGATCTGGCCCCCGGTACGCGGGTTGCAGTGCAGCCGGAATATCGGTGCGGAAACTGTGCTGCCTGTAGGCGCGGCGAATACAATCTGTGTCTTTCGATGGGTTTTGCAGGCTTGATGGGATCGGGAGGCATGGCTGAAGAGGCGGTTTTGCCAGCTTATATGCTGCACAAACTTCCAGACGCAGTATCTGACCGTCAGGCCGCGGTACTGGAACCTGCTGCCGTGGCGCTACACGCGCTGCGCCGAGGGCGTGTGCGGGCAGGCGACACGGTTGCCGTGGCTGGTGCAGGGCCGATCGGTCTCCTGATTGCCCAGCTAGCCCGCATAGCGGGTTCGCGTCGCGTGATCGTCAGCGATGTGTCTGAAGCGCGCCTGGCGATGGCTCGCGATCTGGGCGCGACGGAAACCGTCAACGCAACCACTGCGGACCTTGCAGTCGTTGCAAACGGCGTGGATGTCGCATTCGAGGCTGTCGGCATGCAGGTGACGCTCGATGCAGCCCTTGCTTCCGTGCGCAAGGGAGGGCGTGTGGTTTTCGTGGGCCTGTGCGGCGGGCCTGTCTCGATTGACGGCTTCGACGTCGTCAACCGCGAACTGGAGATCATTGCTTCGGTCGGCTACAGGGATGTCTATCCGGACCTGATCGGGATGATCGCCACCGGCATCTTCGACCCATCAAGAATTGTGACGCGAGAGATAACCCTCGCCGACGTGGTAAGCCAAGGCTTCATGCGGCTTACGGCACGTGGCGAGGACGTGAAAATTCTCATCAATCCATCGAAAAAAGGATAGCCGTCATGAGCTTTGCGCCAAACCTGTTCAAGGGAAAAGTTGTTGTTGTCATCGGTGGCACATCGGGTATCGGCGCGGCGGCTGCAGTGGCCTTTGCCGCGTTGGGCGCCGAAGTGCACGTGGCGGGCCTCACGGCAGGCGGTCCGCTGGCGCCCGCAGGTGCTGCCATCGCAGTCACGGAACTGGATGTCCGCGATGCAACGGCGCTCGCCAATTTCCTCGATCCCCTGCCCCAGATTGACGTGCTCGTGAATTGTGCGGGCGTCAGCCGTGACCGGGATGAATGGAATCCGGAGACCTTTGCCAATGTGATGGCAATCAACTTCTTCCCCGTTATGGAGGCGTCCCGGCTGGCGCGCTCGAAGATGGGCAGCGGAGCGGCGATCGTCAACATCGCATCCATGTATTCAACATTCGGGGCAGCAGATCGACCGGCCTATTCCTCTTCCAAGGGCGCCATCGTTCAGCTCACCAAATCGCTCGCACAGGAATACGCACCAGAGGTACGCGTCAATGCGGTTGCGCCCGGCTGGATCGTCACGCCTCTTAGTCGTGGCCTGTTCTCGGATGAAACAGCTTCGGCCCCCATCATGGCGCGCATACCATTTGGCCGTTGGGGAGAGGCAAAGGAAATCGCCGATGCGATCGTCTACCTCGCCAGCCCGGCCGCTGGCTATGTGACCGGCGCCGTATTGCCGGTCGACGGCGGATACCTCACCGTTTGACCCTTCCCCCTTTCCATATATGATAATCTCGTGATTGAGCACGGCTTGGGAGGGCTGTGCAGGGTGGGGAGGATGGAATGATCAATGGTACGCACGTCCTGCCACGGGGAGCGGAGGCTCGTCCGGTCGTATCGTTCGACACAAGGGACGTGCCGGTAAACGACCGGATTGACTACTGGGAAGAAAGGTGTGCGGAGCGCGTGGTCGGTCTGCACTGTACCAGCATGTCGGAAAGCGGGCTGGAAGCACGATTTGAATATTGCGATTTCGGCTCCATAAAGATGATCGATATCACTGGAAATCAGCATGTAATCGAGCGGTCACCTTTGTTGCTGCGGCGCTTCGAGAAGGACAGTGTCTTTCTGACCTTCCTGCGGAAAGGCTCGGCATTCGTCAACAGGGCGCAATCCTGCACGATGCTTGGAGAGGGGGATGTGGTCATTTACGACACGAACAAGCCCTACATGCACGGCTTTCCAGCTCAGATGCGCCATGTGATCTACGAAATTCCCGGCGCCGATTTTCGCCAGAGGTTCCCCCGATGGGAACTCAGCGAAGCTGCACGTTTTGATGCACTCCTTAATCCGACTCGGATTGTTTCGCGGGCATTGAGAGAGGTCGTGGAGACCGATCTAGCGCTGATAGAAACCCCGGCTCAAAGACAATCGCATGAAGAGCGTTTGTGGAAAGTGCTGGAGACCGCCCACGCCTTCTCGAACGGGAAAGCGCGCTCTGCCTATCATACGGCGGTGCGCGAAAGAGTGCGTCAGCACATCGAGGCGCATCTGCATGATCCCGAACTCTGTCCCGCCGGAATATCCCGAGAGATGGGAATGAGCCTGCGTCAACTCAACCGTCTATTCGAGGGCGATGCGAACACGCTCGCCTCCCTGATCCAGACGCGACGTTTGCAAAAGTGCCATGCGGATCTGGCGCGCCCGGGACATTACCCAAAAAGCGTATCGGAAATCGCCTTTAACTGGGGTTTTCGTAACCTGTCCCATTTTTCTCGCCGGTTTAGAGCGGAGTTTGGCGTGACGCCCTCTGGTTTTGCGGAAATGGCTAACCGCTAGGTTCCTTCAGTCTGGCACGTTCAACCACGCGCCAGGCCCGTGGCGTAACGCCTGCATGTTTGAGAAAGAATCTCGAAAAATAGGCCGGGTCGGTGAAGCCGAGGCGGTAGCTGATTTCCTGAACGCTTCCGAAGGTGAAGACCAGTTCCCGCTTCGCCTCGTCGATCAGCCGGCGGGTCAACAGCGCATGCGCACCCAGCCCGTTCGCGGCCTTTACCAGCCGGTTCAGATGGGTCGGCGATATTCCAAGTTCGGCAGCATAGAATGCCACCGGCTTGTGCGATCGAAGATGACGATGGACCAGGCCGTCCAGGCGCTCCATCCGCCGGCTGTTTTCATCTGCTGCCCTGTCATCGCCACCCTGCGAAACCCGAGCCGTCAACTGCAATGCCAGTGTGACGTAAGCCTCCAGCAGATCGTTGCGCCCACTGCGCTGCCCACCATACTCCGCGCCCAACCGCATCAGCGTTTCAGCGATGTATGCACCCTCCGCACTGGTCATATCCAGGGCCGTGACCTGCGGCACCGCGAGCCAGGCACCAAGGGGACTTCTACCGCCTGGAACGGTTCTCAGACGAGACGCGAGAACCGTCATAACGAGACCGTCGGTATCCCGCGAGAAGCGGAACCCGTGGCTCACGCCAGGCGGAACGGTGATGACGGTGTCGGGTTGAACGGGATGCCGCTCTCTGCCAAGGATGGCATCGCCGGAGCCACTCTGGAAGTACAGGATCTGGAAGAAGCTCTCGTGCCGGTGCACCCGGATTTCCCAATCGTGCAGACGGCTTCGCGAGGGAATGGTTTCGCAGTGCAGCCAGAGGCTTGGCACCTGACCCGACTGCTCGCCATACAGGTCATAGATGGGCACGGGTCTGGTCACTATACGGCTCCCCCGGAATGTTCGATATGTACAATTCTTGGCCTGAATTGTCCATTGCTCCAGCACCCTCCAGCACCGACAATCCGAAGGCGGACAGGGCGTGGGAGGATACATGCGTACCCGGATTGCAATCATCGGCTCAGGTCCCTCTGGGCTCCTGCTGGGTCAGCTTCTGACGGAAGCGGGGATAGACAACGTCATTCTCGATCGGGCGGAGAAAGACTATATCCTCAGTCGTGTTCGCGCAGGGGTGCTGGAAGAAGGCACGGTGGCGCTGGTGGACCTGGCGAAATCCAGCGGCCGGCTGCATGCCGAGGGCCTGCCTCACGACGGGTTCTCCCTCGCCTTCGACGGTCGCGACCACCGGATCGATCTTGTCGGACTGACGGGCGGCAAGCGCGTGATGGTCTACGGCCAGACGGAGTTGACGCGCGACCTGATGGCGCATCGCGAGGCGAGCGGCGCCCTGACGATCTACGGCGCAACGCAGGTTCAGCCGCATGACTTCGACACGCCCGGACCTCACATCACCTATGAAAAGGATGGTGTTTCCCATCGGCTGGATTGCGATTTCATCGCCGGTTGCGACGGATTTCACGGGGTAAGCCGAAAGGCCGTACCCGAAGGAGCAATTACCAACTTCGAGCGGGTTTATCCCTTCGGCTGGCTTGGCATCCTGGCGGAGGTTGCGCCCGTCAGCCACGAACTTGTCTATGCCAATCATCCGCGTGGCTTTGCCCTGTGTTCGATGCGATCTGAAACGCGCAGCCGTTACTATATTCAGTGTGCGCTCGATGAGAAGGTCGAGGCATGGAGCGACAAACGCTTCTGGGATGAACTGCGCCGGCGTCTCCCCGCTCACCATGCCGAGGCACTCAAAACGGCACCGTCTTTCGAAAAATCCATCGCACCGCTGCGTTCCTTCGTTGCCGAACCGATGCGCTTCGGTCGCCTTTTCCTCGTCGGCGATGCCGCCCATATCGTTCCGCCAACAGGCGCCAAAGGCCTCAACCTCGCGGCAAGCGACGTGCATTATCTCTTTTCAGGTCTTTTGGAGCACTATCATGATCGGTCGAACGCCGGCATCGATGCCTATTCGCAGCGTGCGCTTTCACGCGTCTGGAAAGCCGTGCGTTTTTCCTGGTGGATGACGACGATGATGCACCGTTTTCCGGATACCAGCGACTTCGACCAGAAGATCCAGGAAGCAGAACTCGATTATCTGACCCAGTCGAACGCGGCGTCCACCGCACTTGCCGAGAACTATGTCGGCCTGCCCTATTGATCGGGACGCCCTCGCCGCGTGAACAGGCCGCGGTTCTAGAAGTTGATCCAATGCCGTCAAAGATCGAGGCTGCATTCCGGATCGAGCCTCGACGATCACGTTTTCTGCGATAGCAAACCGTTTCTAAAGGCTGCCATCTCGCTCGGCGATCAGCAGTTCGATGGCTTTCACAGCGGTCGAATACCCTTTGGCGCCCAGACCCGCCATAACGGCTGTTGCCGTCATCGAGACATAGGAGCGATGGTAGATTGGCTCGCGCCTGTGCACATTTGAAATATGGAACTCGATGATCGGCCCCTTGAACATCTTCAACGCATCGAGAAGGGCAATCGAGGTGAAGGTGAACGCTGCGGGATTGATGATGATCGCGGCGCCTTCATCGATGGCTTCGTGCACCCATTCGATCAGGCGCTCCTCGCTATTGGTCTGGCGAAACTCAACAGGGCGATCTCCCGCAGCCTCGCGGCACCAAGTCTCGATTTCCGACAGCGTGGTGTAGCCATAGATTTCCGGCTCGCGCTTGCCCAGCCGGTTCAGGTTTGGGCCATTGAGAATGTAGAGCGGTTTCAGATCTGTCATGATGTTCTCGTTTCTCAGCCCTGGTATCCGAATTGCCTTGGCAGCCACAGGACCATGTCGGGCACGAAGGTGATGATCAGCAGGCAGATAACCATCCAGAACAGGAAGGGCAGCGCGTCGCGGATGATGTCTTTGACCGGAGCACCCGAGATATTGGTCATGATGAAGAGCAACAAGCCGTAGGGCGGCGTCACCAGGCCGATCATGATGTTGACGACGACCATGACCCCGAAATGGACCATATCGATACCGAGCGCCTGCGCAGTCGGGATAAAGACCGGCACGATGATGAGCAGGATCGCGGTGCCCTCCAGCACACAGCCGAGCAACAGCAGGATGACGTTGACCAGAATGAGAAAGCCGACCGGTGACAGGTCCCAGCCCTGCATGATCACACGCAGACTGTCGGGAATGTTCTCGACAGTAACGACGTAATTGAAGACGAGCGAGCCGGCGATCAACATGCCGATCGAGGCCGTCGTCTTGGAACTGACCTTCAACGCATCATAGAAGGCGGCAAACGATATGCTGCGATAGATGACGATGGAGATCACCAGGGCGTAGGCAGCGGCAAGGGCTGCGGCCTCGGTCGGCGTAGTGATACCGCTGTAGATGCAGCCTAGCAGCACAACCGGCATCATCAGCGCCGGAAACGCGCGCCAGGTGATCATCGGGATTTCGCGCAGCGGAACGGCTTCCTCGACGGGGAAGTTCTTGCGGCGTGCGGTGATCGCCACCTGCATCATCTGCAACGCAGCCATCAGCAGACCGGGCACCATGCCAGCGAGGAAGAGGTAGCCTATCGAGGCATCGGAGACGAGAGCATAGATGACCATCGGGATAGACGGTGGAATGATCGGCCCGATGACCGAGGTGACAGCCGTCAGTGCCGCCGCGTAACTCGGTGTATAGCGGCCGTCCCGGGTCATCATGTTTTGCATCATCTTGCCGCTGCCAGCCGCATCGGCGATCGCAGAGCCGGACATGCCGGCAAAAATGATACTCTGCACAACGTTGACCTGCGCAAGCCCGCCGCGAAACCGGCCAACCAGAACATTGCAAAAGGTCAAAAGCCGTTCGGTCATTGAACCGATATTCATGAACTCCGCTGCCAGCACGAAAAGTGGCACGGCAAGGATGATGTAGTTTGAATACATGCCGTTCAGGAACTGCTCGGCAACTGTGCCCATATCGGCACCCGTCATGAACAGGTACAGGATGGAGCCGACCATCATCGACAGGCCAATAGGCAGACCGAGGAAGGCAAGCGCCGTGATGGCGACGATAGCAAGCGAGAAGGGGCTGGTAAGATTCATACGCCGGAGCTCGCCTTGGTGGGATCGAAGGCTTCGGGAGCCTTGCCGCGAATGGATTGGATGCCGAGCCACATGTAGCGAATGATCATCGCCACGGCGAAAACGACATAGATGGAATAGAGGTAGTCAAAACGGATTTTCAGATAGGCCGTCTTCTCCACCTTCATGAAGGCGACGTAGTCGATGACCGCTGGCAGAGAAACACCGAACGCGATGATCAATGCCGCCGCCATGATGATCGTCATGACACGGCGCGCCCGGTCCGATGCGCTTGCCCAGAAGAAGTCAAACCGGATTTCCTCGCTTTCACGCACCACAAAGGCCGACCCGAAAAGTACAATCCAGATCCACAACGCGACGCTGACTTCATGGGTCCAACCGATGGACAGTTCGAGACCGTAGCGGAAGACGATCTGCAGCAGAAAGACCGCGAACATGCCAAAGAGCATGAAGCAAAGGATATTTTCTGCCCGCTCCCGCAGCCAGGCACCGAGCGCGCTGTATTTTCCAGACATCGGGTTTTCTCCTCAAACACAACGGGCAGGCACAAAGGGTCCAGGCCGACCGGACCTTTGTCCGGTCGGGAAACCTGTGGCATGCGCTGCTCCTCCCCGAAGCAGCGCAGTTTCCAGCCTAAAGGCCGGCGACTTTTTCAAGAAGGCCCTCGGGCCACGACTTGGCAAGATCGGAAGCCAGGTATTTCTCCTGGGCGAACTTGCGGAAAGCGGCAATATCCGGCTCGTAGATCTCCAGACCGCCCGCCTTGAACTCATCCATCAAGGCCTTTTCCTGCGCGAGGTGCTTCTCCTGGCTGAAGGCCATCGCCTTGTCGGCAGCGGCCTGGAACGCCGTCTGCTGTTCCGGCGTCATCTCGTTCCAGACCTTGCTGGAAATCGTCAGGAGGTCATAACCGATCAGATGCGATGTGAGGACGATCTGCGACATGACTTCATAGAACTTCATGTTCTTGACGTTGGGAAGCGGGTTGTCCTGTCCGTCGATCGCCCCGGTCTGAAGGCCGGTGTAGACTTCGGCATAAGCCATTGGCGTCGGGTTCGCCCCGAGTGCGCTGCCAAGGAACTGCCAGGCATCGCCACCAGGCATGCGCAGCTTGACGCCAGCCATATCTGCTGGGGTCGAAATCTTCTTGTCCGTCTTCAGGCCAACCTGACGCGCGCCGAAATAGGTCGGACCGAGGATATGCACGCCGAGTTGATCTTCGGCCATCTTCTTGAATTCCGCGCCCGTCTCGCTTTCGAAGAATGCCTTCACATGTGCAGCATCCCGGAAGAGATAGGCTGATGTCAGCACCGACCATTCCGGAATCTGGTTGGAAATGTCCTGTGGCGCAATATTGCCCATCTGCAGGTTGCCACGCTGGAGCGCAACCAGTTCGGTGCCCTGCTTGAACAGCGTGCCGCCATAATAGGGTTCAAGGGTGAAGTTGTCCTTGATCGCCTCGGCGAAAGATTTGGTCATTTCGGCACGAATATCCTGCTCCGAGAAAACCGCCGAGAATTTCAGTATGGGTTTGTCCTGCGAGAAGGCAGGCAAGCCGAAAGCCATTGAGGCAGCGACAGTGGCGCTCAGAAAATGGCGCCGCGTAAACTTGAATGTCATGTGATTGTCCTCCACTGGCCGACCGGCCTTGCCGTCGGCGCTCCTCCAAAGACCGATTTCCCTCCCGGAATTCGGCGTTTCAAATATTGTACGAAATGGTTCGTTTATGTCAAATCACTGCCTATCCCTCTGTTCTGAACCCAGTGTCTCAAGGGTTCGCCGCTTTCATCAGCCGCGCGTCGATATCCTCGACCCGACCGCTACCAATCTTCCTTCGCCATCCTGACATCCATCCCTCAGTTCCTTGGCAGACCAACCGGGCGCAGGTTCTTCTTCAGCGCCGCAATGCGGAAGATAGCATTTGCTGCGCCGTAACCACGATAATTGCGCCGCTCAACGATCTCAAAGAAAAAGCCTTCACCATAGGTCGGGCTATAAAGCTGGAAGTATTCGCCATGCTCGTCCCGATCGTAGAGGATGTTTTCCGACTTCAACCGCTCGGTCAGGTCAGGATCGAGCCCGAAGCGCGCCTCGACGTCGTCATAGTAGTTTGGCGAGATGTGGAGAGGCTGAAAACCGTTTGCCCTCAGTGCCGAGGCCGTCGCGAAAATGTCGCCTGTGGAAAAGGCGATATGCTGCACACCGGAACCGAAATTCTCGGCGATGAAGTGGCCGGCGAGCGTGCGGCGGTTCTCCGCGCCGTTCATGGTGACACGGAGCGACCCGTCGCTATTCTGGACAACCTGGCTACGGACGACCCCGGATGGGTCTATGATATCGACGACCGGTGACTTCTCCACATCGAAGATCGAGGTGTAGAAAAGCAGCCAGGTCAACATTTCCTCATAGGCAACCGTCTGCGCGATGTGGTCGATAGCCAAAAGCCCGGACAGGACGATGTCGCCCCCATCGTCCACGACGACGAAATCGATATCCCAGACGCGACCGAGATCGGCCTTGGCGTCGAGAAGATACAGCAGTCCGCCGCCGACGCCACGAATGGCGGGGACATCGACCTCGCCTTGACCGACGGATTGGCTGAATGGCTCCGCGCCAAGGGCGATCGCCCTTGCCATCGCCTCAGCAGCATCATCCACCAGAAGCCCCATCGCATAGGCGGAGGTGCCGTGAACCGCATAGGCGGCATTCGCGAAGCCGACGTCCTCCGTATTGACGACGATACGGATGGCGCCCTGTTCGTAGAGATCGACCTGCTTGGAGCGATGTCGCGCGGTTCGACAGAAACCCAGCGTCTTCAAGATCGCGGTAAGATCGGCCGCGTCGTCAGTGCTGGCAGAGAACTCGATGAAACCAATGCCCTTAACGGCGACGCGTTCCGGCATGGGTGCCAACGCCAGGCCTGCGGAAGCCGGCCGCCGGCGCACCTGATCGCCAAGATAGATGAGCGACCGCTGGCCGTCCGCGGCAATCGCCGTTGCCGAGCCGCCGCGAAACTGGTCGTTGAAGATTTCGAGAGAGAAATAGCCGTCATAACCCGTCTCGGCTACCGCCGCGGTGAAATCCGTCACGGCAAGATCCCCCTCGCCCGGCATGTTCCGGAAGTGGCGGCTCCAGTAAAGCAGGTCCATGTCGATCAGCGGCGCATCCGCAAGCTGGACGATAAAGATGCTTTCCTTCGGAATGGAACGGATCGAATTGATGTCAACCTTGCGGGCAAGCGAGTGGAAGCTGTCGAGGATGATGCCGATGTTCGGATGCTGCGCCCGGCGCACGATTTCCCAGGCGTCGCGGTGATCGAAAATATGCCGTCCCCAGGCCAATGCCTCGTAGCCGACCCTCAGCCCGCGCTTGGCCGCCCGTTCACCCAGTTCGTGGAAATCTGCGGCAGCGCGGTCGATGCCGCCAAGCGAGACCGGTGAGACGTTGGAGCAAACCAGCACCAGATCGGTGCCGAGCTGCTGCATGATATCAAACTTGCGCTCCGCCCGATCGAAGGTGCGGGAGCGATGCGGCTCCGGCATGCCCTCAAAATCGCGGAACGGCTGAAACAGCGTGATCTCCAGTCCGTGGTCGCGGACCATCTTCCCGACGTCGGCCGGGCTGCCGTCGAAGGCGAGGAAATCGTTCTCGAAAATCTCGACACCGTCGAAGCCTGCGACCGCGATTGCCGCCAGCTTGTCGGGCAGTTCCCCGCTGATCGAGACGGTGGCGATCGACGTCTTCATCGCACGCTCCCCGGATGAATTTCGTTTTCAGCGCGAGTGCCGGTCAGTTCCATGAAATGGCGCATCATCCGCCCGGCATCCGCTTGCCGGCCCGTAAAGAGACGGAATGCGCCAACCGCTTGAAATACAGCCATGCCGCCGCCATCGATCACCTGGCAGCCGCGCCGCCGCGCCGCCGCTAGAAGCGCGGTTTCCAGCGGAAAATAGACAATCTCTGCAACCCATTGATGGGCCTGCAGAAGGTCAGCGTCTAACGGCAGACCGGGATAGTTGGCCATGCCGGTCGGCGTCGAATGGATCAGGCCTGACGCATCCGCCATGGCAGCCGCCAGATCGCCGCCTGCAGAAATCCGGGCCGACGGGAAGCGGGCAGCCATAGCAGAAACGAGTGCAGCGACGCGGGCGCCATCTGGATCGAAGATGGTCACCGCGTCCGCACCCAGCATCAGGATCGCATAGACCGTCGCCGCTCCCGCCCCGCCAGCACCCAGTTGGACGACATGGCTCAGCTCAGCATTTGGAAGTCGCGGACGAAACCCCTCGGCAAAACCCCACCAGTCTGTGTTATGGCCATGACGGCGGCCGTCGCGCAGCACTACGCTGTTAACAGCACCAAGTGCGGTGGCATCGTCCGAAAGAATGTCCAGCAGGGGTATGACCGCCTGCTTGCAAGGATGCGTGATGTTGAGCCCGGAGAAACCTTCAGATTCTGCCTGCGCGATCAATCCGGCAAGGCGCTCCGCACCACCCCCTAGAACACTGAGGTCGAGCAGGTCGTAGCGATAGGAAAAGCCCTGGCTGCGCGCTTCCGCCATGTGCATGGCGGGCGTTAGCGACGCCTGAATGCCGGTTCCGATGAGGCCGGCGCGTATGAAATTGGAAGACGTGTTCATTTTCGTTGCCGCTAGACGTGGCGGAGCTTGCGCACCCGCCTTTCTCGCAACCCTTCCCATCTTTCCGGCCACAACCGGATCCTCACTCCACGGCCACAATTAATGTACTAACTAGTTCGTGTCAATCACTGCCCGTTGAATCGACCACCGGACCTGCCTATGAATGTTAAACAAGTCTGCATGTGTCAGGGGAAGCATGGAGACGCCGACGAATAGCCCGATCTGGATGCTAGTTTAGATGACCACACAAGAGCGCAGCACGCGCAAGAATGACGCTGAAAAGACCAAAGAAGACATCCTGACCGTTGCCACGGAGGAGTTTGCTGCTCGTGGCCTGTCTGGTGGCCGGGTCGACGCAATCGCGGAGCGTACACGCACATCCAAGCGGATGATCTACTATTACTTCGGCAGCAAAGAGGACCTCTACCTAGCCGTCCTGGAGAAGGCCTACCGCAAGATCCGCTCCCTGGAGGCCGACCTTGAACTTCGCGACATGGACCCGGTTGCTGCACTGCGGACCCTTGTCGCAAGCACGTTCGACCACGACGAGCACAATCCGGATTTCGTCCGGCTGGTCAGTATCGAAAACATTCATCAGGCCGTGCACATGCAGCGATCAGGCGAGATCAAAGACCTCAACGTCTCGATCATACGCACACTCGAGGTGATCCTCGAGCGCGGCAAGAAGGATGGAAGTTTCCTGCGCGATATCGACCCGATCGACTTGCACATGCTGATCAGTGCTTTTTGTTTTTTCCGGGTGTCGAACCGCCATACCTTCGGCACCATCTTCCGCCGCGACCTGTCCGAACCGGCGTTGTACGACCGGCACAAGCAATTGATCTCGGACGCCGTTGTCAATTACATGTGCACGTCGTGACGGTGTACCGATACCGGGTGCAAGAATGGTCCGTGAAGGGTGCGGCGTTGCGGCCGGTTCACACCCTTTCCAGCGCCACCGCTATTCCCTGTCCGACGCCGATGCACATCATTGACAGCGAATAGCGCCCTCCGCTCAAAGCAAGCTCGATTGCCGCCGTCCCGGTGATGCGCGCGCCGGACATGCCGAGCGGGTGACCGAGCGCAATCGCGCCGCCATTGCGGTTCACGCGGGCATCGTCGTCGGCAATGCCGAGATCGCGCAATGTCGCCAATCCCTGGGATGCAAAGGCTTCGTTCAGTTCGATGACGTCGAACTGCTCCTGCTTCAGGCCGAGCCTTGCCATCAGCTTTCTCGCCGCCGGGACCGGGCCAAACCCCATGATCCGCGGCGCGACACCAGCCGCTGCGCCGCCGAGTATACGGGCAATAGGCGTCAGGCCATGTCTCTTTGCCGCCGCTCCCGAAGCAATGATCAACGCCGCAGCGCCATCATTGACACCGGAGGCATTGCCGGCCGTGACAGAACCGCCTTTGCGAAACGGTGCTTTCAGCTTGGCCAGCGCCTCGATCGTGGTCGCGCGCGGATGCTCGTCGCGGTCAACGACGACGGCATCGCCCTTGCGCTGCGGAATGCTCACGGGCGTGATTTCGCGTGCCAGACGGCCATTTTCCTGTGCCGCTGCGGCCCTGCTCTGGGACCGCACGGCAAAGGCGTCCTGGTCCTCGCGCGAGACGTGGAAATCCTCCGCAACATTCTCGCCGGTCTCCGGCATTGAATCGACACCATACTGCTTCTTCATCAGCGGATTGATGAAGCGCCAGCCGATGGTCGTATCGTAGATCTCGGCATTGCGCGAAAAGGCGCTGTCGGCCTTCGGCAAGACAAAGGGCGCGCGCGACATGCTCTCGACACCGCCGGCAATCATCAGGTCCGCCTCACCGGCCTTGATGGCGCGAGCCGCGGTGATCACGGCGTCCATGCCCGAACCGCAGAGCCGGTTGATCGTCGTGCCCGGCACCTTCACCGGCATCCCCGCCAGCAGAAGCGACATGCGCGCAACATTGCGATTGTCCTCTCCCGCCTGGTTGGCGCAGCCGAAGATGACGTCGTCAACCGCGTCCCAATCCACGGAGGCGTTGCGCGCCATCAGTGCCTTGAGCGGCACCGCACCCAGATCATCGGCCCTGACCGACGAAAGCGAACCGCCAAAACGGCCAATCGGCGTGCGGATATAGTCGCAGATATAGGCTTCGGTCATCAGGCGGCCTCGTGCGCTTTTTTCGTGCGGGCATTGATGTCCCGCAACACGGTGAGTGCGGTTTCGCTCGGCACCGGCGTGTCCTCGACAACGTCGGCGAACTTGACGGTCCAGCCGCAGTTCTCCTGGATCTGTGCGCGCGTCACGCCCTTGTGGATGGAAACCACCGTCAGTTCCTTGCTCACCGGGTCGGGCTCGAAAATGCAGAGGTCGGTCACGACCCGTGTCGGCCCCTTGGTCTTCATGCCCAGCCGCTCGCGATGATCGCCGCCCTCCCCGTGGCCCATGGAGGTAATGAAGGGCAGTTTCTCGACGAAACCACGGTTGCTGAGCGCCATGGTGATGAAGATGCGGCCGCAATTGCTGGCAATTTCCGGCGCGCCGCCACCGCCCGGCAGTCGGACTTTCGGCCTGTCATAGGGGCCGACGACGGTGGTGTTGAGATTGGCGAATTTGTCGATCTGCGCCCCGCCGAGAAAGCCCGTGGTGATCCGCCCGCCCTGCAGCCAGTAGCGAAACATCTCCGGCACCGGCACGGTGAACAGCGCCGTGTCGCAAAGCTCGCCGTCACCGATCGACAGCGGCAAAACATCCGGCTTGGTGCCGACGGTGCCGCTCTCGTAGATCAGCGTGATATCAGGCGCATGCGTCAGTCGGGCGACATTGCAGGCAGCCGATGGTGCGCCGATGCCGACGAAGCAGACATCGTCATTGGTCAGCGCGCGGGCAGCGGCAATCGTCATCATTTCGGTGGGCGTGAAATCCGTGCTCATCTCTTGGTTCCTCACGCGGCCTTGACCGGCTTTTTCGCGGCATGCCGGGCAAAATCCTCCGGCGCCGCCTTCATGACGTTTTCCTCGATCCAGGCCTCGAATGTCTCGCGTTCGCGGGCGATCTTGTCCCAGGCGATGTAAAAAGCATTGGATCGTGGATAATAGCCATGGGCATAGGAGGGGAATGCCCCACCCGGCACATGCACCACCGCCGTCACAGCCCAGTTCGGAAGCACGGTGGAATTGGGCGAAGGCGGGTTCAGTTCCTCGACGATCTCCTCGACCGTAACGATCGAGCGCTTTGCCGCCAGCACCGCCTCCTTCTGCACGCCGGTAATGCCCTCGATCAGCACATTGCCTTTCCGGTCGGCGCGCTGCGCGTGGATGATCGACACATCGGGTCGAATGGCGGGAACAGCGGCCAGCACTTCGCCGGTGAACGGGCAGGTCACGTTTCTGATGTTCGGATTGACCTTCGGCAGGTCGGCGCCGATATAGCCGCGCAGCATGGCGAATGGCAGGTTTGCGGCCCCTGCCTCATAGGCATTGGCCATGGCCGCATGGCTGTGTTCCTCAATGTCCAGCGGCCTCGGCCACTGGTTTTCAACCGCATCGCGGAACCGGTGCAGCGAACCGACGCCGGGATTGCCGCCCCAGGAGAATTTCATGCCGCGCGCGCAGCCGGCGCCGATCAACTGGTCGTAGATGATATCAGGCGTCATGCGCACCAGATAGAGATCCCTGCGGCCCTGACGGATCACTTCATGGCCGGCAGCATAGGGAATGAGGTGGGTGAACCCCTCCATGGCGACCGTGTCGCCATCCCGAACATTGTCCGCAATCGCCTCGGACAGGGAACATAACCGCGCCATATCGCCTCCTCCCGGCTGCTCGATCAAGCCGCTTTCTGTCCGGAGTTAAATCCGCAGGGCACGCGACGTCAAATATTTTGTGCGATAATTGACATTTGTTCATATATCGCACAAACTGCCTTCATATCTGAAGGAATATTGCGGTGCGGGAAACGGATTTTATCAGCGGATTTGCCAAGGGATTGAGCGTCATCGAAGCGTTCGACGAGGCCCAGCCGCGCCTGTCGATCAGCGATGTATCAAAGACAACGGGGCTGGACCGCGCCACCGCCCGCCGCTGCCTGCTCACCCTCGCCGAACTCGGCTACGCGGACTATGACGGCAAGTTCTTCGCCCTGACGCCAAAGATCCTACGGCTCGGGCATGCCTATCTGGCCGCCACGCCGCTTCCGGCACTGGTGCAGCCCACTCTTGACCAGCTTTCCGAGCGCACCGGGCAGAGCGCCTCCGTCTCGGTGCTTGACGGCACCGACATCGTCTACATAGCGCGCGCCTCGCAGAAACGGGTGATGTCGATCAACCTGACGCCCGGCAGCCGTTTGCCCGCCTATTGCGCCTCGATGGGCCGCGTGCTGCTTGCCGCCCTTCCGGAAGAGGATGTGCGCGCCATCCTCGCCCGATCGGACCTGAAGGCCAATACACCCCGGACACTGACGGAGCCGGGCGTCATCATCGCAGAACTCAGGCGGGTGCGGACACAGGGCTATGCGCTCATCGACCAGGAGCTGGAACTCGGCCTGTGCTCGATCGCGGTTCCGCTGGAAAACGATCGTGGTCGCATCGTCGCCGCACTCAACATCGGCGCACCGGCAGCAAGCGTCCCCGCCGCCACATTGCTCGAACTTTATCTGCCGATCCTCCGGGAGGCGCAAATCGCGCTGAAACAGGTCCTCCGCTGATCACACATACCCATGGGCGGAAGAACATTGCACGGCGAGTTGAATGGGGAAAACGCGAATTCGCCAGCCCGCGGAATCAGAAGCGTATTTTCCCGGGCCTTCTATTGGAAAGCATCGTTACGCGAAACGGTTTTGGCTGCTTCTCGTATCGTCTGGATAAGAAGTGACAAGGGCAGGCTTGGAACCGCATCGGTGCGCATGGTCAGGCCCACCGGGCCCTTTGTTTCGCTGGTATCGATCGGAAGCGCCTCTATCGTGCCGTCGCCTATGTCACTTTCCACAACACCAGCCGAGATGATCCAGACCGCATCGCTGGATCGCACGAAGGCCCGGCCGAAGGCATCCGATACCGTCTCGATCTGGTTGGGCAGGCTTGCAATACCGTTGGAAATAAGGAAGCGCTCGACGAAAGGTCGGATGATCGACGCCCGCGTCGGCATCAGGATCGGGTAGGCTCCCAGCGTTGCAAAAATCGCCTGTCCATTGTCCAGCAGCGGATGCTTCGCACGCACAACAAAGACAACGCGCTCTGAATAGAGGTGTTCAAAGGAAAAGCCGGCCATCTGTTCCGGCGCTGCCAGACGTCCCACCACGAGATCAAGGTCGCCGATCCGCAATTGCTCGAGCAGCACGGCATTCTCGCCGGTCACGATCTTGATACGGCTGCCCGTCTCTTCCTTCAGAAAAGCCGCGATCGCCTGCGGCATGATTCGCGTCGAGACGGTCGGCAACGCGCCGATGCGGATCGGCGGAGCATCGCCTTGAAGCGCACTCGACACCGAATCAAGGCCTTGGCGCAGGGCCGTCAGGGTGGCGCCGGCATGGCGCAGGAAAACTTCGCCGTAGCGGGTGATCTTGATACCGCGACCGTCGCGTTCGAAGACGGAAACGCCGAGGACCTCCTCCAATTCCCGAATGGTCTTGGTCACCGCCGGCTGGCTTACATGCAGCAGCGTTGCAGCCTTCATCACGCTCTTCTGGCGCGCGACCTCGACAAAGGTCTGCAAATGGCGAAACTTCACACGACTGTCGATCATCGATTTTCATAACCCAGAGGTTAAGCAATTATCAAAAAATATCATTTTACCTAACCAGATGAAAGTTCCAATCTGATCTTGGAGGAGATTACCGTGCAGTTTGCCCGCATCCATGACATTGCCTTGCACTACCAGACCATCGGTGGCCCTGCTGGCAAATCCGTCATCGTCTTTGCCAATTCGCTAGGCACCGACTTCCGGGTCTGGCGCGATGTCATCGTGCGGCTTGCCGGCGATTTTCCGATCGTCACCTATGACAAGCGGGGCCATGGCCTGTCGGATACTGGCGCAGCGCCGGACAGCATCGAGACGCATGTCGGCGATCTCGCCGCGCTGCTCGACTATCTCGCGGTCAAGGATGCGATCATCTGCGGCCTGTCCGTCGGTGGGCTGATCGCCCAAGGGCTCTATCAACTCCGCCCGGACCTCGTGCGTGCGCTCATCCTCTGCGATACCGCCCACAAAATCGGAACGCCGGAAATCTGGAACGGCCGCATCGCCGCTATTGAGGAAAACGGCATCGACGGCATTGCCGATGCGGTGCTCGAACGCTGGTTCACACCCGCCTTCCGTTCGGAGCAAGCCTTGGCGCTGGCCGGTTACCGCAATATGCTCATCCGCCAGCCGGTCGCCGGTTATACCGGCACCTGTGCTGCCATTCGCGATGCCGATTATACCCAGGCGGCAGGCAGGATCGCCGTGCCGACGATCTGCATCGTCGGCGACCAGGACGGCTCGACGCCGCCTGAACTCGTGCTATCGACCGCGAAACTCATCCCCGGCGCCCGCTACGAAGTCATCAAGGATGCCGGCCATATTCCCTGCGTGGAACAACCGGAAATCCTGACCGAAATCCTGCGCGCCTTCATAGACACAATACCCCACGGAGACCCCGCTGATGGCCGATAGCCCCGTGCCTTCCGAACGTTACCGGCAGGGCCTTGCAACCCGGCGTTTCGTTCTCGGCGACAGCCATGTCGATCGGGCCACCCCGGCAGCCACCGCGTTTGATAGCCCTTTCCAGGAACTGATCACCGAAGCCGCCTGGGGCCATGTCTGGTCGCGACCGGCCTGGTCGAAACGCGAGCGGTCGATGGTAACAATCGCGCTTCTGGCTGCCCTCGGCCATCACGAAGAGGTGGCGATGCACATCCGTGCCACCGCCAATACGGGGGCGACACGCGAGGATATCGGCGAGGCGCTGCTGCACGTGGCGATCTATGCCGGCGTCCCGGCCGCCAACAGCGCGATCAGGATTGCCAAGCACGTGTTCGACGAGATGGATGCTGGAAAAGCAGAGTAGAGGCAGGACGACCATGTCCGACATGTCCAACAACAGGCCGGAGACCGGCGCCTTCTTCCCCCGCGACCGGGACTGGCACGCGCCGGCACTGACGCCCGCCTACAAGACCAGCGTGTTGCGCTCGCCGCAAAAGGCGCTGCTTGCGCTGGACAACACGCTCTCGGAAATCACCGGCCCTATCTTCGGTCATGCGATGCTGGGCGAACTGGACGATGATCTGATCCAGAATTTCTCTAAACCCGGCGAATCGGCGATCGGCGAGCGCATCATCGTGCATGGCCGGGTGCTGGACGAACGCGGTCGCCCGGTACCGGGCGCGCTTCTCGAAGTCTGGCAGGCCAATGCCGGCGGGCGCTATCGCCACAAGAAAGAGAGCTACCTAGCACCGCTTGACCCGAATTTCGGCGGCTGCGGCCGAACGATCACCGGCGCGGACGGCTCCTATCGCTTCCGGACCATCAAGCCCGGCCCCTATCCCTGGCCGAACGGCCCGAACGACTGGCGCCCGGCCCACATCCACTTCTCCGTGTTCGGCCATGGCTTTGCCCAACGGCTGATCACCCAGATGTATTTCGAGGGCGATCCGTTGATCTGGCGCTGTCCGATCGTGTCTACCATCCCCGACAAACGGGCGATCGAACTGTTGATCGCGCCGCTCGACATGGCCAACACCATCCCGATGGATGCGCGCGCCTACAAGTTCGACATCGTCTTGCGCGGCCGCCGATCGACGCTGTTTGAAAACCGGTTGGAGGGAAACTGATGGTTCAGGATCTCGGACAATTAAAGGAAACGGCCTCGCAGACCGCCGGTCCCTATGTCCATATCGGCTGCACGCCCAACTTCGCCGGCATCACCGGCGTCTACGAGACAGACCTTGGATCCGCAATGGTCAACGATCGCACGCTTGGACAGCGGATCACGATCCGTGGCCGCGTGATCGACGGCGCCGGCACGCCGCTCAAGGATGCGATGGTCGAAATCTGGCAGGCCGATGCCGCCGGCTATTACAACAGCCCGTCCGATCTTCGCGGGATCGCAGATCCGAATTTCACCGGCTGGGGTCGCTGTGCGACCAGCACCGAAACCGGAGACTATGTCTTCGAGACCGTCAAGCCGGGCCGGGTCCCCTTCCGTGACGGCCGCCTGATGGCGCCGCACATCACATTCTGGATCGTCGCCCGCGGCATCAATATCGGACTTCAGACGCGCCTCTATTTCCCGGAAGAGGGCGAAGCCAATGCGAACGATCCGCTGCTTTTGCGCATCGAGCACCGGCAGCGTGCCGAAACCTTGATCGCATCGGCCGACGGTTCGGCCTATACCTTCGACATCCATCTCCAAGGCGAGAAGGAAACCGTCTTTCTCGATATCTAGGCGCGCATGACCTATTCGGCTTTCGACCATCCCATCCTGTCCGGCCTTGTCGGCGATCCCGAGATCGCGGCATTCTTTTCCGTGGACGCAGACCTGAAAGCCATGCTGGCCTTTGAGGCCGCGCTGGCCACGGCGCAGGCCAGGCATGGCCTTATCCCCATGGACGCGGCCGAGCAGATCGCAACGCTATGCGCCACCTTCCGGCCGAACGTCGACGCGCTCCGGCAGTCTGTCGCAGCGGATGGCGTGCTGGTGCCCGAACTTGTTCGGCAGATACGAAAGGCGGTCGGCGACGCTGCAATCCATGTACACTTCGGCGCCACCAGCCAGGACGTCATCGACACCAGCCTGATGCTGCGGCTGAAAGCGGCTTGCGGACTTGTCCGGGCACGGTTGTCGTCGATCATCAACACCATGACGGCTTTGGAAACCGAACATGGTACGGCAGAACTTACCGGCTACACACGCATGCAGACGGCGATTCCGATCACCGTTGCCGATCGAGTGCATTCCTGGCGCGCGCCGCTGGAGCGGCACAAGGCGCGGCTGGCGGCACTGGATGAAACCGCTTTTGCAGTCCAGTTTGGCGGCGCGGCCGGCACACTCGAAAAGTTCGCAAGCAAGGGGCCGACGCTGCGATCGGCGCTGGCCGCTGAACTCGGCCTCGCAACGCAGCCGCAATGGCAGAGCCAGCGCGATGGTATCGCGGAGATCGCCGGGCTTTTCTCACTGATCACTGGAAGTCTCGGCAAATTCGGGCAGGATGTCGCCCTCATGGCCGAACTGGGCGGCGAGATCGCACTCTCCGGCGGCGGCGCATCATCGGCCATGCCGCACAAGCAGAACCCCGTCGCTGCGGAAGTGTTGGTATCGCTCGCCCGCTTTAACGCAGTCCAACTGTCGGGCATGCACCAAGCGCTTGTGCACGAACAGGAGCGCTCCGGCGCCGCCTGGACGCTGGAATGGCTTATCCTGCCGCAAATGGCAGGCGCGCTTGCGGCATCACTGCGGATCGGAATTTCGCTTTCCGGAAACATCACGCGACTTGGCAAGACGGGCGGCTGACGCTGCAAGGATCGCCGGCACTCCATCGAATCCTGTTTGGTTTGCATCGAACCGGAAGAATAAACAACCGCCGCGTCTGCATTATCCCGCGATCAGATCGGCCACCCGTCGGGCGGAGCCGAGCGCAAGCGTCCAGCCGAGCATGCCGTGGCCGATGTTCAGATACAGTCCGCGAATTCGGCGCGACGGGCAGATGATCGGGTGCGAAGAAGGCGTTGTCGGGCGTTCTCCCGACCAATGGATATCGGCGGGGCCGGCGACCTGAAACTCCTGAAGCACGGAGGATGCGGCCGTCCGCAGCGCATCGAAGCGGCCGGCATCGAAGCCCGCACCTGCGGCAGTGATATCGGCGAGCCCGGCGACGCGGAAGCGGTTGCCGATCGCAGCGAATGCCAGCTTGCGTTTGACATCGGTGAGACTGACGCGCGGCGCGCCCGATGTCAGGGGAATGGTCAGGGAATAGCCGCGCACCGGCCGGATAGCGCGGGCTTCCGGCACGTCGCGAGAGAGGAGCGGCGCTCCCGGCCCGACGGCAAGGACCGCACAGTCCACCGCAATGTCCTCACGATCGAGAAATCGGATGGCGCGAAGCCTGCCGTTTGCCGTGCTAAAGCCGCAGACGCGGCGACCCAGAAGCGTAGTCATGCCGTACGCGCGGACGAGATGGGTCGTGAGCGCCCGGCAATAGGCGGCCGCATCGCCAAGGGCATCGCCGGGCGTATACACAGCGCCCGCAATTTCGCCCTGATAACGGCGTAGCGCGGGTTCGACCTCTTCGGCGGCCTCCCGGTTCAGCATGCGCTGATCAAGACCAAGCGCGTTCTTCCTGTCGACCGTGGCGCGGGCTGCCTGGAAACTGGCGGCATCGCCGTAGAGATGCAGCTTGCCGGCAAGCCGGTAGTCGAAGGCAATATCCGTGTCGGCAAGCAGCGCCGCCATTTCCTGTCGGGAGGTCGCCGCAAGATCCAGAATAGCGCGCGTGTTGGTCCACCAGCGAGCGGCCGGTGCGTTTGCAAGAAAGCGCAGGCCCCAGATCAGGAAATCGGGATCGGCCTGCCAGCTTATGCGAAAGGCGGGGTCGCGCCCGAGCATGATGGCCGGCAGATGCCGGATCAGCGCGGGCGATGCCATGGCGTCGCCATAGGCCCATGACAATTGCGCGGCATTGCCGGCGCTGGCACACGTACCCGGCTCCCCTGCGGCGTCGATCAATGTAACGCGATGTCCTGCCCGCGCCAGCACATAGGCTGTGCTCACGCCGACGACACCGGCGCCTACCACGGCGATGTCCGCCATATCAGTCCTCATCTGTGAGAATGGCCGTCAATTCGATTTCCACCGGAACACCGCGTGGCAGGGACGAGACACCGACGGCGATGCGCGCGTGCGCCCATCGATCCGGGAAAAGCCCGCGAAGCAGCTCCGAGGCTGCGTCGATAACAGCGCCATGCCGGGTGAAATCCGGACTTGCGGCAACATACCCGGCAAGCCGTACAAATCCGGCGACCCGCTCCAGTCCGCCCGCGGTCCGCTCCAGTTGGGCCAGTGCGTTCAGCAGCGCCCAACGGGCGCAGTCCTGCCCTTCTTCGATCGACACGTCGTTTCCCAGATGCCCTGTTTGCACGACGTTCCCGTCTTTCAACGGCACCTGACCGGACACGGTCACGATACGGCCGCTCCGCACCGCCCCCACGAAGGAGCCCGGTGGCACCGATGCTTCCGGCAAGGTCAGCCCGAGATCCGACAACCGGTCATATACGGATGATCCATCAGACGATCCTTCGGTCGCAGCCTTCAAGGTGGATGCGGCCCGATCGACGAAGCTCTTCAGGACGTATCTGTCGAAGGCTGTCAATCGATACTCCGGATGCCACTGGACGCCCAGGCTGAAGCCGGTTGTCTCACCCTCGAAGGCTTCGATGACGCCGTCTGGCGCGCGCGCGACCACCCGGAAGCGGCCCGACCCCGTCAGCGCGTGGCGGTGTAGGCTGTTGACACTGGTCTTCGCATCACCAAGCCAGCCGGCAAAGGCACTGCCGGGTTCGACGACGATCTCGTGGGCAAGACGGTCTGGAATGTCCCGCGGCATATGCGTCGTTCGATCATCGGCCGTCTCTGGCAGATCCGTTACGAATGTTCCGCCCAGGCATTCGCCGATCAGTTGCATGCCATGGCAGATGCCAAGCAATGGCTTGCCAACGTCCAGGGCTCGCCGAATGAGCGCCTTTTCGAATTCGCTACGGTGCGCCGTGACTTCCTCGCCAGGCCCCGCGCCGGTGATCAGGATACCGTCGGCAATGGCCAGAGCGGCGGAAATGCCTCCCGACTCATAGGGCAATATCAGCGGGATGCCGCCTGCCTCGGAGATGGCTTCTGCATAGTTCGCGCGCACCACATATTCCCGCTCGGTTGCGGCGTTCGCGGTTTCATGAATATCCGGGGTCATCAGGATCACGGGCCGGCGAAGGACGGGACGGCTCTCAGTGCGTGCGGAGCGCCTGCGGTTGATATCGCTGCTGTGGGTGTTCATCAGTGGGGCCTTGTCGTATCGGTTACCGGACGGCGAGACGCCGCGAAAGCAGGGAAAAGGGCCAGGCAATGAGGAAATAGCAGAGCCCGACGGCGATATAGATCTGCAGGGGCAGGAAATATTCCGTCGCCATGGCCCGCCCGGTCAGCACCAGTTCATCGACAGTGATCAGCGAGGCGAGCGAACTGTCCTTGAGCAGCGAGACGAAGGTGACGATCATCGGCGACAGCACCACCCGCACCACCTGGGGCAGGACGATGAAGGCAAAGCATTGGGCGGGTGTGAAACCGACGGCCAGCGCCGCCTCGCTCTGGCCCTTTGGGATCGCCATCATCCCGGCGCGAAACACTTCCGCCACCTGAGCCGCGAAGCAAAGGGCAAGACCCAGCATGGCGGCAGTGAAGGCATCGAAGGTCACACCCAGGCCGGGAAGCCCGAAATAGAGAAGGAAGAGCACCGCAAGAAGCGGTACGCCGCGCACCACCGTGACGTAGAGGCTGGCGAAACGCCGGAGCGCCGGGACATTCGATGCCTGGAAAAGCCAAAGAAGAAGTCCGAAGACCAAAGCCAAAGCGAAGGCTGAAAGCGACAGGAGCGCGGTCTTCAGCATAGCGTCGAGGAGAACCGGCAGCCATTCGCCGCCATATTCGACGTAGGGTTGGAAGAAGCTGATCATTTCACCCTCCCGTACCGGATTTCAAGCATTCGCACCGCCTGCATCAGGGGGAGGCTCATGACGAGGTAGAGGCCAGCAGCCGTGGCGTAGATGAGCGTCGTCTGGAAAGACGAGGTGACCATGGAGCGGGCATAGAACATGATCTCGGGTGCTGCGATGGCGGAGACCACCGAGGTATCCTTCAGAAGCTGCACCGCGAAATTGCCGAGTGACGGCAGCGCGATGCGCATCGCCTGTGGCGTCAGGATGGTGAAGATCGTCTGCATCGGGGTGAAGCCGGCAGCGAACGCCGCCTCCGTCTGTCCAGGCGAAAGCGACTTGAACCCCGAGCGGAAAATGTCACAGGTGACCGCAGCGCCGATCAGGCCGAGACCAAGTATCGCTGCTCCCATGGAGGATAGACGGAAGCCGAGGCTGGCCAGCCCGAAATACAGGATGAACAGGTGCGACAGCGCCGGAATATTGCGGAAAAACTCGACATAGACGTCGACAAGACCGTGCAGGACCTTTGAGCGGGAAAACTGTCGGACAAGCGAAAGCGCGAAACCCAGCGCAAGGCCGAGAGCCAGGGCGGAGAGGGTGACGACAGCGGTGATGCCGGCGCCTTGCAGGAGGCCCTGAAGGATGAGGAAGAACGGGTCGAGGCTGTTCATTGCAGATCCCTCAATGCCGGATCTGTTTCAGGAAGGCCTGGGTGCGTGGCTCTCGTGGCGTGGTAATCACGTCGCGGGCCAGTCCCTCCTCGACGATCACGCCGCCATCAAGAAACATCACCCGGTCTGCGACGTCGCGCGCAAAAGCGATCTCGTGGGTGACGAGCAGCATTGTCCGACCTTCGGCCGCCAGTTCCTCGATCACCTTCAGCACCTCGTGTACCAGTTCCGGGTCAAGCGCCGAGGTCGGCTCGTCGAACAACATCAGCTTGGGTTTCTGTGCCAGCGCACGGGCAATGGCGACGCGCTGCTGCTGGCCGCCGGACAGTTCGACCGGCGATGCACTGGCGCGATGCGCCATATGCACTTTGGCGAGCATCTCCATGGCAAGGTCGCGGGCCTCCACAGCGGAAAGCCGCCTTACCTTGCGGGCCGCAATCGCGACGTTTTCCAGGACCGAGAGATGCGGCCAGAGATGAAAGAGCTGAAACACCATGCCCATCTGCGCCCGTTGCGGTGCGAGTTGCCGGTCGCTCATGACGTGCTCGTTGCCATCTCGCCCGCCCGGCCTGACACCCACCCGTTCCCCATCGAGCCGGATGTCGCCGGCTGACGGCTTTTCGAGAAAGTTCATGCAGCGCAGGCAGGTGGATTTGCCCGAACCCGAAGGGCCGATCAACGCAATCTTTTCGCCCGCCTTCACCTCGAAATCGATGCCCTTCAGCACCTCCACCGGTCCGTAGCTCTTGCGCAGTCCCGTCACGCTCAACAATGCCGTCATCGCCATTCCCCTTGTTTTCAACTGGCGAAAGGGAGGCCGCCAGTCTTGCGGCCCCCGCGATCTGCCCAATCAGCCGCCGGCGGAGCAGGAAGGCAGCCTGTAATCGGCCGGGCGATCGACGCCGGCGCGGAAATTGTCGCCGGAGGGCGTGTACCAGACATCGGCGGACAGGCCGTAGCGGGCGCCGATCGCCTTCATCTCGCAACTT